>Ga0209624_10001408_pt1 | contig 18935 bp, 19 predicted proteins | sample JacPinW_OM2H0_O1_FD_188565 | JGI IMG/M metagenome (GOLD analysis project Ga0209624, IMG submission 188565) | Forest soil microbial communities from Algoma, Ontario, Canada - Jack Pine, Ontario site 1_JW_OM2H0_O1 (SPAdes) (version 2) | ecosystem: Environmental > Terrestrial > Soil > Boreal...
TGGTGCGGCGTCGCGATGTAGACCGCGTCGACCGCGCCGTCCCGGCACAATTCTTCGGCGCCGGCAAAGGTCGCGCCGCCGTACTCGCGCGCGAAGCGCTCGCGCGCCCGCGCATCCGGGTCGGCCGCCGTGACGAGCGCGATGCGCGGGTGCGCGCCCAGGCTCGGCAGCATCGACGACGCGGCGCGCCCGAGCCCGACGACGCCGAGGCGCATCAGGCCCGGTGGAGTCGAGCGTACGGCCATGAGCCCTCCTGTGGTCGCACCTGGGTTGCCGCGGCTACGGCGGCTTTCCTCCTAATCCGCTGCATCGAATTGCCGCAGGCCATGGGGTCGCCGGGACGGCCGGCGGACCAAGACGGCCCTCGACCCGCGTGCGTTCCGGCGAATCGGGCACAAGCATCGCATGAGTGACCTCGGAACAGACAACCAACAGTCGATCCGTTTTGATTCGTCCGCGACGGAGGGGACCGGCGAGAACGAACGGCACTCGATCCAAACCTACGTGAGCGACATGCTCGCGCTCGAACGGCACATCGCACAGCCGCTGCAGCGCCAGCTCGACATGCAAGACACCGCGAAGTACGGCAGCGCGCTTGCAGTGACCACGACGCTCAAGGGCCTCACCGACTCGCACGTCACCGCGCTCGAGCAGTGTCTCGAACAACTTGGCGGACACGCCGCGAGCCCGGTGAAATCGGCCTGGAGCACGCTGCTCGGCGCCGGCGCGGCCGCGATCGACGGCGTGCGCAAGACCAAAGTCTCGAAGAACCTGCGCGACGACTACACCGCGCTGAGCCTCGCCTCGATCAGCTACACGATGCTGCACGCCACGTCGGTAGGCCTCGGTGACGTGACGGTGGCGGACCTCGCGAAGCGGCACCTCGCCGACTACGCACGGCTCATCATGCAGATCACCCAAGTCATCCCGGACGTCGTCCTGCAGGAGCTGCGCGACGACGGCGAATCAGTCCAAACCGGCGCGGCCGAGCTGATCCGCCAGCAAACCAACGAGATCTGGAAAAACCAGGCGGACGTGACCCACTAACGCCGACGCTTGCTGAAAGCTCAGCTCGGGGCGGGCGCGCCGACCATCTCGCGAATGCGGGGATGGTCGCGCGCTTGGCCTTTCATCCAGTCCTCGATGTCCGGTACGGGAGCGCCGGTGAGGAACAGCCAGTAGTACGTGTTCAGGTCGCCCATGTAGGCGAAGCGCTTCACCGTGTCGCGGCGCACGGCGTCGTAGCCGGCGAACGAGGTTTGGTACGCTCGAACCGATCCGTGCTCTCGTTCGATCTCGAGGAGCGCGCGGGCGTTACGGATCGTCCCTTCGATCTTCGCGCGCGAGTGGATGATGCGCTCGGTCTGCATCAGCCGCTCCACGTCGCGCTCGCCATATGCGGCGACCTTCGCCGGGTCGAAGCCGTCGAACGCCTTGACGTAATCGTCCCAGCGCGCGTCGATCACCGCCCACGACAGGCCGGCCTGGAATACTGCGCGCGTGATGATCGCAAGGTGATCGCTCAGCGCCGGGTCTGCGATGACGCGCGGGATGCGGTCCTCGGGCGTCGGCCGCTTCAGCGCCTTGACCGGCGGCGCTTTCTTCTTACGAGATCGCTTGCGCGCGCCGGCCTTCTTCGTGGTCCTTTTCTTTTTCGCGGGCTTAGAAGTTTTGCTTGACCGTCCACTCGCTTTCGGGATGGCTCTTCTCCAGTTCGTGCCAGGCGTGCAGCAGATCGCTCGAGTTGTGCGAGGCGCGGTACGCGCTCACGCCCAGGTAGTACTGCGCTTCGGCTGCGATCAGCGCGGTGGGGAAACGCCGCAGCACTTCCTCGTACAGCGCCTTGGCCTTGTCGTACTCCTTGCGGCGCAGGCGCGCGTGCGCGACGGCCGCGATGAGCTGCGCGGCGAACTCGAACGGCGGCAGGTAGCCGTTCCAGCGGTACAGCTCCGTGCCGTCGAGGTCGAGGATGCGCAGGTCGGGCGTCCACTCGTGGCGGTAGCGGTGCAGCACCTCCCCGCTGGCTTCGACGGTGTTGTCGATCTGATACGGCGCCGTCAGGCGTTCGATCGCCTCGCGCACCGGGGCTTCGGGATACGTCACGGTATCCAGCGCTTTGCAGCCCCCTCAAGTCGGGTTGAAGACATCCATCAAGACGAGCCGCTCGCCGTCCTGCGCCGCGCGCAGCGCACCGTCGAGCGACCCCAGCCATGCGATCTCGCTCATGCCGTCCTCTTTCGAGCAGGGGTAGGCCACCATGATACCCGAGATCAGTGCCGTGGCGAAGACATCGGCGAAAACGTGGGTCCTCGTCGCGGCGATCCTCGGGTCGGCGATGACGTTCATCGACGGCAGCGCGGTCAACGTCGCGCTCCCCATCATCCAGCGCGAGCTTGCTGCGAACGCCGCGCAGATGCAGTGGGTCGTCGAAGGCTACGCGCTCTTTCTGTCGGCACTGATACTGCTGGGCGGGTCGCTCGGCGATCTCTACGGGCGCAAGCGGCTGTTCCTGACCGGCATCGCGATCTTCACCGCCGCGTCGCTCGGCTGCGCGCTCGCGCCGGGCGTCCAAATGCTGATCGCCGCGCGATGCCTGCAAGGCATCGGCGCCGCTTGCGCGATGCCCGAATCGCTCGCGCTGATCAGCGCGATGTTCACCGGCGAGGAGCGCGGCCGCGCGATCGGCACGTGGTCGGGCTTTGCCGCGATCACGGGCGCCCTCGGGCCGGTGATCGGAGGCTGGCTCACGCAGCACGCATCGTGGCGGTGGGTGTTCTTGATCAACATCCCGGTCGCGATCGCCGTGTTCGCGATCTCGTGGCGCGGGTATCCCGAGAGCCGCGACGAGGACATGCCGCAGCGGCTGGACATTCCCGGCGCGCTCCTTGCGACGCTCGGGCTGGGCGCGTTCACGTTCGGACTCGTTCGGTCCCAGGGCGGCAAGCCCGGCGTCCTCGGGATCGCCGCGCTGCTCGCCGGCATCGTGCTGCTCGGCGCGTTCGTGATGGTGGAGCGGCGCTCGAGCGCGCCGATGGTCCCGCTCGATCTCTTTCGTTCGAAGGTCTTCACGGCGGCCAACGTCTACACGCTGTTCCTCTACGCCGCGCTCGGCGGCAGCCTCTATTTCTTTCCGTACCTCTTGATCGACGTGCAGCAGTACACGCCGACCGCCGCCGGCGCGGCGCTGCTGCCGTGGGTGCTGCTGATGTTCGTGCTGTCGCGCTGGTCGGGCGGCTTGACGGCGCGGATCGGCGCGCGCATCCCGCTCGTCGCCGGTGCGCTGATCGCCGCGCTGGGGTTCGCGGCGATGGCGCTTCCGGGCCTGGGCGGATCGTACTGGACGACGTACTTTCCCGCGGCGCTGATCCTCGGCATCGGCACGTCGCTGTTCGTCGCGCCGCTCACGACGGCGGTTTTCGATGCGGTCGACACCGAGAAGAGCGGCGTCGCATCGGGCGTGAACAACGCGGTCGCGCGCACCGCCGGGCTGCTCGCCGTCGCGGCCTTCGGAATCGTCTTGGCGGGCGTGTTCGACGCCGGCTTCGACAGGCGGATCGCGCGCCATCAGGTGAGCTCTCAGACGGCGCGGATCGCGCACGACGACCGCGCGCGGCTCTACGCCGGCACGGTGCCCGTCGACGTGCCGGTGCCGGACCGGCCCGCCGTCGCGGCGGCCGTGCGCGAAGGCTATCTGGCGGGCTTTCGCGGCGTGATGGCCGCGTCGGTGATCGTGTGCGTCGCCGCGGCGCTCGTCGCGCTGATCGCGATTCCGGCTCAGCCGCGCCGGAACGTCAAACGACAGGAGTTACGATCGTGAGAGGTCCGATCGACCCCGCGCAGCCGAGCTCGCTTCTCGTGCGATCCGGTGCGCTGCGTCAGGTGCGGCGCGTGCTGCGGCCGTCGTAGAGCTGCGCGTCGGCGGCGACCAGCGCGTCGCCGAACGCCGTGCCGATGCCGAACGCCGCGACGCCCCACGAGATCCGCACCGGCGTCTGCACGTCCTCGGCGAGGACGACGAGGTCGCGCTCGCACGCGGCGAGCAGCGCGCGGACCGCGCTCGGATCGGCATCGCTCCAGATTCCGGCGAACTCGTCGCCGCCGATGCGATAGATGCTGCCCGCGCTCGCGCAGCGCGCGCGCAAGCAGCGTGCCGTCATCTCGAGCGCGGCGTCTCCCGTGGCATGCCCGAAACGGTCGTTGATCGCTTTGAGGCCGTCGAGGTCGATCATCGCGACCACCCCCGAGAGCGGCGGCTCGGCGATGCGGTCGAGGAAGGCCGCGCGGTTGGGGATCCCGCACAGGGCATCGGTATACGCCGCATCGCGCAGCGCGCGCTCGGCTTGCGCGAGCGCGACGTTGCGGCGCTCCAGCTCGGCGCGGGCGCGGTCGGTCGCGTGCACGACGATCGCGACGCCCAGCGCGATGTCGAGGACCATCGTGCCGTACGCTTCGAGTGCCGGATACGTCTCGGCGAAGCGCACGCCCCACAGCGTCAGCAGCGGCAGATGGCCGTAGTCGAGCGCGAGCGCGGTGAGCGAGAGCGTGAGCAGCCGCGCGCCGATGCCGTGGAAGCGCGCCCGCGCGCTCTGCAGCGCGCCGAGCGCGAGCAGCACCGCCAAGCACGCCGCGTGGACGCGATACACGTCGAAGAAGCGAGCGCTGCCGAACGCGGCCACCGTGACCAGCCCCAGCGCGACCGCCGCCGCCGCGAGCGTCGTGCCCGGCAGCGGACGCAGCTTGCGCTCGCGCCGCACGGCCGCGATGAAGGCGAGCGCGGCGAGGTATTCCAGCGCGGCGTATGCGACGTTCGCAGCGGGCAGGGTGGGCAGCACCCCCGCGTCGCGCGCCACCGCAGCCATGCCGAGCACCGCCAGCGCGGCGGCGTTCGCAGCGAGCCCGATGCTCCATCCGTCGAGCGGCCGGCGCCCCAGCGACACGCGCACGAGCACCGCGAGCGCCGTCAGCAGCGCGAGGACGCCGAGTTGGAGGAACAACGACAGGTAGCCGACGAGGTGACCGGCCAGCGGTGCCATGGTCCTCTAGATATCGGTGAAAAGGAGAATAGCCATAAGCACCTACTCGCACCACTCCACGCCCGCGCTCGAACATTACGCAGGCGTTACAAAATGATGCGTGCCGTCGCGTCCGACGAGATCGCCGGAATCGTCGCGCGCGTCGCGTAGAGTACGAGGACGAGAAGGAGGACGTCATGCCGAACAAGCCCGCGCCCAACTACGTCGCCCAGTGGGTGCTCGAAGACACGCCGTCGCGCTACTTCATCTGGCGCGGGCCGGGCTCGCGCGAGATGAGCTTCGCGACCGTGTGCGAGATGGGCGATCTCGTGCCGAACGACCGCTTCTACGTGCACAACCGCGCGCTGCCGCCCAGCGTCAACGTCGCGACCTGGTCGCTCGCGATCTCCGGCGACGGCGTGACCGAGCCGCAGTCGTTCACGTACGCGCAGCTCACCGATCCGGCGCGGTTCGAGCCGGTGACGCTTCGCCGCGTGCTCGACTGCGGCGCGAACGGACGGTCGTTCTTTCCGCCGCTGCCCACGCCCGACACCGGCGCGTGGCTGCCCGTCGGCTTCACCGAATGGCAATACGGCGCGATGGGCGCGGCGGAGTGGACCGGCGTGCGGCTGCGCGACGTACTCGACGCGTGCGGCGTGAACGGCGCGGTGCAGATCATGTGCACGGGCCTGGATCAGATCGCCGTGCAGGCGGACGGCGGCGGCGCGCCGTTCTTGTCGAACTACCAGCACCTGATCCCGATCGACAAGGCGCTCGCGGACGACACGCTGCTCGTGTACCGCATGAACGGCGAGACGCTTCCGGTCGATCACGGCTATCCGCTGCGCGCGTTCTTCTCGGGCTGGGGCGGCAACACGGCGGTGAAATGGCTCGGCTCGATCGAGGTGTCGAAAACCGCGCTGCCCGTGCCGATCACGCAAGCCAATCAAATTCTGACGGGTCCGGATTATCAGCCGCCGGTGGTGCCGACCGTGCAGAATCCGAAGAGCGCCTTCGAGCTCGCCTGGGGCGCGACGCTGATGACGACGGCGACGCCGAGCCAGATCACGCTCAGCGGCCGCGCATGGTCGGCCGACGCGACGGTCACCGGCGTCGACGTCTGCATCGAGCAGATGCTGCCGGACGGATGGACGCCGGTCTGGTCGCCGCAGTGGCAGCCCGCGACGTTGTCGAGCACGCCCGAGCCGGGGATGTGGGTGCGTTTCACGATACCGTGGACGGCGCAGCCGGGACGGTACCGGCTTTCCTCGCGCGCGTCCGACGACCAAGGGAACGTCCAGCCCGCGCCGGAGGACGTGCGCTGGAATCAGATCGGACTCCACTACAACGGCTACGTGCGCCATCCGGTGGAAGTGCTGCCGATGAGCACCATGCCGTAGCAAGGGTCCGGTAGGCCGGGTTTCCGCGCCGTTCGCTTGGGGCAACTCATAGTCCCGATGTCAACACCGATCGCCGAGACGACGTACGTGCTGCCTATTCGGCGCACCGTTTTCGTTTCAGACGACGAGCTGGGCGCGTACCTCGGCGCGCTCGCGCGGCTGATGCCGGTGATCGTGGCCGACGGTTCGCCGCCGGAGGTCTTCGCGCGGCACGCCGCGGCGTGGCCGGACCAGATCGTGCACGTCGCCGTCGATGACGACCGGCGCATCGACTTCAACGGCAAGGTGGCCGGTGTCGTCACCGGACTGCGCCGCGTGCGCACGGCGAAAGCGGTGATCGCCGACGACGACGTGCGCTACGACCCGTTCGCCCTGCGCAGGCTATCGGCGCTGCTGGATGTCGCCGACGTCGTGCGGCCGCAAAACGTGTTCGTGCCCGCGCCGTGGCACGCGCTGCTCGACACCGGCCGCACGCTGATCGCGCGCGCCACCGGCGGGGACTGGCCGGGCACGCTGGGCGTGCGCATGGACCTCTACCGGCGCGTCGGCGGGTACGACGGCGACGTGCTGTTCGAGAACTTGGAGCTGGTGCGCACGCTGCGCGCGGCCGGCGGGCGCGAGCGCGTCGCGTTCGATCTGTACGTTGCGCGCCGGCCGCCCACGTTCCGCCACTACCGCTCGCAGCGCGTGCGCCAGGCGTACGACGAGCTCGCGCGGCCGGGCCGGTTCGCTGCCCAGCTCGCGGTCGCGCCGCTGCTCGCGCTGGCCACGTACCGTTTCGGCGCGCGCGCGTTCGGCGCGTTCGCGCTCGGGTCGATGCTGCTCGCGGAGGCCGGCCGCCGGCGCGGCGGCGGCGCGCGCGTGTTTCCGGCGGCGGCATCGCTGCTCGCGCCGGTGTGGGTGCTCGAGCGCGCCGCGACGTCGTGGAGCGCGCTCGCGCTGCGGCTCGCGCGCGGCGGCGTGCGCTACTCGCACGGGACGCTGCGCATCGCCGCGAACCCGGAGCGGGCGCTGCGAAAGGCGCAGGGCGGGCCGTGAACGACCCGGCCGGCTTCCTCGAGTGCGCGTGGCTCAACCCGTTCGACAGCGACGCGGCGCGCGCGCACTCGTCGTACCACGCGCCGCACGGCGGCGACCTCGTGCGCCTGCTCGAGACCGCGCCCCCGAGCTCGTTCGCGCGCGTCGCGAACGCGTCGTTCCGCAGCTTCGTGCTCGACGACGCCTTCTCGTGCCTGGGTGCGAAGTCGTGCCTGCGGCGCGACACGTACCGCCTGGGCGCGTACGAGCGGCTCGACGATCCTGCCGTGACCGACGGGCTGGCGCGCGATCTCTACGCGTTCGCCGCGGAACGGCGCGGCTTCGAGAGCGACTTCACGACGTTCGCCGCCGTCTTCCGCGAACGCGAATACGCATCGGAAGAAGCATTCGAGCGCGCGCTGTGGTCGCAGCTGCAGCGGCTGCACGACCTCGACGCGCGCTACCATCCGTGGGACGCGCGGGTGAGCGACGACCCCGCCGACCCCGGCTTTTCGTTCAGCATCGCGGGCAACGCGTTCTTCGTGGTCGGCCTCCACCCGGCCGCGTCGCGCGCAGCCCGGCGCTTCGCGTGGCCGGCGCTCATCTTCAACGCGCACGAGCAGTTCGAGCACCTGCGGGCCGACGGCCGCTTTGGCCGGCTCCAGCGGCAAATTCGCGCCCGCGAGCTGCGCCTGGACGGCGCCCTCAACCCCAACCTTTCGGATTACGGCCGGGAGTCCGAGGCGCGCCAGTATTCCGGCCGCCCGGCAGGCGAGACGTGGGCATGCCCGTTCAAGCCACGGCGCTGACCGAGATCCCGCCGCGCAGCGGGACGGCCTTGGTCCTCGAGCGCGGCGCGACGCTCACGATCGTCGATCCGCAGGGCGAGCAGGTCGCCGACCTGGCGGCGTTCGCCGCGGACGACCCGCGCGAGGCGCTCTCGAACGGCCGCACGTTCGACTACGAGCAGACGGTCGCCCTGACCGCCGGCAACCGGCTGTGGTCCAACCGCTCGCGGCCGCTGCTCACCATCGTGCGGGACGACGTGGGCGTCCACGACTTCCTTCTGACACCCTGCAGCCGCGACACCTGGCGGCTGTGCTACGGCGGCGCGCACGACGACGTGCCCGGCTGCTTCGGCAACCTGGCCGCGGCGCTGGCCCCGTTCGGGATCGGCCCGGACGCGATCCCGACGACGTTCAACGCGTTCATGCGGGTCGAGCTAGGCGCCGGCGGGCGGCTTGCCGTCCTGCCGGGGCGCTCACGGGCCGGCGACGCCTTCGCCGTGCGGGCCGAGGAGCGCCTTATCGTGGGGCTGGCCGCCTGCTCGGCGGCCCAGTCGTGCAACGGCGTCTGCAAACCGATCCGGTATTCCATAGAAGCGGCGCCGCGCTCACCATAGTCCGACGGGCCGCTTGCGCGTTGACGCTCTGGGCCCGAAATGATATGCTTCGGAGGTTCCGGCCGACCCGCCGTGGTGCGGCCGCTTTCGTGTGCGTTCCGGAGTACTGAGTGCCGACTATCTCCCAGCTGGTCCGTAAGGGCCGCGAGAAACAGCAGAAAAAGGTGAAGACCCCGGCTTTCCGCGTCGTTTCGACCGGACCCAAGCCGGGCCACCCCGACCTGCCCAACCGGACCTTCGAGGTCCCGGGCAACCCGCAGCGCCGCGGAGTCTGCACTCAGGTCAAGACGATCACCCCGAAGAAGCCGAACTCGGCGCTTCGTAAGGTCGCCCGCGTCCGCCTCACCAACGGTGAGGAAGTCACGGCGTACATCCCCGGCATCGGCCACAACCTCCAGGAGCACTCGGTCGTCCTCATCCGCGGCGGCCGCGTCAAGGATCTCCCGGGCGTGCGCTACCACATCATCCGCGGGACGCTCGACACGTCGGGCGCCGCGAACCGCAAGCAAGGCCGCTCGAAATACGGCGCCAAGCGCGGCGCGAAGAAGAAGTAAGGAACCGCGTTCTCATGCCTCGCAAGGGACCCGTCCCCAAACGTCCGATCCTGCCCGATCCCAAGTTCGGTTCGAAAGTGCTCGCGCGCTTCATCAACAAGGTGATGCTGCGCGGGAAGAAGTCCGTCGCCGAGCTGATCACGTACGATGCGCTCGAGCTCGTCGCCACCAAGACCGGCCGCGATCCGATGGACATCTTCACGCAGGCGCTGGGCAATGCGATGCCGCTGGTCGAAGTTCGTCCGCGGCGCGTCGGCGGCGCGACGTACCAGGTGCCGATGGAGGTCCGCCCGGACCGCCGCCAGGCGATGGCGATGCGCTGGCTGATCACGTACGCCCGCACGCGCCCCGGCAAGTCGATGACGGAAAAGCTCGCGAACGAGTTGATGGACGCGGCCAACAACCAGGGCCAGTCGATCAAGAAGCGCGAGGACACGCACAAGATGGCCGAAGCCAACAAAGCTTTCGCCCACTACCGCTGGTGATCGGTTCTCCTTAGGTTTCTCATGGCTCTCAAACGCGAATATCCGCTCGACCGAACTCGAAATATCGGGATCGCTGCTCATATCGACGCCGGCAAGACGACGGCGACGGAGCGGATTCTTTTCTATACCGGCCGCACGCACAAGATCGGTGAAGTCCACGACGGCGCCGCTACCATGGACTGGATGGTCCAGGAGCAGGAGCGCGGGATCACGATCACGTCCGCTGCGACCGCTTGCACCTGGCGCGACACGCGCATCAACATCATCGATACGCCAGGCCACGTGGACTTCACGGTCGAGGTCGAGCGCTCGCTGCGCGTGCTCGACGGCCTCGTCGCGCTCTTCGACTCGGTCGCCGCGGTGCAGCCGCAGTCCGAGACCGTGTGGCGCCAGGCCAACAAGTACGCCGTCCCGCGCGTCATCTTCGTCAACAAGATGGACCGCATGGGCGCGGACTTCTTCAACTGCGTCCGCCAGATCCGCACGCGTCTGGGCGCGCCGGCGACGCCGATCCAAGTTCCGATCGGCGCCGAGGGCGACTTCCAGGGCGTCGTCGACCTGTTCACGATGAGCAAGATCATCTACACGGACGATCTCGGCTCGACGTCGGAGTCCACGCCGGTCACCGAAGCGGACGGCGAGCTCTTCGTGACGGCGCAGGAATGGCGTCAGGCGATGATCGAGGCGATCGCCGAGCAAGACGACGCGCTGCTCGAGATGTTCTTCGACGGCCAGGAGATCCCGGTCGACCGCCTTCACGCCGCGCTGCGCAAGGCGACGATCCAGGGCAAGGTCCTGCCGATGCTCTGCGGCTCGGCGTTCAAGAACAAGGGCGTTCAGCCGCTGCTCGACGCGGTGGTCGATTTTCTGCCCTCGCCGCTGGACGCCAAGCCGATCACCGGCAAGGATCCGGACGACGAAGACAACGAGATCACCCGCCAGCCGCGCGACGAAGAGAAGTTCGCGGCGCTCGCGTTCAAGATCGCGACGGACCCGTACGGCAACCTGACGTACTTCCGCGTGTACTCGGGCGTGTTGGAAAAGGGCTCGTACGTCTACAACGCGCGCAGCGGGCGCAAGGAGCGCATCGGCCGCATCCTGCGGATGCACGCCAACCACCGTGAGGACATCGACGCGATCGGCGCGGGTGACATCGCGGCGGCGGTCGGTCTCACCGACACCCGCACCGGCGACACGCTCTGCGACGAGAAGCATCCCATCCTGCTCGAGAACATCACGTTCCCGGAGCCCGTCATCCACCAGGCCATCGAGCCGAAGACGAAGGGCGACCAGGACAAGATGGGCATTGCGCTGACGCGCCTTGCGCAAGAGGATCCGACCTTCCGCATGCGGACCGACGAAGAGACGCAGCAGACGATCATCGGCGGGATGGGCGAGCTCCACCTCGAGATCATCCTCGACCGCCTCAAGCGCGAGTTCAAGGTCGAGGCGAACGTCGGCAAGCCGCAGGTCGCCTACAAAGAAGCGATCACGAAGAAGGTCGAGAAACAGGGCAAGTTCGTCCGGCAGACCGGCGGCAAGGGCCAGTACGGCGACGTCTGGATCCGCCTCGAGCCGGGCGAGCCGAACACCGGCTACGTCTTCAAGTGGGGCATCGTCGGCGGCGTGATCCCGAAAGAATACCAGAAGCCGGTCCAGGAAGGGATCCGCGAGGCCGCCGAGTCCGGCGTGCTCGCCGGCTACCCGGTCCTCGACTTCATGGTGACGGTGTTCGACGGCTCGTTCCACGACGTCGACTCCAGCGAGATGGCGTTCAAGATCGCCGGCTCGATGGCGTTCAAGGAAGCGAACCGCGCGGCCGGACCGATCCTGCTCGAACCGATCATGGGCGTCGAAGTCACCGCTCCGCGCGACTACATGGGCGCGGTCAACGGCGACCTCAACCGCCGCCGCGGCCAGATCCAGTCTCAGGACGAGGCGATCGGCGGCGCGGTCGTGATCAAGGCGAACGTTCCGCTGAGCGAGATGTTCGGCTACGCGACCGACCTGCGCAGTGCGACGCAAGGCCGCGCGACCTACACCATGGAGTTCTCGCACTACGAAAAGGCGCCGAAGTCCGTCGAGGAAGAGATCGTCGCCAAGGCCCAAGGAAAAAAGCTCGCGACCGCTTAGGGGATGACGACGACGGCGACAAGCCGCCTCGGAAACGCTAGACCCCCGACGGCGGGCGTCTAGCGCGCACGAACCACTCACGCACCAGAAGGACCAGAAGAAAAAGGCATCATGGCAAAGGCAAAGTTCGAGCGGTCGAAGCCGCACGTCAACATCGGAACGACGGGACACGTCGACCACGGTAAGACGACGCTTACGGCTGCGATCATCAACTGCCTCGCGACCGAGCACTCCAGCATCCAGAAGCGCGCGGTCGACGACATCGACAACGCGCCCGAGGAGAAAGAGCGCGGCATCACGATCGCGATCTCGCATCAGGAGTACGAGACGAACGCGCGCCACTACGCGCACGTCGACTGCCCCGGTCACGCCGACTACATCAAGAACATGATCACCGGCGCGGCGCAGATGGACGGAGCGATCCTGGTCGTCGCGGCGACCGACGGTCCGATGCCGCAGACGCGCGAGCACGTGCTGCTGATGAAGCAGGTCGGCGTGCAGAAGATCGTCGTGTTCTTGAACAAGGTCGATCTCGTCGAGGACGAGGAGCTGCTCGAGCTGGTCGAGATGGAAGTGCGCGAGCTGCTCTCCAAGCAGGATTACGACGGCGACAACATCCCGTTCATCCGCGGTTCCGCGACGAAGGCCCTGGCCTCGTCGGGCAAGCGCGGCGACGCGGATGCCGATCCGATCTTCCAGCTGATGGACGCGGTCGACAGCTACATTCCGACGCCGGAGCGCCCGGTCGACAAGCCGTTCCTGATGCCGGTCGAAGACGTGTTCACGATCACCGGCCGCGGCACGGTCGGCACCGGCCGCGTCGAGCGCGGCCAGGTCAAGGTCGGCGAAGAAGTCGAGATCGTCGGGCTCAAGGACGAGAGCCGCAAGGTCGTCGTCACCGGCATCGAGATGTTCCGCAAGCTGCTCGACTCGGGCATCGCGGGCGACAACGTCGGCGTGCTGCTCCGCGGCGTGGAGCGCAACGACATCGAGCGCGGCCAGGTGCTGGCCAAGCCCGGTTCGATCAAGCCGCACAAGAAGTTCAAGGCCGAGGTGTACGTCCTCTCCAAAGAAGAGGGCGGCCGCCACACCCCGTTCTTCGCGAACTACCGCCCGCAGTTCTACTTCCGCACGACCGACGTGACCGGCACGATCCAGCTGCCGGAAGGCGTCGAGATGGTGATGCCCGGCGACAACGTGCAGATGAACGTCGAGCTGATCACGCCGATCGCGTGCGAAGAGGGCCTCCGTTTCGCGATCCGCGAGGGCGGCCGTACCGTCGGCGCCGGCGTCGTCACCAACGTAGCGGACTGACTGTACCGCCATCTGCTTCGTTGACGGCGGGTTCGTGGACCGTAGTCCACTTCACCCGCCGTCGCCTCGCATCTGTCGGCACATTCAGCCCGCTCTACACCTAAACAAAGCATCGAAAGAACATCATGGCTAAGCAGAAGATCAGAATCAGACTCAAGGCGTACGATCACCGCGTGCTCGATCAGTCGGCCGAGCGCATCGTCGACACGGCGAAGCGCACGGGCGCGTTCGTGAGCGGTCCGGTGCCCCTCCCGACGGAGATCAACCGGTTCTGCGTCAACCGCTCCCCGCACGTCGACAAGAAGTCGCGCGAGCACTTCGAGATGCGCACGCACAAGCGTCTGATCGACATCCTGCAGGCGTCGCCGAAGACGATGGACGCACTGATGCACCTCGACCTTCCCGCCGGCGTGGACATCGAGCTCAAAGCATAGCCTCACCCCGCGAAGTCACCCTGAGCCTGTCGAAGGGTGGCCGAAGCCGAAACCGACCCCGGTGTCGTGCCGGGGTCTTTTCTTTCCGCGTCCCGAGCGCGGCCGCCCGGGCGGTGTTCCGGCGCGGTTCTCAGAAGCAGGCAGTCATGCCGACGCCGATCGACGTGACGTACGAGCGCGCCTTCAGCGGAACGACGCGCCGCATCTACGAGTTGCTCGTGGAGCTGGGGACGTCTCAGGACCGCATCTGGCCGTTTGCGTCGCAGCCCTTCATGCGCAGCGCGGGACCGCTCACGCCGGGGACGACCGAAGAGTGGCACCTCGGACTGCACGGCGTGCTCGACGAAGTCGAGCCGGAGAAGCGGATCGTGTGGCGGATCGACACCGAAGGTGTCGACGGCACGCACGCGTTCACGCTCGAAGCGGAAGGCCGCCGCGTCACCGTGCGCCACCGCCTCACCGCGACGCTCGACGACGTGCAGGGGCGCCTGCTGTGGCGCCGCCTCGAAGAGCAGCACGAACGCGCGATCGAGGGGCTTTTCGACAAGCTTGGCCGCGTTCTGAAGCGCTAGCGTCTCGCGCGCGCTACGCGAACGCGCTTTCGCCCGTGATCGCTTGGCCCAGGATCAGCGTGTGGATCTCGCTCGTGCCTTCGTACGTGAGCACGCTTTCGAGGTTGTTCATGTGGCGGATCACCGGGTATTCCAGCGTGATGCCGCTCGCGCCCAGGATCGTCCGCGCCTCGCGGCAGATCGCGAGCGACTCGCGCACGTTGTTGAGCTTGCCGAACGACACGTGCGCGGAGTGGGCTTTGCCCTGATCCTTCAACCGCCCGACGTGCAGTGAGACCAGCAGTCCTTTGTTGATCTCGAGCATCATGTTGACCAGCTTCTCTTGCGTGAGCTGGAACGCCGCGATCGGCTTGTCGAACTGGATGCGCGTCTTCGCATACTCGAGCGCGCTCTCGTAGCACGCGCGCGCCGCGCCGAGCGAGCCCCACACGATCCCGTAGCGCGCTTCGTTCAGACACGACAGCGGCCCGCGCAATCCGCTCACGTTCGGCAGCATGGCGTCGGCCGGCAGCAGGCACTCTTCGAGCACCAGCTCGGACGTGATCGACGCGCGCAGCGACAATTTCTTCTCGATGTTGCGCGCCGAGAAGCCCTTGGTGCCCTTGGGCACGACGAAGCCGCGCACCGTTCCGCTGCGTTGCCCGTCTTCGGGATCGGTGCGCGCCCACACGATCGCGACGTCGGCGATTCCGCCGTTGGTGATCCACGCCTTCGAGCCGTTGAGCACGAAGTCCGATCCGTCACGCCGCGCGGTCGTGCGCATGCCGCCCGGATCGCTGCCGAAGTCCCATTCGGTCAGCCCGAAGCAGCCGATCGCGTCGCCGGCCGCCATGCGCGGCAGCCACGTCTGCTTTTGCTCCTCCGACCCGTGCGCCCAGATCGCATACATCGCGAGCGAGCCCTGCACCGACACGAACGAGCGGAACCCGGAGTCACCGGCCTCGAGCTCCAGACATGCGAGCCCGTATGCGACGGCGCTCGTCCCAGCGCAGCCGTAGCCTTCCAGGTGCATGCCGAGCAGGCCGAGGTCGCCGAGCTCTTTGGCCATCGTCTTGGGGAACGTGTGGTCCTCGAACCACTCCGCGATGTTCGGCAGCACGCGGTCGCGCACGAACGCGCGCACGGTGTCGCGGATCAGCCGTTCGTCGTCGGTGAGCAGCGCGTCGATCCCCAAGAAGTCAGTGGGCGACGGCGCCGGGACGCTGGCGCGGTGCGTGTCGGGTCTCGCGGTCGTGCTCATGGAAGCGCCTTCGGTCGCCCGCACGCTGCTCCTGGCGTGGGGCGAAACCGGACACCGGCGGTCGGGCCGAAACGGACGGACCGTGCCCTTGTTGCCGCGCGGAAACGCGTGATAGCCTGAGCGTGAGATGGTTACGAACGCGATCCCGCGCTGGCTTACCAGGCTGGACGAAAACAAGCCGTACATCGAAGTCCTCGACGACGAAAAGCTTTCCGACATGAGTCCGTACCGAGCGCATGGGCAGCTCGCCGTTCGGCTCGGCGCGCAGCTGGACGCATGGGCCGACGATCACGGAGCCGTCGGCACCGAAGTGCGGTTCTATTTTCAGCGGGACGACGGACGATGGTCGTCGTTGCTGCCCGACGTAGACTACACGTCGTATGCTCGCGTGCCGAAACATCCGGCAGACACGTGGCAACGGCCGCGCGTCGCGCCGGACATCGCGATCGAGATCCTCTCACCCGACGACCGGCCCGGCCGAACGAAGCGCAAGGTCGAGACGTATCTGGAGTTCGGCTCGACCGTTGTCTTGGTCTTGCATCCGCTGAAGCGCCGTATTGCGCTGCACCGCGCGGATGGGAGCGTCGAAGAGCACGAAGCGCGCGGTGCGTGGTCGCTGGCCCCGTTCGACGGGCTCGTCATAGACTGGGAGAAAATCTACCGCGGAATCGACGTCGGAGACTCGTAGTCACTCGCAATCCCAGGCTGCCATGTGCGGTTCACGCCGCGCGGCGTGTCTCACTGATCTCCTCGAGGCTCTTGCCGCGCGTTTCTTCGCCGAGCACGAGCACGACGATCGCGCCGGCCAGCATGACGGCCGCGAACACGACGAATACCGAATACGGCGATCCGAACCGCAGCAGCATCGCGCCGACGATCGCCGGGGCGAACGCGCCGACGAGCCGTCCCGCACCCGCCGCGAGCCCGGCACCGCTCGCGCGAATCGCCGTCGGATACTGCTCGGGCGTGTACGTGTACGTCACGCCCCACGCACCGAGGTTGAAGAACGCGATCACCGCGCCCCACCCGATCACCGCGACGGCCGACGGTGCCGCGGCGAGCGTCGCGCCCGCGAAGAAGAACGAGCCGATCGCGGCGCACGCCAAGAACGCGACGAGCGTCGGCTTGCGACCGGCGCGGTCGACGAGCGCCGCGGCTGCATAGTAGCCCGGAATCTGGAACACCGCGATCGCGAGGTTCAGCCATAGCGCCTGCTGCAGCGTGAAGCCCTTCGCGGTCAGCAAGCTGGGCAGCCACGTGAAGATCCCGTAGTACGAGAACACGAGCGCGATCCACAGCAGCCACAGCATCACCGTGCGCTTCGCGAACGCTGGCGCGAACAGATCGCGCAACGACGCGCGCGCCGCGCCCGGCTGCGCTTCGTACCCGATCCCCGCAACGCGCGCAACCTCGCGCGCCTCCGCGCCGCGCCCCTGCGCGAGCAGGTAGCGCGGCGACTCCGGCACCGCGCGCCGGATCACGAACACGTACAGCGCGGGCAGCACACCGATGAGCAGCGCGACGCGCCAGCCGGCCAGCGGCACGACCAGTGCCCCGATCAGCGCGGCGAGCACCGTGCCGTACGCCCAAAAGCTTTCGAGCAGGACGACGGTGCGCCCGCGGTTCTGCGCGGGAGCGAATTCGCTCACGAGCGTGCTCGCGACCGGCAGCTCACCGCCGAGCCCGAGCCCGGCAAAGAAGCGGATGAGCGCCAGCGCACCGGCCGACCATGCAAACGCGGACACGCCCGTCAGCAAGCTGTAGGCCAGCAGCGTCCACGTGAACACGGCCTTGCGGCCGAACCGGTCGGCGACGATCCCGCTGAGCGAGGCTCCGAGGAACATCCCGATCAGGTTCGCGGTGATGATCCCGCCGACGACCGGCTTGGAAAGGTGCCACTCGCGCCCGACCGCCGCGAGCACGCTGCCGAGCAGCAGCAGGTCCATCGCATCGAAGAGCCAGCCGCCGCCCGCGGCCAGGAGAAGACGCCGCTGAAAAGTCATGCCCCAGGCATTATACTCACTCCGAGTATATTCCTTTCGGCAACGACGTCGCGCCGGAACCGGTAGCGCTCGGCGGGCCGCCCGCTGCCCTCGCGCTCGCGTTCCCCGGTCGGCTCGACGAGCTTCGCGCCGAGCACGAGCCGCCGGAAATTCCCCTTGTGCAGCCGCACGCCGCCGAGCGCCTCCACCGTGCGCTGCAGCCGAAAGAGCGTGAACGACGCGGGCAGCAGCTCGAACACGACCGGCCGGTAGGCGAGCGCGCCACGCACCCGCCCGATCGCGGTCGCGAGGATCCGCCGGTGATCGAGGGCCATCGGGACGCCGGCGGTTCGCGCGCCCGGCGACCGAGCCTCGGCGACCAGCCCGATCTCCCAAAAGAGCTCGTAGCGCTCGAGCACGAGCTCGGTGTTCCAAGCGATCCGCCGCGTTCCGGTACACCGCCGCGCCCGCCGCTCCCGCGCGCGCCGCTCGTCGCCGGAAGCAGCGCCAACCCAAGCTTCGACGGCCGGAAAAATCACATCGTCGACGACCGCCGGCCGCCCGGCCCGCCAGTCCTCCCACGGAAAATAGTCGTACCAAGACCGCCACCGGGCGCTCTCGCTACCAGCCGGCGAACTTTCGCGCACGAACGCGAGGTAAGCGATGGAAAGCATGCGGGCGCCACCGGACGAGCGCGGATCGCGATCGCGGTCCCCGAACGTATAGAGCTGCTCGACATGCCCGAGCGCAAGCTGCGTCTGCTCGGCCACCCAGTGCCGGACGCCCGCCTCGAGCGTGCGGTCCCCGTCAGGATCGAAGGGCCCGGCCGGCAGCGCCTCCCCCGGCGCCCGCACGAGCACACGCGGCTCCTCATCGGAAACCGCCACGATCACGGCATCGAGCGCAACGGCCAGCTCAGTCGCCACGCCCGCCCCTTCGCCCGCAACGAAGCCAGTCCGGCTCCGCTCGATCGCGCCGGCCGGCGCGCCGTTCGCCGCCCGAAGCTAGGCGAACGTGTCGACGAAGGTCCCGAGCCGCCCCACGAACTCCGGCCGCTCCCCAGGCTCGTGCGGTACCGCAAGCTCGGGCAACGCCACGCGAGCATCCCGCACCGCCACGACCTCGGCCCGAGGCAGCACGACCGTGGCGGCGCGGCCGTTCCCCACACGAGCGGCAGCGGCCACGGGCGCCACGGGCGGCACCACAGCGGGCACCGCGAGCGCCCCACCACGCCCATCCCCCAACCCAGGCACCGGAGAAATCACCCTTTTCCCTTCCCCCGCACCGCCAACCGCCCCACCCCCCAACCGAGAGGAACTATGCAACCTGAGAGGCCCAACCCAACCGACCACCGTGCCCGGGGCTGAGCGGGAGGCGGTGCTGCGGCGGG
>Ga0209624_10001409_pt1 | contig 18916 bp, 19 predicted proteins | sample JacPinW_OM2H0_O1_FD_188565 | JGI IMG/M metagenome (GOLD analysis project Ga0209624, IMG submission 188565) | Forest soil microbial communities from Algoma, Ontario, Canada - Jack Pine, Ontario site 1_JW_OM2H0_O1 (SPAdes) (version 2) | ecosystem: Environmental > Terrestrial > Soil > Boreal...
GGGGTTGATCTTCACGGGTCCTGCAAGCGCTGAAATCGCGTCGAGCAGCTCGCGCGTGACTACGCCAACCGCGCGGTCAGGCCCAAGCGCGATCCGACGCGTGCGCCCGTCGCTATGCTCGACGAGCGCCTCGTGGCTGCGCAGGTCGAGCGCGGCCACAAATGCACCTGAGCCGTTTGGCGCAGGCAGCGGACTCGTCTCCCAACCGCGCGCCGTCAAGCGCAGCGCCGCGTGCTGCAGCTCCGGCTCAGGCGGTGCGATCGCCACAGCCAGTTTGCCGAGGACCTGCGTGTGCGCGTGCAGCGTGTCACACGTAGCGCTCCACTCCTCATAGGCGGGCATCGTCGGCCAGCCGGCGGACATATCCGCAGCCTAGCGGGCTCGCAGCCACATCGCGCACGAACTTCGCGTGTGCACGTTCAGGTTTCTTTCACCTTTGCCCGTCAGCATCGGCGCATGCGCCTGCTGGTCGTCGATGACGACCCCTCCGTACGCGAAGCACTCGCGCTCGTGCTCGACCTGGGCGGGTTCGACGTAGTCACCGCAGCCGACGGCCGTGAGGCAATTCGCACACTGTCGGTCGACTCGCCCGACGCGGTGGTCCTCGACGTGCTGATGCCGGGCCTGGATGGTCTAGAGGTATGCCGCCGGATGCGAGCGATCGGCGATCGCACACCAGTACTGATGCTGACCGCCCGCACCGAGGTGAGCGAGCGGGTGGCCGGACTGGAGGCCGGCGCCGATGACTATCTCGTCAAGCCGTTCGCGCGCGAGGAGCTGATCGCGCGACTACGCGCGCTATTGCGACGTACCGGCTGGGAGGGCGAGGAGACGACGCTGCGTTTCGCAGACCTCGAGCTCGATCCGCTCGCACACGAGGCCCGCCGTGACGGTCGCCTGCTCGAGCTCACCCGTACCGAGTTCCTCCTACTCGAACTGCTTATGCTCCACCCGCGTCAGGTGCTCACCCGTGGCGCGATCTTCGACCATGTGTGGGGCTATGACTTCGGGCCAGCGTCTAACTCGCTGGAGGTCTACGTCGGCTACCTGCGCCGCAAGACCGAGGCGATGGGTGAGCCGCGGTTGGTGCACACGGTGCGGGGCGTCGGCTACGTGCTGAAGTCCACCGAGCGATGAGCTTCCGCCGGCGCATGGTTCTGCTGGCGGCGGGAGCCGTGGCGGCCGCGATCGTGCTTGCCTCCGCGGTGGTCTACGTAGTCACGCGTGGCGAGCTGCTCAACCAGATCGACAGCACGCTGCGCGCAAAGCTAGTTCCCGGTCAGGCGCAGTCGGTGCAAATCCGTACGGCCAAGCTGAGCCCGAGCGAGCTTGCCAGGCTCAAACACGAAGATAGGCTGCCGCTACAGAGCGTAACCCAGCTCGGCATCGCCAGCAGCTCGACGGGACTGCAGGCTCTGGGTAGGCCCTCCGGCGCAGCGTCGACGTCAGCGGTCAGGCGTCTACGCGGCGAAGCCATCGCGACCCCCGGAACGGCCGTACGCGTCAGCGGCGGCGGGGTATCGGTGAGCAGGCAGTTGCCCAGCCCCGGTGAAATGGCAAAGCTCGTGCTGCCCGAGCAAAAGCTCGGCGGAGCAACCGGCTACGTGCAGCTAATCCAGCCCAACGGACGCGTGCTGCGCTCAGAAAGCAAGGGCACGCTCCTGCCGGTCACCACTGCCGCCCGTGCCGTCGCGGCCGGCCGGCGGCCAGCGTTCTTCAGTGACGCGAAGGTGGCCGGCACGCCCGTGCGAGAGCTCACCGAGCGCGCACCTGAAGGCGGCGTGTGGCAGGCAGCATTGCCACTGAGCGACCTCAACAGCACGCTGAGTCACCTGCAGCTAGTGCTCGCAGTCGTCAGCCTTGGCGGCATCGCGCTTGCTGCCCTGCTCGGCCTGCTCGTATCACGCGCGGCGCTAGTGCCCGTGCGCCGCCTGACGGGCGCCGCTGAGCGGGTGGCGCGCACGCAGGACCTCGGGCATCGGATCCCTGCTACAGAAGGAGATGAGCTTGGCCGGCTGGCAGCGAGCTTCAACTCGATGCTCGCGGCACTAGAGCGCTCGCGTCTGGCCCAGCGACAGCTCGTCTCCGATGCCTCGCACGAGCTGCGCACGCCACTGACCAGCGTGCAGGCAAATCTCGACGCGCTCGCCATCGGCGAGCGGCTGGCGCCCTCCGAGCGGGCGCGCATCGTCGCCGCAGTGCAGGCTCAGCTGGGCGAGCTGACGGTGCTCGTCGGCGACCTCGTCGACCTCTCCAAGACCGACGTCGAGGAGATCGAGATCGAGGACGTACGCCTGGACCTGGCGGCAGCGGCCGCGCTCGAGCGGGCACGTCTGCACGCCCCCCGTTGCAGCTTCACGCTCGATGCCGCACCCTGCCTCGTGCGCTGTGCGCCCGCTCGGCTAGATCGCGCGATCGCCAACCTGCTCAATAACGCCTGCCAGTGGACCACCTCGCCGCATACCCGACCAATCGAGGTGCGCGTGCGTGATGGCGCGCTGCACGTGCGCGACCACGGCCCCGGGATCGCCGAAGACGACCTGCCGCGCGTGTTCGATCGCTTCTACCGCGCACCCGTCGCGCGTGCCCGCCCCGGCTCCGGGCTGGGTCTCGCGATCGTCAGGCACCTGGCCGAGACGCACGGCGGCACCGTGCGTGCCGCCAACGCGCCCGGCGGCGGCGCGCTGCTGACGCTCGAGCTCCCGGCGCTGGCGATGACCGCGGCCGACCTGGAGGCCAGTGTCGCCAGCCACGTGCTTCACCAAGCTCCTCGAATGCTCTAAGGCGATTCTCAGGTTGCGGGTGCTTGATGTCCGCATGCCTACAAACCCGAAGCCGGCTCGCAAATCATTGATCGCATCCCCGTCCGCGGCCGTGCCCACGCGGCGCCGCCTCAATAGTCGCTGGCTCATGACCGCCGGCTTCGCCCTGCCGGTGCTTGTGCTCAGTGCCTGCGGTGGCTCCTCCACTCCGACATCCTCCGCCGCGAACGAACAGCAGGCCGAAGTGAAGTTCGCCGACTTCGCCAAGTGCCTGCGCGAACACGGCGTCAACGCCACTACATCGACCGGACCCGGCGGTGAAGGTCACGCGCTGCGCGTCAAGGGCGCCGGCCCCGGTGGACACGCGAATATGGAAGCCGCGCAGAAAGCCTGCAAGAAATACCAGCCCGAACCGCAGAAACTCGACCTCTCCCCGCAGGAAAAGGTGGAACGTGCGGAAGCCGTCGAAAAGTTCGCCAAGTGCATGCGCGAACACGGCATCGAAGTGCACGCCTCGAGCTCCGAAGGACGCATCTCGATCCAGATCCACGGCCAACCCGGCAGCGGCGGTCCCAACCCCGAAAGCCCCGCATTCCAGAAAGCGCAGCAATCGTGCCAGCGGCTGCTTCCGTTCAAGGGCAAGGGCGCGCCCGCCAAGCGCGCCGGCGGACCTGGTGGCTCGGAAAACGGCAGCTTTGCCACCGGCGGCTGAGGCGTGGAGCACCCGGAAGTTGAGGGGCCACCTAGCGACGGGTGGGCGGGCGAGGGGCGCACTTCGACGCGCAGGGGCCGGCGCTGGCTGATCGCCCGCGCGCTGGCGGTCGCCGTGGCGGCCGTGCTCGCGGTTGTGCTGCTCGACTCCTCATCAGGCAAGCATCACGACGCGGATTCCGGCGTGCCAGCCGGCGACATCACCGACAGCGTGACGCGGCGTACGCTGTCTGAAAGCGCGACCGTCGACGGCACCCTGGGCTACGGCTCGACGTTCGAACTCTACGACCGCCTCGGTGGGACCTTCACCTGGCTGCCCGCCGTCGGCGCCGTGATCGGCCGCGGCGGGACACTGTGGCGGATCGACGATCAGCCCGTCGTGCTGATGTACGGCTCGGTACCCGCCTACCGCACGCTCGAGCAGGGCATCAGCGACGGCCCCGACGTTGCCGAGCTAAACCAGAACCTGATCGAACTCGGGTACGACCCCTACGGAGCGATCACCAACGATGAAGCCTTTAGCGAAGCCACCGCTGCCGCCGTCAAGCGCTGGCAGAAGGCCGAAGAACTGCCCGAAACCGGTGAGGTGGAACTCGGCCGCGTCGTGTTTGCGCCCAGCGCACGACGCGTGACTGCGGTGAAGGTCGCGCTCGGGCAGGACCCGCCCGGCGCCACCGCGCCGAGCGAAAGCAAATCGCCCCACAAAGGCAAAAAAGAGAAACGTGCCAGGGACAAGCATGTCAAAGAAGAACCCAAAAAGGAAGCTGCGGAAGAAAAGCCCGCTAAACAAAACCCAGCCAAAGACTCGCCCAGCAAAGAATCACCCGGTGGAGGATCGGGCACGGGCGCAGGCGAGGTGGTGCTCACGACCACCTCCACCCAGCAGCTCGTCCAGCTCAAGGTAAAGCCCGAACAGCAGCAGCTCGCCAAGCTGGGCGAGACCGTTGTTGTGCAGCTGCCAGGCGGCGGCCAGAGCCACGGACGTATCACGCAGGTTGGCACGGTAGCCAGCGAATCCACAGGCTCGAGCGCCGAAGAAAAGGGCAGCCCGAGCAGCGAAAGCGGCGAATCCGCCACGATCCCCGTGACGATCACGCTCAGACACCACGTCGCTCACCTCGATGAGGCGCCCGTCAGCGTCGAACTGGTCAAGAGCGTGCGGCGTAATGTGCTGACGGTCCCCGCCACAGCCCTAATCGCGACCGCCGGCGGCGGCTACGCCGTCGAAGCGCTCGTGCAAGATCGTCGCGTGACGGTCTCAGTGACACCAGGCATGTTCGCCGATGGCTATGTCCAGGTGGAAGGCGCGCGCCTGCGCGAAGGCCTGATCGTGATTGAGTCTCAATGAGCGCCGTGCTCGAGCTTTCAAATGTGGTCAAGCGCTACGACGGCGGAGTGCAGGCGTTGCGGGGTGTCGAGTTGACCGTGCAGGAAGGCGAACTGTGCGCGATCATCGGCCCGTCGGGCTCGGGCAAGTCGACGCTGCTGCACATCATGGGCACACTTGAACGGGCAACCAGCGGGCTCGTGCGGATCGCCGGAGCCGACGTCGCACGGGCTTCTGAGCGCGATCTCGCGGCCCTTAGAGCACGTCGCATCGGCTTCGTCTTCCAGCAGTTCCACCTGCTGGAGTCAGACAGCGCACTGGAGAACGTGGCCAACGGCCTGCTCTACACAGGTACCTCCGCCCGCGAGCGCCGGCAGGCGGCGGGCGCGGCACTCGAGCGCGTGGGACTCAGCCACCGCATGCGTCAGACCTCAGCGCTGCTATCGGGAGGCGAGCGCCAACGCGTGGCAATCGCGCGTGCGCTCGTTAGCTCGCCGGCGCTAGTACTCGCGGACGAGCCGACAGGCAACCTCGACACGCGCAACGGGCAGGAGGTCCTCGAGCTACTGCGGACGCTTAACGCACAGGGCACGACCGTGCTCGTGATCACCCACGACCGGGACATCGCCGCCACCATGCCCAGACGGGTGGAGCTGCGCGACGGGCGCCTCGTCCACGACGAGACGCCTTCGCCGTGAGCGACAGCGCGCTTGATCTCGCGCCCAGTCGCCTGCTGGCAGCCGACGTGCTGAGAGTCGCGAGCGTCGGCCTGCGCACACGCCGGCTACGCGCCGCACTTTCGGCGCTGGGAGTTGCGATCGGGATCGCTGCGATGGTCGCCGTGCTCGGCATCTCCGACTCGAGCAAGGCAGGCCTGGTTGCCGAGCTAAACGAACTGGGGACCAACCTACTCACGGTCGCCCCCGGGGAAACGTTCTCAGGCGAAGCGGCGATGCTGCCAGAAGCTGCCGTCCGCGATGTGCGCAACCTGAGCAGCGTGCGCTTCGCGGCCGCAGTGACAGACGTGTCGGGCGCGAGCGCGCGGCGCAGCGCCTTTATCGAAGCTGCCGAAACAAACGGGATCGGTGTGTTTGCCACCGAGCCACAGCTCCTCGGCACGCTCGGGGGAAAGATGACGCTAGGCCGCTTCCTAAACACCGGTGACGAACGCTTTCCCTTGGTAGTGCTCGGGCTCATCGCTGCCGAACGACGGGGGGTAGAGCGACTGTCCGCCGACGGACGGCCACTGCAGGTGCTGATCGACAACACCTGGTTCACCGTCGCCGGCGTGATCGGCCCGCTACCGCTGGCACCAGAAATCGAACGCGCTGCGCTAATTGGCTATTCCGTCGCCAAGCGCCTGTTCGGCACTACCCAGCACGCCAGCATGCTCTACGTGCGAGCTGATCCCGAACGGGTCCCCGAAGCCGACTCGCTACTCGGCGCAGCTGCCGATCCCCAGAACCCCGAACAGACAAAGGTCAGCCGACCTTCTGACGCGCTGCAGGCCCGTGCCGACGCCCAGAGCACCCTGACCGCAGTGTTCCTTGCGCTCGGTGCCGTCGCGTTGCTTGTCGGCGCAGTGGGCATCGCCAACGTGATGGTGATCTCGGTGCTCGAGCGCCGCCCTGAGATCGGGCTGCGTCGGGCGCTAGGTGCTCGTGCGGTGCACATCGGCGTGCAGTTTCTTGGCGAGTCCGTATTGCTGTCAGCGCTCGGCGGGACTGTCGGAGTGGGGCTCGGCGCGGGCGCCACCGCGGTCTATGCGGCCAGCCAGGGGTGGATCGTCGTTGTGCCGCTGCTGTCCGTTGCGGGCGGCGTCGGGCTCGCGCTGCTGCTCGGTGCATTGGCGGGCCTATATCCGGCCATACGCGCGGCGCGGCTTGCGCCCGCAACGGCGCTGCGCAGCGTCTGAGATTTAGTGTTACGCTCGGTAACATGAGAGGGAGGGGCGGAATCGGCGGACGTAGGGCGCGGGTGTTCCTGCTGGTGCCCGCCATCGGTTTGTGCCTGATCGGGGTAACCGTGGCGTGGGCGTCGCAGACGCTGAAGTTCACCGCTCGCCTCACTCCCGACAAGCTGGGCGCCCCGACGAACCTCTCAGCCGAAACGACGATCGCCTCCGACGAAGGTCCACCATCGCCGGTGAGCACCGTCGTCGCCTATCTGCCCGCGGGCTTGAAGGTGCAAGTGCATGGGATCGCCACATGCGAACGGGCGAAGCTCGAAACCGAAGGCACCGATGGCTGCCCCGCAGACTCACGCGTAGGCTTCGGCGGCGGCGTGGGTACGGTTCAGCTCGGGCGGGAATTCGTCAAAGAGCACTACACGCTCGACTTCTTCCTCGCGCCCAACGAAGCTGGGCACCTGGCGGTCCTGATCTACGTCGATGCCGTCAGCCCGGTGCCGGTCGAGCTGGTCTTGGTCGGCAAGGAAATCGCCGCGCCCAAACCGTACGGCTTCGCTATTAGCGTCCAGGTGCCACCTGTCAGCACGGTCCCTGGTGCGGCCTACGCCTCGGTGGAAAGCAACTATGTCTCAGTCGGCGCCACCAACGTGGCCTATTACGAGACGGTCCACGGCAAGCGCAAGCTCGTCCACATCAAGGGCCTAACCGCACCCAAGACATGTTCCGGTCATGGCTTTCCGTTTGCGTTGAGCATGAGCTTCGCCGACGGCACCACGAGCACCGCCAACTACACCGACCCCTGCCCTCACCGCTGAGCAGCTGTCGATGCGCGCGAGTCCACACACCAGCTCTCGGCACATCGCTCTCTCACTCACACTCCTGTGCGCAGCGACGATGACTGTTGCCCTGTTCGTCGGCTCGACTGGGTTGGCCGCGACCGACTCGACATCCTCAGCCGGCACCTCTGCGGCCATCTCGGCAGCGCTCTCCCCAGATCGACTCGGGGCAAGGAGCACCCTCAGGTTCGAGATTCGCTACAGCGGCCAGAAATCTGGAGAAGTGCCGTCTCCCGTACGGCGCGCGCTGTTGTCGTTCCCCGCAGGGTTGACGCTCGCGATCCCCCACTTGAGCTCCTGTTCGCCACCACGCCTACGAACTCGTGGTGCGCGCGCGTGTAGCCCCCAATCCGACCTCGGTAGCGGGCATGCGCTGGTGGTGGCACCACTCGGTTCGCAGACCCTATCGGAGACGATTTCGCTCTCGTTGTTTCTCGGCGAGCCGCACAACCTGCAGCCGACTGTAGAGATCCTCGGCCGAGGGCTCACGCCGTTCAACGAGCGGGTACTGCTGAGCGGGGCGACGCTCTCCGGTCAACCTCCGTACGGGGAAGAGCTCGAAATGTTGATACCGCCGATCCCCACGCTGCCGCTCGAGCCCGACGCGTCGATGTCGAGCATCTCACTCACCATCGGAGCGTCCGCACGAGCACGAGCCGGCGACGCGAATGCGGTGATTGTCCCGTCACAGTGCCCCAAAGGTGGCTTCCCGTTCACGGGACAGTTCACTTACGCCGACGGCTCCGTCGGCAACGCCACCACCACAATCCCATGTCCCAATCGATGAAGCCCAGAACCGCAGAGAAAGGAAGCTGCCAACGATGCCAAACCTTCACTCCCGCCTGACCCGACGAACAGGCCACCTCACAGGTGCGGCACTGTCCGTTTGTGCATTGACGGCACTTGTGTACCTCTACGGCAGTGCGTCCGCGACAGCCGGCCAGCGCCCGATTCACGCGTTTGCAGCGAAGACGATCTCGCTTAATGAGACAGGTCATCTGCACCTGACGAGCAAACACAACTTTACGCTCAACGAGCAAGGCACAGCGTCGGGTACTGCCAGCGGCACCATCTACGTCCACCTGACGGCGGTCTCCAATACGCGTGTAACCGTCGAAGTCAACATCTACCCCAAAGGTGGCTCGATCACCGGCTCCGGGTCGGCCAATTACCGCAAAACTAGTGGCGCGGCGGACTTCTCCGGCGCGATGACGATCGACCGCGGTACGGGCACTTACGCCCACATCCACGGATCGGGTCTGAGCTTCAGCGGCACCGTCGCGGAATCAAATAAAGACGCCATCACGGTGCACGTGAGCGGCCGCGTGTCGGATTAGCGCAATGCTGTCCCTGGCTGACGTCGTCAAGCACTATCCGACCATCGGCGGGGAGCCGGTGCGCGCCGTGGACGGCGTGTCGCTGGAGGTCGAGCCGGGCGAAGTGGTAGCCCTGTATGGGCCGAGCGGCTCCGGCAAGACGACGCTACTGATGATGATTGCAATGCTGCTGGAACCGACGTCCGGCAGCATTCGCATCGGCCAGCGCAACATAGCCTCGCTGTCAGAGCGCGAGGCATCGCACTTCAGGCTCTCCGAACTGGGCTTCATCCGACAGAGCTTCGATCTGCTGCCTGGCGTTAGCACGATCGACAACGCAATCCTGAAGCTGCTGAAGACGATGCGCTGGAGCGAGGCGCAACGCGAGGTCACGCCGCTCCTGGAAAGCCTAGGTCTCGGCGAGCGCCTGCAGCACCGCTCGGAGACACTCTCGATGGGTGAGCGCCAGCGCGTGATGATCGCCAGGGCACTGTCCACGCGGCCACCGTTGCTACTCGCGGACGAGCCGACCGGCAGCCTTGACACTCAACGCGGACGTGAAGTGCTTGAGTTGCTGCAGGGGCTATGCCGCGATCGCGAGGTTGCGACGGTGCTCGTCAGCCACGACCCAATGGCCGCGATGTATGCCGACCGCGTGTTCACCCTGCGTGACGGCAAGCTCACCGATTACACGCCCCAGTACGCACAGCCGAACGTCCCGCAAGCAGCCGCGCTGTAGGCGAGGAAGGGGCGCCCGTGAAGCCTTTGAACGTGCTCATCTTGTACCGCGTGCGGCTGCGCGCGCGGCTCCTGCAAGAGCTCTTTGCGCTGATCGGCATCGCAGCGGGTGTGGCGCTGCTGTTCGCGTCACAGGTGGCGAGTTCAAGCTTGCAAAGCTCAGTCACCCAACTGTCCCACGGGATCGCCGGCAACGCGACGCTGCAGCTACTTGCACGCGAACCACAGGGCTTCCCCCAGTCAGCGCTTGCCGAGGTGCGCCGCATCAAGGGCGTGCATTTGGCAGCGCCGATCCTGGAAGCCAGCGCGAACGCGATCGGTCCGCGTGGCAGCCAGCCAGTCCAGCTGATCGGGGCCGACTCGAGCTTGTCAAAACTCGGCGGCACGCTCACGCGGCACCTCAGCCTCAAGCCGTTCGCGGGGATTGGAGCGGTGGTGCTGCCAGCACCGCTCGCGGGGAAGCTCGGGGTCAGCAAGTTCGGCCAAGAAGTGAACTTCCAACTCGCCGGGCGCACCGGCGAGGCACCGCTTTACGCGCGGCTGCACGAAAGTCAGATCGGCCCATTGATCGCAAGCCCGCTGGCGATCGCGCCGCTGTTCACCGTGCAGGAAATGATGGGCGTGGGAGCTCGTGTGAGCCGTATCCTCGTGCAGGCCAGTCCAGGCGCGGAAGCTCACGTTAAGCACGCGCTGGAAACCCTCGCGGCAGGGCGCCTGAACGTCGAGCCGATCGACTACGACGAACAGCTGTTCAGGAAGGCGGCAGCTGTAAGCAACCAGTCGACGCTGCTGTTCGCGGTGATCAGCGCGCTCGTGGGATTCCTGTTTGCCTTCAACGCGGCCCTGTTCACCGTCCCCCAGCGCCGACGGCTGATCGTCGATCTGCGCCGCGACGGGTACGCACCGCAGACGGTGATTGCTGTGCTGATGGTCGACGCCCTGATGCTGGGCGTGTGCGCGACCGTGCTCGGGCTGGCACTCGGGGACGAGCTTTCGATCCATTTCCTGCACTCCAATCCGGCGTTCTTGTCGCTGGCGTTCACGGTCGGCTCGCCGCGGATCATCGACTGGCAGACGATCGCTATCTCGATCGGCGGCGGCATGCTCGCGGCTACCGTCGCGGTACTTAGCCCACTGCTCGGGATCCTGTCGCGTGACCCACTAGCCGCGCAGCGCCCACTCCAGAGTCCCGGTACCGTGCGGACGAGTCGCTGGCAGGGGCTCGCTGGCCTCGTATGCCTAGCGGCGGCCACCGCGATTCTGCACGCCGCGCCGGATGCGGCGATCCCGGGTATGGTGCTGCTTCTTGGTGCGCTGCTGTTGGTGCTGCCAATCGCGCTGCACGCCACACTTGCGATCGTGCGGCGGCTCGCGCGCAGAATCACGAGCATCGTCCCGCACGTGGCGAGCATGGAGCTGAGCGCCGTTCCGGGACGTGCGCTGGCGATCACCGCAACGGGGGCGATCGCCGTGTTTGGCAGCGTGGCAATCCAGGGTGCACATGGGGACCTCCTCACGGGACTCGAAACGGCAGCGGCCGAATCGAATGCGTCCACTGACGTATGGGTCCGTCCCGCCGGCTCCTACAACCTGCTGCAGACCACGGCGTTCACGCCCACCGACCAGACCAAGCTCGAACACCTCCCGGGAGTTCGAGCCGTGCAGCTGTATCGCAGTGGCTTTCTCGACTACGGCCAGCGCCGCCTGTTTGTGATCGCTCCATCGAGCGAGAGTACGCCGCTGCTACCTGGTGGGCAGTTGCTTGAAGGCAACCTCCAGCAGGCGAGCAAACGTGTACGCGCGGGAGGCTGGCTCGTGCTCTCAAAGGCGGTCGCCGCCGAACACCATCTACACATCGGCGAGGCGTTCACACCACCGAGCGCCAACCCAACGAGCTTTCGTGTGGCAGCGCTTTCCACCAACCTCGGCTGGGCGCCTGGGGCGATAATCATGAACGCCTCCGATTACGCGCGCGCCTGGGACAGCACCCAAGTGAGCGCCTACAGCATCCTGCTCGATCCCGGGACGACCCCCGCGCAAGGGGTCGGCGAGATCCGCCACGCCCTCAGCCCGGCGGGCCGCTCGGGACTCACCGTGCAGAGCGCTGGGCAGCATGCCGCCCAGCAGGGCAAGCTCGGCCACCAGGCGTTGGCGAGCCTCACACAAATCGCAACGCTGATCCTGATTGCGGCTGTGCTCGCGATGGCCGCAGCGATGGGCGCGATGATCTGGCAGCGACGCCCCCGCCTGGCCAAGCTCAAGCTGGAGGGGCTACCGCAGACGGAGCTATGGCAAACGATGCTGCTGGAGAGCGTGCTGCTGCTCGGCGTCGGCTGCGCGATGGGTGCCGTCTTCGGGCTCTACGGCCAGCAACTGGCCGATCGTGCGCTCGCAGACGTGGTCAACTTCCCTGTCGTGTACTCGCTGCCGGCGCTCACAGCATTGCGCAGCCTTGCCTTGGTGATCGCAGGCGCGGCCGCAATCCTCGCGATCCCCGGCTACTTTGCAGCGTCGGTCCCCGCGTCACTCGCGTTGCAGGACTGAGCGTGAGCGACCGACGCCCATACAACCAAAGCACACGCGCTGAGAGCCAGCAGCGCACGCAGGAAGCGCTGCTCGATGCAGCCGATGAGGAGTTCTACGCGGGCCGCTGGCAGAAGACCTCGCTCGAGGCGCTGGCAGCACGCGCAGGCGTCACCAAGCAGACGCTGCTGCGCCACTTTGGCTCGAAGGAGGGGCTGCTGCTGAAGGCGCTGATCCGCAGCTACTCGCAGGTTCAGGACCAGCGCTGGAGCGCGCCGCGCGACGACGTCGGCGCCGCTGTAGACAACCTGCTCGACCACTACGAGGCATGGGGCGCGCGCTCCCTGCGCATCGGCGCGTGGCTGCACGAAGGACCACCCCTGCTTGCCAAGCTCTCGCAGGCCGCCCGCCAAGTTCACTACGAGTGGGTCGAGTACGTGTTCGGAGCCTGGCTGGCGAATCTCGACGAGCAGGCACGCGAGCGCCGACGGGCGGCGCTGATCGCGCTCTGCGACGTGCAGACATGGTGGCTGTTCGTCAACGACCTCGGCCTCAAACGCACCGAGATCCGCGCCACGCTGATCGACATGATCGAAGGCGTGTTCGCGAGCAGCGCGAACACGGCACCGGCCAGCGAAAGTGGGCTTGCTGCACAAAACCAAAGTCGGCACGACGTTCACTAGGCTTTGGCGCTGCGATCGAGCGGCAAGACAGCGTTGACGGAAGGACCGGCAAAGACTCCATGAAGGCAAACGGCTGGCGAGTGATCGTCGCCTACGGGCTGGTCTGCGCGGCAACCCAGGTGCTGTGGTTGACGTATGCAGCGATTACCACTGAGACAGCAAAGCGCTACGGCGTATCCGTGAGCGCCGTGGGCTGGCTGGCGGAGATCTTCCCGCTGTTGTATGTGGCACTGGCGATCCCCGCAGGGATCTTGCTCGACCGCTGGTTTCGTCCAGCGCTGACGGCAGGCGGCGCGCTGGTCGCACTCGGTGGCCTCGTACGGCTCGGCAGCGAGACGTTCGCGTGGGCGATGGCCGGCCAAGTGATGGTGGCTGTGGCCCAACCGGTGGTGCTGAGCGCGGTGAGCAAGCTGGCGGGTGAGTACCTGCCGTTCGATCAGCGCGCCAGCGGCATCGCGGTCGGCTCGGCAGGCAGCTTCGTGGGGATGCTGCTAGCGCTGCTGCTGGGACCCACCGTCGGCGCACACGGACAGCTCGAGCGGCTACTCGTGCTGGAGGCGATCCTGGCGGTGATCCCAGCTGTAATGCTCGCGCTATTGCTGCGCGCGCCAGGACTCCAGAGCGGCGAGCACGCGGCAATCGAGGGCAGTGCGGCGCGCGCGCTGTGGGATCTGCCATCGATGCGCACGCTGTGCGGCCTCGTGTTCCTCGGCTTTGGCATCTTCGTCGCGCTGGCCACGTGGCTACAGACGCTGCTGCACCCCTCGGGCGTCTCCGAAGCGGCGTCTGGCGGATTGCTCGTGGGGATGGTTATTGCTGGCGTGGTCGGCTGCGCGGTGCTGCCACCGCTAGTCGCGCGCAGACACGGCGAACGTGGCTTTATGCGCACGGCGGTTCTCGTTGCGTGCGCCGGGTGTGTGGTGTTGGGCGTGGCGCCCTGGCTTGGGGTGCGGGCGCTTGCGTTGGTAGCGATGGGTGCGCTGCTGCTACCGGCGCTGCCGGTAATCCTCACTGCAGCAGAGCAGCTTGCGGGCGCCGCAGCAGGCACTGCTGGGGCGATCGTGTGGATGGCGGGCAACCTCGGCGGCCTGGTAGTTGCCCTGATCGTGCAGATCCTCGTCCACCATCCACTTGCGGCGTTCCTGGCGATGGCTGGCCTGTCGCTGTTCGGGCTGCCGCTGGCCGCACGGCTGAGGCTGGCGGGTCAGACGAGACACAGCGGCGAGGCAGCTGCGGTCGGCGCAGGCTGAGCCCTAGCTAACGGTCTGCGTGGCTACTCGTGTGCCTCACGCTGTCCTGTGCGGGCAACCACCGCCCAAACTCGGTGTGGCACTGACAGCGGATCGTCGGCAAAGTTCTCGTGCAGCATCTGCGCAAGCTCGCTCGAGCAGGCCGCTACACCCGCGGCGTCGAGCGTGCCGGCCACAGGCGCACTCGCGCGTACCCGCCCGACCCAGTCCTCATGCGAATACGGGACGGCCACATCGAAGGAAAACGACTCGATGCCCGTGAAGCCAGCGGACTGCAGGTCTGTGAGCCACTGCGGATACAGACCGGCGCGACCGGCGAACGGCCATGCGGGGGTATGGCGCAGGATGATCTGCTCGGTAGCGGCAACGAGGTTGCCCGGTATCGGGATCCAGTCGAAGTGGGCGATCACCACGCTCCCGCCAGCGACGAGCAGACGGTTGGCCTCCCGCGCGACTGCAACGCGATCGAACCAGTGCCAGCACTGGCCAGCGCTGGCAACGTCGAACGCTCCTGTGGGCAAGCCGGTGGCCTCGGCTGGGCCCTCGACGTAGGTGACCCGCACCCCGGCGTCTCGGTCCAGTTGCCGGGCTTGCTCAAGTAACGGCGCGGCAATATCCACGCCCGTCACCTCGCAGCCGCGCTGGGCAAACAGCCGCGCGAGGCTGCCCGTGCCGGTGCCGAGATCAACAACCCGCGCGCCATGCCTACCGACGTCGAGTGCGGCCAGCCGATCGAGCAGCTCGGCAGGAAACCCCGCGCGGTGGCGCGCGTAGTCAGATGCGGTACGACCGAAATCTGGCGAGCAGCCGGTCACGGCTGCAGCTTAAGCGGCGAAACCGCTAATACGCGGAAATGTCAGTCGGCGAACGCGGCGCGCACCTGTTTGGAGCCGCTGGCGGCCAGCTCCAGGAAACCGTAGGTGCCGTCATGCAGCAGTTCATTTGCTGCATTTGTGAGCGCTCCGAATGCGGCGAACGCAAAGGCGCCTCCGACTGACACGCGCTTGACGCCCAGGGCCGCCAGCTCTGAAATAGATGGAGCACCCGGCCGGGCAAGCACGTTGATCGGCAGCTCCAGTGCTGCGACCAACTCGCGAAGCTCCGCTGAAGTGTGCAGGCCCGGTGCATACAGCACGTCGGCGCCAGCCTGCTGATAGGCCTGCAAGCGGGCGATCGTGTCGCCTAGATCGGGATTACCACGCAAGTAGTTCTCAGCACGAGCGGTGAGCACGAGGTGCTCTGGTCCAGCGTGTGCCGCATGCGCAGCCGCCGCCACACGCTCGGTTGCAGTGTCCGTGTCATAGAGACAAGCTTTGGAGGCACTCCAGTCCTCAACTGAGCAGCCCGCAAGACCAACACCAAGCGCCAGACGCACCGTCTCGGCGACACCGTCCGGGTCTGCAGCAAAGCCGTCCTCAAAGTCAGCTGACACGGGAACATCCGTCGCCGCGACAAGCTCGGCCGCGTGCGCAAGTGCCTCCTCACGGCTGAGCGAGTAGTCGAGTCTGCCAATGCTCGCCGAATAGCCACTGCTCGTAGTGGCGAGTGCCTGGAAGCCGAGCGACTCGAGCAGTCGCGCGGAGCCGACGTCCCAGGCGTTGGCCAACAGCAGCGGGCGCTCCTGTCGATGGAGCTCGAGAAAGCAGGCGGCCTTGCTGGATTCCACAAACGCGAGGTTAACGGCTGGGCGCCCGAGACAACTGGGGGGCGCCTGGACCGCCTGTAAGGTCGTGCCATGACAGGCGCGGGTAGCGCATCGCAGACGTCCGTGGACTGGCGGGCGTGGCATGGGGGCTACGAGGACCCCAACTCCGAACTAGGCCGGCGCCTAGCACTCGTGCAATCGCAGCTGCGCGCAGCGCTCGACGAGGTACCGCCCGGTCCGATTCGCGCGATCAGCGTGTGCGCAGGCCAGGGACACGACATCATCGGCGTACTGGCCGACCATCCACGGCGCGAGGACGTAAGCGCGCGGCTGGTGGAGCTCGACGAGCAGAACGTGCAGCTCGCGCGTACAGCCGCCGCCGCGATGGGCCTGGATGCGGTGGAGGTAATCGTCGGCGATGCGTCGCTGACTGACGCCTATGTGGGTGCGGTGCCAGCGGACGTGATTCTGATCTGCGGAGTCTTCGGCAACGTGGCAGCAGACGACATCGCCAACACGATCGCCCATCTCGGACAGTTGTGCGCACCGGAGGCGACAGTCATCTGGACCCGCCACCGCCGTGCACCGGACCTCGTGCCACGGATTCGCGAGACCTTCGAGCACGCAGGCTTTGGTGAGATCGCGTTTGGGGACGCACCACCGTTTGGCGTCGGCACCAATCGCCTGCTGGGAGCCCCCCAGCCGCTGCAACGCGGAGTAAAAATGTTCAACTTCGTCGGCTACGAGGCCCTGTGGCCACACCTGGGCGAGGACCAGCGCGCCGCCCTAGGACCGCTGTTTCGCGGTAACAGCTCACTGGTGGAACTGGTGGAAGCAATGCGAGCGATGCCATACGGGCTGCCGAGCGAACCGACCGTGGAAAGCATGCTGCTCCAGGCGCGCGGCACTAGCGCCACCAAGCATCTATTTATGGGACAAGTGCTCGCGCAGCGCTTCCCCATGACCGAACCGGTGCTTGTGCACCGGGTGTACCGGCTGGAGCACGAGCGTGCGCTCGAGCTGTACGGTCCGGAGATCGCCGCCACGGTACCCGATGCGGGCCTGATCGACGTGCACCGCTACCTGTCCATCGTCGTGGAGGGTGAGCGGGTGAGCCTGGATGTGACGGTCCCTGGCGAGCAGTGGGAGGAACGCTCGGCGCTCGGGCCGGTGTGTGGGCCAGGACAGGATTTCCTCGCGGGTGCGGACCCGGATGCAGGGATAGCGGCACTTGAAGAGGAGCACTGCGATGCACAGGCGCGAGCGGCGTTTCTGGCTGCGCTCGGTGCTGCTGGGGCTCCGCCGCGGGACTTATCGCTTCCATAAGCACATTCAGGCTGGGTCGCTCTAGCCGGAGATAAGGATCTTTGGTCAATAATGCCTAGATGGAGCGAGGCCGAAAAGCACCCGAGCGCACACGATGCCGGATCACGCTGACTGTGCCTCACTCGCTGCTGAACACAGCCGAGCGACTGGCGCAAGAGCTGGGAATCACGAGAAACGCTGCGCTGGTACAGCTCGCTGAGGAAGGCGCTGCGGCCCATGAGCGGCATACGCAAATCGCCGCGCTGGCGTCCGAACATGTAGTCACCGCTGTCGGCATCTTCGACGGCATGTATGGGACCGGCTACCTGGAGCGGCTACGCTGCGACGAGCAAGCGTAGCTAAGCCCATCTGCTGCGGCCAGAGCCATCGTGTGCACGCAACATCATGAGATGCCCGGAGGATCTGGCACGATCCCTCCATGACGATTGCGACCTCAACGCCAGACACCCGATCTGTCGCGGAACTAACGACAGCCCTATTCGGTGAAGCGCTCAGCATTGATCAAGTCGTTGCACGGATAGCGCAAATCGACATCTCGGTAACCCGAACCGTCGCGGCAACAAAAGGCCTGTGGCTCGGATCAGTGGGGTACGAACACCACAAGGACCATGTCGCATTCGCGCATCATGTGCGTTCGGCGGGGGTCGAGCGACTAATCGACGTCCGTGAGCTGCCTATCTCTCGTCGTCGCGGATACGCAAAGAGCGCGCTCTCGCAGGCTATGGCTGATGCCGGTGTTGAGTACGTTCATATCAAGGCACTCGGGAACCCGAAGCCCTTCCGCGATCTCTACAAGAGCGGAAACGTCGAGGAAGGTCGGCGGTGTTATGAAACGCATCTACTCGGGGAGAGACGAGGCGCGCTTGAGGAACTGGTCCCGTTGCTTCAAGAGAAGCGCTGCGCCCTGATGTGCGTCGAGCACAATCCGGCTACGTGTCACCGCACAGTGATTCTTGAAGCCCTGCGTGACGAGTTCGGCGTCGAGCTAGACGTCGCCGAGATCAGCTAGTGCAAGCTGCTCTGGACGCCGTGGGCCACCACACCCCCAGGATGAGGAAGGATCTTGGGTGCTGGTGCATGTTGCCAACAAAGAATGCAGTGTCGCGATCGGCACCACACACCTCACTAAGCCACCGCTTGCTCATCCGATCCTGCCAATCGTCAAAATGCCTCACGCGCCGATAGAACTGAGCAATCTCCCAGTCAATGATTGACTGGCTATGCCCTCGACAGCCGGCCTCTCCGCATCCATAGCGATACCTGAAGGTCCAGGGAACCTGCTCCAGCTCACGAAGTTGACTGGTCCGCTCGTCAGATCCCAGACCGTCTAGAAGACTCGTTTGCGCCGACCACGCCTTTGCTATCTGACGTTTTGCCTCATTGACGCTTGCCTTCTCGATCTTGAACTCTAGAACCCGTCCTGGTCGGAACACACCCAGCGATGTCCCATCGTTTCGCTGCCGGCGAGTGATCTCACACATCGAAGAAACCATCAGGGGCTCGACAAACCGACGCCGCAGGGCCCATGCATTTCTTGATGAAACCGGCCCGCCACGCAATGCAATCGAGTCCCGATCTGGGCGGCGCGTCTCGGGACGAAGGTCACCACGGTGCGCTTCGACAGCCAACCGCACCGGCTGGTACTTGCGGAACTGCTGATCGTCGTCAAGCGAACGGAACGGGACAGGATAAAGACGGATCCAATGAGGTTCGGCAGCGGTGATCTCCACGCCAGCTACACACGAGACCTCGCCATATTTGCGGCTGAGCGCCGGGTACGCCTTAACTAGCGGAATGAAATCGATCGTTTCCATAACATCCACTCAGCGAGCAAGGGGTTGCAACAGTGATGCCCCAGGGTCCGTTCGTTGATATTAGACAAACCTTAGG
>Ga0209624_10001410_pt1 | contig 18908 bp, 19 predicted proteins | sample JacPinW_OM2H0_O1_FD_188565 | JGI IMG/M metagenome (GOLD analysis project Ga0209624, IMG submission 188565) | Forest soil microbial communities from Algoma, Ontario, Canada - Jack Pine, Ontario site 1_JW_OM2H0_O1 (SPAdes) (version 2) | ecosystem: Environmental > Terrestrial > Soil > Boreal...
CGCGTCGCCGACCGCGGACGGAGTCGGGCTCGCCACCACGCGCACGGTGGTCCGTTCCGCCGTGGTCGTGCTGTTCCTGGACTATCTGATCACCTCGTGGTTTTTGTAGGAGTAAAGCTATGGGCAAGTCGAGTACTTTGAATGTGGGAGCGGGGACCTTCGTGCTCCTTGGCTTCGCGGCGCTGGCGTTTCTGACCACCCAGACGACCAGTCGCGGCCTGGCCATTTTTGGTCCCGCGCGCTATGAGGTGACCGCCAAGTTCGACAACATCGGCGATCTGAAAGTCGGAGCTCCCGTGTCGATGTCCGGCGTTGAAGTCGGGCGCGTCGCCAAAATCGACTTTGATTCCAACGAATACAAAGCGGTGGTTCTGTTGCGGTTGAACGCGCGCTACAACAAGATTCCCACCGACAGTGATGCGAGCATCTATACCCAGGGTCTGCTGGGCGGTAAATTTATCGGGCTCACCGCCGGCGGCGCTGATACGTATATTAAGGACAAGGGTCAAATCGACTTTACGCAATCGGCATTCGTTCTTGAAAATCTAATCGGCCAGGTCCTGGCGAACTTCACCAAATCAAAAGCGGACGAGCAATCCCAGCCGGATGCGACGCCGCGAGCGACGGAGAAAACGAAATGATCAGAATTATCACGGCGATGCTCGTATCCATGCTGGTAATTGGCGCGCACGCAGCCGATGCACCGGCTTCCGCTCCCGACGCCAACGCCCTGACCCCCCAACAGCTGGTGGAGAATTCAGCCAAGAAAATGCTCGCGGAGTTGGACGCAAATCGAGCCATGTACAAGGGTGATCCAAAGAAACTGGATGCACTGGTGGGCAATGTGCTGCTGCCCAATTTTGACACCGAGTATTCAGCCCGGCTGGTCCTGGGCCAATACTGGCGGACAGCGACACCTGAGCAACGCAAGCGCTTTGTCGATGCGTTCTATCATTCGCTGTTACGAAATTATGGTGCGGCGCTGGTCGATTTCACGGGTGATCGCTTTATCGTCCTGCCCTACAAGGGCGACCCCGGCGATACAACGGCCACCGTGCGCACAGAAGTAAAGAGATCAACGGGCGACAAGGTTCCCGTCAATTTCAGTTTGCGAAAGACGCCGGAGGGCTGGAAGGCCTGGGACGTCGTGATTGAGGGCATTTCCTATGTGAAGAGTTTCCGCACCGATTTTGCTTCCGAGATTCAGCAAAAGGGGCTGGACGACGTCATTACGCGCTTGGAAAAGGAAGGACGGGTCGGGCCCAATGGGGCCGCGGTGAGCAACCCTTGAACACAGCGCCGTTCCGCCGCAGCCGGCGCACATTGCTCAATAGCACTGTGCACACGGCTGTGTTTGAGCTTCAAGAGGGTGAGCGCTCGTGCGTGAACGGCGTGCTGCATTTCACCACGGTGACCACACTGCTGAGTGAAGGCAGCGAGGCCATCGGCAACGGGCGTGCCGCCGTCATCGATTTGTCAGGCGTCAAGGACAGCGACAGCTCGGGCCTCGCTTTGTTGATCGAGTGGCTGAGCATCGCGAAAGCCTCGAGCCGCAGTCTGCGCTACGAAAACATTCCAGCCCAATTACATCAACTCGCGCGCTTGAGCGAAGTGGAAGAGTTGCTGACGGTCAGCTAGGATCAATTCGGTTTGTTGGGAGGCGGGGAGGGTTGGGCCGGCGGTGGGGCCGTGTCCGCATCATCAGCGCCCGGATCCACCAGGACTTCCTCCGTGACTTTGCCATCGGACACAAGGTAAGCGCGGCGCTGCAAATAGGCGTCGCGGATGAAGGCGTACGGGTCGAAGATCTTTCGCAGCGTTTCATCGAGCGACAGCAAGTTCGCACGTGCGTCCAGTGCACTGACGCCGTAGAGCCCATACGAGACCCAGTTGTTGCTGATGTAGTGCGCAGGACCCGTAAATATATCCACAACCCGTCCTGACCCATCTCGCACGTCTGATGGCCCCAAGATGGGAATTTCTACAAACGGACCGGGATGAACGCCCCAATGACCCAAGGTTTGGCCAAAATCCTCATCGTTCTTGTCCAAGCCCATCTGCGTAGCGGGGTCCAAGAGACCGCCGACTCCGACGGTGGTATTGACCACGAAACGCGCGAGATCATTGGCTGCCGCGCCAAATTTGCCCTGCAAAGCATCGTTGACCATCACGGTCGTGGTGCGCAGATTCGTGAAAAAATTGCTGACGCCGGTGCGCGCAGGCGCAGGGACCGCCCGTACATAGGTGCGCGCGATGGGCTTGACGACGGCGCGATCGACTTTGTCGTTGATCCTGTATACGCCGCGATTCCATGATTCCCAGGGGTCTTGCGGAGGCGGGCTATGGTTGGGGGGGAGCGTGACGCAGCCGGTCAGGGCCACCGCCAATACCATCCCGAGCACCGTGTGAGCGTGCTTTATTCTCCGCATACTGAATCTCTCCCGACCCTGATGGACATAGGCTAACGATACCATGTCGGGAAGATCCAGCGGGGCGGTCAGTGCGGGTCAGTATCGACCATTGCCGCCGTTGCGATTGTCGCCGGCGACCGTGTCCTTGTTCCTGTCCTTCTTGGGCATGGCGGCTCGAATCTCTTCGAGACGAGCGCTATAGCGGGCTCTCTGCACAGCATCCAATCCGGGCAGGCTCAGTGCCATTTGCAATTGATTCGACGCCATATTGAGGTTGCCGGTCATCAGATAAAACTCTGCCATGTAGCTGTACGAGTCCGCAAAGTCGCCGGCTGTGTTGGCGGCTTTCGCGATCAGCCGGGTCTGATCCGGCGTGGGTTCAACGTTATTGAATAAATCCAGCAGCACCAGGTGCGCGCGCTTGTTATCGCCGGAACGCATCAGCGTTTCCGCCAGCCGGATCGTGATGGGCACGTTGCGCGGGAACAAGATCATGGCTCTTTCGAGCACGGCCTCGGATTCTTTGAGCTGATTATTGACCAGGTACGCCTGGCCGAGCGCACCGTAAAACTGCGTTACCTTGGGAAACTCGCGCACCAGTTCCTGCAGATCGGGAATCGCGGCGGCCGGATTTCGCGTCGCAATCTCCGCAACGTCCTTGCCATAGCGCTCTTCAATGGTCTTGCCGCCGCCATTCTTGAGCAGATTGACGTAGTACTGGCGAGCAATTTGCGGATCGGCGGCGACGGACCGCAACCGTTCCTTGACGAGCCGGTAACTCAATGAGTCTTCATGGCGGATTCGACCGATCTGGTCCGCGCGGTCGCGCGCTTCCGCCACGCGATCCGAAAAAATCGGGTGATCGATCAAGAACTGCACCGCGTTGACGCGGCTCGGCTCGGGCCCCTCGTGGCCCATATAATCGAAGAAACTGGCCATTCCCAGAGGATCGTATCCGGCGTCAGCCATGTTGCTGATGCCGATGCGGTCGGCTTCGAACTCGCTGCTGCGGGTGTAATTGATCTGGTGCTGAATCATCGCGCTCTGGCCCGCCAAAATGGCGCCCTCGATCGCGTCGGGAGAGCCGCGGCCCGCCGTCGCGCCCAACAGGACAGCCGCCAACATCGCGGCCGAGGCCAAGAGCCCTTCATGGCCCTGGTCTATGATCTGGCGCACGATGTGGCGCTGAGTGACATGCGCGGTTTCATGTGCCAGTACGCCCGCCAGCTCGTTCTCGTTGCGTGTCGCCAGGATCAACCCGCTTTGAATGGCCACAAAGCCGCCCGGGACCGCGAAGGCGTTGACCACCGGATCACGCAGGACGAAGTAATAGAACTGGTGTTGACCCTCTTCAGAATGGCTCGAGAGGCTATGGCCAATCTCTTGAGCGTATTGGCTGACCTCGGGGTCGGTAAGGATCAGGCCGGTATTGCGGATCTCGTTAACGTAGGAAAGACCCGCGTGATACTCATCGTCGATCGAGATCGCCGCATTCGCCGGGCTGCCCAGGTCGGGAAGATCCTGATTGGGTCCTTTGACGCCTTGAGCGTAACCCACGCCAACACTGGCCGTAACCGCGGCGGCAATCAGGAATGCGGATATGGATTTCAGAACTGACATGTAGGCCTCTAGCGTTGGAGCCTGCCCAAGCTCCAAAGTTCGCTCAAAACCGAAGCAAAATCAAAGTACTTCGGATGCGTAGTCCGCCAATCGCGACCGCTCGCCGCGAACCAGCGTGATATGCCCCGAAAACGCCCATCCGTGGAATCGGTTTACGACATAAGTAAGGCCGGTCGTGGTCTCGGTCAAGTAGGGGGTATCAATCTGCGCGATGTTGCCCAAGCACACCATTTTAGTGCCCGGCCCGGCACGGGTGACCAGCGCCTTCATTTGCTTGGGCGTGAGATTCTGGGCCTCATCGATAATGATGAAGCGGTTTAGGAATGTTCGACCCCGCATGAAATTCAAGGAGCGAATCTTGATGCGGTGCCGTAGCAGATCGTTGGTCGCGCCGCGTCCCCACGTGCCCCCGGCCTGGCTCTGTGTGAGCACTTCCAAATTGTCCATCAGCGCGCCCATCCAGGGCTCCATTTTTTCCTCTTCGGTGCCCGGCAAAAAGCCGATATCTTCACCCAAGGGGATGGTCACGCGGGTCATGATGATCTCGCCGAAACGATTGTGATCCAGCGTCTGAGCAAGGCCCGCCGCCAGGGTCAGCAGCGTTTTGCCGGTGCCGGCGGGACCTAAGACCGTCACGAAGTCGATTTCCGGATCCATCAGCAAATTCAGTGCGAGATTCTGTTCGCGGTTGCGCGCCGTCACGCCCCATACATTGTTGCGCTCGGTACGGTAGTCGGTGGTCAGTTCCAATATCGCGGATTCGCCCTCGAGCTTTCGCACGATGGCTTCCACGCCGTTCGCGTCCGGGTCGTAGACAAACTGATTGGTTTTCCATTCGCGCACCAGAGGCCCGCGCACTCGGTAATAAGTGCGGCTCTGTTGCTGCCACGACTCCATGCCCTTGCCGTGTTTTTCCCAAAAATTCTGCGGCAGTTGCTGCACGCCGCTGACCAGCAAGTCCGCATCCTCGATGGTTTTGTCGCTCGAATAGTCTTCCGCATGCACGCCGAGGATCGCCGCTTTGATCCGCAAGTTGATGTCCTTCGAGACCAGCGTGACGCGCGCGCTGCGGAATTTCTGCTGCAGCGCCAGCGTGTTGGCCAAGATCGCGTTGTCGGCGCCCTGGCCCGGCAGGCTGTCCGGCAATACCGATTCGAGCAACTGAGTCTGGAAGAACAGCCTGCCGCCGGGCGGCCGCTTACCGTGGTTGATGGGCACGGCGGTGGGTAAAGCAAGGCCGCGATCGATTTGCTTCTTGGTCGCGCCTTGCATCAACTCGTCCAGAAATCGGCTGACCTGGCGCACGTTGCGTGCCGGTTCGGAGAGGCCCTTCTTGCCGGCGTCCAGTTCCTCGAGCACCGTCATCGGGATATAGATATCGTGCTCTTCGAAGCGAAAGATTGCCGTGGGATCGTGCATCAGCACATTTGTATCGAGCACGAATATTCGGCGCTCGGCCCTGCCGTGACGGCTCTTCAATACCGCGGCACCCAAGGGCCGCACGTTGCCGGTCACAGTGCCTTCACCGCCGCCAGCACAGCCTCGGCATGATCCTTCACCTTCACTTTGCGCCACTCGTGCCGCAGCACGCCCTTGGCGTCGATGAGAAACGTGCTGCGCTCGACTCCCATGTATTTCCTGCCGTACATGCTCTTTTCCTGAATGACATCGTACAGTTTGCACACCTTTTGATCGGGATCGCTCAGCAGGTCGAACGCAAACGACATCTTTTTCTTGAATTTCTCATGCGAGGCCGCGCTATCGGGCGAAATCCCGAAAATTTGCGCCTTGGCCTTCTTGAACTGCGCGTTCCGCGCGGAGAAATCCAAGCCTTCCTGGGTGCACCCCGATGTGTTATCGCGCGGATAGAAATAAATCACCACCGCAGTTCCTTTCCCGTCCTCGAGCGACCACGTTCCGTTTGTGCCTTCAAGCGTGAAGGGCGGCGCTTTTTTGCCGATTTCGATCTTGCTCATGGGCGATTAACTCTTCACAGGCTCGAAAATGGCGTCCAGGTTCAGGTGATCGCAGAAATCCATGAACTCTTCGCGCAACACTCCGATATGCAGGCGGCTCGGGACATTCACGATCATCTGCACGGAGAACATCGGGGCGCCGGTGTGCGCAGCGGCGTAGGAACGCGTCGACAGTTCGGCAATGTCGACACCGCGCTGCGCGAAAAATCCCGACAGTCCCGCCACGATGCCCGTCTGGTCGAGGCAAACCACGTCGATGGAATAGGGCAGCATGTCATTGCGCGCCGACCTCTCTTCGGTACGCCGCAGCTGGATGTTCATGCCCGTGGCATCGGCAAGCTTCTTGAATTCGCCTTCAAGTTTGGCAAGGGTATGCCAGTTGCCGTTGACCAGAAGCAGCATGGCAAACTCATTGCCGAGCGAGGTCATGCGGCTTTCGCTGATGCTGCCCCCGCAATCGGCGATGGCCTTGGATAGCTCATGGACCATGCCGACGCGGTCCCCGCCGACCGCGGAAATGACGATATGTTGTTTCATCGGCGCAAATTCTACCGGATGGGCGCTTGCCAGGGTGTGTCTCAGGCACTTAAGGTAGCGAATGTTTTCCGGAAGCATGGTTGCAATCGTCACCCCAATGACCGCCGAAGGGGCTTTGGACTGGTCCGCGTGGGATAGGTTGCTGGATTTTCACATGCAAGAGGGCACCGACGGAATTGTGGTTGCCGGCACCACCGGCGAATCGCCCGTGCTTTCCGCAGCCGAAATCGAGGAACTGACACGCCGGGCCGTGACTCGCTGTCGCGATAAGGTAAAAGTCATCGTCGGCGCGGGTTTCCACGCGACGGACGCGACAGTGGCGCGAACTCGCAGTTTGTCCCGGCTCGGCGTCGATGGAGTGATGCTGGTGACGCCGTACTACAACAAGCCTCCGCAGGAAGGTCTTTACAGACACTTTATGGCCGCGGCGGATGCGTCCGCGGTCCCGGTTATTCTGTATAATGTCCCGAGCCGAACGGCGGTGGATCTCTTGCCGAGCACCGTCGCGCGTCTAGCTCGGCATCCCCGTATTGTGGCGATTAAGGAGGCGACGGCTTCGTTGAGCCGGGGGCGCGAGATTTTGAGTACTTGTCCGCCGGAGTTCGTACTGCTGTCCGGGGACGATGCCACTGCCATTGATTTAATGAGCGTCGGCGCGCGCGGCGTTATTTCTGTTTCGGCGAATGTCGCGCCACGCAGGATGCACGAGGCGTGTGCTGCGGCGATGTCGGGCGATTTGACCGGAGCGCGGGCGATCGACGCGAATTTGCAGCCTTTACATAAGGATTTGTTTGTCGAAGCGAATCCCATACCCGTCAAATGGGCGGTGGCGAGGATGGGGCTGATGGGGAACGCAATCCGCCTTCCGCTGGTCGAACTCGCGACGGCGCATCACGAGACGGTGCTGCGCGCGATGCGGGCTGCCGGAGTTACCCTTGAGGACCAAGCTGCATGAGTCTTGAGCGAGTTTTGATGTTGATTGCTGCGAGCGCTCTGATGAGCGGCTGCCACCTGTTCGCGAAGCTGACCCCTGACTGTCACAGTAAGCAGGAGTATCAGCACGCCTTGTCGGCCCAGCCGCTCAAAGTGCCGCCGGGATTGGATTCGCCGAATACAGCCGGTGCGCTGGTCATTCCCCCGGTCACCGACGCTCCTCCGCCGCCCGGGCCCAAAGACACCTGTTACGACATTCCTCCGCGCTACAAGCCGGCACCCTCCAACAAGGCGGCCAGCGGCTAGATTTGATCACTTAGGTCCGCTCCGGTACCCTTGCGCCGCGAGGAGAGGTGGCCGAGCGGTCGAAGGCGCACGCCTGGAAAGTGTGTAACACCTAACCGTGTTCGTGGGTTCGAATCCCACCCTCTCCGCCAAAGTTTCGCCACACATCAGTTTATGGTGGCTCGCGTTTGCATCTTCGCGACGACTGGTCACGAACCCCGTCAGGCCCGGAAGGGAGCAGCGGTAGAGGCTTTAAGTCGGGCGCCGAAGTCCTGCTGGCGCGGGCCGCCTCCCAAAGTGAGGCTCGCCTAAAAGGCGTGCGACAATATACGTTATGAGCTACGTCGTATTAGCGCGCAAATGGCGCCCGAAAAGATTTTCCGAAATGGTCGGACAGGAGCATGTGCTGCGCGCGCTCAGCAATGCACTCGACAGCGGCAAAGTACACCACGCATTTCTGTTCACCGGAACCCGCGGCGTCGGCAAGACGACGGTTGCGCGCATCCTGGCGAAATCTTTGAATTGCGAGACCGCGGGCGTCAGTTCCAACCCGTGCGGTGTGTGCGCCGCGTGCCGCGAGATCGACGAGGGCCGTTTTGTCGATCTCATCGAAGTCGATGCCGCCTCGCGCACCAAGGTCGATGACACCCGAGATCTGCTCGACAACGTGCAATACGCGCCATCGCGCGGTCGATACAAGGTGTACCTCATCGACGAAGTCCACATGCTGTCGAACCATTCATTCAACGCATTGCTCAAAACGCTGGAAGAGCCGCCGCCGCATGTCAAATTCTTGCTGGCCACGACGGACCCGCAGAAATTGCCCGTTACCGTGCTGTCGCGCTGCCTGCAGTTCAGCCTCAAACGGCTGCCCGCCGCCTTGATCGGCGAACGCTTGAAATTCATCGCGGCGGCGGAGAATTTGGTGTCCGAGCCGGCGGCCATTGCCCTGCTGGCGCGCGCAGCGGACGGCAGCATGCGTGATGCCTTGAGCCTGCTGGATCAGCTCATTGCTTTCGGCGGTGGCGCGGTAAACGAAGCCAATGCGCGCTCCATGCTCGGCACCATCGATCGCGGCCATGTGGGCCGGCTGATCGAAGCGGTATCCCGCGGCGACGGCGCAGCGCTGCTGGCCGAAGTGAAGGAACTCGATCGCGGTGCGCCGGACTATGATCGCGCGCTGGTGGAGCTGGCCGCATTGCTGCAGCGCGTAGCCATCGTGCAAATCGTGCCCGAAGCGGCGCAACTGGATGAGGAATTCGACCTCGCGCTTCTGAGCAAGCTTGCCAAGGCGATATCCCCCGAAGATACGCAGCTTTACTACCAGATTGCGCTCGGCGGTCGCCGCGATTTGAACATGGCGCCGGAGCCGCGTATCGGTTTCGAAATGACGTTGCTGCGAATGTTGGCATTTCGGCCGGAAAGTGGCGCGCAGCCCGTCAAGGCGGGGCGCGCGACCAGCGTCGCCGCCCTCACGGATTCGCCGAGGGTCAGCGCTTCGGTGGCCGCCTCTTCGGCGCCCGGCGCATCCGCGCTCGAGGCGCGGCTCACCAGCATCGATGCCGGCAATTGGCCGGCCGTCGTCGAGGCCGCCGCATTGAGCGGCATGGTGCGCCAGCTTGCGCTGAATTGTGTGCCTGGTGGTTTCGAGAACAGCCTGCTGACCTTGAGGCTCGATCAGGCCGCGGCGGATCGGCGCACGCGGCCCATCGAGGAGAAACTCGTGCAAGGCCTGTCGAAGTATCTTGGCCGCGACATTCGAATCGCGTTCGAAACGGCTGAATCCGCATTGAACTCGCCGGCACGCCAGCGCGTCCAGGCGGAACAGGATCGGGTCGCGCGCGCCGCAAGCGCGTTCGAGTCGGACCCGGCTGTGAAGGGGCTGCGCGAGCGCTTCGGCGCCGATGTGGATGCAGCCTCGATCAAACCAACCAACTAGCTGCGGAGGCGCGACTATGATGAAAGGTGGCTTGGGAAATCTGATGCGCCAGGCGCAGCAAATGCAGGAGACGATGCAGAAGGCGCAGGCCGAATTGGCTGAAATCGAAGTCACCGGAGAATCCGGTGCGGGCATGGTCAAGGTGACATTGAATGGAAGACACGAAGCGAAGAAGGTGTTGATCGAACCGAAGTTGCTCGGCGAGGATAAGGACATGCTCGAAGATCTGCTGGCCGCGGCCATCACCGACGCGGTTCGCAAGATTGCCGCGCGCACTCAGGAAAAGTACTCGGGTCTCATGTCGGGCCTGAATCTGCCGCCGGGCATGAAACTGCCTTTTTGAGAAATTGAGATCCAGATGAAATACACGCCGACCTTGGCTCGCCTGATCGATTCGCTGCGATGCTTGCCGGGCGTGGGTCCCAAATCGGCGCAGCGCATGGCGTTCTACCTGCTCGAGCGAGACCGTGATGGCGGCCGAACCTTGAGCCAGGCGTTGGCGGAGGCGCTGCAACAGGTGGGCCACTGCAAGCGCTGCCGCATGCTGACGGAAAGCGAGCTCTGCACGATTTGCGCTTCCACGCAGCGCGATTTGGCGCAACTCTGCGTCGTCGAGTCGCCCGCGGATGTCGTGGCCATCGAGCAGTCGGGCGGATTTCGCGGGCGCTACTTCGTGCTCATGGGGCACTTGTCGCCGCTCGATGGCGTGGGGCCGGCCGAACTGGGACTGGATGAATTCGAGCAGCTGCTGCGGGGCGGCGAGGTTCGCGAAGTGATTCTGGCAACGAACCCCACGGCCGAAGGCGAGGCCACTGCCCACTATCTGGGCGAGCTCGCGCTGCGTTTGGGAATCAAGGCGTCGCGCATCGCGCATGGCGTCCCGGTCGGCGGCGAGCTGGAATACGTCGACGGCGGCACGCTCGCGCATGCGTTGGCCGGACGCACCGCCGTTTCGTGAGTCAGTTCCGCAAAACTTAGGACGCGAGCTTCTCGTACAGCCGAAATAGCCGTCGATAGCTTTCATAGCGGCGCGCCGAGATTTGTTGATTGATCACCGCGGTGCGCACCGCGCAACCGGGCTCCTCCATATGCCTGCAATCCTTGAACCGGCATTGCACGCTGCGCTCGTAGACCTCGACAAAACCGCGTTCCGCAGCGCGCATCAAGTGAGCGGGTGGCGCGAAGTCGCGCACCCCTGGAGCGTCGATGATGGCCGAGGTCGGGGCCAGCTGATACCAACGAGCCGTGGTTGTGGTGTGCCGCCCCTCGGCATCGCGGGTCAATTCGGCGGTCTGCGCTGCCGCTTCAGGGGCGAGGGCGTTGACCAGTGATGATTTGCCGACCCCGGATTGTCCGACCAGCAAACTGACGCTGCCGGTGAGCAGGCGCTCAAGATCGGCAATCCCGTCACGCGACTGGCAGCTTACTTCGATGCATATGAGGCCGAGTTTTCGGTATTCGCCGAGTTGCGGTTCGATGGCGGTGGTGCCGAGGTCCTTTTTATTCACGATGATCAGCGCTTCCAAATCTTTGAGAACGGCGCCGGCCCAGTAGCGGTCCACCAGGAACCAGTCGGGGGTTGGCTCGGGCGCCACGACAATCGCGAGTTTGTCGATATTGGCGGCGACCGGTTCGGGCCGTCCGCGTGAGTCGATGCGCTCGATGAGATTGCGGCGCGGCTCGATGGACTCCACCGACGCTCCGTCGGCGGAGGGCGGATAGCCCCAGATAACCCGATCGCCGCACACCACGCGTAATTTGCGGCCTTTGAGCCCGCAGCGCACGAGGCCATCGCTCGTCTGGACCAAAACGCCTCGGCCGAAACTCGCAAGGACTGTGCCGGTGCCGCCTGCTACCATGGCGAATTGTTTGCCCTAAACACCATGAAATCCCCCGAAAATCTCATTTGGATCGATTTGGAAATGACGGGCCTCAAGCCCGATTCGGACCTGATCATCGAGATCGCGACGATCGTAACCGACAAACACCTCAACGTGCTTGCCGAAGGGCCGGTGCTCGCCGTGCACCAGAGCGAGTCGATACTGAACGGCATGGACGATTGGAACAGGAATCAACATGGCCGCTCCGGATTGGCCGCCCGGGTATTGGCAAGCGACGTTGATGCGCCGACCGCTGAACGCCGCACGCTGGATTTTCTCGAAGCCTGGGTGGAGCCCAAGCGCTCACCGATGTGCGGCAACAGCATCTGCCAGGACCGGCGCTTTCTGGCGCGCTACATGCCGTCGTTGGAGGCGTTTTTCCATTATCGCAATCTCGATGTGAGCACTCTCAAAGAGTTGGCCTTGCGCTGGGCGCCGAACGTCGCCGAGGGCTTCCGCAAAACCTCGGCTCATCTCGCACTCGAGGACGTACGCGACTCAATCCGCGAGCTGCAATATTATCGCGAGCGGCTGCTGCGGGCTTTCTAGGCGCTTCGCGCCGACTCTAACGGGGTCGATGCGACCCCGTCCTAAAATTGCTCGCTGCGCGAGCACTAGCTCGCGAGAAACATCCAGGTCTCGACTACGGTATCCGGATTCAAGGATAGGCTGTCGATTCCCTGTTCGACCAGCCAACGCGCGAGCTCGGGATGATCGGAAGGCCCCTGACCGCAAATGCCGACATACTTGCCCTGTGCTTTGCAGGCCTTAATGGCCATGGACATCAGTGATTTGACCGCGTCATCGCGTTCATCGAAGGATTTCGCCACGACGCTGGAGTCGCGGTCCAGTCCCAGGCACAGCTGCGTCATGTCATTCGAGCCGATCGACATGCCGTCGAAGTATTCGAGATATTTATCGGCGAGCAGGGCGTTGGTCGGCAGTTCGCACATCATGATGTGCTTCAAGCCGTTGTCGCCGCGTTTCAAGCCGTTCTCGGTCAGAAGCTGCGTCACCGCCTTTGCCTCAGCAAGCGTTCGCACGAAAGGCACCATGACTTGCACATTGGTCAGCCCCATTTCATCGCGCACACGCTTCAGCGCCCGGCACTCGAGTTCGAAGCAGGGCCGAAATACCTTGTCGATGTAGCGTGACGCGCCGCGAAAACCCAGCATCGGATTTTCCTCGTGCGGTTCGTAGTTCTTGCCGCCGATCAAATTCGCATATTCGTTGGATTTGAAATCCGAGAGGCGCACGATCACCGGCTCGGGCGCGAATGCGGCCGCGATCTGCGCGATGCCTTCGCTGAGCTTGTCGATGTAGAAATTGACGGGACCGTCATAGCCTGCGATCTGCTTCTTGATGCTGTCCTTGATCTCGGCGCTTTGCTTGTCGTATTCCAGCAGCGCGCGCGGGTGGACACCGATCATGCGATTGATGATGAATTCGAGACGCGCCAGCCCAACTCCCCGGTGCGGAATGCCCGCGAAATCGAACGCGCGATCCGGATTGCCGACGTTCATGGTGATCTTGACCGGAATCGCCGGCATCGCGTCCATTTCAATGCTGCGCTGGTCGAATTCCAGCATGCCGTCGTACACATACCCTGCGTCGCCCTCTGCGCAGGAAACCGTGACCGCCTGATCTTCCCGGATGTCGGCGGTGGCGGTGCCGCAGCCGACGACCGCCGGTATCCCGAGCTCGCGGGCGATGATGGCCGCGTGACAGGTGCGCCCGCCGCGATTGGTGACGATCGCCGATGCCCGTTTCATAACGGGTTCCCAGTCCGGGTCCGTCATATCGGCGACCAGGACATCACCGGCCCTGACTCGCGACATTTCCTTGGCGTCCTTGATGATGCGCGCATGGCCCGCACCAATGCGTTGTCCGATGCTGCGGCCGGTCGTGAGCACCTTTGAGCGCGATTTCAGCGTGAAGCGCAAGATGGTGCGGCCGGCACGGCTTTGAACGGTTTCCGGACGCGCCTGCAGTATGTAGATCTTTCCGGTGCTGCCGTCCTTGCCCCACTCGATGTCCATGGGAGTGCCGTAATGCTCCTCGATGATCAGCGCCTGCTTTGCCAGCTCGGTGATGTCCGTCTCACTCAATGAAAAGCGATGCCGGTCGGCGTTCGCCACATCGACGGTACGGACTCGCTCCTTGGAGCCCGGATCGGCGTAAATCATTTTGATCGCCTTGCCGCCGAGATTCTTTCTCAACACCGAGCGGCGACCCGCGCGCAAGGCGGGCTTGTAGACATAGAATTCGTCCGGGTTGACGGCGCCTTGCACCACCGTTTCCCCCAATCCATAGGCGGACGTTATGAACACCACGTCGCGAAAACCGGAATCCGTGTCAAGCGTAAACATGACACCGGCCGCGCCCAGGTCGCTGCGCACCATGTGCTGTACGCCGACGGAGAGCGCCACGGCGCTGTGATCGAATTTATTGTGCACCCGATAGGATATCGCGCGATCGTTGAACAGCGAGGCGTACACTTCGTGCATGGACTTCAGCAAGTGTTCCTCGCCGCGCACATTGAGGAAAGTTTCCTGCTGGCCCGCAAAGGAAGCTTCGGGCAAATCCTCGGCGGTTGCCGAGGAACGCACGGCCACGGCGAACTCTTTGAGGTCGGCGTCGCCCTTCATCTTGCGCCAGGCGTCCACGGCTTCGCTCTGCAATCTTTCGGGAAACGGCGTTGCCAGCATCCAGCCGCGAATTTGCGCGCCGACCACCGCAAGGCGTTCCACATCGTCCACATCCAGGTCCGCGAGCACGCCACGGATGCGCTCGTCAAGGCCGCCTTGCGCCAGAAAATCCCGATAAGCATGCGATGTGGTGGCGAAGCCGCCCGGCACCGAAACGCCGAGGTTCGCCAAGCCGGAAATCATCTCGCCGATCGAAGCGTTCTTGCCGCCGACGAGTTCGACGTCCTTATTTTTCAGTTCTTCAAATGGGATGATGTAAGGCTTCATGGTGCACGGCTTGTCCGACGGTAGTTTAAATGAAACACTTTACGGCGCCAGCGCCGACCAGGGTGAGGTAACCGTGATTAAACGAACAGTATTTTTCGTTTCCGACCAAACGGGAATTACCGCAGAAACAATGGGTCACAGTCTCATGACGCAGTTCGATGGTATCGAATTTCGCCAAGTGACTGTGCCATTTATCTCCACCGTTGACAAGGCAATTGAGGCCGTTCGAAAGATTGATCTGGTCGCGGCGCAGGAGGGCGTGCGCCCGGTCGTGTTCAGCACGCTGGTGCAGGAGGACGTGCGCAACGTGGTTCGAGGCAGCACCGGATTTTTCTTGGATTTTTTTGATCCGTTCCTAGCACCGCTCGCAGGCGAACTCAAGACGCAATCAAGCCATACTGCAGGTAGGACTCATCGCATGGCGGACACGCACGCTTACGCCACGCGCATCGACGCGACGAATTTTGCGCTGGCGAACGATGATGGTTCGGTGGTGCGCGATTACGAGCGTGCCGATGTTATTCTGGTCGGCGTGTCGCGTTCCGGCAAAACCCCGACCTGTTTGTATCTGGCCATGCAATATGGCGTTTTCGCCGCGAATTACCCGCTCACGGACGATGATCTGGAGTCCCGGAGAATGCCGCGCGCACTCGATGGGCACCCAAAAAAATTGTTCGGTCTGACGATCCGGCCCGACCGATTGCAGCAAATTCGCAACGAGCGCAAGCCCGACAGCCGTTACTCATCCGCCGCGCAAGTGGCGTTTGAAGTGCGAGCCGCGGAGTCCTTGTTCGAGCGGCACGGAGTGCCGGTGCTCGATGCGACGGAGGTCTCGATCGAAGAAATATCCACCAGGATTCTCGATCGCATGGGCCTCGAGCGGCGATTGCGGCCCTGAAAATTCAAGGCTGCATGGTATAGTTCCCACATGATAGCGGACCAGTGGTGCGAGACATCGTGGCGGGCACGGCCCGGCAGCTTTGTAGGCCTGATGACGCTGTACGAAAGCAATTTCGTGCGCCTGGGCTGGCTCGTGGACGATCTTCGCAAGGTCAAGACGCAGCGCGTTTCGACGGTTACCGCGGACTGTGATCTATATCTCACGCCGCTGGAGCTGTGCCGTTACACCAGTGTGTTTCGGCTCACATATGAGTTCGATTTCGAGGCATCGCGGCTCCGCGACCCGGATTTGGAGGTATGCGTGTACCACGATGCCCGCCTGGCCGAGGTGCGAAGCTTTCGAGGGTTTCAACGTCATCCACAACTCTCCAAGCTGCAGTCGGGACTCAAGCGTGAACTGGATCAGCGCTGGGCCCGAAACATGATGCTAAATAAATGGTTGGAATATTGTGCCGAGCGGGGACATCACTTCTAGCGGCGAAGATTGGCTTCGTATCGGGTGACCTGCGGTGTCATGGGATGAGGCGGGACTTTGATCGATAAGCTGACGTTTTTAAAAGTGGGCGCGGAAGGAGGCGCGGCGAGTCCCGACGAGGAACGGCTGATGCAGCTGTTCCAAAATCGTGCCGGCCTCAAAAAAGCGTACGCCGACCTTAAGGACGAATTTCACCTGCTGCGCGACCGGCTCAAGCAGCAGGAAGGCGCGACCATCCGCATTCAGGAACAGATGGATGCACTCGGCGACCTGCTGGGCGATCCGAAGACCGGTTTCGGCGCACTGGTATTCTTTCAGCTTCGCGCCCTGTGGAAGACTTGCCATCAGCAGCTCTCCACGTTCGCCGCCGATCTGACGCGTCAACAGGAAGCGCGCGAGGTTGCCAAGCACAAGGCCGATGTGGAGGGCGAGAAGAGCGCGCGGCTGGCCGATGCCGACCAGCGCCTGCAAGCGGCCAGCGCCGCAGCGAACGAGCAACGCCGGCTGCTCGCCGAAGCCCAAGCCGAGATCGGACGCTTGACGGCCTTCTGGCATTACTTCAGACGCCGGCGCCGGCTCAAGTCGTTGGAGTCGCTGCGCAGCCAACTCGTCGTGGCCGACCAGGCGGTCGGCGATTTGCACGCAGAGCGCAGTGCGATCGAAGTCGAAGGCTCACTGGAATTCCCAGGGCTGTCGTTGGCGGCGCGGCGCAACATCAACCTTGCCATCATCGGCTACGCCGAATTGCTCTGCGAACACGCAGATGCGTTTGGCCTTGCGGCGCGCGCCAAGGAGGCGGTGGCGCGGCGGGTTCATGAGATGATTTTCGGCTCGCGCGCGGACTGCGAGAGCTACATGCAGCGTGTGCAGAAAGCACAGCTGGCAGTGGCCAATCAGAAACAGATCACTGGTATGGTAAGGGCGAAGTTGGAGCGCTTGCGGGCCACCTGCGAGTATCGCAATTCCGAGGACACGGTGCCGACGGCGGACTCGTTGTCGCCGCCGGTGACTGACCTTGAATTTGACAAGCCAAAAGCAGCTTCCGCCAACACATGGAATGTGCTGGCGGAGGACTACTGGGATCTTTTCACCCTGCTGCTACGTTAGCGGGCGTCCTGCGCCAGTGGGTGTGCTGCACTAGCCGGTTCGTTACGCCGCGCCTGCGTAGGCGCGGCACGGCGCGCTGAAACGACGACCAGATCGGCGGCGATCTGCGAGGCCTCATCCAGCAGGATGCCCGCAGTGGCATCGTCCTTGATTTCTTCGAGCGACTTGGCCGGTTTGACGTCGTGCGCCGCGCGCCATGCGTTTTCACGATCGAGCCGCTCGCTCTCCAGGCGTTTGCGTTCCGCCTCGCGGGTCTTCAGATTCAAGGAAAGCGTTTTCTGGCTGCGCATCGCATCAAGTGCCGCAATGTCTTCTTTCAGGTACTTGAAGTCCGCGCTGCCGGCGGTTCGATCCGCGTGCAATTTTTCCAAGGTCGCGGCAATCGGCTTCAAATCGCCTTCGACGCGAAAGGTTGCCGGTTCGATGTGATCCCAGGGCAGGGCACGGTCACGGGTGCTCTCGCCCACTTCGTTGGCATCGATGAGCGAGGGCAACGCGATGTCCGGCGTGACGCCCCGATCCTGCGTGCTCTCGCCCGTAATCCGGTAGTACTTGCCGATGGTGACATTCAGCTGGCCCAATTCCGGTTTACGTCCGAAAATCGTGTAGTTGAGCGGATGCGCATTTTGCACTGTGCCCTTGCCATAGGTCTGTTGGCCGATGATGAGCCCGCGTCCGTAGTCCTGGATGGCGCCCGCGAAGATCTCAGAGGCTGACGCGCTGAAGCGATCAACCAGCACGACCATGGGACCGCTGTAGAAGATCGCCGGATTTGGATCATCATCCACTTCGATATGCCCGGTGGTGTCGCGAAGCTGCACGACCGGCCCGCGATCGATGAACAAACCCGTGAGGGATTCCGCTTCCGGCAGATAGCCGCCGCCATTGGCGCGCAAATCCATGATCATGACTTCGGCGCCGTCTTTGCGCAGCTCGCTGATCAAACGCTGCACGTCGCGCGTGGTGCTGCGGTAGTCCTTGGAGCCGGCGCGGCTGGCATCGTAGTCTTGATAAAAGCTCGGTACCGTAATGACGCCGATTTTGACTTCCTTGCCGTTGCGCACAACGGTGCGCATGGCCTTATGGGAAGCCTGGGCTTCGAGCGAGACGCGGTTGCGCGTGAAGTCGACCACTTTCTGCACAGAGCCTGGGGCCGCGCCCGCCGGTAGCACCTGCAACCGCACCAGCGTGCCGCCGGGACCGCGAATCTTCTGCACCACATCGTCCAGGCGCCAGCCGATCACATCGGTGAGTTCGCCGCTCTTGCCTTCGCCGACCGCCGTGATTCTATCGTTCGCGGCCAGCTTGCCGCTGACGGCGGCCGGACCACCGGCGATGACGTCGATGACCGTCACATAGTCATCCGTCAAACTCAGCGAGGCGCCGATGCCCTCGTAGCTCAAGCTCATCTGTATGTTGTATTCCTCGGAGTTGCGCGCCGAGAAATAATTGGAATGCGGATCCAACGAGAGCACGAAGGCATTCATGAACGCCTCGAACACATCGTCGGGCTTGCTCTGATCCATGCGCTTTGCCACGTGCTCGTAGCGCTTGCGCAGAACATCGACCACTTCAGGCCACTGCTTGCCGGCGGTCACGAGCGAGAGGGCGTCATTCTTGACGCGCTTGCGCCACAGCTCGTTCATTTCAGTCGCATTGGCGGGCCAGGGCTCCTTTTCGCGGTCGAAATTAAACGACTCGTCGATCTCGAAATCCGGTTTCTTGCTCAGCAGATCGATGGCATAGGCCATGCGCTCGCGGCTGCGCTGCTGATAGCGGCGGAAAATCACGAACGCCGGCTCGACGTCGCCGGTCTTGATGGCATCGTCGAGTTCGTAGCGATACTTCTCGAACTCCGCGATGTCGCTCG
>Ga0209624_10001411_pt1 | contig 18908 bp, 13 predicted proteins | sample JacPinW_OM2H0_O1_FD_188565 | JGI IMG/M metagenome (GOLD analysis project Ga0209624, IMG submission 188565) | Forest soil microbial communities from Algoma, Ontario, Canada - Jack Pine, Ontario site 1_JW_OM2H0_O1 (SPAdes) (version 2) | ecosystem: Environmental > Terrestrial > Soil > Boreal...
ACACTTGACGCGGCCGAGCACCATTCCCTTGACAGGGGTCTTGGTGTTGGCGGCTTCCTCGAGCTTGTCCCAAACCTTGTGACGGAGAGCCTTTTCGTAGCTGACCAGGTAGCCGCCTTCGGGCTCCTCGCGCTCAACCACAACCTCAACCGAATCGCCGGCCTTAAACTTGGGCGCGCCGTTGATGTCCAGCACCTGATCGAGCGGGATGAGGCCCTCGGACTTGAGTCCGATATCGACGACGACATGCTTGTCCGTAATCTTGATGACGGTTCCGGAGACGATTGCCTCCTCCGCGGTCAGATTCTGGGCAGTGGCGGACTCTGCAGCCTGCTCGCGATCAAAGTTCGCAAGGGCGGCAGCGAAGTCGGCTGCGTCGTAGTTGAGATCGTCATCGTCGGCTGCGGCCGTAACCGTGGCGACAGTGCCGTGATCGGCAGTCTGTGCGGCGGAGGCAGCAACGTGGGGTGCGGCTTCACTTGAGGCGATGTGCGCCGTCTCGTGCGGTTGGGTGGAGGTGGATTCAGAAGACAGGTCGGTATGATCCGCTGTCGCTTCGTGCGCTAGGACTTCCGTTTCGGTGGTCAGGGGTTTGCTCTCGTTGTCAGAATTATGGTTTTCTACCATGGTGAATGCGGACTCCGGGTTCCAAGAATTCCTTCCGTCTCAACGGCGCGTGGGGCGGAACAACCAGCGATCGCTGTCGTTCTTTTTCTCCCCGCAACGTCTTCGGCAGGCTGGAAGGAATCAGGTCTTGCAAGAGGAGCTAGTGCACTTGGATCCCACACACATTAGCTCGTTGAATTAAGCATAGAACTTTGCCTACAGTACGTCAACAAAAGGCGCGTGTGACGCGTGCATTTTCATCGCCGCGTCATCCGAACAGATATTTGTCTAATTGGGTATCACTAAGACTTAGATGCGTGGGGAAGGTTTCAGGGAGCAGTCCGGAGGATTAATTTTGTGGTTCGAGAAACTTACCGGCTGAGCGGAGGATTGGGCACCGCTATACTCGGCGAATGGACCGGCTCTGGACTCCCTGGCGCTATAACTACATCACGCGCGTTGATCCGCAGGCCCGCACGGGGGTTCCTGCCGAGCTGAGCGCGTGGCCGCCGAGGGAGGCTGACGACAAACACTGCGTCTTCTGCAATATGATCGCCGCCCTGGACTATGCCGTCGCTCATGGGATGGCTCGCGATACAGCCGAACGGGCAATTCACCTGGTTTATCGCGGGGAATACTGCTTTATCTGCCTGAATGCTTACCCCTACTCGACTGGTCATGTGATGATCGTTCCTTATCAGCATCTTGCTTCGCTGGCGGATCTGCCGGTTGCAGCTGCCAATGAGATGATGTCGCTGGCCCAGCGCATGGAGGTAGCTTTGCGAGAGGTGTATCGGCCTGGCGGAATCAACATGGGGCTGAACCTTGGCGAGGCGGCGGGCGCTGGGATTGCGGACCATCTGCATCTTCATGTGTTGCCGCGCTGGCTCGGTGACACAAATTTCATGACGGTTACGGCGGAAACTCGTGTACTTCCCGAGCCGCTGGATGTATCATGGGAGAAGCTTCGGGCCCCTTTCAAAATTTAATACAACCACGTACTTGCCATATCCATCCAAACCCATATAGCAGACAGAAGGCGCAAGCCTTGTCCTCCTATCGGGCTATTGAGGACTTTCCCCATGGCAACCTTTCAGCAAAATCTCTCCGTCTCCAACCGCGGCGGCTCATCGACGTCCCTTGAAAGCCGCGGCATTCCTGTGCCTGACCGGCGTCCCTACCTCGTGACTGGTCCGCCACGCAAACCAGCCACGTCCGCTACTCAAACTGCGGTAACTGCACGCCAGTTTCACGCGCTGTTTCCCCACGAATCCGAGGACGCGCGCATTACGGGAACAACTCGTTCCCTCTATCGCCGACTATTAGCGCTTAACCTTCCCCGCACCGGTGCCTTGATAGAAACCCGCGAAGTTACCGAACTGCGGTTTAAGGTTGTCGATTCCCGGTCCGCTTAGAAGCGGATCGCTTAGCCATTTTTTGCATTTACAAAAGAGACCTTGCCGATGGGCAAGGTCTCTTTGTTTAATGAATCACATCAGGGATGGATGTTTCAGGAAGGTCCAGGCCGCTGTGGGACGCTCGCGGTTGCTTTTGGGACCGGGTTACGGTCACCCCTGGGGCCCGGCACACGCGTTGCCTCAAAGCTCGTAATTTTCCACATACCCGACGGCAGCCGCTGATAGACGCGAGTGTAGCGGAACGTTCCTCGAATCGGAGCGCCATCGTTGGTTCCTTCGACCTCGGCACGGGAGGTGACGATTGCGATGGAACCAATCAACTTGACCTGCCGGTCACCCAGGTCGAGACGGGTCAGGGCGACCTTGTGCATCCGCATCCGGTCGAGCTGTTGGGCTTTGGTGTTCACCTGGCCGGTGATGGTGATTCCGATGTAGTCGTCGGAGAGGAGTTTGTCCATCGCGGCGACATCGCCGCCCAGCTGGGCCTGCCTCCACTGCTCTTCGAGGGCCTCTACCTGCTGTTTCGCAGCGTGTTTTTTTTCATGCAGCGGCTGGTTCCAACCGGCGCAAAACGCCGACACGGGGCATCCCAACGCCAATGCGGACAGCAGCATAGCGGTGGGGAGGAGCCCGCAGCGAATTGGACGACCACTTAACGGCATTGCGTACCGGATACTAGACCGATTTACAGATTACAGTCAAAGAACTTTAGTAGTATCCGCCTCTAAGTCCATAAGACGCAGAATCCGCCGCAAAAGTCCAACGGATTGTCAGCAGACGGCCGACAGGTTCTCAACCTGCCGATCCTTCATCTTTTGATAAAGGCCACCGATTGCATACTGCTGAAAATGAGGGGTTGCCCTGTGATGCTCGAGGGCCGCTTCGTCCTTATATTGCTCATAAATTAATACAGTGCAGCCCTCACCCTCCACAAAGTGGGGAACATAGCTAATGCAGCCGGGCTCTTTTCGCGACGCAGCGGACAGATGACAAAGCGTCTCATCGATCGCATCACGGTCTGCCTGGTCGAACGTCATTCGTACGGTGAAGCTTAACATAATTTGCCTTCTTTACGCCTTCAGCGCTTCGTCAAATGGCTGCAGGGTTATGGTCTGGTCGCGATCGGGCCCGGTCGAAACCATACCGATCTTTGCCCCCGATTCCTTCTCTAGAAACTTGAGATAGTCCTGCGCCAGTTGCGGTAGCTTATCAAATTCCGTGATTCCTTCTGTGGAAGACTTCCATCCCTTGAGTTTTGTGTAGACGGGCTCAATGGCGTTGTAGCCGGGCATGTCGGCGGGAATGACGTCGGTGAGTTTGCCATTAATCTTGTAACCGGTGCAAACGGGGATCTCGTCGCACTCGTCCATGACGTCCATCTTGGTCACCACGAGCCACTCGGTTCCGTTGATCATGTTGCTGTAACGGAGGAGGGGGAGATCGAGCCAGCCGCAGCGGCGCGGGCGGCCGGTGACGGCGCCGTATTCCTGGCCGCGGGCGCGGAGCAGGTCGCTGGTGGCATCGTGAATCTCGGTGGGGAACGGGCCTTCGCCGACGCGGGTGACATAGGCCTTGGTGACGCCAATTACGGTGCCTATGCGCGTGGGGCCGACGCCGGTGCCGGTGACGGCTCCGCCTGCGGTGGAGGACGAGGAGGTAACGAAGGGGTAGGTTCCGTGGTCGATGTCGAGCAGGGCTCCCTGGGCGCCTTCGAACATGACTTTTTCGCCGCTATCGAGGGCCTGGTTCAGCATGACTGCGGTGTCGGTGACGAAGGGAGCGATCTGCTCGGCGGCGCGGGAGTACTCCTCGTACATGGTCTTGGGGTCGAGGGGCTCGGTGCCGAAAAGCGCGTGGGCGATGGTGTTCTTCTCGTGGCAGGCGTTTTCGATGTGCGTGCGGAGGAGCGCGGAGTTGAGCAGGTCGACCACGCGCAGGCCGCTGCGGTGCATCTTGTCCTCGTAGGCAGGGCCGATGCCGCGGCTGGTGGTGCCGATCTTCGTGCGGCCGGGAGCGTTTTCGGCAGCAAGCTCGATCATGCGGTGGTAGGGCAGAATGACCTGTGCGCGATTGGAGACGAAGAGCTGGCCATCGACCGGGAGGCCGGCGTCTTTGAGTTTCTTGACCTCATTGAGAAAGGCCATGGGGTCGAGGACGACACCGTTCCCGATGACGCCTTTGCAGGCGGGACGGAGAACGCCACAGGGGATGAGCTGCAGGACAAACTTGCGGCCGTGAATGATGACAGTGTGGCCAGCGTTGTGGCCGCCCGCGTAGCGCGCCACGACGGAGAACTTCTCTGAGAGGACGTCGACGATCTTGCCTTTGCCCTCATCGCCCCACTGGGCACCCAAAATGACCGCTGATTTGCGTTGACTCACGATGAAAATTTTCTCCAAGGATTTGCGTTGGCCGGCAGACGTGCGCATCAACCCGCGAACGCACGCCAATATCCATCATATCGTGTTCCCGCAGGCTGAGGCTTTTGCTGGACGATCCTCTAGGGTTGAACGTAATATCCGGCTCGCGTTCGTGCCGTCAGCCCCGGTTTCGCGACCTTGACTGTGAGCGCGTGATACGAGTTCGGCGCGTCTGCGGGAGCCTGATCGATGACGAGGGTGTAGTAGGAGTCGGCGTCAGCAACACAACGCTCTATCTGTCCGGCGATGTCATTGCTTGCGGGCAGAACCAGACCGCCGCTTTGCGTCGCGATTACTTGCAACGCGAGATTGCCGATTTGCGTGTCTCTCGCCCGAGTGACCGGCTTGAGAAAGGTCTCGTAGTAGAAATCCTGAGTTACGCCACCACCTGCGCCTTCCGGATTGACGCTGGATAGTGTGACCCGCGCCTGGCGCAGGGCCGTCGAGATAGCGACGATGGACGAAAACAAGCTCGCCTGGTTTTTTGAGGTCAGTTCGATACCCGGTCCGGAGAGTATTGGCCAGCCTGCACTGATCCATACGACAAGCTTTCGCCCCGGCTCCTCTCCCTCGGCATGGGCGAGAGATTCCAGAGCATTCATGGAGAGTTGAAATCGCTCGATTGCCCCATAGACTCCCTCCCCTCGCCGAATCGATCTGAGCGCCGTCTCGTGCTCATCGAACTCTGCCAGCAGAGCGTTTCCATCGGTGGATGAAGCGTTCTGTAACTGAGTTCCCTTGTCAGTAAAGAACGCCATCGACAGGGGGTGCTTCAAAGCGCCGCCGTTCTTTTGGAGAAACTGCTTGATCTGCTCCCGCTCGTACGCAACCCTACGAAAGTCCGAGTTCACTTCATCCACCAGCAGAATGATCTTCACAGGGGGCTCGGGTGGTTGACTGCCCGCGAGCACAGCTTCCCCGCCGCTGGCGCGAAAGGAGAGGATATTTCGATCGTGTCCGTTGTCGAGCACGGAAAAGTCCTTCTCTTCGAGCCCTGGTATTGGCTTACCTGAATGATCTGTCACGACGACGTCGAGCAGCAACCCACGGTCGACCGGTGAGGGCGGTGAGACGGATCGCTCATTCAATTGTGCGCCAGCTGGGGGTAACAGAAATGCAAAAGAAAGGATGAGTCCGGCCCGGTACAGCAAATTCATAACAGCTCCTCATTAGAACTTCCTTCACTTTACTCGCCTCGCAAAGAAGAGACGGCTACAGGGACAAGAATCGCGTTTTTTGATGGCGAAAGATGCGAGTCAATCGTTATGCTTCCAATGTGAATCCCGCTCGACGCATATTAGTCCGCTAGACGCAACGCTCTCCGATCTTCACAGCCGGTTCAATCATGCCCGCATCCCGTTTGCTGTATGGCACCACCGTATTTCTCGGCGCATTCCTGCTCTTTCTGATCGAGCCGATGGCGGCCAAGCAACTACTGCCAACTCTAGGCGGGTCTTCTACGGTCTGGCTTACGTGCCTGGTGTTCTTTCAGGTCGCGCTGCTGATCGGTTACCTGTATGCGCACTGGCTGACGGGCTGCGAGTGCCTTGGCTGGCGGCGGCATTTCTACTTGGCGTTGCTGATTGGCTCCGCTCTGATGCTGGTGGCGCAGCGAATTCATCCGATTGAGCTGAACGGGGGTTCCGATCATCCGGTGAGGACGATCTTCACTCTGCTGACCCTCAGCATTGGGCTGCCGTTTCTTTTGCTGGGGTCGACTAGTCCTCTGATGCAGGTGTGGTTTTTGCGGACGCATGGAGGCAGCGTGCCGTACAGGCTGTTTGCGCTTTCGAACGCGGGCTCTCTGCTTGCGCTGATCGCTTATCCGATTCTCGTTGAGCCCTATTTGACGCTGAAAGTGCAAAGGACTCTCTGGTCGGCTGGGTTTCTTGTGTATGCGATCCTCTGCGCGGTGATCGCTTCGTCGGGCAAGGCGGAAGACGCGGAGCCGGCTATGGCTGGCCCGGAGCGGGATGCTTCACCGGTATTCAAGAAGTGGCTGTGGTTTTTGCTGCCGATGGCGGCTGCGATGCAATTGAGCGCGGTTACGGCACATCTGACGGTCAACATTGCGGCTATTCCGCTGTTGTGGATGCTGCCGCTTACTGCTTACCTTCTCAGCTTTATCCTTGCGTTTGAATTTCCCGGGTTTTACCGGCGGGGTATTGTCGTGCGGCTGCTTGTCGTCATGCTGGCGAGCCTTGGCTACGCCATCTCGAAGACCGATGTGAGCTTGCCGATCGGGGTGGCGATTCTCTTCTTCCTCGCAGAATGTTTTCTCGCGTGTCTCTTTTGTCACGCGGAAGCGTATGCGTTGCGGCCGCAGCGCAGCTCGGAGACTACAGTTTTTTATCTGTTGATTGCGGCGGGCGGGGCGGCGGGAACGTTTTTCATCGGTATCGCCAGCCCGCTGATCTTTTCTGCAAACTACGATCTTGCGATCTCCTTTTTTGTTACTGCGGCTGTTGCAGTGGCGGTGACATGGCGCGACGGCTGGCCACAGCGCCTGCTCTGGTTGGTTGCTTCGGGGCTGCTGCTGTTCTTCGCCATTATGTTGCGGTCGGCTTACTCCCGCGACGCTCTGGTTGAAGTACGAAACTTCTACGGGACGCTGCGAGTGAAGGAGACTGCAACTGCTCAGGCCGATCCCGAACGGATGCTGCTGAACGGGACAATCCAACATGGCACGCAGATCTTCGGCAATGGACTGAGCCGCATCCCGACCACGTACTATGCGGTCAACTCGGGCGTAGGGCTTGCGCTGCGGTTTTGTTGTGACGGGCGTCCTCGCAGCATCGGAGTGATTGGGCTGGGAACGGGAACTATTGCGGCTTATGGTCATCCGGGCGACCGGATCCGGTTCTATGAGATCAATCCGAGTGTTCGGCCGATTGCGGAGAATCTGTTCACTTACCTTCGCGACTCGCCCGCTGCTATTACGTTCGCCGATGGCGATGCCCGCAACTCACTGGTTCGTGAAGCGCCGCAGAACTTTGACGTGCTTGCTGTCGACGCGTTTTCAGGCGACGCGATCCCGCTGCATCTGCTCACGGTCGAGGCTATCGCGATCTTCAAGCGGCATCTTGCGCCGAATGGGATTCTTGCGTTTCATGTGTCCAACCAGTATCTGAATCTCGTCCCGGAGATAGCGCAGCTTGCCATCGCGACCAATATGCGCTCGAGGCTGGTTGAGGCCGCGGGCGATGATGCGACGGGATCGTATCGGTCTACCTGGGTTTTGCTAAGCGACAGTCCTGGACTTTTCGATCAGCCTGATGTCGCAGCCGCCGCGACTGAGGCTCCTACAATTGCACACCTGCGCGTGTGGACCGATGATTACTCCAGTTTGCTGCCGATACTGCAGCTAACACACCACTGAGAGGCGACCGCGGATTTACGCGGATCGGCACGGATAAAGGACATAAACGGGATTAGAAGCCAAAACAAAATCTAGCGATCAATATTTGTCTCGATCAGCTCTAAGTCGTTGTTGAATTTGCGTAATCCGCGGTCGGATTTATCTGGCCCAGGCCAGGCCGTCGGCGTCCTTTCCTGCATCGATGACGCGCGAGACCTTCATCTGGACGAGGTCGATTTCGGCTACCTGATTTTTGTAGTTGCAGGCGACATAGGCGTATTTGCCATCTGGGTTGATGAGGACTTCGGCTGGTCCGTCGGGGACGTCGATTGTTTTTGTGACCTTCATCGCCTTCAGGTCGACCAAGGCGACTCCCTTTGATCCACGCATCGTAACCAGAAGCCAGCGGCCGTCGGGAGTGGGCGCGGTGCCGTAGCCAATTCCAGGGAGTGGCACCCATGTCTTTACTTTGTTGGTTGCGGTATCGATCACTGCGAGTTGCGGCTTGGATTGGTCCGCGGTGAATACCATGGTGTCGTCGGGTGAGACGGCGATGCGTTGCGTGTTGGTCGAGACGGGGATGATGGCGACGGTCTTGCGGGCCTTCATGTCGAGCACCGAGACCGTGCCTGGACCGACGTTTGCCGTGTAGCCGCGGGAGCCGTCTCGCGAGAGGGCAAGCATGTGCGACTGCTCCTGGCCTGTGGGGATACTGCCGACGATTTTGAGGGTCTTCGGGTCGATGATGCTGATGGATTTGTCGAGCTCGGTGGTGACGTAGAGCATGCCCGTGTTGCGGTCGTAGATGGCGCAGTGCGGGCGGACGCCGTGGCCAAAGTCGATGGTGTGGGTGACTTTGCGGCTGGCGAGATCTATGACGGAGATTGTGCTGCCGTCGGTGCCTGCGCGGCCTACGCCGGCGTCGCCGTAGATTGGAACGTAGGCGGTGCTGCCGTCGGGCGAAGCCGCGACTTCGTGGCCGGTGATGCCGTCGACGGGAATGGTGGCGATCTGCTTGCCGGCGATTGGATCAATGAGGCTGAGGTCGCGACTGGTCTGGTTGGCCACCAACAGCAGAGGCCGCATTGCCTTTTGTCCCTGGGCAGAAGCAAGACCCGCAACCACTCCAGTTACCGAACACGCAGCCGCCACGTACGCAAAAATGAGCTTTTTCATAGGCGAGAAGTATAGCGTCAACGGGCTAACGCTGACACCTATACTGGGAAGAGGTTATGCCTGAACTCCCAGAAGTTGAAACCGTCGCCAATGGTGTTCATGCGCGTATTCATGGGCAGACGATCCGGTCTGTGTGGACGAGCAATATGCCGCAGACCTTCAAGTCGCCGCCTGATTTGATCGCGGAGACTCTGGCGGGAGCTCGTGTCGACAGAGTGCGTCGCGTGGGCAAGACTGTCGTTTTCGAGCTTACACGCAAAGTCGACGGTGAGGAGAAGGCCGCGCAGTTTCTTGTGCACCTGGGAATGACGGGGCGTTTGCTTGTTTCTGCTCCGGAGACGCCGCATCCGGCACACACCCATGCCATCCTCGCGCTAAGTGGCGGGCAGGAGCTTCGCTTTGTGGACGCACGGCGCTTTGGGCGCCTTTCGGTCATGGACCAGCCTTACAAAGGACCCGGGCGTGAGCCGCTGACGATTTCGCTCGAGGACTTTATTGGGCTTTTTCGTGGCCGGAAGACGCCGATCAAGGCTGCGCTACTGAATCAGAAGCTTCTGCATGGAGTTGGCAACATCTATGCCGACGAGGCGTTGTTTCATGCGGGTATCCGCCCGCGTCGCCAGGCTGGTCGCCTGACGCGCGAGGAGCTGAAGCGGCTGCTTTCTGCGCTGGTGAAGGTTTTGAAGAAGGCGATCAAGCTGGGTGGGTCGTCGGTTTCCGACTATGTGGATGCGGATGGAGTGGCGGGTTTTTTCCAACTGCATCACTATGTATATTCACGGACGGGAGAGCCGTGCCGGAACTGTGGCAGGCCGATTGAACGCGTGGTCGTCGGAGGCCGGAGCACGCACTTCTGCCCGACGTGCCAGAGGTAGAACGTTCGACCGCGGATTGACTCGGATAAAGACGGATCAAAGACAGACAGGAAACCAATTCTGCTGCTTGATCTGCCTATTATTCCTGTAGTCTAATCCGTTGTTTATCCGCGCAATCCGCGGTCGTTTTATCTCGCGGCCATCTGTTCGGCAGCGACGGCTGCGCCGATAACGCGGAGTTCGGCGCTGTCTTCGACGATTTCGAAGGAGTAGCTCTGGAGCGGACTCATCTTTACCATCTGCTGGATGTAGTCCTTCAGCATGGACAGGTCAACGAAGTGCACGTTGAAGCCTGAGAGGAAGATTTTTCCGGGGCCGGCCATGTGGATTGTGGTGGCCGAAGCGGCGGCCAGTGCCTTGTGCCAGAGACGTTTGAACTCGAGGCAGCGGGCGTCGCCGCTTTTGGCGGCCTCGAAGACCTCTTCGGGCTCCATGTCCAGGAATCGCAGGCGCATTGCGCGATGGCCCATGATGCCTTCCATATGCCCGCGTCCGCCGCAGCCGCAGAAGCGCTCCTTTTCATCGAGCGTGACGACGGTATGTCCACCCTCCCACACTCCGGGGGCAAACGGGTAGCGTCCGTAGCCAATTCCAACTCCGAGACTCCAGACGCGGATCATGCTATCGAGCTTGCCGTGCGCGGAGGCAAGCCCGGCGGCCATTCCGTCGGCGTCGTTCAGCACCGTTACGGGGGCTTCGATTCCGTGGGTGCGCAGTTCGGCGGCTACCAGCTCCTGGATGCGCGCGCCTTTTAGTTGAGGCAGGTTCGGAGCCTCCTCCACAACGCCGTTCTTGACCAGACCGGGGAGCGCCACGCCCACTGCCGCCAGGTCCTTTGTGCCGTCGGCTGCAAGGACTATCTGCTTGCAGATCGTTTCGACGACGGCTTCGGTGTGCATCTCGACGAGCCCGTCGTCATCGTCGTGGTCCTCGGGAAACCGTCGCACTTCGCCCACCAGTTTGTGGTCGACCACCAGCCCGGCGGAGATTCGCTCCGATAACGTGACCCCGATTGCCTTTGCCATTGTCTGATTCGCCTCGTCCCCGGAGAACCGCCTTTTATTCGAACTTGCTCACGCGGTTCAATCCATTGAAAGCCGCAACTTTATAACATTCCGCGAGCGTTGGGTAGTTGAACACAGTGTCGACGAAGTAGTCCAGCGTCCCACCCAGCGCCATGACTGCCTGACCGATGTGTAATAGCTCACTCGCGCCTTCGCCAATGATGTGCACACCAAGAATTGCGTGCGACACGCGGTGGAAGATGATCTTGAGCCGCCCGGTGGTGTCGCCGCGAATCTGGCCGCGGGCGATCTCACGATAGTAGGCCACGCCGACCTCGTATGGGACGTCTTCTTCGGTGAGCTGCTCCTCAGTCTTGCCGATGAAACTGATCTCTGGGATGGTGTAGATACCGTAGGGGTAGAGACCGGGATTGGATAGCACCTTCTCATCGCCGAAGGCGCGTGCCGCTGCGACCCGGCCCTGCTCCATCGACACGGAAGCCAGCGAGGGGAACCCAATGACGTCGCCCACGGCAAAGATATTCGGCACCTTCGTACGAAAGTCCTTGTCGACGGGGATGCGGCCGCGCGAGTCTGCTTCGATGCCAACGGCGGCGAGATTCAGTTCGTCGACATTACCCTGGCGGCCAACGGCGTAGAGGAGCGCGTCGCCCTGAACCTTCTTTTTGCTTTCGAGATTGGCGACGACGGTACCGTCGGGCAGCTCTTCGACGGACTCTACCTCTTCGTTGAGCCGCATCGTCACGCGAGTATCGCGCAGGTGGTAGCTCAGGGCTTCGACGATCTCCTGGTCGGCGAACTCCAGCAGCTTCGGACGGCGCTCGATGAGGGTTACCCTCACGCCAAGCGCCGAAAACATGCAGGTGTACTCGACGCCGATAACGCCGCCGCCAACGATGATCATCGTCTTTGGCAGGTTCACGAGCTCGAGTACTAGATCGCTGTTAATAATGGTGCGGCCGTTGATCGGTACTTTTGGCGAGCAGGCGGGTTTCGTTCCGGTGCCGATGAGGATGTTCTTCGCCTCGTAGACCTGGGAGCCGCGGGAGTTAGTGACCTTAACGTGCGTCGCGTCTTCGAAGCTTGCAACGCCCACCAGCATGTCGATGTTGTTGCGGGAGAGTTGCGCCTCGGTCACGTCGACCTCGGTCTTAATCACGTGCTGGACCCGGAAGGCGAGGTCCGCCATCGTTATCTTCTCCTTCACCCGGTAGTTCATTCCGTAGATCGACTTGTAGTTGTACCCGGAGAGGTGAAGCACCGCTTCGCGCATTGTCTTCGAAGGGATGGTACCGGTATTGATGCACGCGCCACCGACTACCTCGCGCATCTCCACAAGCGCGACCTTCTTGCCGAGTTTGGAGGCATAGATTGCAGCCCGCTGACCGGCTGGCCCTGAGCCGATGACAATCAAATCGTAAACGCTACTCATAGTGGCACATACTCGTAGGGTGTCGGCTCCAGCGCCATGGTTGGTTCCACTTCCGTTATCGGCTTGACGCTGGAATCAGTGAGACTCTGGGGCGCAACTGCCCCATGCGTCCGCGTTGCTATTTTGAAACTACCACACCGGAGTTAACTGCTCTACCTTCAGCCGATTTCAGTTGGTCTGAGGAACATACACTGGAAAGAGACCATGCTTCGTTACGCGATTACCAGCCGCGCGCTGTTCCCCGGAGATGAATCGGCAAAACAGGCCGAGTTGCTTCGGCACTCCTTCCACTGGGTCCGCGACGGCTTCGACTTCATACAGTTGCGGGAGAAGGATCTCTCGGGCGACGCCGTTGCGGCACTGGCGAGTGAGATTCTTGAGGCGATCTCTGCAGCCCGAAGGCCCACCCGGTTGCTGATTAACTCACGGGCAGACGTCGCCGTTGCGATCCGAGCCCATGGTGTCCATCTGCCAGCAGCGCCGGATGCGCTAACTCCCGGCGAAGTCCGTCGACTGTATGCCTCTGCGAGACTGCCTGCGCCCCTCGTCAGCGTCTCCTGCCACACGCTGTTCGAAGTCGAACGGGCCCGGGCGAACGAGGCGGATTTGATCCTCTTCGCCCCGGTGTTCGAGAAACTCCTCGATAGCGGCGAATATCTCCAGGGTCAGGGACCAAACAGGCTTAGGGAAGCCTGCGGGGCAGCGGTACCAATCCCTGTCATTGCGCTGGGCGGGGTGACGTCTCAGAACGTTGCGGCGTGCATCGCGGCAGGCGCAGCCGGCATCGCCGGCGTACGCCTCTTCCACGGAGGTTAGAAGGTTGTGCTGACCGTCAGGCGGAAGGTTTTCCTCGGCTCCCGCAAGATGTAGTCCGCTCCATAAAACTGCAGCGCCTGCTGGTAGCTGAACTGACCGGCACCGTTGCTGGGGAAATATCCCTTGAAGGTGTTTACGTTGTCCGGACCAGAGTTGGGCACTGCGAGTTTTTGTGGGATGTCTTCGTAAAGCCGCAGCGAGTTGTAGGCGTAGAAGATTCGGAACGGAGCATTGATGATCGGCAGAATGACCTGCAACTCCGCACCATTCGACATACGCGGAACATAGTTGGTTCCCGGAACGATTGCCAGCGTATCGGGGAACTTCACGGAACTGCCGCCGAAGCAGGCGCCATTGATGATGGTCGGGCATCCATACTGAGCGCCGGAGATGAGGGATTGTCCGGCTGTGCTCTGCCGCAACTGTCCGGGTAACAGATCCATATTCATGCCAAAGTCGGTGAAGAAGGCAAACGTCACTTGGCTGACAATGGGAATGCGGTACTCGAGGTTTGCCACAAGGGACGTATCACCGCCGATCGCAACCATTCGATAGATCGGCAGTGGGATCAGCACGTTTCCAAGCGCGGGATTCGTGGGATCGCGCGGAACGGACGTGCCATCGGGATTTGTCAGGGTGTATTCAATCTTGTTCGGGATGAAGGTATAGGGGGAGATCGAGCGCACGTCGAATCCGCGAAGGTCCTGTTCGCCGCCTTCATAGAAGCGGTGCGTTGGCGGTGCGACTTCGCCACCATATCCTTCAGTGTGGGTCACCTGGAGGCGATAACCCAGCACGTTGTGCCCTTCGCGATTAACCTTCAACCCCTTCATCGGGAAGAATTGCCGGTAGCTGGCGATGGGTGAGACATACTTCACGTTGCCACCTATGCCGGCAACCTGGACCGAAACGTTGAAGTCCTTGCCGTTATGCGGGCCGACTGCACGATCGAGGCTCGAGAAGGTGTAGCTCGGCGTCAGAACGGATGTAATGATGCCGGTGAGTTGATTCTGTCCCGCGACGCCGGAACGGAACGCGAGCGACTGGAAGACGTTCGTGGTGTTTTGGTTGAACGTCGTCACGGATGAACGCGACAACGAATAAGAGATTCCGATGCGAGTCACACCGGTCTTGGCAAACAGGTGGCGCAGCGGTTCGCTTGCGGTTAATGTGAGGCCGGTTGTCGAAGTGTTGTAGTTGGTCAGCAATGACTGCTGCGCCGCAGACAGATTACCCGTCGCGCCGGTGGTCGATTGGCTCTTCGATGGGTTGAAGTCGTACTTCTGGGCAAAGACCTGCGCCCCGACCGAGATGGGTTTGTCGCGAAGGTACGGCTCCGTAAACCCGAAGCTGATCTGCCGCGAGAGGTCGCCCACATTGGCCTGGACTGAGAGCGTCTCGCCCAGTCCGAGGAAGTTGTTGGTCTCGTAGTTCAACCCGATGAAGGTTCCCGACAGACCGCTGATGCCGCCGTTCAGGCCGATCGAGTTCTTGCCCTTTTCCTTGAGCTTCAGAAGCAGGTCGACCGTTCCGTCATCGGCGTTCTGACGGCTCTCGGAGTCCTGGTCTGCGTGCAGAGTCTCGAAGTAGTTCAGCTGGTTCAAACGAAGGATCGACAGATCCCACAGCTGGCTATTGTAGATCTGCCCTTCTTCGAGCAGCAGCTCGCGACGAATGACCTTGTCGCGCGTAATCGTGTTGCCCGTGAACTCGATGCGCGAGACATAGAACGGCTTACCCTCGTCGATGTCGATGTTCAAGATGATGGTGTGCTTGGCGTCGTCGATCTGGGGGACGGGGTTCGCAACCATGTTGATGTAACCCAGCGAGCCGTAGGCCTTGCGCAACTGGTCCAGACCCTTGCTGAACTGAGTCGCGTTGAACCAGTCACCGTCCTTCTGGACGAACTGCGCCCGCAGCGCCTTCACGTTCTGCGCATGCGCATTGCCGGTAAAGGTAATGGCAGCGAGCTTGTAACGCTCTCCCTCTTCCACCGGCATGAGAATGTCGATTCGCTTTCCCTTCGAGGGTCGCAGCGTGAACGGATTTAACCCGCCCTCATCGCGCACGTGGGTTGTTGGTTCACTCGTCTGGGCCTTGAAGTAGCCGCGCTCACGGTAGGCCTGGCGGACGCGTTCGGTATCCTCATCCAGCTTGCTTGCGTCGAAGGTTCGGGCAAACAGGTTCTCCAGAATGATCGAGTGCGGGATACCGATTGGCTTCAGGTTCTTCATCGCGGCGCGGAGGGTGCGATCGCTGAGGTTCTCATTGCCCTGAAATGCGATCTTGCCCACCTTCACGGTCGGGCCTTCTTTGATGACAAAGGTAAGCGACACACCGGCGGGGGGAATCTTCTTGATGTCCGGAGTGACGGTAGCGAACTGGTGTCCATGCTCGGCGAGCAGGTCTTTGAGGACTACGACCGCCCGGGCGATCTTGGTCGGGTCGTACTGGCTCTCGACCGAAACCGCAACCTTCGCCTTCTTAAAGCGTTCCAGAACGTCGGACTGGGTTACCGCATTCAGTCCCTTGTAGTTGATGTCCCGGATGGTCGGCTTCTCGCTCACAATGATGATGAGCTGTACGCACTTCGGCGTATCCACGCGTTCAATCCGGAGGTCCTCGAAGTAACCCGTGTTCCACAGCGAGTTAAAGTCCCGCTCGACCACCGCCGGGTCGTACACGTCGTTCTGCCGGCTAAACAACCGGGCGAGAACCGATTCCTTCGGAATTCGGCGGTTCCCGATAACCTGCGGCTGGCACAGAGTTTCCACTCCCTGAGAAGACACAGGAGCGCTCGCAGTGCCCGGAGACACCTGCGCAGACAGGGTGGAAGCCGAAACTGCTAAAACGGCAAAGATGGACGCGACAGAAGCGATGCGGGGACGGCTGGAGCGCGTGCACACAGGTTTGGCCTTGCATTTCAGGGAGCTTCCGCTCTCTCGATTCACGGTAAAGATACGCACACCCTCACTGCTCTAAAAATGACACTCCGCCATCAACTAAAGCGAAGTCTCGATTATATGGGAGCGGAGAGCCGATAGCGAGTTCGCCCCCGGGTTCAGGTCAGACCAGACAGCTTCTAACGCGCCTGAATTCAGTTTTGTTCTCCTTTTGACGGCTCAGCGGCGCAAAAGCACCCAACCCTTGACCTAACTTTCGAGCTCTGAGGTAATTGTGAACTCCTCCGCCGATCCATCCCACCGAATGGTCAACACATTGGGCTGACAGCAGACCTGACAGTCCTCTACATATTGCTGCTTTGACCCGGCAGACTCATCCACCGTGGTTTCGACCCACTCGCCGCACCCTGCGCATTGAAATTTCGCTGGATACATGACGTCAACCTCTCGGCCTACGCGAGCGAGGCCACACGGCCGCCGCATAGCACTTCGCCGAAGGAGTCGCTGTTTACATTGCCGCCTGTCAGCACTGTTCCCACCCTTACTCCGCCGTGGTCACGGTCTTTCAGAAGCGCCGCCAACCCCGCTCCGCCAGCGCCCTCGGCTACGTTGTGGGTGTCCATGAAGTAGGCTCGCATTGCATCCTCTACCTCGTCGTCGTCCACCACCACCACGCGGTCCATCCCAGCCTTCATGAGATCCAGCGCCGCGGCGATTGGCTTCCGGCATGCCAGCCCATCGGCGATTCCCTGCCGGACCACATGCTCGACGACGTTGCCCTGAGCGAACGACAGGGCATACGCCGGAGCTTTGCTCGACACGACGCCGACCACCTTCGTCGCCAGCCCCAGGGCGTTGCGGGCCGCAATCATCCCGCAGACCCCTGATCCCATGCCGATGGGCACGTAGACCGTCTCGAGCTCCGGGCAGGCCCTGAAAAATTCCCACGAATAAGTCGAGACGCCCGATACTATCCGCAGGTCGATATTCGGCACGCGGTGCCAGCCAAACTCCTGCTCGAGCCGCTCCGCATGTTCGCTTGCTGCCTGAAAATCCTCTCCGAACTCGATCAGTTCCGCACCCAGCGCCTGCATCGCCCGGTTCTTCTCGACGCTGTTGCCGAACGGCACCACGATCATCGTGCGAATCCCATGCTGCGCCGCAGCAAACGCGATCGACTGCCCATGATTTCCGCGCGTGGCCGAGACCACGGTCGTTACCTCAGGCCGCTCGCGCCGCAACCAGTTCATGTAGACCAACCCGCCACGCCCCGACGGGAGTATGGTTCTCGTGCTTCACCCATACCTCGGCGCCGGCACGTGCATTGATTAGCGGCCAACTGTACTGTGGGGTAGCGGACATGCTCTGGTAGACCAGTTCAGCTGCGCTTTCAATCTCACTCAAAGTGGGAAGCAAACCTTCCATGTCGCCCTCTTGTCCCTACTGTTGTCAGCCGGCTCGCTGCTCCGGCGAGATTTTCCGCACCTCGACCAACGTCGAGTAAAACGTGGCTCCCCCGCCAATGTCAGTCAGCGTCTCTGATGTCAGCGCATTCACGTTGACTCCGCCCGACGACAGCTTATTCCAATCAAGACGGGCCGCAACCACTCCTGCCGAGACCTGCGCATTCACGAGCGCCTTGAGCGAAACGCTTCCGCGTCCGTTGAAGACCTCGACCACGTCACCGCTCACAATCGACCGGGCGGCCGCGTCGGTGCCATGCATCTCCAGAACGCCCGCCGTCCGCGACTCCATTCGTTGATGCACCGGGATATTTGCAAAGGTCGAGTTCATGTAGTTGTCGGCCTTGCGCGGCAGAAACTCGAGCGGGTAGGCCCCCTCCGCTGCATGGGCACGAGATTCGGCAGGCGCCTTGAACACGGGAACCGGCAAAAACTCACCGCGTCCGCTCGGCGTCTGGAACCATTCGGGCGTGCTGAAAGGCAAAATCTCGCCAGTGGCGTCGACTGGAAGATGTAAAGCGACGTGACCCTCGTGCTCCAGCCGCTCACGCGTAATTCCTGCAAACCAGGAATGGTCTGTCCTGAGCGCCTGGTCGATCAGCGCATCCTCGCGGTCGTCAAAACAGGATTCCGTAAATCCTATCTTCCGGGCCAGCTCGCCGAACATCGCCACGTTGCTCTTCGCCTCACCCAGCGGGGCAATCGCCCGTGCGTTCACCTGCGCAAACAGGTGACCGTAAGCGCCTTGCACGTCCTTGACCTCGAGGAACGTCGGCGCCGGGAGCAGGATGTCCGCATAATCAGCTGTATCCGTGAAGAATTGCTCGTGGACCACCGTGAACAGATCGTCCCGCATCATGCCGCGGAGCACATCGTTCTGGTTCGGAGCGACCGCCGCGGGATTCGAGTTATATACGAACATCGATTTCACCGGAGGGCCGTCGTTCTTCCCGCTACCGAGCGTCGTCAGCGCGTGGCCCAGCTGGCTCATATTCACCACGCGTGCGGGACGCCCAAGAGGGCTGGCCAGCATCAGCTCCGGCATCTGCAACGCCTTGTCGTCGAATGGGAAGGCTCCTGACGTTGAGAGTTGGAGACCGCCGCCTTTGTACTTCCAGGCTCCTGTGAGCAGCGGCAGCATGCACACTGCGCGAACGGCGGTGCCACCGAATTCGCTGCGCTGGATCCCATAGTTCAACCGGATGGCTGCCGGCCCCGATCCCTCCGATTGTTTTGCAGTCGTCGCGCGTCCGGCCATGGCATACCGGCGAGCCAGCCGCACAATCGTCTCCGCGGAGATGCCGGTGATTGCCGCCACTCTCTCCGGCGAATGTTCCGGCCGCAGCGCATGGGCTTTCAGTTCGTCAAAGCCCGTCGTGCAACGCGCAAGATATTCGCGATCCTCAAGACCCATGT
>Ga0209624_10001412_pt1 | contig 18900 bp, 10 predicted proteins | sample JacPinW_OM2H0_O1_FD_188565 | JGI IMG/M metagenome (GOLD analysis project Ga0209624, IMG submission 188565) | Forest soil microbial communities from Algoma, Ontario, Canada - Jack Pine, Ontario site 1_JW_OM2H0_O1 (SPAdes) (version 2) | ecosystem: Environmental > Terrestrial > Soil > Boreal...
CCTCGGCATCGAGATGAAACGGCTGCGGATCGAACTGCGCCGCAAAATTGATGAGATCCTCTTCATCGAGCGCATAGCGCTCCCACAACACAACGGGTTAACCGCCCGTCCCCTACGGTGAGTTCGTCCGCGACGTCACGCCCGATCCTCACGCCCTCACCGTCCGCGAACACGAGTCCTTCGTCGAACTGCCCGGCCCCGGCTTCACCCCGCGCCGCTTCGATCCCCGCGCCGGCTACTTCCCCACCTCCTACCGCGACTACAACGCGCCGCTTGGCAACCCATTGGATCAGCAGTTCATCGTCCGCGACCGCCTCATCAAAAAAGATCCCGCCTGCAAGACCGCCTGCGAAGCCGTAGCCCCGATCCAGTACTACGTCGATCGCGGCGCACCCGAACCCATCCGCTCCGCATTGCTTGAAGGAGCCCGATGGTGGGACCAGGCCTTCCAGGCCGCCGGCTGGGCCAAAGACACCTTCCGCGTCGACCTTCTCCCCGCCGACGCCGACCCCATGGACATCCGCTACAACATCATCCAGTGGGTCCACCGCTACACTCGCGGCTGGAGCTACGGCTCCGCTGTCGTCGATCCACGCACCGGCGAGATCATCAAGGGCAACGTAACCCTCGGCTCCCTCCGCAGCCGCCAGGACTACCTCATCGCCGAAGCCCTCCTCTCACCGTACCTGGACGGCAAGCCCTTGCCACCCGCCAACGATCCCATGCTCCAGATGGCCCTCGCTCGCACGCGTCAACTCGCCGCCCACGAAACCGGCCACACCCTCGGCCTCGCCCACAACTTCGCTGCCAGCGCCTACGGCCCAACCGAGCCCAACGGCACCTCCGTCATGGACTACCCGCACCCGTGGATCACCCTCGACAAGAACGGCGTCCCCGACCTCTCTCACGCCTACGCGGTCAACATCGGCGACTGGGACAAGGTCGCCATCGACTATGGCTACCGCGAATTCGACTCCAAAAAGCAGCCCACCGAAGACTCCGCCGCGCTCAACGCCATACTCGAAGCCAGCGAGCAGCGCGGCCTCGTCTACATCACCGACGAAGACGCCCGTCCCCTCGGCTCCGCCCATCCCCACGCCCACCTCTGGGACAACGGTCCTGACCCAGCCGACGAGCTGAACCGCATCCTCACCATCCGCACCGCGGCCCTCCAGCGCTTCGGCGAAAATGCCATCAAACCCGGCGCCCCGCTCGCCCAACTCGAAGACACCCTCGTCCCCCTCTACCTCCTCGAACGCTACCAGACCGAAGCAGCGTCCAAAGAGATCGGCGGCCTCGACTACCGCTACAATCTCCGCGGCGACGGCCAGCCCAACCCCGAGATCGTCGCCCCCGCCGGCCAGAAAAAAGCCCTCGCCGCCGTCCTCAAAACCCTCTCCCCCGAAACCCTCACCCTCCCGGAATCGATCCTCCAGATCCTTCCTCCACGACCTCCCGGCCTACCACGCACACGCGAGTCCTTTCCCTCTCAAACAGGACTCACCTTCGATCCCATCGCCGCCGCCGAGACCTCCGCCGACCTCACCCTCGGCCTCCTCTTCAATCCCGAGCGAGCCTCCCGCCTGATCGAATACCACATGCGCGTCCCCGAATCGCCCTCCTTGCGCAGCGTCCTCGAAGCCGTCTCAAAGACAGTCGCCGAGCGCCCCGAGGGAGGCCACACCATGTCGTCCGAGGTCGAGCGCGCCGTCGAATTCCGCGCCCTCGAAGCCACCCTCGCCCTCGCCGTCAACCCTGCAGCCTCCAGTCAGGCCCGCGCCATCGCCCGCTCCCACATCACCGACCTCCTGAAAGAGTTCACCTCCGCCCCACCACTCCAGGACACCGCCGAAGCCATCCACCGCGCCGCCCTCATCGACCGCATCAACGAGTTCGAACGCGACCCGGCAAAATTCATCCCCGCCAAACCCATCGAAGCCCCACCCGGCATGCCCATCGGCGACGACGAAGACTTCTAGCCGCCCCATAACCGACTCCCCCCGGAAACTTCGTCACCCTTCGCGAAGCGGAGCAGTATGCTATTGCCGCTAACTGTTTTGCCCTGTCATTCTATTTTTAAGCTTGTCATTCTGAGCGCAGCGAAGAATCCCCGCATTTGTTTTTGCTGTTGTCGTTGCGTTTGCACTTGTGCCCCATTCATCGCGTCCGGTAGCAGGCCAGTTTGGATTCGGATTCACCGTCGGTATTGTTCGTCGCTGACGTGCTCCATCCAATCCACGACCTTGCCGTCTAATCGCTCCTGAATTGCGATGTGAGTCATGCCCGTGGTCGGTGTAGCCCCGTGCCAATGTTTCTCTCCCGGCGCGAACCAAACCACATCTCCGGGGCGAATCTCCTCTATCGCACCGCCTTCCCTCTGAGCCCATCCACAGCCTGCGGTGACAATCAAGGTCTGTCCAAGCGGATGCGTATGCCAGGCAGTACGCGCTCCGGGCTCAAAGGTGACGCTGGCGCCAGCAACGCGCGCCGGGTCGGGCGCTTGAAAAAGCGGGTCAACGCGGACAGTGCCGGTAAACCAGTCTGCCGGACCTTTGCCGGACGGCTGCGAGCCGATGCGTTTGATCTCCATAACCCCATTCTAATCGGTCGATGAGCAAACTCGGGTAGTTGGTCGGTTTGGAGCGAATGACTGAAGTTTCCGAAAACCGGTGCCGGCAAGTTCGCAGTCCACATCCAGCAGAAGACGCACGTCGAGAAGCAGAACAACTTTACGCGAATCGAACGACTTGTGCAGGTCGTCAAACATAATTGCGCAGCCTTACAGCTGCGGCACCAAATGCTCCGCTTCGGCTTGGATGATGAGGTTGGAAGACAGGCTCAAACTGCCAGACGAGCTCCGTTCGCCTGAAAACCCTCGGAGGGTCCGAAAACGAAGATGCCCGCACTGCAACCCCTCTCACGCCGGTAAGTAAATACACTGCTTCACGGTTTCGGACTGAAGTGAAAGGAAATGCCGCCTGCGAGCCTAAGATCGTTCTGGACGTTTCCTGCGTTGTTAGGCAAGGTGGAGCGCACGTAGTCCGCCTCCACTGCGCGAATACCAATATGCCTGGCAAAGCGAAGGTCCAGACCGCCACCAAACTGCATTGCGAAGGAACTTGCCGCTCCTATCGTTCCTGTGGAAGAAGGAAAGGTAGTGTTGAAGCCATGAATGCCGCCAAATAGACCTTCACCATAGACAGCAATTCCAGGGCGCTTGCCCACGGGCAGTTTCGGACTGTAGGTATAGCGCGGCCCCATCGCGAACATGACTTTATCGAGATCGATCCCCGTTCCGATATTAGAGGCATGCTCACCGGTTAGATTGGCGGCTACTCCGAGGCCGTGAAAGAGCGTCATTGCGAAGTCACCGCTTCCACCGTTCAGCCAGAAGCATCCGCAGTCGACTGAGGCTATCTTTGCTCTTTCAGCGACGTAGGTGATTGCTACGTCAACATCGGTAGTGTAAGTGGATACATTTTTTTTCTGGGCCTGTGCAACCAGGTTCATCGAAAGTACTGCGCCAAGCAGCAGCACACCATTACGAATTATTGCTGACATTTTTTTGTGCCTTACTGGACGGTTAGAGTAACCGAGGTGGAATGAGACAAGGAGCCTGAGGTTGCGGTGATCAGCACGTTGTAGGTCGTTTCGGCTTGTCCGAAGAAGCCACTGGTTGCTCCGCAGCCGCTCAGTCCGGCCATCGCGGATGCTCCGGCCACCAACAGGAAAAGGGTAAAGATCGTCCGTCCCAGTGTTTTCCCGAGGCGGCGCCGCATCCTGGCAAGCGGGAGCAGCAGGAGCCCCCAGGCAACCGGAGATAACGTGCGGTGGAGCTGAGTTCCAGGCTCAAGCCGCGCAACCGTGGATGGAGTCTGGATGGCCAACGTGGTTGAGGGCAATGCGATATTCGCCGGGAACGACCAGGTGGTACTGGTGATCTGGGTCCACGAGGCCGGACCGATGGATGCGGTCGCCCCGGAGGGGAGGCCGGTTAGGGACAAGGTGATCGGAGCGGGAAAGATCGTTCCGTTGGTGGGCAGAATGGTGAGCGGATAGTTCGCAGTGCCTCCAGGAGCGACGGTCTGCGAGGCGCTAGTTCCTGATCCGGATGCTCCGCCCGACCCACCGACATTGCTCAGGCCGAAGTCGAGAACTGATTCCGTGATCGCGCCGCTTGTCGCTGCGCTGAAGTTGGCATCGCCGCTATACACCGCGGTGATGGTATGGCTGCCCGCGGTCAGTGAGGAGGTGCTGAGGACCGCCACACCATTGGACAGGGTTCCCTGACCGAGCGGCGTGGTGCCATCCAGGAAGCTCACCGTGCCCGTGGGCGTGGCTGTGGTCGACGAGACAGTTGTGGTGAAAAGAAGGGGATTGGTGAGGACCACAGAGCTGGCGCTGCTGGCGAGGGTCACCTTTGGAGTGGCCTGGCCGATATGGAGTGAAATCGTGGTCGCGGTCGAGGGGACGGCGTAGCTGCTGTCGCCGCTATAGGTGATGCTGATGGTATAGCTGCCCGGTGCCAGCGAGCTGGGGATGAGAACGGTTACGGTCGAACTGCTGCTTCCCACCCTCAGCGGCAGGATCCCCGTGGCAACGCTGATGCCGGAGGCGTTGAGGATGCTGTAGCTAATGCTTCCCGAGGGGGCCGCGATGGTCGTAGAGGATGCGGTCACGGTGATCGTAGCCGAACCCGTCTGGCCCAGCGACAGGGAGACCGGTTGCGCGGGACCGGTCACCGTAACGGAGGCTTTGCCCATCACGACGGTCGCAGAGCCGCTGCTGGTCGTGTACTTCCCCTCGCTGCCCGAATAGTTCGCGGTGATGGTATGAGTGCCGACTCCGTTGAGTACGACACCGTTCAAGCTCGCGGTTTTATTGGTGAGATTCACCGACGCGCCACTATTCAGCGAGGTTACCGTTGAACCGACGGTATCCGTGAAGCTGACCGAGCCGGACGGAGAGTTCGAGGTATGACCGGTTGCGGTATCCGCCACCGTTGCCGTGATCGTCACGGATTGGCCAAAGACCAGGGAGGTTGGACTTGTGGTCACCGTGGTTGCCGTGCTGTCGCTCGAGTTCAGGCCGGTGCCACTTACAGAGATCTGCTCGGTGCTGCCGGTGACGTTGAGGGTGTTGTTGGTCACGGTAACGCCGGCGCTCAGGCTGCCCGCCGACTGCGGCGTGAAGTTCACTGAGACGTCGCACACCGTTCCAGGCGACAACGAGGTAGAAGAGGTGCAGGGATTGATATCGTTGCCGTTGCTGGAGAAGTCCGCCGTGTAGGCGGGATTGGCGGAGAAGACCAGGGGCTGGTTTCCGAGGTTAGTTACGGTTGCCGTTTGAGGACCGTCCGCAGTGTCGGTCGTCCCTGCACCGGTTGGGGTGGGGAACGTTAGCGGCGCACCCGAGACGTTGACGAAGACGATGCGGCCGTTATTCCAGTCCGGAATATAGAGATTGCCGTAGGGATCCACCGTTACCCCAAAGACGAGGGAGCCGAGGCTGGATGGACTGGGTATCCCGCTCAAGCTAACAACCGACGCCACTCCAGCGGTTGTGATCTTCACAATTCGCTGGTTGGTCGTATCTACGATGTAGAGATTTCCCATCCCATCCGCCGTCACGCCCTGCGGATTGTTGATCGCGGGAGTGATGTTATTCGGAATGGCCACAGCAGAGGCGACGCCTGAAGCAGTTACCTTGATGATGCTGCTGTTGTTCTGGGTCCGGGCCGCGGCGTAGATGGTTCCCTGGGAATCGATCGTCAGGCCGGTAAGCGTGCTTCCCGTGAAGCTATAGCTTCCGGTAGGGATCACCGTTCCAATGCCCGTCGAGGTCGATCCGGTAACGAACAAGGACGAGACTTCGACGATCCGGCTATTGGTGAAGTCCGCGATATACAGACTCCCGGCTGCATCGAAGGCCAGCGCCGTGGGAAAGCCCAGCGATGGGGATAGGCCAGTGATGTTCAGCACAGAGACAATTCCACCCGGCGTTACGACCAGAATGCGACTGTTCTGGTGATCGGCGATATACAGATTGCCGGCGCCATCCAAAGCTACCCCGGTGATGTTCTGCACCGCTATGCTTCCAGGGGTTCCCAAGTTCACCACGGCAGCGCTGCCGCCGCCGGCCGGGATCTTGGTTACATACTTACCGGTATAATCGCCGACATACATGTTGCCTGCGCTATCCAGAGCGACCTGGTATGGATCGTTGAGCGGCAGGCTGCCGGTGCTGATCACGCTACCCGTGTTGGGAGACAGAGTCGCTAACGGCGCATCGCCAAATCCATACAGAGGAACGGTGAGGATAGGGTTCGAATCCGGATCATAAAGCACCAGCGCTCCGTTTCGCAGACCCGGAGCCGTGGGCAGAAAACTTACCTCCACCGTGCAGGTTGTACCTGATGTGCTCGAACTGCCGCAGGTGGTATTTGCTCCGCTGACGATCTGAAAATCCAGATTCTGCGTGCCGGAGGTAAACACGTTCACGCCACCCAGGCCTTCGACCGGGTATCCTACGAGGAAATTCAGGACCAGGGAAGTTGGAGTCGAAGAACCCAGGCTGATATGGCCAAAGCCTACCGCTGATTTATTTAACGAAGACGTGTAGCCTGCAGATTCCGGATCCCAGTCCGTCCCCGGATCTACGATCACTGCACGGCTGTTGCTGGTATCTGCAATGTAAACCGCTCCCAAGGCGTCGACCGCAACTCCCCGGGGAGCACTGAGTAGCAAAGATCCATCAGATAAGAAGTTAGCCAGATCGGTGCCAACGCCTGCCGTGTTCACCTCGGCGATACGGTTGTTGACGGTGTCGGCGATCAGGACGTTCCCGACGCGATCCACGGCTATGCCGCTTGGATTACTGAGAGCAGGGCTCAACTCTTCTGTGCTCAAAACCACACCCGTGGTGCTTCCCGCTGCCACCGTTACGACACGGTTATTACTCGAATCAGCGATATAGAGTCTCCCGGATACATCCACGGCCAGACCTTTCGGACTGCTCAGGGATGCTGCGCCAGAGGAGACACTGATCGTGAGAGCGGCCGCCGCACCTCCTGAGGTCACTTCAACGATTCGACTGTGGCCCGTATCGGCAATAAAGATATCTCCGGATTGGTCCAACGCTACACCTTGCGGAAGACTCAGGTTCACGCTTCCCATGCCGATCGTGGAGCCTGCTCCCGAGGCACTGACCTCCACGATACGGCTATTGCCCGTATCCGCAATGTAGAGATTGCCCGCCCCGTCGATCGCGAGGCCTGACGGAGCGCTGAGGGCCGGGCTCAATCCACTGATCGTAAGTACCGACGCGGTACCCTGTGCATTCACTTCCACAATCCGGTTGTTATTCGTATCTGCGATGAATTGATCGCCGGCTGGATCTACAACCAGAGCGCCGGGGGAATTGAGGGTAATACTTCCTCCGGTGTTAATCGTTCTCACCAGCCCCGTGAATGTCAGACCGGCCGTCGCGTGGGCAAATTGTGCAACGGTGAGAAAAAGAAGACAAGCCAGAGCAGACGCAAAGCTGCGTAATCGCAAACCTAAGAACAACATGGAGTTAGCCTTCGGGCGGAGTCAGGTCCGCAAGAAATAGTTGTGATGATTTGTTTATACGGGCGTCCAAATGCTCTTAATATCACCCATCAGTGTTATATGGCTGTACCGCTGCCATTCCTGGCCCATTTGGGAAATGCAGGCCAGGTCGCAATCCGTCATGAACCTAAGATTCGATTGTCGCGCGCGAGATTCGCCGCTCCGTCAAAGACGTGCCGAGAATCAGCTTCGATAGGTGTACTGATGAACGTGTTTTGCACTCAATTGTTGATAAATCGCCAACTCGCGCAACATAAAAGGCGCCCACTTTGCGTAGGTTGTGGTTATCCGCATCACCACTTACCGAACCGCTGGATCGAATGTGTCTTCCCTTGCCAACGAGGTCGACGATCGCCGAGCGCTCCTCCCGGCGCTGCAAGCTCTCCAGCGTCTCCAGCGTTCACAAAGTTAGACCGAGGTTTCGTGTGATAGCAAATGTTGTAATTCGCTCAATATGGCGTTTGCCGTTCGCAGACCGTTGGATTCGTTGCCGCTGGGAAAGGAAGAGATCGTGTTGCGGAGCAGAATCTGCGCTTTATCACGGCGGTTTTCGCTGATCAACAGACGAGCGAGGGTGGCAGCGACTTTCAATTCCCAAGAGCGAGCACCGCGTTCTTGAGCGAGCACGAGCGCGCTTTCCAGGCGATGCTCAACTGTCGATTCAAGCCGTCCAGCGTTGTGCTCTAAATCGAATTCCGCTTCGATCCGGAGGAACTCAGGCATCGCCCAGTGGCCGTCTTTGCAGTCCGCAGACGGACGGAACGAAGTCGACATCGATCCCACTGGTGATGCGCACGAACGAAGAACGTCAGCGACAAAGGGCGTGTACCAAAGGTTGAACTGCATTTCGTCCAACAGTCGTATGACCGAGCTGACGCGTCCCGACGCCGGTTTCTCTTTGTGCTGCATCATCGCCCATAACTCGAATATCTCACCATATGCTTTCCAGACTTGTAGACCATGCCGAGAGGCTGTGCGGGTTAAATCTTGCATCGCTTTCTCCAGCGCGTCGAGGTCCTGGTTCAAAGCGGACACCATACAGAGCCCCTCGGCTAACACGCAGCACAGAGTAGAGGCGTGATCCAGTGCGACGGCGCGTTCGACCGCCAGATTAGCGGTCTTGACAGCATCGGTTGTGTAGCCCTCGACCCATAGGATGCGAGCAAGAAACGCAAGGCCAGCCGCGTGCTGATCGAGACCGAATCGAAATGCTGACTGCGGTCGGTTTTGCTCAAACCAATTGAGCGCCCTCTCAAGAAGGGCGCGCCCCTCAGCGTGGTCGCCCAGGGAATGACGGGAAACTCCTGCGATCCGCTGCGCGGTTGCGAATGCCTGATCATCCTTTGCCTCTGTTGCCAGCGTCATCATCTCCGTGGCGAAACAAAGCGCCTCGGAATAATGGCCCCTTCGTAAGCTGAAGATCCAGAGGCCATACCGAGCCTGAAGTTCGATCTCAGTGTCGCCGAGTTCCCGTGCAAGGTCCAAGGCCCGAGACCAAGCGGCTCTCGTTTCTGCCACCGGTCCTCGCACCCAAGTCAGTGATTTGCCGAGCGCCGCACGCAAAACCATTTCGTCATGCGTGCCGGTTGTTTCCGAGACTCCGTGCTCATCCAAGACAAGGGAGACCCAGCGACGACATTCGTCGAGCAGAGAGAACAGTACCCAAAACGGGATGGCATTCTGCAGCATCTGCAGCCCCATCTCTTTATCTCCGTTTTCGGAGAAGGCCCACTTCAGAGCAGCACGCACATCATCGACATATCCACGGTGGACCTGACGCCAATCCCTCGTCGATTGTCGTTTCCAGTCGGCGACGGCCTGCTCACCGAGCCGGTGAAAATAGGAGGCGTGACGTCGAGCCGTCAGGTTAGTTTCGCCACTATCAGCAAGCTCCTCCAACGCATAGAGGCGGATTGTTTCGAGAAAGCGATAGCGCGGCGTCGGGGCGGCGGACACATCCAGATGAAGAAGTGATTTGCCAACAAGATTTCCAAGCAGGTCAATGATTCGCCACCGATCCTCTATGTCCGGGCCGCTGACACAATGGGCGGCCTCCACTGTAAATCCGGAAGGAAAAACCGCCAACCGGCGAAAGAGTGTACGCTCAGTCTCATCCAGAAGGCGGTGACTCCACTCCACAGTCGCCCTTAACGTTTTGTGCCGGGGAAGCGCACTGCGCTGGCCTGCGGTCAGAAGCCTGAACCTGTCGGACAAACCATCGAGTACGCCGCGAACGCCGAGGGTTGGCACCCGTACCGCTGCAAGTTCGAGAGCCAGCGGCACCCCGTCGAGTTGGCGGCAGATCGTGGCAATCTCGGAGGCCGTAGCACCGTCGAACTGGGAATCACGGTTATAGGACTGGGATCGCTCGACAAACAATTGAGCCGCCGCATGGGTCAGCACCACATCCACGGTCGAAGCGTCTGCCGGAGGGACGGCCAGCGGACCTATGCGGTAAATCTGTTCCCCTTGGGTGCCAAGAGGCTCCTGGCTAGTAATACAGATACGTAATTCCTCTCCGACCCGAAGAAGGGTATCAACCGCCCTGGCTATAGCCTCGGTGTGATGCTCGCAGCTATCGATGATAAGTAGAAGACGCTGGCTCTGAAGTGCAACACGCGATTCGGCCGTGAGGCCCTGATCGGCCGCTTCCACGCCTAGCGCGCGTGCAATGGCTGGCCAGATATTGTCGCGTTCTCCGATCATTCCCATCTCGGCAAGGTGAACTCTTCCTGAAAAGGAGGCCAAGAGGCGACGTCCGACCTCGATGGCCAAGCGCGTTTTGCCGATTCCGCCCGGTCCGGTAATCGTCGTGAGCCGGTTTGAGGTGATTAGGTCTTGGAGATCGCGCAATTCGCCGTCCCGCCCCAAAAGCGTAGTAAGTGGGCTTGGTAGATTCGGCGATTCGATCTTTTTCGTCACTAGACGTAGATTGGTTCTGGCTGGAGCAGGCAGCGTCAGGCGATAACCTCGACCGAAATCCGTAGAGATGAAACTGCGGTCTTGCTTGAGAGACCTTCGGATCGCCGAGATATGGGTTTGAAGGTTGTTCTCTTCAACGATGGAACCAGCCCAGACCTGTTCGATCAGTTCATCTTTGGTTACGACTTCTCCGCGAGCTTTGACCAAAACCCATAGAACATCGAAGGCGCGAGCGGTAAGGTCAACTTTGTTCCCGCTCTTCAGAAGAAGCTTGAGTTCGGGAAAGATACGGTAGTTCCCGAACACAACCTCTTCGTCGTCTCGGGAGTCCGCCCGTGTACCACCGTCCGTCGTTTTCAGGCTGGGGAAATACATCAGAGCGGAACTCCTCTGCCGCCCAAGGAGGCGCCTACCTCGTTGCGCCTTGCCCTGGACCACCACGACATGATCATACGCCCGTTCCGATACCACGGTCCGATCTGTATGTGTACGAGAAATAGGAACTTCCGCGATTTCAGACTCCTGAATTCCGCGCCCAAAGACTTTGTAGTTCACTCGCTGAGAATATCGAGATCGTGGAGTCACAACAGCGAACTCCATATGAATAGGAGAGAAGATCAATGATTGATAAAGAGAATGAGAGTGAGCTCGTAGAGAGTCCATCACGACGAAGTTTTCTAGGGGCCAGTTCTGCCGCCCTCGCCGCCGCGGTGTTCGGTGGATTGACTGCAAGAGCCCAAGAGCGCGACGACACGCGTAAGGCTGAAAGCGATCATTCTTCGAGCGATCCAGGGCCGGAGAATACGCCTCTTCTGGCCGAGAACCCGAATACCAACACACCTCCACCGACGGATCACGGAGACATAGGCCCAATCTGGTATTCCTTTGATCTCGCGCGCAACCGCATGCAGGAAGGTGGCTGGGCGCACCAGGTAACCCAGCGCGAACTGCCTCCTTCAACAGATCTCGCCGGTGTCGCGATGCGGCTCACCCGCGGCAGCTTTCGTGAATTGCATTGGCACACGGCAGATGAATGGGCGATCATGCTCAGCGGCAATGCTCGCGTCACGGTTCTAAATCCTGATGGAACGATGTTCATCGATGACGTGACCAAGGGCGACCTCTGGTTCTTTCCCGCCGGGTATCCGCATTCCATTCAAGGTCTGGGGCCGGACGACGGTTGCGAGTTCCTGCTTGTTTTTGATGAAGGCATGTTCTCGGAAGACAACACTTTCCTCATCTCCGCGTGGGTCGCACACACGCCTCCTGAGATATTGACAAAGAACTCCAACCTCGATCGGAACGCTATTGCACGGTTACCGAAAGATGAGCTTTATATCTTTCCTGCCAACCTTCCTGGATCTCTGGCACAGGACAAGGCGGCCATTGGCAGAAAGAATGTAGAGTCATCGATCCAATACACCTTCAAGATGTCGGCGATGGCCCCCACAGTAAAAACAGCCGGAGGCGAAGTCCGCATCGTCGACTCCCATAATTTCCCGGTATCGAAGAGCGTCGCCGCCGCACTGGTCACGCTCAAGCCAGGAGCTATCCGCGAGTTGCACTGGCATCCAAATGCCTCCGAGTGGCAGTTTTACCTCGCGGGCAAGGGGCGCATGACTGTATTTATGCCCCCGACGAGGGCTCGCACGATGGACTTCAATGCCAATGATGTTGGCTACGTTCCACCGGTTGCCGGTCACTACATCGAGAATACGGGCAATACCGATTTGGTCTTTCTCGAAATGTTCAAGGCCGACCAATACCTGGACTTCTCCATGAACAACTGGATCAGACGTCTCCCTCCGGAAATGGTGACTGCACACCTAAACATCGATGAGGCAACTATCCGGAAGATCCCTGCAGAAAAGCAGGTGGTGATTGCAGGATAGCCGTTCGCCTTATGGCGGTGCTGAATGATTGATAGTAGTCATTCCGCACCGCAGTTATCGACTCAAGCATTAATGCACAACTCTAAAAGAGGAGTCCCACAATGGAAACGCAAACGTTGACGTTCGCAAGTTCTCCCTTCGTGCCGGTCGCCATTGGTTTCTTTGGCTTGGGTACCGGCTACTTTATCTGGGGTGGTCAGGCCCTGTTTGGGTTTCCTAAGACCAGTCCCGAGGTCAACCGATCTCTAGGGTTATGGGGTTTCTGGATGCCGGGCTTCATGCAATTCCTCACCGGCATCTACCTGCTGATCGGATTGACGTGGTTTAACGTCTTCGGCAAAGCGGCTCCTTTGTATATGGCAGGCCTCGCGTTCACGGCTTACGGCATTCACTGGTTCGCGATGGCCCACCGGCGATATATCGATTCCACCGCACAGCTGGATGGTTGGATGGCCATAGCATTCCTGTTTCTCAGCATTCTTGGCGTTGACGTCTTTTGGCGGGCCGGAGACATCCCCGTGATGATCATCTTTGTCGGCCTGACCTTGATCTATGCCACGGAGATTCCAACGCGCTTTTTCTCGTGGAACCTCGGCGGCCGCTTCACGGGGCTGTTCCAAGTCATTACTGGTGTTTGGCTGATGTACTGCACGTATGCGACGACTGTAAATCTGGCATTGGGCGTCAAAGCCTGGATTTAGACGGCTGCATTGCAGTCGTGTCTATCCATGACCCGGTCCCCAACCTGCAGTAGATGCGTGCCTGGAGGAAAGAGTGTCAGGTAGGAGTACGCCACTCTTCATCTCGGCTCTGCTGGTCCGCCAGAGTTGTCCGTGGAAAAGGATTTCACCTGTCTCGATGGCCGTGATGAGGACAACCGCGACACGTTTACCGATTCAATGAAAGGCAGAGTATGTTGAACTTCCCCCAATTCACGATCTCAACAAATGACAGAAGTGCCGCCACGGAAGGGGCAGAGCCATTTTTCGCACAGGACGTTTCAACCTCGACCGGGCTGCATTTCTGTAAGCGAATCCGCATGCTCGCTGTGTTGGGCGTCTGCATGGCGCCGTGCTTGAAGTCATCTGCCCAGACCCAAGCCTACGCGATGTACCCAGAAACCCAAGGCAAGGTTGAGCAATTGAAACTGAAAGAACTTCCTTCCTGGATGAGTCTGGATGGGCAAGTCAGGTTCCGCACCGAGGACTTTACGTCCTATGAATACATCCCAGGCAATGACAGGGTCTATGAGCTAAGCCGTGTTTATGGCGGAGTCACCGTCCGCCCTACTTCCTCCCTCACCGGCTATATGCAGTTCATGGATGCGCACGCTTTAGGGCTGCCCGTGAGCAGCGTCGCATCGAGTATGCGCGACACCTTCGATCTGCGCCAGGGCTTTCTGGAGTACCACAACGAAGACGATAACATTCGGGTGTACGCGGGCCGAAAGGAGTTGAAGTTCGGCAATGAACGTGTCATTGGTATCAGCGACTGGACCAATGTCAGTAGAACCTTTGATGGATTCTTTGGACATTATGGTGACGCGACCGACAAGAACAGCGTCGATATCTTCAGCACCTCGGTTGTTAAGATCAATCCCACTTCGCTGGACACGCATGGCGCAGAGCTGACCTTTCATGGCGCCTATGGGACCATCGGTTCGTGGATTCCACATACCGTGCTCCAGCCATTTGTTCTGGTCAAAACCTTCCCGCGTGTGAAGAGCCAGCAAGGAACCTACGGCTCCGAGGTAGAGACGACGTTCGGAGCTGAAGCGAAGGGTAATCTCCCTAAAGGTTTTGACTACGACGTCTTGGGAGACTTGCAGCGAGGCAGCTACTCGAACGACTCTATTCATTCGGGCGCCGGCATCGCAAAGGTCTCCTATCTGTTCAGCTATGTTCCGTGGAAACCCCGGCTTGGCGGAGAGTATGACTACGCTACGGGCAACCCGCATACGGACCCCAACCGCATCAGCACCTACGACCAGCTGTATCCCAGCGACCACAACGCCTTTGGACTCTTTGATCTCTTTGGGTTCCAGAACATCACGGAGCGAAGAGTCAATCTGGATCTTGTGCCGACGAAGCATCTCACGGTGTTGCTCCAGGGAGAGTCGCTCGGCGTCGCTTCACGGTATGACAGTGTTTACAACAGTGGGGAGGGAACTATCGTGCAGGCTCCAGCCCATGGCTTTGCAACCAGCAACCTTGGCGATGGCTTTGATGCGTCAGCAAAATATGTGTTCCACGATTACTGGGCCGTAAATGCCGGAGTCGGACATTTCTTTCCGGGGAGCTTGATGTCGGCCAATAGTCATGACGCGCCCCTTACGTATTCGTATCTCGGCATTACCTACCGTTTCAGAGTGAGTAAGTGACGCCGCCCCCGAAGCCACCTACCTCATTGCGCCCTGGCCTGGACCGCCACTAATGCAATGACACGCCCGCTTCCGCACTCCGATGAGGTCTCCAGAGTGGGCGGCCATGCGAGTTTCAGCGATTTCAGACTTCTGAATTCCGCGCCCAAAGACTTTGGAATTCACCCCATGCGAGCATCGAGATCGTGGAGTCACAGGAGGAGAACAAGACCAATGGCACAAACATACCCAGATTTGACTATCTCTCATGATCCGAGCCTACAGCGCGAAGCTTTACTGCGAATTCTCTCTGCTGGAGCCTTTCTGGTCTTCTTCCAGACTTACCTTGTCGCTCCACTGATCCCGGCACTTGCGGTTGAGTTCCACGCGCCTACAAATCTCCTGGGCATGCTCGTACCGGCGTACATGCTGCCGTATGGCATATCGACCCTGTTCTACGGCCCGCTTTCGGATCGAGTTGGACGGAAACCGGTCATTCTGACGCTGCTGGTAATGATGGTTGTGACCACCGCCGGAGTGGCGACAGCTGGCACCGTACATCAGATGCTCGCCTGGCGGATACTAGGTGGCGTTGCAACGGGTGGAATCGTACCGATTGCACTGGCGCTTCTAAGCGATCTTTTCCCTTACGCCGAGCGGGGGCGACCGATCGGATGGATGTTCGGCGCAATGGCTGGAGGAATGGCGTTCGGATCTTCCGTTGGCGCGTTCTTGAATCCAATCATCGGCTGGCGGAAAGAGTTTCTGATAATCGCCTTTCTTAGCGGGATCACGCTCGCATTCGCCATCCGCTTCCGCCACAGCTTTGAAAGCAAGCTCCCCCAGCATCCCCTAAGCGCCAGTGAAGTGATCTCCGGGTATATGAATCTGTTCTCCGATCCCCGTGCTGCAACGGGATACATCTACGTCCTTCTTAATGGGATCTTCCATTCCGGAGTTTTCTCGTGGCTTGGTCTGTACTTCTCACAGCGGTATCACCTCGGCGATGAAGGTATCGGACTAGCCCTGCTCGGCTATGGCATTCCAGGGATGCTGCTGGGACCGGTAATTGGACATGTTGCGGATCGGTACGGAAGGAAGCGCATCATCCCACTAGGAATTTTCGTCGCTGCTGTCTCCGCTGCTGCGCTCATTCCTCGTTCACCTCTAATTTGGACCAAAATTTTTATAGCGACTCTGTCCCTCGGCTATGACATGAGTCATCCGCTACTGGCCGGGATCATTACGTCTGTAAATCCAGCACGACGCGGACTCTCGATGGGCATGAATGCGTTCGTATTATTCAGCGGCTTCGGCTTAGGCACAGTGATCTTCGAGGAAGTCCTAAGAAGTGGCTTCACTATATCGCTCGCCGTCTTTGCTGCCGCTCAGCTTTGTCTTGGATTCTTAGCGATACCGCTTTTTAGCGGTGAAGACTCCTCGGTAGGCGATCAATTACAAACTGTTCGGATGGACTCTTCGAGCGCTTAAATCGCCGTGGGATGGAATACGCGGTATGCCCCTGTGGGCAAAGGTTAAGAACTACCAGAGGTTGAGGAAACTGAAATGTGGATTGTCAAAGTCGCACTAAACCGCCCCTATACCTTTATCGTACTGGCGCTGCTCATACTCATACTGAGCCCGATTGTGATTTTGCGCACGCCGACCGACATCTTTCCCAGCATCAATATTCCTGTCGTTGCTGTGGCCTGGACCTATAGCGGCCTAAATCCTGACGAGATGGAAGGGCGAGTCACAACCGTCTATGAGCGGGCGCTCACTACGACCGTCGACAATATCGAGCACATCGAGTCCACGACCGTAAACGGGACTGCGATTGTAAAGATTTATCTTCAGCCGAATGCCAGTATTGATCGCGCGAATGCGCAGATCACGGCCATCTCGCAAAGCATCCTCAAACAATTACCTCCCGCATCGCTCCCTCCGCTGATCGTCGACTACAACGCGTCCACCGTTCCTATTCTGCAGCTCGGCCTTTCGGGGAATGGTATGACCGAACCCCAGCTGAACGACATTGCGCTGAACTTTCTGCGTACACAGCTGGTCACTGTTCCTGGAGCTGCGGTTCCATATCCCTACGGAGGCAAATTTCGTCACGTCATGGTCACTCTCAACCCGGGCCTGCTGCAGTCCAAGGGTATGTCTCCGAATGATGTGTTGACTGCGCTCGGCAATGAGCAACTCATCTTGCCGGGCGGCACAGCCAAGATAGGGCAGTTCGAGTATGACGTTGACGCCAACGTAGACCTGAAGAAGATATCGGAGTTCAACGATCTTCCGATCAAGAAGGTGGGTAACACCATCATCTATCTCCGCGATGTTGCCACGGTAGGCGACGGTTTTTCGCCGCAGACGAATATCGTTCGGCAGGATGGCAAGCGCGGCGTGCTTGTAACGGTTTACAAGGCCGGAGATGCATCCACGCTTGCTGTCGTCAAAGGTGTGCGGCAGCTGCTTCCAAAAATCGCTCAAACCCTTCCTCCTGCGCTCAGGATTCAGCCCCTCGCCGATCAATCCGTCTTCGTGCGCGGAGCAATTAGTGGGGTGATTCGTGAGGCTATTATCGCCGCCGCGCTTACCGCTCTGATGATTCTCGTCTTCCTGGGAAGCTGGCGCAGCACCTTGATCATCGCCGTCTCAATCCCGTTAGCCATTCTGACATCTGTTATCGTCTTGAGCTTCATGCACCAAACCATCAACACTATGACGTTGGGAGGACTGGCGCTCGCCGTCGGCATTCTTGTCGACGACGCAACCGTCACCATTGAGAATATCGAACGTCATTTTGAGGAAGGCGCCGAGTTACACGACGGCATCCTTGACGGGGCCTCGCAGATTGCCACGCCGGCTCTTGTTTCGACGTTATGCATCTGCATCGTCTTTTTGCCGATGTTCTTTCTGAGCGGTGTCGCGGGATACCTCTTTGCCCCACTTGCCGAAGCGGTCATCTTCGCCATGATCGCTTCCTATATTTTGTCCCGCACGCTGGTGCCTACCCTGGCGATGTACCTGCTAAAGGCTCACCAGCACGGCGACGCGCCCTCTCGTAATGTTTTCGCCCGTTTTCAAAGAGGCTTTGAGCAGCGCTTTGAGAAAATTCGCTCGTCCTACTCCTCTCTGTTGGCACAGCTTGTTTCGGTTCGGATCGCCTTCGTTCCATGCTTTATTATTGTCTGCCTCCTTGCATTCACTCTGGTTCCGTTTCTCGGCCAGAATTTTTTCCCGGCTACCGACAGCGGCCAGTTTATTATGCATGTGCGCGCGAAGACAGGAACCCGTATTGAAGATACCGCGCGTTTGGTGGATCTGGTTGAGGGCAGCATTCGCCAAAGGATTCCATCGGCCGAGATGGACAACATTCTCGACAACATAGGTCTTCCCTACAGCAACATCAACTACATGTATGATCGCTCGGGGACAACCGGCGCAGCGGACGCTGACATTCTGGTTTCACTCAAAGAGAAGCATCATCCGACCGCGGATTATGTGCGTACTCTCCGTGATAGGTTGCCACGGGAGTATCCAGGCGTCACGTTCTACTTTCTCCCGGCCGACATTGCCACCCAGACTTTGAACTTCGGGTTGCCGGCGCCCATCGATATCCAGATCGAGGGTGCAGACGTCGCTGCGAATGCCCGCGTTGCCGACAAGATGCTCAAAGAGATCAGCCATGTCCGCGGCATCGCCGATCTGCGTATTCAACAGCAGGGTGACTACCCAAAACTTCATATTAATATCGACCGCACGAAGGCCCTGCAAGCCGGATATACGGTGACCGATGTAGCCGATAGCATGCTGGTCTCGTTGAGCGGGAGTTTCCAGGTGACTCCTATGTTCTACCTGGATCCGAAGAGCGGCGTGGAGTATTACCTGATCGCGCAGACGCCTCAATATGACATTCAGTCTCGCCAGGATATCCAGAATATTCCGTTAACCGCCGCCAACCAAAAGCAGCCTGGGATTCTTGCTGACGTCGCGTCGGTCCACCGGACGATTGAGCCGGTCTCTATCAACCACTACAACATCCAGCGTGTAGTCGACATCTATGCGTCAGTCCAGGGCAGGGATTTGGGTGCGGTAGGACGTGAGGTGAACC
>Ga0209624_10001413_pt1 | contig 18894 bp, 13 predicted proteins | sample JacPinW_OM2H0_O1_FD_188565 | JGI IMG/M metagenome (GOLD analysis project Ga0209624, IMG submission 188565) | Forest soil microbial communities from Algoma, Ontario, Canada - Jack Pine, Ontario site 1_JW_OM2H0_O1 (SPAdes) (version 2) | ecosystem: Environmental > Terrestrial > Soil > Boreal...
GGCGGTCCCGCGGGCGATCTGTATATTTTCCTCGAAGTGAAGGAGCACCCGTTCTTCGAGCGTCGCGGCGCAGACCTCTATTGCACGATCCCAGTCAGCTTTCCCCAAGCCGCACTCGGCGCGAAGATCAAGATTCCCACGCTGCAGGGCGAATCCGAACTCGAGATTCCCGAAAGCACGCAGTCCGGACAGATTTTCCGCCAAAAGGGAAAGGGCCTTGCGAATCCCCATGGCGGCCGCGGCGACCTTTACATCAACATACGCGTGGTCGTCCCTGCGAAGCTCTCCCGCGATCAGCGCCGCACGCTGGAACAACTTGGCCAAACTCTGAGAGTCGAAAACAAGCCCGCCGACCGGTCCTCGAGCTTCTTCGATAAGGTAAAAGACATTTTTGGATAGAGACTGAGCAACGAGCGATCGCCTGCAAGATCGCAGGACTACGTTTTTCCTCCTCGCGCTACAATCGTTGGCATGCGCCGCCGCTTCTTTGTCGACCGTTTTGAATCCAGTTCCGCCGTGCTTCGCGGTGACGCTGCCGAACATCTCGGCCGGGTCCTTCGCGCCGAGCCAGGTCAGCTATTTGAACTGAGCGACGGCCAAAACGTGTGGCTTGCGAGGATCGAGCGCGTGTCGCTTGCCAAGCGGGGTGACAATCGCATCGAATTCGCTCTGGTTGAACCGGTCCCGGCGCACGAGCCCGCGCTCAAGGTCGAGCTGCTGCTTGCGCTCGTGAAATTCGATCGCTTCGAATGGTGCATCGAGAAATCGACCGAACTTGGCGCGAGCCGGATCACTCCGCTCGCAGCCGGGCGCACAGACAAACCCTTGGTTGCCGCAGCCGGGAAGCGCCTGGCGCGCTGGGAGAAAATCGCGCTCGAATCCGCGCAGCAATCCCGCCGCCTGCGCCCGCCGACGTTGGACTTGCCCATCGCGCCAGAAAAGGCTTTCCTCCAGTGTTCGGCTGGTGCCAAGATCCTGCTTTCGGAGAGATCCGAGGCGCCCGCTCTGCGCGAGATTCTCGCAAACCTCTCACCAATCGCTTCCTCCGGCGACGCCGTAACGGTCGCACTGGCGATCGGACCCGAGGGCGGTTGGACGGACCAGGAAATTGCCGCGGCCCGCGCCGCGGGCTTCCTTGAGGCGTCGCTGGGCGAAAGCATTTTGCGCACTGAGACCGCTGTTCTTGCCTCGATGGCCGTGATTCGGTTCGCTCTCGCCAGTTAAAGCTGCCCCTCGGGCCGGAATTCCGTTTTGAGAATCGGCCATAGGAGAGTAAGAAGGTTTGGTTGCCTGCGAAACGGGCAGGAAACAGGAGGAACACCCATGCCGGGTGCAACGGCTGAAGGGCGCAAAAGTGTTGAAGCGCAGAACAAGGAGCTCGTACAAGCAGGCTTTGAGAAGTGGCGGGACGGCACCGGAAGCGTGTTCGAATTTCTCGCGCCCGATGCCAAGTGGACAATTATAGGGAATTGTCCGGTGTCGAGAACCTATCAAAGCAGGCAGGAGTTCCTCGAAGTGGTGATCAAACCTTTCAACGCCCGGTTGTCGAGCAGGCTCGTGCCTACGGTGCGAGGGATTTACGCAGACGGCGACATGGTGGTGGTTCTTTTCGATGGCAGGGGAACGGCTCGGGACGGAAGACCCTACGAGAACACCTATTCCTGGTACCTGCACATGACTGGCGGCCAGATCGTCGACGTGGTGGCATTCTTCGACACCATTGAATTCACCGATTTTTGGACCCGAGTCTCTCCCGGATAGCAAGGGGGCGGGCTGCGATATGGCGACCCGAGGCATCCAATGAGGGTGGCCAACTCCAGCCAGATTCCGCAGTCAGAAACCGGCGCACAACGTTTTGTTCGCCTCCTTTGCCTCAGCTTTGGCGGCATGGTATAAATGAGTTCCGACAGCATGCAGGAAGACGCTCAACTCGGCTCGCCGGCTTCGCCTGAAAAAGCCCCACTTCCTCCATTGCGGCGCGAGTTGCGCAGCTGGACCCGTGACCTTGCCGTGGCTCTGGGTCTGGCAATCGTCATCATGATTTTTCTCTATCAGCCGGTAAAGGTGGAAGGTACCAGCATGAATCCTCTCCTGTCGGATCAGGAGCGCATCTTCATCAACAAGTTTATCTACCGCTTTGAGCCGATCGAACGTGGAGACGTGGTTGTGTTCTGGTATCCTCTGGACCGCTCGAAGTCGTTCATCAAGCGGGTCGTGGCTTTGCCGGGCGAAACGATTGAGATTCGTGCCGGTAACGTGTACGTAAACGGCCGGGAACTGCCGGACCAGTACGTACCGTCGAGCTATCTGGATGGATCGAACTACCCGGCTCGGCGCATTCCGCCCGGCGAGTACTTTGTGATGGGCGACCACCGCGATAGCTCAAACGACTCGCGCGTTTTTGGGTCGGTCCCGCGGCCTTACATCTACGGCAAGGCGGTGTTCGCGTACTGGCCGGTAGACCACTTCGGGTCGCTCACTTCGTCTTCAACTGTGAGCGCGGCATCGAGATGACATCTTCTGGAGGACACACTGAACGAGTCCCCGGCAGGACGCGCGATTCTTGCGCTCGAGGACGGAAGAGTATTTAACGGTCGCGCGGCGGGAGCTCGTAGTCGCCGTGGCGGCGAAGTCGTTTTTAATACCAGCCTCACCGGCTACCAGGAAGTATTTACCGATCCCAGCTACTCCGGGCAGATCGTGTGCCTCACCTATCCGCACATCGGCAACGTGGGTACCAACCTCGAGGATGAGGAATCGCCGAAGCCCTACATCGAAGGTCTGATCGTCCGCGAGTTTTCCATGCTCGCCTCCAACTGGCGTTCGAGTGAAACTGCGCAGGCCTATCTTGAACGCCACAACGTTCCGGTCGTTCAAGACATCGACACGCGCGCACTGGTGCGCCATCTGCGGGAGGTCGGGGCCCTGCGCGGCATTCTTTCAACAGACGATACCCCGGCCGATCAGCTGATTGCCGAGGCTCGCGCGCTTCCCACGATGGCGGGCCTGGAACTTGCCGGCCGCGTCACCACTGCAAAAAAATACGAATGGACCAAGGGCTCAATCGAGCTGACCTCCCCGGTCGCCCACGGCGCCTCCGATCCCACCGGCCGAACGTCTCAAACAAAGGGAGTCCCGGAAGCCCGGAGTCCAATTCCGGCGGGAGCCGCCTTGAAAGCAAAAGCGGCCTCAGAAGCTGCCGCCCGGTATCGCGTGATCGCCTACGATTTCGGCATCAAGCAGAATATCCTTCGCCTTCTAGTGGATTACGGGTGCGACGTTACTGTCGTCCCGGCGAAAACTTCCGCCGAGGATATTCTCGCGCTCAAACCGCACGGAGTTTTTCTCTCAAACGGCCCAGGCGACCCCGAGCCGATCATCTACGCCGTCGCAAATATCAGGAAGCTTCTCGGGCGCGTCCCGATTTTCGGAATCTGCCTCGGCCATCAGCTCTGCGGTCTGGCCCTCGGTGGCAAGACGTTCAAACTCAAATTCGGCCACCATGGCTCGAACCATCCGGTGAAGAATCTGCTCACCGAGAAAGTCGAGATCACCGCGCAGAACCACGGTTTCTGCGTGGATCCGGACTCTCTCCCGTCCAGCGACGTAGAGGTCACTCACGTGAACCTGAACGATCACACCAACGAGGGCATGCGTCACCGCTCGCTTCCGCTTTTCAGCGTCCAATACCATCCCGAGGCGTCGCCCGGCCCACACGATGCACGGTACCTGTTCGATGATTTCATCGCGCTGATGAAGGACGGGGCGCGATGAGGTCCCCCCGATAGCCCATGCCGAAACGCACCGACATCAAGAAGATTCTGATCATCGGCTCCGGCCCGATCGTGATCGGCCAGGCGTGCGAATTCGACTATTCCGGCACGCAAGCCTGCAAGGCACTGCGCTCGGAGGGCTACGAGGTCGTCCTGGTCAATTCCAATCCGGCGACCATCATGACCGATCCAGAAATCGCCGACCGCACCTACATCGAGCCGCTCGCAAAGGAATATCTGGAGGCCATTATTGCCGTGGAGCGGCCCGATGCGCTGCTCCCGACCGTGGGCGGGCAGACCGGGCTCAACCTCGCCGTCGAACTCGCCGAAGCCGGCATCCTGGAAAAGTATGGCGTCAAACTCATCGGCGCTTCGCTTCGCGCGATCAAGATCGCCGAGGACCGCCTGCTGTTCAAAGACGCCTGCCGAAGAATTGGCCTGGAGGTTCCGGCGTCCGCCGTCGTAAACGAGATTCCTGAGGCGATCAAGCTCGCCGACGAACTGGGCTATCCCGTGGTGATCCGTCCGTCTTTCACGCTGGGAGGCACCGGCGGGTCCATCGCCTACAACCGCGAGGAATTCGCCGACTCGATCGCCCGCGCGCTCGATGCGAGCCCGGTCCGCCAGGCGCTGATCGAGGAATCGGTGATCGGCTGGAAAGAGTTCGAGCTCGAAGTTATGCGCGACCATCGAGACAACTTCGTGGTCATCTGCTCGATCGAGAATGTGGACCCCATGGGCATTCACACCGGCGATTCGATCACCGTCGCTCCCGCGCAGACACTCACCGACAAGGAGTACCAGCGCATGCGCGACGCCTCGGCTGCGATCATTCGCGAGGTCGGGGTGGAAACCGGAGGATCGAACATTCAGTTCGGCATCGATCCCGAGACCGGCCGCATGGTTGTGATCGAGATGAATCCGCGCGTTTCGCGCAGCTCGGCGCTTGCCAGCAAGGCTACCGGTTTTCCGATCGCGAAGATCGCCGCCAAGCTCGCCGTTGGCATGACGCTGGACGAGATTCCCAACGACATCACCCGCAAGACCCCTTCCTGCTTTGAGCCCAGCATCGATTATGTCGTTGCGAAGATTCCCAAGTTTCAGTTCGAGAAGTTTCCCGGCAGCGAGGCCACGCTCACCACCCAGATGAAATCCGTCGGTGAAGTGATGGCCATCGGGCGCACCTTTCAGGAATCGTTGTGCAAGGCCATCCGGTCGCTTGAACCCAGCACGGCCTGGCGTGCTCCGGCCGAAGTTACCACCCCGCTGTTGCGCGAAAAGCTCCATGTCCCGGGTCCGGACCGCATCCACTGGCTGTTTGAGGCGCTTGAGCGCGGGATGTCGCGCGACGAGGTCTGTTCGCTCACCAAGATCGATCCCTGGTTCATCCGCCAGATGGAGGACATGGTCGCACTGGACCGCCGCGTGGCCGCAAGTTCGCTCCGCGGCATTTCGCGCGAGCTGCTGCTGGAATCCAAACGGTCCGGTGCCAGCGACGAAGAGCTGGCCAAATTGTGGAACGTTAAGTCCGCCTCCGTTCGCGCCCGACGCCACGAACTCGGCGTCCTGCCGGTATTTAAGCGCGTGGATACGTGCGCTGCGGAATTTGAGTCCTTCACGCCCTATCTGTATTCGACCTATGAGGAGGAAGACGAATCCGGCGCCGTCGAACGCCCCAAGGTTGTCATCCTCGGCAGCGGCCCCAGTCGTATCGGGCAGGGAATTGAATTCGATTATTGTTGCTGCCACGCAGCCCTGGCGCTCAAGGAAGACGGTTTTGAGACCGTCATGATCAATTGCAATCCGGAAACCGTCTCGACCGATTACGACACCTCCGACCGGCTCTATTTCGAACCACTCACCCTGGAAGACGTGCTGGCGGTGCTGGAGCGCGAAAATCCGCAGGGCGTCATCGTGCAGTTCGGCGGACAAACTCCCCTGAACCTGGCTCTCGAACTGAAGCGCAACCACGCAAAGATCATCGGCACGGATCCGGAATCGATCGACCTTGCAGAAGACCGCCGGCGATTCGGTGAGTTGCTGGCGAGCCTGAATATCCCGCAGCCGCGCGGCGGCACGGCGCTTGCGCCGCAGGAAGCCGTCGCAACCGCTGCGGAGATTGGCCTGCCCGTTCTGGTCCGCCCCAGTTACGTTCTCGGGGGGCGCGCCATGGTGATCGCCTGGGATCTGAAGACGGTTGAGGACTATGTGACGCAGGCCGCGCAGATCGGCGCGGTTTCCGATCCCAAGCGCCCCATTCTGATCGATCAGTTTCTGGAAGACGCAATCGAGGTCGACGTGGACGCTCTTGCCGACGGCGAAGATGTCGTGATCGGCGGCATCATGGAGCACATCGAGGAAGCCGGTATCCATTCCGGCGACTCCTCCTGCGTTTTGCCGTCGGTCACGCTCAAGCCCGAGGTGCTGGCGCACATTCGCGACTATACCGTGAGGCTCGCTCGCGCGCTTCACGTCGTAGGCCTGATGAACGTGCAGTACGCGATCCAGCACGATACGGTGTACGTCCTGGAAGTAAATCCGCGCGCTTCACGGACGATTCCATACGTCAGCAAAGCCACCGGGGTGCCGCTGGCGAAAGTTGCCGCGCGGCTGATGACCGGCCGCATGATTAAGGATCTGAATCTTCCGGTCGTGGACATGAACGGCGTGAAGGAACTCGCCGTTCACGATTTCTACGCCGTGAAGTCGCCCGTTTTTCCATTCAATAAGTTCCGCGGCGTCGATACAATCCTGGGGCCGGAAATGCGCTCAACCGGCGAGGTGATGGGCATCTCCTCGACCTTTGGGCTGGCCTTCGCCAAGGCGCAACTCGCTGCCGGCCAGCGCCTGCCGCTCTCCGGCGTCGTCTTTATCAGTGTGAATGACCATGACAAGCGTCAGGTCCCCGCTGTTGCCAAGGATCTGGCTGCGGTGGGACTGAAAATCATCGCCACGCGCGGCACCGCCGCGGCACTAACCCGCGCGGGCATCGAAATTGACTCGGTGTATAAGGTGAACGAAGGCCGTCCGAATATCGTCGACCTGATCAAAACCGGCAAAGTGAATCTGGTCATCAACACGCCACTCGGCCGCGAATCTTTCTACGACGAGAAATCCATTCGCCGCGCGGCCGTTCGCTACAACGTGCCGTGCATTACCACGCTGTCGGCGGCCAGCGCCGCCGCTCGCGGCATCCGGGCCATGGCGGGCCACGCCCCGGACGTTGCCGCACTGCAGGATCTGCATCGCCGCAAGACCACGGCAGTGACCTGAGCAAGCGTTCTCGCTCGAGGCCCGTGGGTCCGTGACTTTCCGGGGAATCCTTCCCGTCCAGGCGTCATCCAATCCCTGCAGTGGCGAAATCCAAACACAGGTTCACTCGTGGTGCGGCCCAGGGCTGTTGCCGGTGTCCGGGGGCGCGTGTATCATGACTGGCTTGATGGAGTCCCACTGTATTCCGTTCCGCGAAATCCCTCACACCACCAAGCTTTTTGCGACATTTCTGGAGGATTTTTCTCGCGTCTCGTCCTACTACGCTCATCCGCCGACCTCAGGCGGCATTGAAGCCGCCGCGCGCGAAGTTCCCGCTGATGCGGTGCTGCGCCGCAGCGTCGTCGAAATTCTGCGTGAGCAGAACTGCCGCTTTGCTCCGGGGAACAAGCTCGATTCCGCGACATCGAAGAATCTTGACCGGCTCGCTTCCGGCGCCGTCGCAATTGTGACCGGCCAGCAGGTCGGGCTTTTTTCCGGCCCGGTGTTCAGCCTTTACAAGGCGCTCTCGACTATCCGGTGCGCTGAGCAAACCACCGGCCGCGGTATCGACGCCGTCCCGATTTTCTGGCTCGCAACCGAGGATCACGATCTCGCCGAGGTCAATCATACGTTCTGGAACACGCGCAACGGCCTGGCCCGCTACGAGCTTCCCGCAAAAGCGGAAGACACAGGCCGCCACGTGGGCGAGGTTGCCCTAGGGGACGAGATCGAGTCTCTGGTCGCAACGGCCGCAGGGACACTGGAAGGCGCCTACGCCGCCGAAGTTGCGGGCGCGCTGCGTGAATCCTACCGGCCGGGTGAGACATACGGCTCGGCGTTCGGCAAGCTTCTGGCTCGGCTTTTCGCCGGGCGGGGAATCATCTTCATCGATCCGCTCGACGCCCGCTTTCATCGCCTCGCCGCGCCTGTATACCTTCGTGCGCTGGGCGAGGCGGAAGCGCTCCGGGAAGCGCTGCTTGTTCGTTCGAAGGAACTGGAAGCCGCCGGTTTTCACGACCAGGTGAAGGTCACCCACGAATCCACGCTGTTGTTTTACAAAGTTGCCGGCCGGCGCGAACCGCTTCGCAACCGCAGCGGAAAATTCTTTGCCGGGGAAGCCGAGTTCACGCGCGCGCAACTGGACGCCGCGCTTGGCACCTCGCCGGAGTCCTTCACTCCGAGTGCTCTGTTGCGTCCGGTGGTGCAGGACACGCTGCTTCCTACCGCGGCGTACTTCGGAGGTCCTGCCGAAGTCGCCTACCTGGCTCAGTCGCAAGTGCTGTATCGCAAAATCCTCGGCCGCATGAGCGCGATTGTCCCGCGTGCGAGCTTCACCATTATCGAGCCGCCGATCGCACGCTTTCTCGCCCAATACGGTCTTGAGATACGCGATCTTTTCGCCGGGCCGCAGCACCTTCGCGCGAAGATGGAACAGAAATCTCTTCCGGCTGCGCTCTCCAGCCGTTTCGACGAAAGTGAACAAACCATCCGCGCGACGCTCAAGGCTTACGAGGAACCGCTCGGCCTGCTTGATTCCACGCTCCTTGAGGCCCTGCACGCCTCTGAGCGCAAGATGCTCCATCAGATCGAGCAGCTGAAAGGAAAGGTCGCGCGCGCCGAGAATTTTCGGTCCGGAATTCTAGACCGCCACGAGCGCATCCTGCTTGACTCACTCTACCCGGACGGCGGCTTACAGGAACGCACGCTGTGTGGTCTGCCGCTGCTCGCCTCGATCGGCCCTGGCTTGCTTGACGATCTCGCCGCCCTGTCGTCGATTCCCGATTCACCCGACAGCCATTCCTGTGCCAACCAGCACCACGTCCTCGCTCTATAGGCCTGTTTTCTCTGTATGCCACTCGCGTTGCGGTTGTTCGTTTTGTAGGGCCCCGGTGGTCGCCGCGCCCGGGAGTTTCGCTGCCACCACCAACTCTTAACTCTAAACTTGGCCTAGTTCGCGTGTTAAAATGCCGTTTCTCCATTAGGCGAATTCACCCAGGAGGGCTGCACACGATGAAACGCACGCCGGGAAAACTGAAGGGCCTGAAGGCCGTATCCAACTCGCGCGACGTGATTGCCGCAGCGGCAATGGATCAGCGCGGCTCGCTTAAGAGCGCAATCGCCAAGGATAAGGGCATCGACAAAGGCGCCGTCACGGCGCAAATGCTTGAAGAGTTCAAGACCGCGGTTGTGAGGATCCTCACGCCACACGCAAGCGCTATCCTGCTTGATCCTGAATACGGACTCCCGGCGGCTCTTGCGCGAGCCAAGAACGCCGGGCTGCTGCTGGCCTACGAGAACAGCGGGTACGACAACACGCGTCCGGGCCGGCTTCCCGACCTGCTGGACATCTGGTCGGTCCGCCGACTGGTAGCCGCCGGCGCCGACTGCATCAAGATTCTCCTCTATTACACGCCGTTTGATCCGCCGTCGGTGAACGAGATCAAGCACGCCTGGGTTGAACGCATTGGCGCTGAGTGCACCGCCGCGGACGTGCCGTTTTTCCTGGAACTGGTCGGTTATGAGGAAGGCGCGGATGAGAAGGGCATCGCCTACGCGCGCAAGAAGCCCGACATCGTGGCGCGCAGCATGGCGGAATATTCAAAGCCTCAGTACGGGGTGGACATCCTCAAGGTCGAAGTCCCTGTAAACATGGCCTTCGTCGCCGGTGCAAAGGCGTGCAAGGGTGAATCGGCCTACACCCGCGACCAGGCCAAGCAGCATTTCCTCACCGCCGCTGCCTCGGCCAAGCTGCCATTCATCTATCTTTCCGCCGGCGTCAGCAACGACGTTTTCAGCGAGACTCTGGAGCTCGCCGCTGAATCGGGCGTCAAGTTTTCCGGTGTTCTCTGCGGACGCGCGACCTGGAAGGATGCGATTCCTGTGTACGCCAAACAAGGCGTGAAGGCGCTCGAGGATTGGCTAGCGGATCAAGGCGTGAAGAACATCAACAACGTGAACGACCGCCTGAAGGCCGCGAGTCCCTGGTCCAGCGCCTGACTCCGCACCCGCGTCCACGGTCCTGAGACTCACTTCCCGCATTGTGCCTCGACCTGCGTTTCCATATCCGGATCAAGCACGACGCCGCGCCGGGATTTCGCCGAGCACACCTGGGTTGCGCTCAATCCGAGGACGCCCTGCAGGTTCGCACCCTCCAGGCTAGTCCCACTGAGATCTGCGCCGCTCAGCACTGTACCCGTCATCTGCGCTCCACCGAGATTCGCTCCTCGCAGGTCGGCGTCAATTAGAATCGCGCTTTCCAGTTGAGCACCGCCAAGGTCCGCCCCCGGCAGCTTCGCCGACCAGAGATAGGCGTTCCGCAGGTCGGCATGGTCCATATGTGCCCCGGCCAGGTAGGATTCGCGAAAGTCTGCCTTCTCCAGATTCGCGCGGGTCATCGTTGCTCCCGGCAGACGCGCCGTATAGACGCTGGCGCCCTCCATCTGCGCATCCTCGAGGTTTGCATCCGCAAGCGAGCAATACGACAGGTTTGCGTAACGCAGGTCCGCGCGGCGAAGGTCCGCCCCGTCCAGATTAGACCGGTCAAGATTGGTGTGATTCATCTGCGCGTGGTCCATGACCGCAAAGCGCAGGTTGCTCTGGCCCAGGTCCGTCCCGCGGAGGTCCGCCTCGGACAGGAACGCCCCCTGAAAATCCGCGCGCCAGAGATGCGAATTCGCGAGAAACGCTCCGTAAGCCTGCGCGTAACGGAATTTCGCGTTATTCGAACGAAGGCCATCGACGTAAGCGACCTGATCGTCGGCGCCATTCCAGTTCGCCGGCCGGTGTGAAATCGAGGCTTCGGTCAGATCGGCGTACGGATCAAACGCCAGCCACGAGAAGAAGTTCGCGGCCCACCTTCGAACGTTCGCCGGCCCGTACTGCGGTGCCCGGGTGCGGTCGTGGGGCACGCCTGCAATCGTGCCGGCCGAGAGCAGCAAAAGCGCGACGCCAAGGGCAGTTGCGACCGATATGGGATTGATCGCCTGGATCTTTGCGACCAGCCGGTGCATCCATTTTTTCTCAAGAGACCACCGTTCCTGGGGCCGTCCGACTTTGGTTGAGGCGTATGCCGCAATTCCGGTTGCAATCACCGCCAGCAGCGCCTGCAGGATCGTGCCGTGGATTTCCTGCCGGGTCAGGTCGCGGGCCCAGAAAAGCAGGAGCGTGGCCGGCACAATCCAGTACGCCGCAAGCAACGACACTCCCTTTTCCACCAGCCGCGTGGACGACGGATCGGGATTCATCCATCGGAAATGGGTGCGCAGCAATCCGGAGATCATCCCCGGGCCACGATCGCCGAGTGAATGTCCGTCAGGGAAGATTGCAGGCAGCTCCATCACCGAATCCCACAATCGCTGAAGATGAAAATGAAACAGCAGGTAGAGGATGAACAGAGCCACCGGTACGATCAGATAGGACTCCGCCGTCGGCAGCGCGGCCGCAGCCGCGTGCGAGTGCAGAAACGGAAATACGGCAGAATCGGTCAGGAACTGCGTGTCGCGCGTTTTCCAGATCACCAACCACGACACCACGCTCGCCACGGTCATGGCCGCAAAATAGCGAAACGCATTTTGCGAGGCGCTCTGGAATGCCCCAACCACTTCGAATTCCATCAGCTGGGGCGGTAGCAGCGCGTCGCGCAGATTCGCTCCGGCGAACTGGCGCGGCACCAGTCCCATGGAGGTTTCCAGCGATGCGCCCTCCAGATTTGCGCCCTCCAGGTTCGCACCCACCAGACACGCTTCCTCCAGGTCAGCCCGCACCAGGCACGCGTCGCGAAGGTCCGCCAGCAGCAGGTCCGAGGCCCGGAGATTTGCGTCATGAAGGTCGGCGAGACGCAGGTTCACGCTGATCAGATCAGAGGCTTCCAGCTCAGCCCCTGAAAGATCGGCCCGTTGACCGCTCTGGCCGTGCGATTCCACCCATTCGCGATGACTCGCGAGTTTTTCATCGAACGCCCAATCCTTGTAGGGCCTGCGGGCCGCCTCGGGCGCCAGTGCCGTGGTTCCGGCGGAGGCTTCTGGCGCGTCGGTGAGCTCCGCGTGGGGGACTGTTTCCCGCACCTGAGTCGGGTTGTCCCGCGCCTGCTCCGGATTCATCGTATCGGCGGGTGCTGTGTAGGGGCTTTCATACGGCCATTGCGAATCATTTCCGCCGAGCCGCCCGGTGATTTCTCGGTTCTCGGAAGCGGCCTCAGCGAGCACTTCCTCGGGGTTTACAGTGCCGAGGGTATCGGTGGTCAATTCCGCGTCTGCCTCGCGTCGCGAGGGCCCGTGGGCGGCTGCCCAGTCCTCAACGCTCTGAGCCAGAGTGGATTCAGTCGAAACGTGGCTGAGAACCTCAACCAGTTCTTCGACGCCGGCTTCACTCCACGCCTCTGCGGACACTTCGTCATGTACCTCTGGTTGAACCTGTTCGGGCAATACGGGTGCAGCATCCACCGCCTGTGGGGAAGTCTGCTCGGAGGGAAACAGCTTTTCGAAATCGTCTGCGGCGGACGGCAACTCTTCGGCCGGGATGGAAGGTTCTGGCGTTCCCCCAAGAACTGCGATTTCCGGGGCCGCAAGCGGTTCGGCCTCGCTGACAGGTTCGGCCACGACTTCGGCCAGCGCTGCTGTCGCTACCGCTTCGGCGGGATTCGGGTCGATCGGGAACTGTTTTTCCGGTGTGGTTTTCGGTGGACGCTTGAACGTCAGCAATCGCGAAAGCAGGTTTCGCCGTTTCGGTGCGGCGCTGGTCGCCCGCTCCTCGATCCTTTGCTCGGAAGTGCCTTCTGACTGGGAAGCTTTTTCAGCAGACGTTGATTCCGCAAAAAGTTCCGCTAGCGCGTCCGCCGCCGGAGGCAGATTGCCCGCCGGGATTAATCCGTCCGGCGATTCCCGCAGCCCGCTTTGGGCTGTCGCCGCCGTGATCGGTGGTGTCTGTTCTCCCGACACAGTTTCGGTTGGGACCCCGTCGAGGCTCTCTCGGGCAGCCTTCGGGCGTTCTTCTTCCTCTTCGACTGCAAATAGACGTTGGAAAAGTGGCGCCATCCTGAGTCCCTTTTTTGCCCTCGAAAAGCCTGAAGAAGCTCCCCGGTCACTCCAACAACGCAAGCCACCCCGCTCGAATTGCGTGCAAACGGAAAGCAGCGAAAGGCGGTCCTTTCGCGGATCCCCTATACCTAAAGTCTACCCTCCGCAAGCTTATCGCGGACGCCCGTCACAATCCCCCTGTCCAGGAGTGCAATACCCGTACAGCTGGCCGGAAGATGGGGTATCACACAAGACATCGGTCCGCGGTTCAAAATGGGTTCTTGACTTCGCCGGGGAGCCTGGACTGCGAATTCGGCGGTCCGACTCCTGGATCTGCCGCGTGGCTCAGGCCACCCTGCCTCGGTGAGCCCGATCTCGACCGCGCGTCTGACGATCGGATTTGCGACGAAGGCTTCTGGCGGCGCAAATCCCCGCCCTTTCCGTTCTACCCTGTAGAGCGCCTCGGGGCGTTTGTGATATGAAGGGGGCCGCATGACCGCGGTATGCGGTGAAACAGCTTGAGAGGAGCGGTCGGAAATGGCTCTGGTGCTTCCCCCGAATGTATCGGAGAAAAACTTCCAGAAGGCTCTGGATGCGTTCGCGGGCGTGGTTGGCCGCCAGTGGGTCCTGTCAACCGAGGAAGATCGCAACACCTACATGGATATCTACGCGCCTGGCGACGGCGATCAGCACACCCCGAGCGCCGCGGTCGGTCCGCAGTCGACCGAAGAGGTCCAGGCAATCGTTCGCATCGCAAATGAATACAAGGTTCCGCTGTGGCCCATCTCCCGCGGAAAAAACCTCGGCTATGGCGCCGCCGCGCCGCGCATGAACGGTACCGTCGTGCTCGACCTAGGACGGATGAAGCGCATCCTGGAAGTCAACGAGCGCTTTGGCTACTGCCTGCTCGAACCGGGGGTCGGCTTTTTCGATCTGTTCGCCTATCTTCAGGAACACAAGATTCCGCTGTGGATGTCCGTGCCGGCGAACGCCTGGGGCAGCGTAGTGGGCAATGCGCTTGAGCGCGGCTACGGCTATACGCCTTATGGGGAGAACACCCGCAACATCTGCGGCATGGAAATTGTCCTGCCGAACGGCGAACTCGTCCGCACAGGTACCGGCGCAATGTCCAACAGCCCCTGCTGGCAACTTTTCAAGTATGGCTTCGGACCATCATGGGATCAGGTTTTCGTGCAATCGAATTTCGGCGTCGTGACGAAATTGGGCATGTGGCTGATGCCGGAGCCGGAAGCCACGCTCGGTTTGAATATTCAGCTGCCCAATCCCGACGACGTCGGTTGGGCGGTGGACGAGCTTGCTCCCCTGCGGCTCAATGGCGTGATCCAGCAAAGCCCCAGCATCGGGAACTCCCTGCGAACCGCCGCCGCACAATCGCAGCGCAGCCAGTGGTACGAAGGCGATGGCGCCATGCCGGACGATGTCCTGCGCGAGGTCCTCAATAAATTCAACCTCGGTTGGTGGGGCATCAACCTGCGACTGTACGGCTACGACGACGTCAACGAAGCACACGCGAAGATCATCAAGGCGGCCTTCGCCAAGCACACCCAAAAGGAGTTCGAGGTCGTCAAGTGGCATCGCGGCGACCCCATCGCGAATTCCGGAGCCGGGGTGCCCAGCGCAACCGCGCTGCAAATCATCAACTGGCGGGGCGGTCGCGGCGGCCACGTCGGATTTTCGCCCATTCTTCCGCCTACCAGCGAACATGTGCTCAAGCAATTCCACAGCACCAAGAAGCGCTATGAGGAAATCGGCGTGGATTACTACGGATCGTTCACCCTGTTCGAGCGATACACAACCAACATCAACATGATGATTTATGATCGCGACGACACGGCGATGACCACCAAGGTTCGCTCCCTGTTCAAAGTCCTGGTCGCAGACGCCGCAAAAGAAGGTTACAGCGAATATCGCACGCATCTTTCCGACATGGACGATGTTGCGCTTACTTTTGATTTCAACAATCACGCACTGCTTCGCCTGAATGAGACCGTCAAGGACGCGCTCGATCCCAACGGAATCCTCGCACCCGGCAAGCAGGGGATCTGGCCCAAGGCCTTTCGCGGGGTTCGCGCATGAGGACGAAGCCCCGTTTGGGTTCGCTTGCGCCTTTCATGATCTTTGCCCTGACGATGTCGACTGCGATCGCAATCGGCATGGCGCGCCCGGGCTTCCCTCAAGTGAAGCGGGTGGACTACTCCGCAGAGCAGCTTGAGCAAGGCAACAGGCTTTTTCACGCTCGCTGCGGCTATTGCCACCTCGCCGGAGGAACGGGCACGATCATGCTCGGCCGACGCCTCGGGAAGGATCGCGCGCTGCTGGAATTTCGAACCGACCTTACGCCTGAATACGTGAAGAAAATCACGCGGGTGGGACTGAACAGCATGCCTCCACACACTCGCATCGAAGTTCCCGATAGTGAGCTCGATCCGATCGCGGCCTACATCACTCGGCCCGCGTCTGCTCGTGCGCAGTTGCCACCGAACGGAGCCGCCCATGAATAGACGCGACTTTCTTAAGCGCGCAGGTGCGGTCGCGATCGTTCCCGCCGCGGTTCCCGGCGGATTTTGGGGACCCAAGCCGGTCGCCTCAAGCGCCGCGCCGGAGCGGGAAGCCTCGCAGGTCCGTCCATCGATCACCGCGGTTGTCTATGACGAGCGCTACACCGATTGCACGCGTTTCGCAGCCGCGCTCATCCGCCAGGGAGCCGTTGGATTTCCAGCCCATGGCGATTCCGCGCAGCTCTGGTACGGATTGCTGGGCGCACACGTCGCGCAGCACTCCGGTTGGGTCGCAGGGCTCACCACGTACGCCGATTTTTCCGTCTCGCAAGCATGCGGCAGGGAAATGAACCTAGCCGCGCTGTATGAAGGCGCGCACGACGGCCGCCGATTGAAAACCAACCTCAAGCATCGGATTCGCGCAACCGGCGATCTAAGCGAAATCCTCGACGCCTTCTCGCGTTCCGATGTCCCGTGGCCCGAGTCTCTCGCGAATGCTTTGTCTCGTGTGCCCGAGTCGCGCAGCGTGGCGATTAGAAATCTGGCCACGGCAACAACGCCGCGCTCGGCTGACCATCCGGGCTATCTCGCGTCCTGGCTCCTGGTTCCGAGATCGCTTGCCTAGCGCGGGCGGTCACGCAATCGGCCTTGCGAAGTTCGGAACCGTAATCGTAGATCCACTGGCCTGGGCACAAATATGATTCGCAGCGTGGCGGCGGTGTTAGCGGGGATTGTCGTACTGACGATTGCATCGTTTGCGATCGAGGCAGCGGCTGATCCTGTCGTGCTTCGGGTGTTTCCTGATGCATTGCAAGTCGGCGCCCCGCTCGGTCACGCCCTGCCGGCCAGGCTGTTCATGATGGCGTACACGATGCTATCAGTTGCCGCCGGAGGGTATGTCACCGCCTGGATTGCGCGCAGCGCGAAGGTCTGGCACGCAGTGATCATGGGCGCGATCGAGGTTGCATTAACCGTCTACGCCATGTTCAAGCTTCCACACCAAGCTCCGCTGTGGTCCTGGCTCCTGGGCATGGTTCTGTTGGTGCCCGCCGCGTGGCTCGGTGCGGTATTTCGGGTGAGGAAACCGAGCGTCCACCGCCTGAGCCCCTCCTAGCCAGGTCCCTCGAGCGCCACCCGAAAACCGGCCCGCCGCAATCGGCCGGCGCGGTTGCCTTGGCTCCCGACTCCGGGTAACCTGCCTGCGGTCGATTGAAGGAGGATCCATGAGGAAGTTCGCGTGTGGCTTGGCGATATGCCTTGTAGCAATCGCACTCGCGCCGCCCCTGCGCGCCCAGGCGCCGAAAGCCTCCGATTTTCCCGCTCCAAAGCCCGCATTCCCCGGCCAGACGAACGCTCCTGCACCGCAGAAGGCCTCTCCGCCCTTCACGGTTGACACGGTCGTCGGACGACTCAGCAGCCCATGGGCCATGGCATTCCTGCCTGATGGAAAGATGCTAATCACTGAACGAAACGGCGCCATGCGCGTAGCTACGATGGACGGCGTCTACTCGGCTCCCATCGCCGGAGTGCCCGGCGTCAAGGTTGTCGCCGCACAGAGCTTGCATGACGTTGTACTGGATCCGCGCTTCGCCGAGAATCGTCTGATCTATTTCAGTTATTTTGCGCCGCCGCCGGGCGAAGATCCCGCCGTCTGGCCCAACTCGTTCTTTTACGCCAAAGTCACCGACAAGCCACTCTCGGAGCGTCGCACGGCTTCGATCGGTACCGAACGGGTCGCCCGCGCACGTCTGAGCAACGACGAAAAGAGCCTCGAGAACGTGCAGGTACTTCTCGACGGTCTGGATCGTCGAGTGGTATTTGCGCCCGATGGAACGCTCTATGTCACCGGCGCGGACCGGTTCCGTTTCTACGATTCGAAAATGGACTCCACAGACCACGAAATCACCGACCCCGACATTCTTCGCAACTTTACCGGCCGCGTCGCCCGCATCAATCCCGACGGCTCGATCCCCAAGGACAATCCGTTTCTCGGCCAGGCCACCGTCCTACCGGAAACTTTCTCCTACGGCCATCGTGATCCGGAGGGTGCTGCGATCAATCCCAGGACCGGGGAACTGTGGATGGACGAGCACGGACCGCTTGGCGGCGATGAGATCAATATCATTCGCGCAGGCAAGGATTACGGCTGGCCCAATGTTTCCTATGGCAGGCAATACGCCGGCGGCGTGGTCGGCAAGGGTGCTCAGGTGAAGGCAGGCACCGAGCAGCCCATTTACTTTTGGTATCCGGACATCGGGCCCTGCGGAATGATGTTTTATACCGGCGACATGTTTCCGGAATGGAAGGGGAATCTTTTTATCGGCGCGCTGTACGGGAAATTCCTGGTGCGCCTGGTTTTGGACGGCGATCGCGTCGTCGCCGAGGAGCACCTGCTTGTTGACCTCGCGCAGCGCATTCGCGGCGTGCAACAGGGCCCTGACGGCTCCGTGTACGTCATAACCGATGCCGGAAACATCCTGCGCCTGACGCCCAAGAAATAGCCGGCAGAAGGGTTAGGGATTCCCGAGTGGTAATTTTTCCACCGGTGTGACCTTCGTAGCGTCCTGTGCGAACTCAAATCGCAGTATCCATTCGCTCGGCGTGGTCTGGCCGTTTACTTTTGCAGGGGCGAATTGCCAATCTCGCGCCGCTTTCATCGCCAGATTCGCAAAGTACTTGCTCGGCCCTGCGGAATCCAGATCCACTCCGACTACTTTGCCCGACCCGTCCACCTGTACGCGAACGCCGACTCTGACGGCGCCTCGGATCGTCTCGAGCGCGCTTCGCGGAACAACCGGCAACGCCTGATGAAGCACCGCGCCCGCCGCGAACTCACCAGATGGCCGCTTCATCGCAGGCTCCGGACGCGCAGTTGGGGCCGGCGCGGAAGCTGCTGGAGTTGCGCTTGGTCGCTTGGCGGCCACCTTTTCGGTTGGTTTGCTGGGTTGGACCGGAATCGATTTCGGCTGCGTGTGCGGTTGCGCCACTGCGGACGCCCCCGGCTGAGGCGAAGTGCTCAAATGCCGGTGGAGCAGCTTTGAGCCCGCGAACACCATGATCAGCGCAATCGCCCCGATTGCGATCACGGGAATCGCAAAGCCATAACTCGGCGACGGATCGGCGCCCGGTTCGGGCTCCGTCGGAGGCCGGGGGGATTCGATGGCTCTTGAAACAGGCACGACCTGCGGCGCGACCGCCCGTGGCTCGATGCGCGTTTCTCTTCCCGGCGGGGGCGCGTCGGGATCGAGCCGCGCGCCAATTCCTGCGAGCGTGCATCGGCGCTGCGGATCACGCGCGAGGCATTGCCGCACGATATCGCCAAACGGCGCAGGAATC
>Ga0209624_10001417_pt1 | contig 18870 bp, 19 predicted proteins | sample JacPinW_OM2H0_O1_FD_188565 | JGI IMG/M metagenome (GOLD analysis project Ga0209624, IMG submission 188565) | Forest soil microbial communities from Algoma, Ontario, Canada - Jack Pine, Ontario site 1_JW_OM2H0_O1 (SPAdes) (version 2) | ecosystem: Environmental > Terrestrial > Soil > Boreal...
TCTAGGCTTCCACCGCCGCCTGCGACACTCCGTCGGCGCGGGTGCGCGTGGCGTCGGCGGCCGACCCCATCGCGCTGGCCGTCTCTTGCAGCGTGGCGAACGAGCGCGCGAAGGTGCCGAGCACCTGGTGAGCGGTTGCATCGAATCGCTGGGTCATATCGGACAGGGCCCTTGCCCGTTCCGCTTCGCTCGCCATGCGCGTCTGCTCGGCGCGATCCCGGTCGAGTTCCGCGGCCTGCTGAGCGAGCGCCCGCCGACGCCCCTCCTCTTCGATTCGCTTGAGCCGTTCGTTTTCGAGACCGTTGTCGCGAAATACATTGACCGCGCGGGCCATGCGCCCGACTTCGTCGCCGCGCGAAGCGTAGGGAACGGTGACGGACCAATCGGCGCGCGAGAGCTGGACCACGACCCGCGTCAGTTCGAGCAGCGGTGCGGTGAGGGAGCGCGCGAGCCACAGGCTGACCGCGAGCCCGCCGACGACGGCCAACAGGCAGCCGATCTCCGATAGATGCATGGCGCGCGCCGCGTCGACCTTGATTCCCGCAAACTCGGCCGCCGAGGCCTGATCGTAGGAGACGGAGAGGGACCGCAGAATGCCGTGCAAATCCTGGAAGAACGCGCCCGCGGAGGTGGCGTAGTCGACGGCGACGCTGGGATCGACGAACAGGACCTTGGAGAATTCGCCGCCGGACTTGCGGTACTTTCCCGCCAGGTCGGCGATTCTCTTGGCTTCGGCCTCGTGGCCGCTCTCGGCGGCGCGCTGGGCGACTGCGCCGAGCTCATCGCCCAATTTGGCGAGGTCGCTCGGCAGAGAATCCACCAGCGCACGGACCATCTTCGGCGGCGCGCCGTTCTGCACCAGCGTCATGGCGCGGAACATGCGGCCGTTGATGTCGAGAGCGAACGCATCGGCCTCGTCGAGCGCCGTCAGACGGCGCACGGTCTCGTTGAACAATCGCGACGTGGTCGCGTCCACGCCGGTCTGCTGCCGGTAGTTGACCGCCTGGATCACCAGAATGGCCAGAATCAGCAGCAGCGGCGCCAGCAGCATCTGCCAACGCAAGGAGAAGTCGCCGATCGATTTCATGTGAGTGACCCTATCGGTGAGCCGAGGCCGGCTTCCGACAATTATTCTGTGTAGGTGCCGGCCTTGAAGATCAGCCCGTCATGCGATTCCCAATAGGCCGTCTTGTTCTCGAGTTTCCCCGTGGTGGGGTTCTTCATCACGTATTCGATCCAGCCGGACGGCTTACTCTTGGCGGCGTCCACCAGTTCCTTCACATAGAACTTGCCGGCCGAGTCGGATTGATCCAGGCGATTGAGTCCCACCTTGGCGGGAGAGATCGGGTGCGCGACGCACACGCCGCTGAGGTCGTGGACGTCGACGTAGTCCTCGCCCTTCGCGAACATCCCGTCCTTCTTGTTGAATTCGGCGAGTGCCTTGTCCTTGCCGTTGGCCTTGTAGAACTCGACCGCCTTCTTCACAACCGCCACGACTTCGTCCTTGGTGGGTGCCGCGGCCGTCGCAGCCGTCAGCGGCAGCGTGCCCAGAATGAATGCCGCCATGAGAATCTTGGTAATCGTTCGCATCGCCGTTTCCCTCGAGTGCCGGCCGAAAAAATTCAGCTCATTGAGCGTCTATCGGCGTTTGCACTGCGATCTTTAGAGGGCGGGAGACAGGATGGGCAAAGCGTGGACCACGGCGCATTTTTTGCCGGCCGCACCATCAAATCGAGACGATGCTGAGCACTCCCCCGCCGTATTTGGGCAGCTGAAGCTGAAACTCGCGGCGGTTCTTCGGCGCGCCCAGCAGGGCCGCTGCCGGCGCAGGCAGGGCTTTGGTCTGATAGATCTGATCCAGCTTCAAATGCGGCGATGAGGCGTCCATCACCAGGCGCGTGCAGATGTTCATGATCTCGCGCACGTTGTCGATCATGACCTGCGTCAGCTCCTTCGATTTGGCGCAATCCTTGGCCACGCCCACCGGCAGCAGGGAGAAGGCGGCGCCCATGTTGGCCGACAGATTCGCGTCCGCGCCGCACAACGCCACCGGTTCGCCGGTGTCGGCGACGAACACACCGAACCACGCACCCCCCGCGGGCGACCCGTCGAAGGTGCCGCCGAGCTTTACATCCAGCCCGTCGAACAGCATTCCCAGCAACTGAATTACTTTCGGAGCATCGGGCATGGGGTAGGCAGTTGCCATTGGAGATTCCTTGGGTTCGCGGACGCTTCAGCGAATATGGGCGCCGAGCTGTTCTTTGAACGATTCCGGCGTGAAGGGTTTGGAGATCAGAAATTTCGCGCCGGCACCCATGGCCTTGGCGCGCATGTCCGGGGTGGCTTCGGTGGTGATGAAGCCGAAGGTCACTTTCACCCCTTCGCCCGACAGCGTTTCGAGCAGCTGCAGCCCGGTCATGTTGGGCATGTTCCAATCGGAGAGGACCAGATCCGGCTTCGACGCCTTGATCGACGCGAGCGCTTTGGCGCCGTCGTCGACTTCGGAGATCTCATGTCCCTCGAAACCGGCGAGGCGCAGCGTTTTCTTGACGATCATGCGCATGGCAGTGGAATCGTCGACAATCAAAATTTTCATCTATTTGGGCTCCAGCTATCCGCAGTGGCGCGGCGATCGTGATTGCATCTGATTAATCGGCCGCGGCCGGGCGTTCTTGAGCACTTTGCGATGCAAACTCTAGGCCGATTGGCTGCTGCGGTGCAGCGATTCCGGACGTGTATTGGTCAGCTCGACGATCCGCTCTGCGATCTGCTGCAAGGGGTGCAGCGATTGCACGGCTCCGATTTGCCAGGCCGCGCCCGGCATGCCCCATACCACGCTGGATTTCTCGTCCTGGGCAATGGTCAGCGCACCCGCCTCTCGCATCTCCTTCATGCCCTCGGCGCCGTCGCGGCCCATGCCGGTGAGCATGACTCCGATCGAATTGCGGCCGGCACTCTGCGCCACGGAGCGAAACAGCACGTCGACGGACGGGCGGTGCCGATTGACCAGTTCGCCGTCGCTCAGGCGGCACTGGTAGCGGGCGCCGTCGCGCACCACGATCAGGTGCTGATCGCCGGGCGCGATGTAGACATGGCCGGCGAGGATGGGTTGGCGGTCGCTGGCTTCGCACACGTTGAGAACGCAACTCGCGTTCATCCGCAGCGCGAATGGGCCGCTGAAGGCCTTCGGGATGTGCTGGGTGATGACGATCCCCGGAATGTCCGACGGCAGACCCATGAGCACCTGTTTGATGGCTTCGGTACCGCCCGTGGATGCCCCGATGGCAATGATGCGATCGGTCGTCGCGAAATGCGTGGGTGCACTGCGCTTCGGCAGCACCGCGTCGGCGTCGTGGCTATCCACCACGGCCAGCGACGGTACGTCGAGCAACGGCCGCACCTGGGCGTGCGCGGCCATTTTCACCTTGGAGATGATCTCGCGGGAGGACTCCTTGATGCCGTGGATGACGTCGACGGTGGGCTTGGCGACGAAATCGACCGCACCCAAGCTGAGCGCATCGAGCGCGACAGTGGCGCCCTTTTGCGTGAGGGAGGAGCACATCACCACCGGCATGGGACGCAGCCGCATGAGGTTGCGTAAGAATGCGAGGCCATCCATGCGCGGCATCTCCACGTCGAGCGTGAGCACGTCGGGATTGAGCAATTTGATCTTCTCGCGCGCCACATACGGATCCGGGGCGGTTCCGATGACTTCGATGTCCGGATCGGAATTCAGAATCTCGGTCAGCAGCTGGCGCATGACCGCAGAATCGTCGACTACCAGAACGCGAATTTTCTTGTCCATAGTGGGCGCCCTGCTAGAAGAGTTCCACGGACCCGGACTCGACCTGAGCGTTCGACGGCGCGAACTCCCGCTCGCGCTCGAACACCGCACGGTTGAAGGTCGAGGTCAGGCGCTTCACCCGCACCTTGCCGGTTGCGGGGCTGTAGTAGACCTTGCGCGCGAAACTGTCGCCGAGATCCTCCGCACTGATGAGAAAGCCTTCGGTCTTCAAGTATTCCCGGACAAATTGTGCATTGCGCCCGCCGACGTCGAGCGACATGTCGAGCACCTTGCCGCCGCCGATCACTTTGAACTCCAGATTCGCCCGCTGGCCGCCCAAGGTCATGATGTCGTTGATCAGCCGCTCCATGGCGACATTGCCGTAGCGCGTCGCGGAACTGACCAGGTTTTCCGCCCAGGCACTGGTGCCGCCCGATCGGTCGAGCGGCAGCATGAAGTGATTCATCCCGCCGATGCCCAGTTTGCGTTCGCGCACACAGGCCGACACGCAGGAGCCGAGCACGGTAAAGATGGCTTCGTTGTGACGCGTGACGTAGTAGTCGCCCGGCAGCAGCTTGGCGACGGGCATGCCCAGATCCGCGTCCCAGGTCCGGCGGATGTGCGGGAACTGAGGCAGCGCCGGCGGCAGCGGCGGCCCGAGCTCCATCCGCAGGGTTGAATCCGGTACGCTCATTCCACCCGCCGGTACACGGTGCGGCCCACGAGCTTGTAGCGGCGGGTCACGTTGAGCAGATTCTCCGAGTGGCCGACGAACAGCCATCCGCCCGGCTCCTGCAGATCGGCCATGCGGTCGAACAGCCGCCTCTGCGTGGGCTTGTCGAAGTAGATGACGACGTTGCGGCAGAAGATGACGTCGAAGGGCCCTTTCATGGGCCAGGGATCGAGCAGATTCAGCTGCTTGAACGTGATGAGCGACTTGAGCGTGGGCGAAGCCGCGCTGAAACCCGGGCGCCCCGCGGCCGGCGGGAACCATTTCTTGACGCGTTCGGCCGGCACGCCCTTGAAGCGCTCCGCCGCATACACCCCTTCGGCCGCGGTGGCGACCACCTTGGAGTCGATGTCCGTGGCGAGCAGCTTCACGTCCCAATTGCCGAGGCGTCCCATGGCCTCGCTCAGGACGACCGCCAGCGAATAGGGTTCCTCGCCCGTCGAGCAGCCCGCCGACCACAGGCGCAGGCGCTGCGTTGCGGCGCGCTTGGATTCGATCTGCGGCAGCGTCTCGGCGGCCAGTTGCTCGAAGTGATAGCCCTCGCGAAAGAAGGACGTGAGATTCGTCGTGATCGCGTTGGTCAACTCCTCGAGTTCCGCGGGTTCTCCGGTTTCAACCAGTTGGCAGTATTGGGCGAACGATTCCAATTTCAGCTTGCGCAGCCGCCGCGCGAGCCGTCCATACACGAGTTCCCGCTTCGCCTCCGACAGTGCGATGCCGGTGCGTGCGTGCACGATCTCGCGCAGGCGCTTGAACTCCGCGTCGGTGAACTCGAATTCCTGATCGGCGGACGGCGTATTCATCATTCAAATAAACCCAAGTCGTTGATGATGAGCTCCGGGGTCTCCTCCGGAGCGGGGGCGGCATCGCGCCGGTTCTCGTGTTCACGCGCCACCAGGCGCGTGAACAACGCGCGCTCTTCGGCCATGCTGAAGGCGCGAAATTGCTTCTCGCGCAGCATTCGCCAGGACTCCGCCGATTCCGCGCTGCCCGAATCGCCGAGGTGCTCGTGCAGCACGCGCAGGGATTCCGCGACGTGCGTGAGCCCCTGCATGACCCGGTCGTGAGATTGAACGGCGACGACCACGGACGACACCTTGCAGCTCAAGGCCTCGGGCGCCGGGCCGGCCGCGGCGCCGGTTACTGGCGCGGCGCCCGAGGGGGACTGCTGCGGGCCGAACAAATCGGCGAGCGAGGCGAGCAATTGCTCGTTGGCCAGACTGTCGCTGCTCAGGCACGCGTCGACCTGAGCGGCGGCCCAATTCAGCCAGAGACGGCACTGCTGCACGGCGACGCCGGTCGATTCGGACGGCGCCGGTATCGAGTCGTCGATCGCGCTGCGGCCGCCGCTTTTGAGGTCAGGCAGCGACATGGCCGCGGTTTTGCGCGGGCCCGGTATTCGGGAACTGCAGCATCTCGGCCACCCCCACCAGAGCCGCGGTTCGGCGCAGCGCCTGCGATGCGCCGTGCCAGGTGCAGGCAATACCGCGCTCGGCGCCGGTGCGCCACAGGCTGGTGAGCAGCTGCAATATCGCCGTGTCGATTTCCTCGACCCGGCTGCCGTCTACCACGAGTTGCCGGCCTTCGGCGAGGCGCTTGACCAGCATGCGATGCAGATCGGCGGCCTGCACGATGGTCAGACGATCGTCGAGCACGATGCGCGACGGCCGCGGCGCCTTCGCCTTCGGCTTCGCGGAGCGCGGCGGCTTCTTCTTGTTCACGCTGCTGCGCCTGCCGGTACGACTTCATCGACGATGCTGTTGCCGATGAGCCGGTCGATGTCGAGCAGGATCAGCATCTTCTCTTCGATCGTCGCCAGCGCCTTGACGAACACCGTATCGACGCTGCCGCAGACATCGGGCGGCGGCTTGGTGTCGTCCGCGTCCACGTTGTAGACCTCCGAGACGGCATCTACGACCACGCCCACGGTGCGCTCGCCGCGGCCGCTCATGACGCGTACCACGATGACCACCGTGGTGGGTCCGAATTCGATGGTCTCGAGTCCGAACCGGCGCCGCAGATCGAGGATGGGAACCACGGCGCCGCGCAAATTGATCACTCCCAGGACGTAATCCGGGGTGTGCGGTATGCGGGTCACCTTGTCCCAGCCCTTGATTTCCTGAACACGCAGGATGTCGACGCCGTACTCTTCGCCGGCGAGCATGAATGTCAGATATTGCTCGCTGGAATCGGTACCGGACCTATCCGCACCCGCCGTTGTTTTCGCCGTACTCATTTGTTCCATTCCTCTATGAAGTCGCACCCTTGAAACCTTTCACGCGTTCGCCGCCGACAACCGTGCCATCTAAGCCGCGTGCGCCGAAATCGCGCCGCCGCTGTTGATCACCGAGCGGATCAAGCCCGGGACATCGATGATCAAAGCCACGGTACCGTCGCCCAAAATGGTCGCGCCGGCGATGCCCGACACTGATTTGAAATTCGATTCGAGACTCTTGATGACGACCTGCTGCTGCGCGAGCAAATCGTCCACGAGGACGCCGGCGCGTTTGCCGTCGGCCTCGACGACCACCAGCAGGCCGTCCTCGGCGCTTCTGCTGTCGGGCTCGACGCCGAATTGATCGCAGAGCTTGACGACGGGCAGGTACTCTTCGCGCAGCCGAAACACCTCGGTGCGCCCCACCAATTTGTTGACCCGCTCCCGCGGCACCTGGATGGTCTCGACGATGGCCAACAGAGAGATGATGTAGATCTCCTTGCCGACCCGCACCAGCTGCCCGTCGAGGATGGCGAGCGTGAGCGGCAGACGGATGCGGATGGTGCTGCCGAGGCCTTCCTTGGAGGAAATCTGCACGTGGCCGCCCAGGTCGTTGATATTCCGCCGCACCACGTCCATGCCGACTCCGCGGCCCGATACGTCGCTGATTTGGTCCGCGGTGGAAAAGCCGGGCATGAATATCAGGTTGTCGATCTGCTCATCGGTCAGTTCCTGATCCGCGGCGACCAGCCCGCGTTCGCGGGCCTTCTGCAATATCTTGGTCTTGTTGAGACCGGCGCCGTCGTCGCGCACTTCGATGATGATGTTGCCGCCCTCGTGAAACGCCGCGAGCTCGAGCGTGCCCGTCTCCTGCTTGCCGGCGGCGAGGCGCCGATCCGGGATCTCGAGACCGTGGTCGAGCGCGTTGCGCACCAGGTGGACCAGCGGATCGCTGATCTTCTCGAGCACGGTCTTGTCGAGTTCGGTGCCCTCGCCGGAGAGCTTGAGCTCGACTTTCTTGCCGAGCTTGCGCGACAGATCGTGCACGATGCGCGGAAAGCGGTTGAACGCGAAGCTGATCGGCAGCATGCGGATCTGCATCACGCTCTCCTGCAGCTCCCGCGTATTGCGCGCGAGTTGCGAGAGTCCCTGGCGCAGCCGGTCCAGATCGTCCGGATCGATGCCGTCGGCGAAGCCGGAGAGCATCGATTGAGTGATCAGAAGCTCGCCGACCAGGTTGATGATGCCGTCGACTTTCTCGGTGGCGACGCGGATGGACCCCGACTCGGCGGCGGCCTTCTGCACCGGAGCACTCACCGCCGCCGGGCTGCGCTCGGCGTCCGCGGGAGGTGCGGTCTTCGCCTCGGCGGCAGGCGCGGCGCTGGGCGCAGGAGCGCAGGAAGCGGCCTGAACCGCGGCAGGCGCGGCCGTGGCGCTGCCCGTGGGAGTGAATTCGAGCCGGCAGTGAGAATCTACCCAGTCGAATATCTCATCCAACTTGGGGCGCGGAATCTGACCCGACACTTCGAGAGTCCAGGACAGATAGCAGGACTCCGGATCGAGTGCATCGAGAGCGGGCAATCGCGAAACGTCGGCCCGCGCCGCAAACGTCCCCAGGCGTTCGAGTTCCGCGAACATGCGGGTCGGCTCATTGCGCAGGCGCAATAGCTCGGCGACGGGCTCGAAGACGATGCGCCAACCGGTGGACTGTCCCGCGCCGGCTGCGGGACCGGCCGCGGGAGCGGCGGGACCCGCGCCGTGATTCGGGGCGCTCGCGGCCGGCGGCGGCGCTTCATTGGGCCGTTCGCCCAGAATGTGCAGGATGTCGCTGTTGAGGGTGGCGATTCGCCCCTGATCGAGCGGCTGCTCGGCCTCCGTCGCCGCAATCATTTCGCGCAGGCAGTCGCAGGCTTGCAATAGAGTCTGAACCGCTTCGGAGGTGACCGGCCGCACGCCGTTGCGCATCTCGTCGAGCAGCGTTTCCACACCGTGAGTGAAGGCGGCAACCTCGGCGAAGCCGAAGGTCGCCGAGCCGCCCTTGATGGAGTGGGCGGCGCGGAAGATCGTATTGATGTTTTCGGTGTCGGCGGTGGCGCCCAGCCCCAGCAAACCGCTCTCCATCGCATCAAGTCCCTCCCGGCTCTCCTGGAAGAAGACTTTGACGATCTCAGCCATTTCGGGGTCTATGGTCACGCTCGATTCCTTCGGCACATGTATTCGATAGGGTCCGCGGCGCAGCTCAGATGACGCGAGCCACGGTGGCGAGCAGCTGCGGGGGGTTGAAGGGCTTGACGATCCACCCCGTGGCACCCGCCCGTTTGCCGTCCATCTTCTTCTCCGGGCTGGACTCGGTGGTCAGTATCAGCATCGGCACCAGCTTGTAGGTCAGCAGGGCCCGCAGTTCACGCACCAGGGTAATGCCGTCCATACGCGGCATGTGCACGTCGGTCAGCACCAAGTCGACGGCGGACTGCCGCGCCAATTCGAGCGCTTCGACTCCGTCGCAGGCCTGCACCACCTCATAGCCGGCGCCTTGGAGAGTGAACAGCACCATCTGTCGCATCGATGCCGAGTCGTCGACCGCAAGTATTTTTTTCGCCATTGAAAACCGTCTCCGCTCAGCATTCGCAGTTAAAGCAGTGCGCACTCAACAGCAGGAGTATCGTCAAGCGGCGTGGAAACTTAACGTGCCGCCGCGCCGGGCCTGGAAGGCTCGGGGGGCGCCGCGATTCCTGCGAACCTCGTCACATTCCGCGAGCGCCGCGGCGGCCGCTGCGGCCTCAGGCGGCAATCATCAGCGGCAACACCTCGGCCGCCGATTTCTGGGTTTCCTGGATGATTTCCTGCAGGGCTGCCGTGTCCAGTTTGAGCGTGCGCAGCGCAGCCGGGGACAGGGGCGGACCTTCGCCGAGCTCGCTGCTGCCGATCTCGGCCAGCACCGCCACAGTGTTGGCGACATGAATGGTCGCGACTTCGAGCGGATGCGCCTTCGCCCGCTCGGGTTCGTGGTGAAATTCGATGCATTCCTGCAATGAGGCCGGCATGGCCCAACTGCGCGCAAGCGCGACCCCGACGGCGCCGTGATCGAATCCGATCACCTCTTGCTCGCAGAGGTACAGCCCCCGGTCGTCCGCTGAATCCACCGACATCAGCAGCGCTTCGCGCGCCTGCGCCGGCGCACGGCTGAACAGCACCAGCTGCCCGACGTCGTGCAGCAGCCCGGCGATGAAGGAGGTGTCGTCGCGGACGCGCGCGCGGCGGCCCGCGATTTGGCCGGCGGCGACGGCGCACAGGACACTGTGACGCCAGAAGGATTCCATGGTGACCAGATTGTTGCCGATGCCGTCGAAAGTCCGGACGGCCGTGAGTCCCACGGTCAAATCGCGCACTTGCTTGACGCCGAGCACCGTGATGGCACGGCTGATGGTGGCGATCTTGCCGTGCTGGCCGAAGGCGGGACTATTGGCGATGCGCAGCAGGCGCGCCGTCAAGGCCGCATCATGGCTGATCTCGCGTCCGATGTCGGCCGCCGAGGAATTGGGATCGTCCACCATGGTCGCGATCCGCATCGCCACCTCGGGCAACGTCACCAGATCCTTGATGCCTGCGATCAGTCCTTCCGGAGTCAAATCAACCTTGTCCACCATAATACCTCCGCCCAACGTGTCGGCCGCGGATCACAGAAGTTGAGCGCGCAATTCGCCCTTCCGGCGGCGATTGACGGGAGTGGGTCCTCCCCGTCACTCTGGAGCGTCGTCGGCCCCCGAGGAATCATTGAATGATCACGGTTTTTTCCACGGATCACCTGTTGCGCAGTGCGCGTACCGAACTCTACGGCGGCGAGCTGGTTCGCCCCCACGAGTCGCCGGAGCGCGCGCAAATCGTCCTGGAACGGATCCAATCTGAGCGCATCGGGCAGGTCTTGGCCCCCGTGAAGTTTCCCGCCGCGCCGCTGCTGCGCGTTCACGACGCGGAGTACCTTGGATTTCTCGAGCAGGCCTGGAAGGAGTGGACCGCTGCCGGCAACCGCGGCGAGGCCATCCCCGATTGCTGGCCCGCCCGGCGAATGGCGCAGCGCCGTCCGAACAGCATCACGGGAAAGCTGGGGTACTACGCCATGGCGGGCGAAACATCGATCAGCCAGGGTACATGGGAAGCGGCACGCGCCGCCGCCGATGTGGCGTTGACGGGTGCGCTGCAGATACAGGAGGGGGCGGCCGCCGCCTTCGCGCTGTGCCGGCCTCCGGGGCATCATGCGGCGCGCGACCTGTACGGCGGCTACTGCTTCCTGAACAACGCCGCGATCGCGGCGCAAAACTTACGCGACTCGGGCGCCGCCCGCATCGCCATCCTCGACGTCGATTTTCATCACGGCAACGGCACGCAGGACATTTTCTACGATCGCCCGGACGTGCTCTACGTATCGCTGCACGGCGATCCCGCGGACGCCTTCCCTTATTTTTCAGGATACGCGGACGAGACCGGCGCGGGCGCGGGCACCGGGTACACCCTGAATTTTCCCCTGCCGCCGGGAACCGAATGGCCCGCTTGGGCCGAGGCCCTGCGCGCGGCGCTCGCACGCATCGCGGAATTCCGCGCGGACGCCCTGGTCGTCTCCCTGGGCGTCGATACCTTTGCGAATGATCCCATCAGCTTCTTTCGGCTCCAGTCGGAGGATTTTTTCACCTACGGCCAAATGATCGGCCGGTGCGCAATACCCACCCTGTTCGTGCTCGAGGGCGGCTATGCGGTCGGCGAGATCGGCATCAACGTGGTGAATGTGCTCACGGGTTTCGAGCAGGCTAAAAAGTAACCGGTCGAGCAGTTACGCTTTCCAGCGACGTTGCGAGCCGGACGAATCGGTGTGGATGGCAACCTTTACGCCAGCTCAGCTGCGAGCACGACCGTCGCTCCGATCCAGGGGCTCCGCTCTTCGGCCGAGGAATGGCAGGATCATCGGCACACGCTGCCGGTAGCGACGGTATTCGTCGCCGAAATGCGCGATCAGATCGCGCTCTTCGAAGAAGATTCCGACGAATATGTAGCCCGTGGTCGCGACTGCAAACAGCAGGTGGCCCTGGGTCATACGCGGTGTGGCCCAGAACGCCAGAATAAAGCCCAGGTAAAGCGGGTGACGCACGTACCTGTAAAGCCCCGGCGTCTTGAACGCAGGTGAATTAAAGCGTACACCGCGCCAGTAGTTGAATACCTGCTGCAGTCCGAACAACTCGAAGTGGTTGATCAGAAAAGTTGACGCCAGGAGGAGGCTCCACCCCAGCGCGGAAACGAGATAGAGCGTTACCTGCCCGGGGGCATTGTCGACGGACCACACGATCGCAGGAAGCGGGCGCCACTGCCAAAGCAGCAGAGCAACCGCGAGGCTGGCAGCAAGCACAAACGTGGAGCGCTCGACCGACGGGGACACTAACCGTGTCCACCAGCGCTTAAAACCCTGCCGCGCCATGACACTGTGCTGTACCGCAAAAAAACCGAGCAGCAGCGCATCGACGATGACGGCGATCCAAATCCTGTCGGTCGGGCCGCTGTCGATGGTCTTGATTCCAGGCAAGCCCTCGACAAAACCGATCGTGTAAAGGAACGTTACGAGGAAGAACAGGTAGACGATAGACCCATATAACAGTGCAATGATTCTCGTCATGGAGGCCTCCCGGGCGCTGCTGCCCGTACATCGATTGCGCACGCTATGTTGATGCTCACCGGCGACCCGATTTTCGTTAATTCGGTCGACCGACCGAGATATAATTAACTACTGATTCGCCGCATTGTCAAGTATTGAGGAAAGGAGAAGGCCATTCGTACCAAAGGTCAAACGCGATCCATCGCCGGCGTTGCGAGGTCCGACACGCAGACTGAGTTGCTGGAGGCCACGGAGAAGTGCCTGCACCGGTACGGGTTGAACGGACTGTCGACCCGCCGAGTTGCTGATGCCGCGCGGATGCCGCTGAGCCAGATCCATTACCACTTCGGGTCCAAGGAAGATCTGGTGCTTGCGCTGCTTGCCTACAAGAATGAGCGCCTGCTGAATCGGCAGGCCGCCATGTACGCGCAAGACCTGCCACTGTGGAGGCGTTGGAAGCAGGCTTGCGATTACCTCGACGAAGATCTCTCGTCGGGCTACGTGCGCGTGCTCCAAGAGATGATGGCGGCCGGCTGGTCGAACCCGGCGATCGCCAAAGCCGTGCGCCGGCTGCTGAGCGGATGGTTTGCGCTGCTAACGCGGGTCGCCGACGAGGCGGCCGAACGTATTGCGCGCTCTGGCCCCTTCAAGTCGGACGAGGTCGCGGCCCTCGTTGGTGCTGCATTCCTGGGGGCTGAAGCGCTGCTGCTACTCGGCGTTCCGGAGGCGGAAATTCCGCTCCGCCGTGCCCTGCGACGATTCGGGACGCTCATTCAATACGCTGAAAAGGCAGGTTAGGGAGCACAGAAATGCGAGCACGGGCGGCCGACAGATCGGGTTACGTGGAGCGCGGGGGTGTGAGGATCTACTACGAAATTTACGGCACTGCAGCGTCCACACTTCTCTTGTTGCCGTGCTGGTCGATAGTTCACTCGCGAGTATGGAAGGGGCAGATACCTTACCTCGCCCGCACCTACCGCGTCGTCGCGTTCGACGGTCGCGGCAATGGCCTCTCCGGGCGACCACTGGGCGCGGAGGCGTATCGCGCGGAGGAGTACATGGCGGATGCGATAGCGGTGATGGACGCAACCGCGACCGAACGCGCGGTGCTCGTCGGTTTTTCGTTTGGAGGTCATCTGGCAGCGCTCCTGGCGGCGAACCATCCCGAACGCGTCGTCAGCGCAATGTTGGTCGCGCCCGCGGCACCCTTCGGGCCGGGTACCGGCGTTCAATCGCAGCGCGCGTTCCTCGAGCAGAGCCATAGCGACGAAGGCTGGGCGAAATACAATCGTCACTACTGGCGACGTGATTTCCGCGGCTTCACGGAATTCTTCTTCCAGGAAGCCCTCAATGAGCCGCATTCGACCAAGCAGATCGAGGACTGCATTGCCTGGGCATCCGAAATCAGCGCGGAGACTTTGATCGATACCGTCCTTGGGCGCTTCCTCAGCCAGCCCGACGAAGAGCAGACGTATCGAAAGATTCGATGTCCGGTAGTCGTCGTGCACGGAGACCGGGACGCCATCGTGCCGTATGCACGTGGGCAAAGAGTGGCCGAGTCTATAGGAGCGCCTCTCCTGACCTTGGAAGGATCGGGTCATATGCCGATTGCACGCGAACCGGTCGTGATGAATCGGCTCATTCGTGATTTCGCGGACCGCTCGACCGGCCGCGTTGCCGTGCCCGCAGTGCTTCGCAGGGGGCCAGGACGCCGCAATCGCATCCTCTACCTATCTTCCCCCATCGGGCTCGGCCACGGGCGCCGCGATCTGGCTATCGCGTGCCGGCTGCGAGAAATGCGCCCCGAAATCCATATTGACTGGCTCGCCCAGCATCCCGTCACCGCACTGCTCGAGCGCGCAAATGAAACGATCCACCCGGCCAGCCAACTTCTAGTCAATGAGTCGCAGCATATCGAAGGAGAGGCCGGCGAGCACGATCTACATGTGTTTCAGGCATTGCGCCGGATGGACGAGATCTTGGTTGCCAACTTCATGGTGTTCCAGGAGGTTGTCGAAGAGGGTCAATACGACCTCGTAATCGCCGACGAGTCCTGGGACGTCGATCACTATTGGCATGAGCACCCAGATCTCAAGCGCTGCGCGCTTGCTTGGTTCACGGATTTCGTTGGCTATCTGCCGATGCCGCAAGGCGGCGATCGCGAGGCGTATCTCACCGCCGACTACAACGCAGAAATGCTCGAGCACATCGAGCGGTATCCACGAGTGCGCGATCGTGCGATTTTCGTTGGCGACCCCGATGACATCGTCGGTGGAACATTTGGACCGGGGTTGCCGTCGATCCGAGGCTGGACCCAAAGGCATTTTGAATTCTCCGGCTATATCACCGGCATCGATCCGATCGATATTGCCAATCGCGCCGAGCTGCGGCACCGCTTCGGATATGGCGACCACGAAAAGGTGTGCATCGTCACGGTCGGCGGATCAGCCGTTGGCGGTGCGCTGCTTAGGCGCGTCATCGACTCGACCGCTGCGATTCGCAGGGTGCTGCCGGAAATGCGTTTCGTGATCGTCACGGGCCCACGAATCAATCCGGCAAGTCTGCCGCATGCTAGGGGCGTTGAGTTTTACGGCTATGTCACGGACTTGCATCTTCGGCTCGCCGCATGCGATATCGCCGTGGTGCAGGGCGGTCTGACTACCTGCATGGAGCTGACGGCTGCGAGCGTCCCCTTCATCTATTTTCCGCTCCACAATCATTTTGAGCAGAACGTGCACGTGCGATACCGCCTGAACCGCTATGGGGCAGGTCATTGCCTGGACTATCTGCGGACTTCTGCGGAAGACATTGCGGCCGCAGTCATCGCGATGGTAGGGCAACCAGTCAGGTACCGCACCGTTGAAACGAAAGCCGACTCTCGCGCTGCTCATTTGTTAATGGATCTTCTTTGACGCAACCCGGCGCCCTTGTCGCGCCCAGGCGACAAGACGCCCTGGTAATCGCGATGTGCCGGAGGTCACGGTACCCATCCGGTCAACCCGGAGTAAAATCCCGCGTTATAGAGAGTTGGCAGACGCGGGAGAACCCTATGTTGCAATCAACCCACACCGAAATGGCGCCGCCGCCTCCCACTGCGGGGGTATTCAAGCGGCCGATCTTGACCGCAATCGGAATTGCGTTGTCCGCGCTGATCGCCAGCTGCGACGACGGCTACGGCGACCGCGGCATTTGCTACTCCTGCGGCGTCACTCCGACCGAGATTTCCAACGGCCTGGTCGCCGCCGACTTCACCGGCGCCGGCTTCCCGGACATCGTCGCCCTGAGCTCGATTATTCCGCCCCAGGCGCCGAACTCGTCCAATCTCAAGACTTATCTGGCGACGGCCGCCGGCGTATACGCCGCGCCGACGCTGACCGCGGACGGAAACAATCCCTTGTACCTGGCGAGTGCGGATATCAACGGCGACGGCTTCATGGATGTGGTCTCCGCCAGCTCCAACGACGGCGTGCTCGCCGTGTTCTTCAATGACAAGGCGAGCCCGGGCACCTTCAACGCACCGCTGGTACTCACCAGCCCCGGCGCCTCGCAAGTCGCAATCGCCGACATGAACGGGGACGGAATGCCCGACCTGATCTCCGCGGACTACAATGTATCCTTGTTCATACAGACCTCGCCGGGAACCTTTGCCGCAGCGATCCCTCTCTATTCGGGCGGCGCCAACTGGGTGGCGGTCGGGGATCTCAATGGCGACGGCGCCCCCGATGTGGCGCTCACGGACGCGACCAGCGTTAAAGTCCTGATGCATACGGGCGCGGCCTCGGCGACGACGTACGCAGCGCCGGTCACGGTGTTCACCCCCACCACCAACTACAATGTCCAGGGAGCGAGCATCATCGCCATCGCCGATGTGAACGGCGACGGCCTCAACGACCTCGTGATCACGGATCCGGGTCCGACCGGCGGCGCCGCTCCGACCGTGAACGTACTGCTGCAGGATGCGAGCAATCACGGCAGCTTTCTGGCTCCCGTCAGTTACCCCATTGCCGCACAGGATCTGCCTCAGTCCATCGTGCTCAAGGACCTTCAAGGATCGGGCAAGCTCGACATCGTCATCGGCGGCCAACAAACCGTGACCGTGCTGCTGCACGATCCGGCGAATCCCGGCAAGTTTCTCGCAGCGAGCATTTATCCGGCCGCGGGCGCGAACGAGATCGCGGTCGCCGACATCAATGGCGACGGCAAACCCGACATCGTGGTCAGCAACGGCGTGACGAATCCGATTCAAGGGGGGGTGGTGACGACGCACCCCGGCGTATTGCTGCAAAGCGCTACCACCCCGGGCACCTTCGGGATGCTCCAGGACCTGCCCTAGGAGCCTGTCGGCGAGATCCGATGCGCCGGGGTCAGTTCATGAAGGGCTGGCTTTCTACCTCGCGCGCCTCTTGATTGTGTCCCTGGGCGCGCAAAGCGTCCGCGAGCACCCGTCCCGACTGCTTGCGCGCGCTGGGATCGCCGCTCGCCAGCGCCAGCGCCTTGCGGGCGCAGCCCTCGGCCTGATGCGGGTCGCGCTCCGCGAGCCGCAGCCGTCCCAGCTCAATCCACAGCAGGGGATTGTTGGGTTCGATGCGCAGTGCCCGATCGAGCGTGGATGAGGCGCCATCGAATTCGCCGTGGGCGAGCAGCGACCGCGCCTGCGTCACCAGCGAAAGAGTGGCGGGCGACAAGGAATTCTGGCGAGGCGGCGGCGGCACGGGAGTGGGCGAGCCCGGCGAGGGAGAGTTCGGCGCCGACCCATTGGGCGCCGACGAATTCGGTGCCGCTGAACCGCCTGTGGGCGAACCCGGCGACTGCTCGAGCCGCGCCGAAGACGCGCAGCCGCCGAGCAGCACGGCGACCAGGAGCGCGAAGACCGGCGTTTTCAATGAATGATGCGTTTGAACCATGCCTTGATCTTGTCACTCACCGGAGCCGGTGGCGAGGGGATGCAATCCGGTTTGCGCGGCAGCACCGTGTCCTTCGGCACGGACACCAGGACGGCGTCCGCACTGCAACCCGGTGTCGTCTCTAGCCCATCCCCGTATCCGATCCAGCGGTCCTCGACCAGTTCCGGGGCCACCGGTTGGAACGAGGCTGATTTGAGTTTCGCGAGGGTGTCGGCCCATACGGGCAGCGCGCCGGCGGCGCCGGTGAGCCCGGTGACGTGGTTGTCGTCGTAGCCCACCCACACGACGGCGACATAGCTGCCGGTGAATCCCGCGAACCAGCTGTCGCGGGTATCGGAAGAGGTACCGGTCTTGCCGGCGACCACCGTTCCCCGCGGCAGGCGAGTGGGAGCGTCCCGGCCGGTGCCGCGCGTGGTCACCAGGGTGAGCATGCGGTCGAGCTGGTAGACGGCGGACGGCGGCGCCGCGGCCTCGACCTGCACTTTGAAGCTCTTGAGGGGCCGGCCCTGCTCATCGAGTACCGCGTGCACCGCGCGCATTCGGGCGCGAAAACCGCCGTTCGCCAGCGAGGTATAGACCTCCACGACCTCGAGCGGCGTCATCTCGACCGTCCCGAGCAGCAGCGACGGATTGAGGGTGGGCGCCGTTTCGAGCCCCAGCCTCTGCAGCGTCTCGACCACCTGCGGCAATCCGAGGTCCAGCCCGAGCCGAACGGTCGCCAAATTCATGGACTCGGCCAGTGCTCGCGCCATCGGCACGCGCCCATACACCTGGTGCTCGAAGTTCTGCGGTGCCCAGATACTGCCGTCGCCGAGCTTGAGCTCGATGGGTGCGTCCTCGATCACGGTGGCCGCGTTGTAGCGGCCGGTCTCGATCGCGGTCAGGTACACCGCGGGCTTGACCAAAGAGCCGATCGGCCGGCGTGCATCGAGTGCGCGGTTGAAGCCGTCGGCCCCGACTTCGCGGCCGCCCACCACGGCGACGACGTCGCCGCTGTTCGGCTCGGCGACGATCACCGCGCCTTCGAGGTGCGAGCCGCGCACCCGGCTCGCGGCATCGAGGCGCTTCAAGTTCGATGTCAGCGCGAGCTCCGCCGCCGCCTGCGCTCGCGGGTCCAGGCTCGTGTACACGGCGAGACCTGCGGCCGCGAGATCCGCCTCGGCATAGTCGCGCTTCAAATGACGGCGAACGAGATCGAGGTAGGCCGGCACGTAGCCGCCGCCCGGGGGCTTCAAGGCCAGTGGATTCGCGGCGGCGCGTTTTGCGGCCGCGGGGTCGATGACATGCGCATCGGCCAACTCCTGCAGCACGAGGTTGCGCCGCGCGCGCGCACGGTCGGGATGTTTGCGCGGGTCATAGAAGGACGGACCCTTGACCAACCCGATGAGCAGGGCCATTTCATCCACGTCGAGTTCGGCGAGGGGCTTGGCGAAGTAATACTCGCTGGCGAGTCCGAAGCCGTGGATGGCGCGCGCACCGTCCTGGCCGAGATACACCTCGTTGAGGTAGGCGACGAGGATTTCCTCCTTGGAATAGTGCGCCTCGAGCCGCAGCGCCATGATGGCTTCGGTCGCCTTGCGCCCAATCGTCTGCTCATCC
>Ga0209624_10001418_pt1 | contig 18839 bp, 14 predicted proteins | sample JacPinW_OM2H0_O1_FD_188565 | JGI IMG/M metagenome (GOLD analysis project Ga0209624, IMG submission 188565) | Forest soil microbial communities from Algoma, Ontario, Canada - Jack Pine, Ontario site 1_JW_OM2H0_O1 (SPAdes) (version 2) | ecosystem: Environmental > Terrestrial > Soil > Boreal...
ACGAGCCCGCCACGGCGGAGATCACACCGCTTGGAGATAGCGCCGCGCGCATCACCTTCTCGGAGCCGCAGCGCGCGATCACGCCTGGGCAGGCGGCCGTTTTTTATTCAGGCGAGCAGGTTCTCGGCGGCGGCTGGATCGCTTCCACCTAAGGCTGGATTTGCGGTTTCCCTGTCAAAGTTCACAAAGTCCGACGCTCCAGGATCGTGCTGCGCCCCACAATTCTTCATGACACTGGCAGTTTCCTGAAATGACCGCTTGTCTCTGAAGATCACATTCGCGAAGGCGCGCGAACTCCCGCGGGGTGATTGTAGATTCTGTCAGTGCATGTCGTAAACATTTGGAGAGACTCAATCAACGGCGGGCGGATCAGACTGGCGGTGATCGACAACCTTGAACCCCTGGGGCAGTTCGAAAAGGTGAACATCGGGTTCGGAAAGATTTATTTCGGTTACGGTAAAGACCTGGGTGCCAAAAGACGGGTCTGATCGCTTTGAGAGCAGATTGATTCCCAGTTGCTCCGCGTACCAATATTCCCGCGTGAGATTGATCTTCTGATCGTTTCCAATCACTCCGGGGTTGTAAGTTACGATCTCACGCGAGCCGACCGTGTCCACACCCAGGAGCGTTTGATGGCCTAAATCCTCACGGGCGACGTATCCAGCGTCATTCGGCAACGGCCCTGCGGGTGCCCCAACAACATTGTAAATAGTCGAGGTGGTGGGCGAGTAGGTGGTCAAGGTACAAACCTTTGGCGAGACCAGGAGGAAACAGGTATAGAGAGTGTGCTCGGTCGGGTCTGAAATCTGTACAGCGTTCATTTGCGAATTGACTTTCCCGTTCTTCGGCACCAAGAGCCAGCGCTCCTGATAAATGCGCCCCGAACTATCGCGCGCGATACGCCGGTCATTCACAAATGTGATGGTTCCATTATCCGAGGATCCGCGCACCCACTCCGTATGAAGCGTCGTAACGAAAGGCGAATTCGCCTTCGGCGGCACGACGATGCTTTCAAGAACCTGTCGCGTTCCGCCATCCTGGAGCTGAACCGGGCGAGTGCCCCCGTATTGAACAGAAGTCTGGGAGATCACTACAACAGGGCAGAGAACAGCGAGAAAAGCGATGAGGACAGCCCGGACCATCGCGGCCTCCTGGGACGCCGAGATATTACCATATTCATCATTGAGACCCATGCGGACGGGTCCTTAGCTCAAAGGGCTGATCTTGTTTCTCACCCGTTGCGTAAGTGCCTCCGGACCGTCTTCATCCCTTCCGTACACGCGTACCTGTTGATGGCGATCATCCAGAGGTTTTTGGGGGAGGAGTCTTGGACTGCAATCGTGGGCTAAGACCAAAGGGAGCCCGCAGAAGCAGCTGTTTCTCGGGAAAGCCGTAGGGCGAATCGGCCGAGAAAAACCGTTTGAAGGGAATCGAAACCAGAAGTGCACCGCACGCGCGGTTTCAGATGAAGAGTTCTTCGTCCTGCGTCACGGAGTCGGGTTCGGGCCGCCGGCCGCTGCGGATGAATTCCAGTCCCGCCTTGATGCCCTTCAGCACCGCAGAAGCTTGACGCACCGGCTTCCACACCTTCGATCGGAACGTCGTGCCGGTTTCTTCAATCACTTCCAGTGCACCGGTCAGGATATGATCTGCGCGTACCACCTGGATGCGCAGTCGCTCGACCATGTCGGTGAACACGCGGTCGACCTTTTGCGCCTGTCCGCGAGCCAGCCGCGCGATTTCAGCGCCGTCGCCCATGATGCTGGCGATGCGTTCCTCGGAGTCTTCCAAAATGCGGTTCGTACGGGTCAGGATTGGGTCCAGGCGCCCTTGCAGCTGCAAAGCGATGCGCGTAAACGTCCCGATGGCCGTGCGAAGCTGCACGAACATAGCCAGCAGGATCGCCATCTGGATTACGATCGCGGCGGCAGCTACGGCGATAAATAGTTCAAGCCATCCCGACATGGAGAGGCTCCCAGGGCGTTACGAGATTTTGGCTTCGCGTTTGTAGGTCTCTTTACCGGCGTCAACCGCGGTTGAGATCGCGTCCTTCTGACGGGCCATGATTTCCTTGCTGCGCTCGATCAGATCCTCGGCGCGCTCGCGCAGTTCGCGAGCCTTTTTCTGTGCGAAATCCCGGCCTTCTTCGGCCTTCGAGGACAAATACTCGCGTGTCTCCTCGCCTGATTTCGGTGCGAATAAAATTCCGACCAGTGCCCCAATGCCCAGCCCGACCAGAAAGAAGCTCACCTTGGATCCCACGTTATCGCTCATGTCGCACCTCCAAATTGCAGAGTAGCATAGCCTTACCAGTACGGGCAAGACGCAGCGGATTTCGCGCATGGAATGGGAGTCCAATGTTGGCAACCAGGAAGAATCGGGCTCGGTTCCTGTGGGGCTTTGCACCGCGAAATGAGTGCGCGAGCATACGTCCAGAGCGGCCAGAAGCGACTTAGCTCGAGCTTTGTTTCGTGCGGGCGATGCTGTTGAGAGTCGTAATCAGGTCAGTTCCGAGATTGGATTTCGGAACGTAATAGTCGACTCCCACGGAGTCCGCAAGATGCCGTAAAACACCGGGATCCTGGGCGCTCATCAGTACGATTGTTGCCGTGGGGATGGCGTTACGTAATCTGGTTGCGACGGAAGCGCCTGAAGCTTGAGGGAGCGAGAGATCCAACAAAATGATGTCGGGCACTGTCTCGGTCGCTCGCACAATCGCCTGATCGCCGTCGGCAGCCTCTCCGCACACCAGCCACTCACTGGAATGAGAGACAAGCAGCGTCTTGATCGCGCTGCTGACAAAGTCCGAATCGTCTGCGATGAAAACCCGAAGCGCCATAGCAGTCTTGTGCGGCCGAATTTGGTCCGCGATGTCACGCAAAGTCCATACAGTAAAAGCTGTATGGCCGTTCGCACCCTTTTACCATTAAGCCTCTATCCTACCAGAAGTCAAACTCAAATATACTTCCCGACAGTCCGGGGACGAAACCGCAAGACTTTCTCCTTCCCCAGCAGGAGCGCACTGGTGTTGTCATTGCTGTTGGTCGACGACCACAAAGGCGTCAGAAAAAGCATTCGAGACCTGCTGTCGGGCCGCTTGGATTGGAGCGTCTGTGGCGAAGCTGCGAATGGAATCGATGCGATTGAACAAGCGCGACTGCTTAGGCCCGACATTGTCCTTATGGACATTTCCATGCCCCTCATGGATGGCCTGGAGGCAACGCGACACATTCTCAAGGAGTTCCCTCGTTGCAAGGTTGTGATTATTACCCAAAATGACGCCTCCGTCGCCCGACATCAGGCAGTTGCGGTCGGTGCCATGGCCTTTGTGGCTAAGTCTCAACTCTCGCGGGAGTTGCTGCCGACGATCGAAAGGGTCGCAGGACAGCAGGACCCCAACATCGATCCAGCTCCTCAGCCCGACGTTACGGCCTCGGCGGATCGAGTCGCAGGCACTGAGCCGAAAGTTGATCAGCTGGTTCGTGAGTTCGACTGGTCGAAAACGCCTGTAGGCCCAATCGACCTGTGGCCTGAGAGTTTGAAGACCTTGGTTCGCGTTCTGCTGACCTCCCGTTTTGCAATGTGGATGGGCTGGGGTCCGGACCTGACGTTCTTCTACAACGACGCATACGCGCGAATGACCCTCGGCAAGAAGCACCCCTGGGCTTTGGGTAGACCGTCTCGCGAAGTGTGGGCAGAAATCTGGGACGATATCGGGCCAAGAATTCAGAAGGTGCTCGATAGCGGCGAAGCCACCTGGGATGAGGCTCTGCTGCTGTTCTTAGAGCGGAGCGGGTACCGCGAAGAGACGTACCACACCTTCTCCTATAGTCCCTTGGCTGACAGTGATGGCAGAGTCAGGGGCCATCTCTGTGTGGTCACCGAAGAAACCGACCGGGTCATCGGTGAGCGTCGTCTAAGGACGCTGCGGTCGCTCGCTGCTGAGCTGAACCAGACCATCACCGAAGAACAAGTATGCGCATCCATTGCTCGCTCGCTGAGTGAGAATCAAAAAGATCTGCCGTTTTCGCTGATCTACCTGTTCAGCGAGGATGGGAAGCAAGCCGACCTGGCCTGCCAGACGGGCATCGAAGCAGGTCATGCCGCCGCACCAATTTCGATTCAGGTCGATGAACAAGAAGAGCTTTGGCCAGTCAGCGCGATCTGCAAAGGGCATCCGTCGGTCATTGTCGAGAAATTGTCCGATAGCTTCGCCCGGGTTCCGTCCGGTGCCTGGGACGCGTCGCCGTCCGGCGCAATCCTGGTTCCCATCACGAGTCAGGGCCAGGACCGCCCGGCCGGAGTTTTCGTCGCTGCCCTAAATCCCTACCGGCAACTCGATACTGACTACATGGGTTTCGTCGATCTCGTGGCGGGCCAGATTGCCGCGAGCATTGCGAATGCACGCGCGTACGATGAGGAAAGAAAAAGGGCCGAGGCGCTGGCGGAGATTGATCGGGCGAAGACACGGTTTTTCAGCAACGTGAGTCACGAATTCCGTACTCCCCTGACCCTGATTCTCGGACCTCTTCAAGATCTGCTCGCAAGAAGCCAGACCCACCTGTCGCCTACGGCTAAAGAGCAACTCGAACTTGCAAACCGCAACGGCGCGCGCCTGTTGCGACTGGTTAACACATTGCTTGATTTCTCCCGGATCGAAGCCGGGCGAGTCCGGGCTGTTTACCAGGCGACGGACGTCGCAAGCTTCACCGAAGAGCTTGCCAGCGTGTTTCGCTCCGCCACGGACAGGGCTGGAATCCGCCTGGCGGTGAATTGTAAACCGATCGAAGAGCCAGCTTACCTGGATCGAGACATGTGGGAGAAAATCGTTCTCAATCTCGTTTCAAACGCGTTCAAGTTCACCTTTGAAGGCGAAATCGAGGTTAGCGTCCGTCAAGTGGGACGCAATGCAGAACTCCGTGTCCGTGACACGGGTGTCGGAATTCCTCCCGAAGAGATCCCTCGGCTGTTTGATCGTTTTCACCGCGTTCCGAACACGCGCAGCCGCACGCACGAAGGCAGCGGCATCGGCCTTGCCCTGGTCCACGAGCTCGTCAAACTCCACGGCGGCTCGATGCAGGTCGAGAGTGTACCGGAGCAGGGCAGCAGCTTTATCGTGACCATCCCGCTCGGACAGGATCATCTGGAGTCTGAGCAAGTCGGCGGGGATCGCCCGCTGTCTTCGACTGCCACCGGAGCCGCGCCGTTTGTCGAGGAGGCTCTGCGGTGGCTGCCAGAGTCCGGATCAATTGGCACGGCATCCCAGATCGCGACCGATTACGATTTGATGGCAGTTCCTGCTCCGTCGTTTTCCGAGAACGCGACCAGGTCGCGGGTGCTCATTGCCGACGACAACGCGGATATGCGCGTCTACCTTATGCACCTTCTGGCGGAACGCTTTGAGGTGCAAGCCGTTGCGAACGGTCGGGATGCGCTCAAGGCCATAGCCGACAGAACGCCTGACCTTGTTCTTAGCGACGTAATGATGCCGGAGCTGGATGGATTTGGGCTGCTCCGAGAATTACGCGCCAAGCCTGAAACCAGAACCGTTCCGTTCATCCTTCTCTCGGCCAGGGCCGGAGAGGAGTCGCGCGTCGAGGGGCTGCACGCTGGTGCCGACGATTATCTTGTGAAGCCTTTTAGCGCCCGCGAATTGATTGCCCGGGTTCAGACACATCTGCAGTTGGCTCACGTTCGTAACGAGGCAGGGAAGGCCGTTCGCGAAAGTGAAACCAAGCTTCAGATCTCGCTGAATGCGTCGAACATGGGGGTGTTTTATTGGCATCCGGACCAGGACCGGACAGAAGCCGACGCCAGAGTTCTGGAGATTTTCGGACTTTCATCCACCGAGGAATTGACGCTTGCTGAAGCGCTCGGCAGGATGATCCATGCCGACGACCGGAAGCAGTATGCCGACGGCGTCAAACGGTCACTCGATCCCTCCGGTGACGGCAAGCTGCAGGAAGAGATTCGCATTCGTCTAGAAGATGGCCGAGAGCGCTGGATTTCGGTAACGGCTCAAGTACAGTTTGCCGGAGGCTCCAGGGCGGAGCGCATGGCGGGCCTGATCGGGGATATTACCGCGCGAAAGCGAGCCGAAATCGCACTGCGCGAAAGTGAGGAGAGGCAGGCCTTTCTGCTCACTCTGAGCGACGCTTTGCGACCGCTCGCAAGCTCGATCGAGATTCAGGAAACCGCAGCTCGCTTGGTCGGGGCATACCTGAAAGCCAATCGTGTTGGATACGGGGAAGACCAAGGTGACGGCGTAACCGTCGCAATTTCACGGCAATTTGCGAACGGTGTACACGAAATCAACGGTACATACCGGTATCAGGATTTTGGCGAGGAGTATCTGAAGGGATTGCGGGCGGGTCGCACCGTCATACGAGACGATATCGCAAACGACCCGATTCTCGGTGACTCCGAGAAGGCCGCTTATGCGGCGCTCGAGGTGGGCGCTTCGATCAATATCCCTCTCATCAAAGCCGGACGGTTGGTGGCCATCCTGTTTACCCACTACAAGCACGCGCACAAGTTTTCGGGTGCTGAAGTGACACTGCTGATTGAAGTTGCGGAGCGAATTTGGGCGGCCATAGAACGCTCAAATGCAGAGGAGCGCTTCCGCACGCTCGCTGAATCGCTGGAATCGGAGGTACGCGTTCGCACAAGAGAACTGGAAGAGCGCAATCGAGAAATTGTGCAACAGGCCGAAACTGTCCAGTCTCTTTCACGAAGTCTCATGCATCTCCAAAATGAAGAGCGCAGACACATCGCAAGGGAACTTCACGACAGCGCCGGCCAGACACTGACTGTTCTGAGCATGAACCTGGTGAAAGCCTCCCAACTGAGTGCGGCGGGCGATCCGCGGTTGTGGGAACAGATTTCAGAAGCGCAGAAGATTGTTGAGCAGCTTACGCAGGAGATACGCACGACATCCTATCTGTTACACCCACCCCTGCTCGATGAAGCCGGTGTTTCGGCGGCTCTGAAGTGGTACGTCGAGGGTCTAGCGGAACGGAGTGGACTGAAGATACGCCTGAATTTACCCGAGGATCTGGAACGGTTTTCTCGCGACGCGGAATTGGTGGTTTTCCGGGTCGTGCAGGAGTGCCTGACCAATATTCACCGTCACTCCGGGAGCAAAACAGCAACCATTACCCTCACATTGACGAGTGGCACTGTCTCGATCAAGATCCAGGATTCCGGCAAGGGAATGTCGGCTGAAAAACTTAGGGAGATCCAGTCGGGGGCTTCCGGTGTCGGAGTTCGTGGCATGCGCGAGCGCGTCGGTCAATTGGGCGGGAAGATCTGCTTCCGCTCAGACGCTTCCGGTACCACGGTGTCCATAACCCTGCCTGCTTCGGCGGCGATTCCTAAAAGCCTGGCTCCGTCGCCAACCCTGGAAGCGAACGCCTAGTCCGGGTGTCTCAGCCTGATTTTCGGATTCTGGCCGCGAGCAACGCTACGATCGCAAAAAAAACCACGTTGACGAGCACGGCGACCGGGTACACGGTCCAGATTGGCCAACGTGCGCCCGTGTGCCCCAGCGTTGACAGCGGGAAAGAAAACAGGGTTCCAGGCAGTAGCAGCAGCAACGATCCCCCCAGGAAAACCGGGTCCTGGAGTACATAGAGGCCTGCCACACCGGCCAGCAGACCCAGGATCTGCAGGGTGCCGAAGACCCACCAGTACTTGCGCTTCATGGCGCTTCCTCGCTGGCGCTGACCGCCCGAGTTTTGCCCGAGCAGGTCCCGTACTGCTACCTCAAGGGTACTCCGCAATGGGGGCTGTACTTGGTGGAAGTTCCACGCGAGCAAACCGCCGGCCGGGCTCAGACCGAGCCTTGACGCAGCGCGTCGAATACTCGCTGGGCTTGGCTGGGCGGGATTTCAGCGGCGAGTTCCTCGACCGTCAGTTGGCGCAGGCGGGTTACGCTTCCAAATCTCCGCAGCAGTTTTTGCGCGGTCCGGTCGCCCACGCCGGGAATTTCCGTGAGTGCCGTGCGGATGCGGCCGGCCGAACGACGCTGCCTGTGAAAAGTAACCGCAAAGCGGTGGGTCTCATCGCGAATCTGCTGGATCAGATGGAGAACAGGGGAGTGATGATCCAGGGCAATCGGTTCCTGCTCGCGTCCGAGCACGTAGAGGATTTCCTCTTTCTTCGCGATGCTCGCGACCGGCTGGTTGATGATCTGGAGCTCCTCAAGCGCCTGCGCTGCTGCGTGCAACTGGCCGATCCCCCCGTCAATCAGGATCAGGCTCGGCATCGGCTTTCGGTCCTCCTGCAACCGGCGATATCGCCTCTGGACCGCCTCGCGCATGCTCGCGAAATCATCGCGCAGCAGTCCGTCGGTCTTGTCCGTTCCCGGCGACATGGCGGATCCCCGAATGATGAATTTTCTGTAATCGGACTTCTTCATCTTTCCGTCTTCCCAAACAACCATCGACGCCACCGTGTCCGATCCTTGAATATGCGAAATATCGAAGCTCTCGATGCGCCTGGGTGGCTCGGGAAGTCCCAGCGCCGATTCCAGCGCACCGGCGATGGCCCTGGAGCTTGGTTTCAGGACGCGAAAGCGCTGCACGAAGGAGTGATTCGCGTTTTTCTCGACCAGTTCCAGGAACGCGTGTTTCCGTCCGCGTTGCGGGTTAAGGATTTCCACCCGATGCCCGGCCGACTCGCTTAGCACGTCCTCGAGCAGCTCGCGGTCTTCGAAGTCCATCGGCGTGTGGATGTAGCGCGGAAGATAACTCGCCTCCAGATACAGCTGCTTCAGCAGCGACGGCAAGAACTCAGCAGGCTCGAACGCCGCCTGATCCTCCCAGTAGAAATCGCGCCGATCAACCACCCTCCCGGCGCGAATGTGGAACAGGTTTACGGCGACCTGAGGAGGTTCCGCGTACCAAGCGAGCACGTCGGTATCGTCGCCTTCGGCAGCTGCGATTTTTTGGCGCTCCTCCATTTCGGTGAGCGTGCGCAGCAGGTCGCGATATCCGCCGGCCTCCTCGTAGCGCTGCTCATCGGAGGCGCGTTCCATGCGTTCCTTCAGACTGCGCGAAAGATCGTTGCGCCGTCCTTCAAGAAACAGGCGGACGTCTTTCGCCGCCTCGGTGTAACGCTCGTCGGTAACCAGGGCGGCGCACGGCCCCAGGCATCGGTGAATGTAGAATTGCAGGCAGGGCCGCGGGTGCATTCTGGAGAGATCGACCGTGCAGGACGGCACCAGAAAATGCTTGTGGATCAATTGCACGAGCCGGTAGGCGAGGCTCGCAGGGAAGTACGGCCCGAAGTACGTCGAGCCGTCCTTGTTCAGCCGGCGCGTCACATACACCCGTGGATATTTCTCGAACCCGGTGTAGCGGATGTAGGGATAGGTCTTGTCATCGCGAAGCAACACATTGAACTTCGGCATGTGCCGCTTGATGAGGTTGTTCTCAAGCGCCAGCGCCTCTTTCTCGTTGTCTACGACGATGTACCGAAGGTCTGCGATCTCGCGCACGAGTGACCCGGTCTTGGCATCCTGCTGGTGGGACTCAAGGAAGTAGGACTTGACGCGGCTGCGCAGCGAACGCGCTTTGCCGACATAAAGGATTTTCCCGCCGGCATCCTGAAAAAGGTACACACCGGGCTGCAAAGGCAGTTGATCGACTTTTTCACCGAGTTCCATTTGCCGCGCGCTACAATTAGCTCGAGCTTCACTCGACCGGGGGATCGTGCGGGATCGAGACAACTTTCATGATAGCAAAGGCAATCTAAGCAGAACGAGAAACCCTATGCGCACTCGAGCTTTCCAACTCGCACTGGCGGCCTTGCTCGTTGCCGTGACGATTTCAGCGCAGCAAGGCGATCAGAAGCCCAATCCGGCTCCCGCAGCGCCGGGCCCGGGCGAATCCTCGTCCTCGAAACCCTCCCAGGCGCCTCCCGCTGTTCCATCGAGCACGGGAACCTACGATCCGGTCTCAGCGGAAGATGACATCGAAGTCGGCACGTTTTATATGCACAAGGGCGACATCGACGCTGCGATTTCGCGATACAAGGACGCGATCCGCCTGCGATCGAACTTTGCGAAGCCTCGCCTGTTGCTGGCCGAGGCTTATGAGAAAAAGAACGACAAGCCCGATGCGTTGAAATACTACAAGGAATATCTGGAGGTATTTCCGACCGCTCCGGACGGGAAAAAGGTCCGCAGCAAGATCGAAAAGCTGTCCGCCGAGTGAGTCGCAATCCTGCCTGTCCGAAGTGAACTACTTGCCCTGCAGGACCCAATCCGAGGTTGTTTCGTCAAACTGGAAGCCGTAACGGTTCCAGGCGGTGCCCGTAGATTCCTTGCGGACCACATGCGCGCGCCCGGCATGGCGCTCGGTACCGCCTGATTTCAAGAAAACGTTCACCTGCGCGCCCTTGACCAGGGTGGCCGCGGAGTTGCACAGAAAGCCGCCGGCGCTGACATTGTCGGTCGTGGTTGACTCGTCGAATTCCTTTCCGTTCGCGTCGGTACCGCGCAGCTTCAGAATCACCCGCATCTGCACGCGCTTGTGAGCGCGGCGCTCTGGCTGCTTGCCTTTGAGTTCCTCGCTGAGGGCGGCTCTTAAAGCAGCGAAATCAACGGGCTTGTGAAAATATCCCTTGGCGCCCAGACTCTCGCAGTGCTCCTTGTATTTCGTGCCGGCCTCGCCGGTGATCACAAAAATCGGAATTCGCGAGGTATAGCTGAGGGTATGAAAGCTCTGGCAAAGCTCGAAGCCCGAGAACCCCGGCATCATCAGATCCAGCAGAATGGCATCGGGCTTGTGCTCAAGCGCAAGACCCAGAGCCTGTTCCGGATCGCCCGTTTCGACGATCTGATAGGCGTCCGAGAGTCTCGTCCGGAGCAGCCCGCGCACGGCTTCGTCATCGTCCACAATCAGAATTTTTGGCATGGTCTGCTTTCTAGGTGGTTTCGGTCACAACGCGACGATCCAGCGCCTCGCGAATTTTGCGCGTCAGGACTTCGCGGGTAAACGGCTTCAGCAAAAACACACTTCCCGGATCAACCGGTCCCTGCGACCCTACCGCCTGTCCCGTATATCCAGACATATAGGCTAACCGAACATCGGGGCGACGGCGCGAAAGTTCCTGCCCGAGTGCCCGACCGCCCATCCCGGGCATGACCATGTCCGTCAACAGGAGATCGATCGTATCCGTGTAGGCATCGCTGATCTGCAGTGCTTCAATGCCGTCTTTTGCCTCCAGCACCTTGTAGCCGCACATCTCCAGGGTATTTCTGGTCAAGGTCCGCAGGGAGCTCTCGTCTTCGGCAAGCAGAATCGTCTCGTGGCCGGTAAACGAAGTGGCTGTGCCTGCGGGCGCCTCGGTCTTGATCGCTTCATGCACGCGCGGAAGATAAATCTTGAAAGTGGTGCCGGCGCCGGGCGAGCTGTAGATATCGATATAGCCGCCGCTTTGCTTCACCACGCCGTACACTGTCGACAGGCCCAGACCAGTGCCTTTACCCTTTTCCTTGGTCGTGAAGAAGGGCTCAAAGGCCCGCGCCTTGGTTTCGGCGTCCATTCCGATTCCGCTGTCTGTGACCGTCAGCAGCACGTACGGCCCGGGCTGTACCGGGTAGGGATAACGACGAATGAAGGCCTCATCCATGATCATGTTCTGGGTCTCAATTGCGAGCTTGCCGCCCTGCGGCATGGCGTCTCGCGCATTTACGACCAGATTCATGACGACCTGCTCGAGCTGCCCTTGATCGGCCTTCAGCCTGCCCAGGTCGGGGCTCAGCACGGTTGAAAGCTCGACGTCCTCGCCGATCAGCCGACGCAGCATTTTTTCCATGTCGGACACAACACCATTCAAATCAAGAACCTTGGGATCAAGAACCTGCTGGCGGCTGAACGCCAGCAGCTGGCGCGTGAGCGAAGCAGCCCGCTTGCCGGCCTTCAGGATTTCATCGACGCTGCTGCGAAGCGAGTTTCCCGCCTCAAGACTCTCCTGCAGGTATTCTGCATAGCCGATGATGACACCGAGCAGATTGTTGAAGTCGTGCGCGACCCCGCCCGACAGCCGGCCCACGGCCTCCATTTTCTGTGCCTGGCGAAATTTTTCTTCCAGCTGCCGGCGCTCGCTGACGTCGCGATTTACGATGACCAGTTGCTCCACCTGTTTCTGCGCGTTCAAAATCGCGCTCGCGCCGGATTCAATCACGTGCCAACTGCCGTCCCTGTGCCGCATCCGGTATTGAACGGTGCGGCCCTGGCTGCCTGCCGTCGCTTCCTTGGCGGCCTGCTCGGCGAGCTGGCGGTCGTCGGGATGAACCTGCTCAAAGAACGAAGTGCTTTCCAGCTCCTCATTGGTAAAACCGAGAATCCGCGCGTACGCCGGGCTGTTGTAAAGCCTGCGACCGCTGGGATCGACGACGGCGATCATGTCCGCGGCGTTTTCACTGATTAGGCGAAACAGTTCTTCGCGCTCGACCAGCTGGTGGCGAATGCGGTAAATCTGCACCTGCTGATAGATCGTGTAGAGGTCGAAAAGCAACACCAGGGCAACCAGGCCGCGAATCGCAATGCTCAAGTGGAGATTGTCGAAATCCCCGGCGTACTGGCGCAACATCGGGAAGCTGAAGGAAAGGACGGCCAGTGTGAGCAGCAGGGTGACCAGGATGGCCGAGGACCATAGCAGCCACTCGCGCCGCTCAATGCGGCGCATACCGACTTGAATATTACTGGAGGATGGTATTTTCATAATGAATCTCAACCAGTATCGCCAGCTGCTCGCCGCGACCTAGTTGACACAACGCATGCTTACTTTCCTACGCAGAACTACGTACAGAGGGGACTCGAGCGGCAAGCTAACTGATAATGCAGCAGTTAGCGCCTTCTGGGGGCCGGGAAATGCGCCAAAAAGCGCGTGGCGCGTGCGTAATCTGTAAACGCTTTTTCTTCGGCGCGGAACACTGGCGAGTGTGATTCACGCCTGCAGCGGGCAAAACGGATCGGGTGCTTCAGGTGCAGCATTTCGTGGTAGAGGACGTAGGCCACGACATATTGGGGAACGTCCTCAGAGTCGAGTTGGCGGTTCAGCACAATCTGGTGAAGCGCGGGATCAAAACATCCCAGTTGTGTGCGCCACACCCTGGAACTCCATCCCAGACGCGGGCGCGTAAGCGCGCTCTGGAAATACAGGCTGTTCAACCGCTCAAACAACGGTTCCAGGTCGTGGTACCTGCCGGCAGGGCAGTGCTCCATTCTGCGCGCCCGGCGCTGGCGCGTAACCAGAAGGCGCCGGCGCGTGGATCGCGCATAGGAGAACCTGCGATAGGTTTCAATCAAGTCGGCCGGCGGGCGTCGCCGGTACAAACGCCCCAGCAGGATTGCCGCTGCCGCCTCGACCACGGTGCGTGGAGCATAGCCAAGTACATCGGAAAGTCGGACGTGAGCGGTATCGTTGCGCAGTCGGATCGTGTGGGTCAGGTCCGCGTAAGGATGATATTCAACGACGAAGTGCGGCGGGCGCCCCTCGCATCCAAGCCGGGTATAGATGCGCTGGAAGATTCGTTCACCGCCCGGTACGGGCCGCCTGCGGGATTGGGCCGGTTGGGATATTGCCGTCACTGCTTTCTCCGGATCGGCGGGGCTTGCGCTTCCTTGAGAGCATCAGCGACATCCGACAGAGCGTCCTTGGTTCCTTCAATCGCGTCTTCCAGCGTCTCGCGGTAGGTGTCGAGCTCCGGTCCATCCTTGTCGTACTTCTCAAGAATTTCAAGAAAGCCCTTGTCCTTGGTCTGCATCAGTTTTAGCGATTCCCGGATATCCAGATGCTTTTCCTGGGCGAGCGCGATCTGGTCGGCTCCGTCGTCCACGCACCCTGCGTAACCGTTCAGCAGACCGTTCAGGATTTCACTCCGCCGCCGCTCTTGCACGTTCCGGCCAATCTCGTACTCGAATTTGGTCAGCCGGTCCTCGGCGAAGCTGACGTAGAGCCTTATGCGCTCGGCAGGCATGCGCGCGTCACGTATCTTGTCAGACTCCTGTTCGCTCAGGTAGTCCTTGAGTTGCGGGGAGGCGTTCGGGACACGCGCCCGTATAGGACCGGCCAACATGACCGAACTCCAGACTGCGGTTGCGATTACTGCAATACGGTGCCGCATCGAAGCTCCTCAGTGTCAGTACCGAGCCGCTAGTTCGGAGGCGCCGGCTTTACCGGCGGCTCGTGCGGAAAAAGATGTTGAATCAGGCGAACGTTGATGTCGCCCAGATCGCCGCGGATCAAAAGAAAAGGCTCCTGCTCGTCGGTCGTCATGTTCACGATTACAGCGTCCAGGCGCCGGAGCGAGTCCCGCAGGGAAAACTGCAGCTGCTTGAATCCGGCAGGATGTTTTTCGGCATCGACGCCCATGGCGGTAAGTGCCTTGTCGCAGGAGTCGATCTCGTCGCGGTACAGCTTGAGAACGGCAAGCGCCTCCGGAAGTTTCCCCTCGGCGACGTCGGCGTCAACTTCGGCGAATTCCGCGTCACCGAGCTGGGGCATGAGCTTGGCCTTGTTCACTGGACTGGGTTCCCGCTCAAAACGGGCGCGAAGATCGGCGATCTTGGCCTGCGCGACGACCACGCTTGCGCACAGGACGGTCGCTGCGATGAGCATCGAAATACGGATCTTCCGTTGCAATACTACCTCTTCTTGTTCTGCATCTCGCGGGTGAGTACGCGTACGCGTTCGGTAGCTACAAAATACATATCGCTATCCTGGTTCGTATTCAACTGCAGAAACTTCTTATAAGCGTCCAGCGCCTGCGCCAAGTTTCCCAAATTATCGTAACAGACGGCGCGGACGTACCAGCTCGCAAGGGGCAGCTCCTCGCGCTTGGAAAGTGCGTCCAGAGCCGCAAGCGCCTCGGGAAAATTCTTGCTGCCGTATTCGGCGTCAACCAGATACGCCAGAACGTCGTTCGCCTGAGGGTTCATGTTGTAGGCCGCCCCCAGCCAGTGAACTGCGTTCGGATAGTCCTTGCTGAGAAGAAACGCCTCTCCCAAGCGCGCAGCGACGTCAGCATCTTGCGGTGCAAGCGCCGCCGCCTTCTGAAGCACCGCCACGGCAGCCGGGTAGCGCTTCTGCTTCCAGTAGATGTCCGAGCGAAGCTTCAAGGTGCCCAGGTCCTCCGGCCTGGTCTTTGCCGCCTGGTCGAGATCTGCGATCGAGTCATCGTACTTCTCCATCTCAAACAGCATCGAGGCGTGCTCGCGGCGGACGGCTGCGTCGTCCGGGCGCGACTGGAGATACAGGGCGAGCTCGGAGCTTGCCTCCGGAAGCTTCTTCGCGGCTAGCAGTACTCGAGCAAGTCCCAGATGAACGTCCGCAAGTTCGGAGTCTGAAGCGTGCTCGGTGAGCGCCGCGCGGTATTCAGTCTCGGCATCGCCGAGGCGCCCGGCGGCCACAAGCGCGTGTCCAAGCGACAGCCGGATCTTGAAATCGGCCCGGTCCAGCGACTCGGCGGCCTGATATTGCTCGATAGCCCCGCCTAGGTTCCCGGACTTTTCAAGGGCCGTACCCAGGATCCACTTTGTGTGTGCGTCCTTGGGCGACAATTCGGCGGCTTTCTCCAGATAACCGGTTGCCGCCGCTGGATCCCGATCAAGCGTCGTCAAACCCAAATTCAAATACGCGGCAGCCATCTTGGGATCAAGCGCAACGGCGTGTTCGTACTCGGCTTTTGCATCCGCAGGACGCTCGAGCGCCGAATACACGTAGCCCAAATCGTAGTGCACGATTGCGTCGTCAGGCTTTTTCGCGAGGTATTGTTGATAGTCCTGGGCCGCGCCCGCGAAGTCCCGCTTGTCGATTGCCGCCTGCGCGGCATTCAGAAGATCATTTAGGGCTTGCGCAGCAGGATCCGCCACACGTTTTCGGGTGGTAGCGGGTGACTGCGCGGACAGTCGATTAAATCCGCCGAGCAGGACGCACAGCGCAACCGACGCAAGCGGACTCCAGTGCGATCTCATGCCAAGGAGCGATTCTCTCCGAGTAGCTTTGTCTTCGCCGGCGCCCCATCTCTGTCGTGATTTGAGCCGTTGGGACCATTCAATACGCGCGCAAGATACTTGCCCGTATGAGACTGCGAATTTCGTGCGACCTGTTCGGGGGTTCCCGCGGCCACAATCTTGCCGCCGGCGTCACCGCCTTCCGGTCCCAGATCGATCATCCAGTCGGCCGATTTAATCACGTCCAGGTTGTGTTCGATGATCAGCACCGAAGCTCCACCCTCGAGCAATTTCCGGAACGAGGTGAGCAGCTTTTGAATATCATCAAAGTGCAAACCTGTGGTGGGCTCATCGAAGATATACAGGATGCCGCTGTTGTCCTGCCGCGTGAGATGCGCCGCGAGTTTCAGGCGTTGTGCCTCACCGCCCGACAACGTCGTGCCCGATTGGCCCAGGCGCAGGTAACCCAGGCCGACTTCGTCGAGCAAGCGCAGCCGCGAGGTCACCTTGGGGTAGGGCGCGAAGAATGCAAGCGCTTCCCGCACAGTCAGCTGCAGCACGTCGTGGATGCTCTTGTCCCGGTGACGCACTTCGAGCACACTGCTCTTGTAGCGGGTGCCGCGGCACTCCTCGCACACCAGTTCCACGTCGGCAAGAAAGCGCATTTCGACGGTGACCGTTCCATCTCCCTGGCACGCCTCGCATCGGCCGCCCGGTATGTTGAACGAGAAGTGTCCGGCGCTCAGGCCCCGCTTCTTCGCCTCCGGAGTTGCGGCAAACAGGTCGCGGATGGAATCAAAGGCTTTCATATAGGTCGCGGGGTTCGAGCGTGGTGTTCGCCCGATGGGCGACTGGTCAACCATCTCGACGGCCAAAATGGGCGCGTCGCCTTCGATGCGGTCGCAGTATTCACGCCAGTTTCCGCCGGTCCGCTTGGCTTCCAGCGCCTTATAGATGACGTCGTACACCAGGGTCGACTTGCCCGAACCGGAGACGCCAGTTACGGCCACAAGCATCCCCATCGGAATGGTCACGTCGACACCCTGAAGATTGTGGCTGTGCGCGCCGATGATTTTCAGGAACTTTCCCTGCGGCCTGCGCCGCCGCGGCGGGACCGTTATTCGCATTTCCCCCCGGAGGTACCGTCCGGTCAGCGACTGCGAGTCGGCGAGCAGCTCCTCGCGCGTTCCCGCAAACATCAATTGGCCGCCGTGTTCTCCCGCCCCGGGTCCGAGATCAAGAATCAGATCCGCTGCAAGAATCGTGTCCGGGTCGTGCTCGACCACCAGAAGCGTATTCCCCAGGTCGCGCAGGTTCTTCATGATCTCGATCAGCCGGCCGGTGTCTCGCGGGTGCAGGCCGATCGAAGGCTCATCGAGCACATACAACGCGCCGACCAGATGGGAACCAAGCGAGGTCGCGAGCTGAATGCGCTGCGACTCACCGCCCGAGAGCGTCGAATTCAGCCGGTCGAGCGTGAGATAATCCAGCCCCACTTCATCGAGGAATCGCAACCGCTGTTCGATTTCCTCAAGAATCTTGTCGGCAATCTCGGTCTCTGAGGGGCTGAGCTTCAGACCGGCAAAAAAAGGCCGCGCTTGCTTCACCGTCATCTGGCAGACCTCAGTGATCGAACGGCCCGCGATTTTCACGGCGCGGGCCTCCGGTCGCAGGCGCGTGCCGAGGCAGTCCGGACAGGTAGCGTATCCCCGGTAGCGGCTCAGGAACACGCGCACGTGCAGCTTGTATTTCTTGCGCTCGAGCCATGCAAAGAATCCCTTCACCCCCGGAAAATCTTCCTTGCGGTCGCCGTCCAGAATCGCGTTGCGCTGCGCCGCCGTCAGGTCGCGGAAGGGCACGTCGAAGGGAATCCCCTTGGTGCGAGCGAAGCGACGCATTTGCATGGTAAGTTGCCGGTATCGCGGTTTCGTCCACGGCTCGATGGCGCCGTCGGCGAGGGATTTTCCCTTGTCCGGCACGACGCGGTCGAGATCGAAATCGATCGTGTTGCCGAATCCCTGGCAGCGGGGGCAGGCGCCGTAGGGACTGTTGAACGAGAAAAGTCGCGGCTCGGGCTCCTGATAAATTGCGCCGCATTTCTTGCAGTCGAAGCGCTCGTTGAAAATCAGTCTGTCCGGCGCAGGATCGGCCGAACCGTCGCCTGGAACGAATTGAAGAATGGCTTCGCCGTGACCCTCGCGGTAGCAGATTTCAATCGAATCCATCAGTCGCGACCGGATCTCGGGTGAGAGCGCCAGGCGGTCCACCAGCACATAAACGGGTTTTGTGAAATCCACATCGAGAAGGTCTTCCGGTGTTGAAAACTCAAAGACCCGCCCTGCCTGGAACAACCGGTTGAATCCGCGCTTGCGCAGGCTCGTGAGGGCCAGGCGAACGCTCTCCGGAGTCGGCCGTGCCGTCTTTCGCGGCCGCAGCACGGAATCCTTGGGCGCCGCTGCCGGCGCGGCGTCGGGCGCAAGCGCGAGCTCGTACAGAACGTAGAAGCGCAAACCGGCAGGCAGGGCCAGCACGCGCGCCGCAATTTCATCCAGCGAGTCCCTGCGAACCTCCTCTCCGCAAACCAGGCAGAACGTGTGTCCCGCCCGGGCGTACAGCAGCCGGAGGTAGTCGTAGATTTCCGTCGCCGTGCCAACCGTGGACCGCGGATTTCGCGTCGAATTCTTCTGCCGGATCGAAATGGCCGGAGCAATACCGGTGATTTCGTCCACATCCGGCTTCTCGATACGTTCAAGAAACTGCCGGGCATAGGCCGACAGCGACTCGATGTAGCGCCGCTGCCCTTCGGCGTAGAGCGTGTCGAATGCCAGGCTGGATTTCCCCGACCCCGAGACGCCGGTGACTACGGTGATCGCG
>Ga0209624_10001421_pt1 | contig 18830 bp, 14 predicted proteins | sample JacPinW_OM2H0_O1_FD_188565 | JGI IMG/M metagenome (GOLD analysis project Ga0209624, IMG submission 188565) | Forest soil microbial communities from Algoma, Ontario, Canada - Jack Pine, Ontario site 1_JW_OM2H0_O1 (SPAdes) (version 2) | ecosystem: Environmental > Terrestrial > Soil > Boreal...
CCAATCATTCTGTAATGCAGGCAGTGCCTGTAACCGCATTTCGAATCGCAATGTAGCAACGTTCGGATTGGATTGGACGCCCCGGCCGATCCGGATTGACTGATTTCAGGGCCGCGCTGAACCGCAAGGACGGGACACGGCCAGAAGGAATACGAGCATGATTCAGAATCGCGAATTAAACATGGACGATTATCTGGCGATGTTGCGCCGACGAGCGAAGGTGATCCTGATTCCCGCGCTGCTGGCGCCGCTCGCAGGGTTTCTGGTCTCCTATGCCTTCACCCCGAAGTACACTTCGCAGTCGACGATCCTGGTGGAAGGGCAGAAGGTGCCGGACACTATGGTGCAGCCGGTGGCCACCGAGGACCTGGCGGCGCGCATCAACACGCTGGTCGCCCAGGTGACAAGCCAGGCCGCTTTAAAGCCTATGTTGCAGAAGATCTACGGTCCGGCGAAGAGCGAACAGAGCATCGATGGGCTGATTGATGGCATCAACACAGGCGAGACTTTCAACGTAGAAGCAGTGGCCACTGACATTGCCTCGACGGGCGGGGGCAGAAGAAGGCCCAGCCAGGGGATGCAGGAGCCCGCTTTCAGGCTGAGCTATACGGACTCGACCCCGCGTGAGGCGCAGGAGATCTGCAGCGGTTTGACTTCGCTGTTGCTGGAGAAAAACCTTACCTACATGCAGGACAGGGCGACGGGGACGACGAACGTGTTGAGCAAGGGAATCGAAGACGCCAAGCGCAATCTGGATGAACTGGATTCCAAACTGGCGGCTTTCAAGAAGCAGTACGTGGGACAGCTTCCGGGAGACGAAGAGGACAACCTGAAGATTCTGATGGGGCTGAACTCGCAACTGGAAGCGAATACCCAGACTTTGAACCGGGCGCAGCAGGACAAGGCATACACCGAATCGGTGCTGGCGCAACAGCTGGCCACATGGAAGATGTCGCAGTCCTCAACCAATCCCGACACACTGGAAAAACAGTTGTCCGATATGCAGTCCGAACTGCTGAGTTTACAGGCTCGTTACACCGACGACCATCCCGATGTGATCAAGACGAAAGCCGATATTGCGGAAGTGAAAAAGAAACTGGCGGAGATTAACAAAGCGTCGTCGGGTGCCGTCGAGGGCGGCAACGATAAGGCTTCGGCGATGGAGCCGGCCGAGATCCGGCAACTGCGCATGCAGGTCCACCAATACTCGGACCTAATCGCGGCGGCCACGCGCGACCAGAAAAGGTACCAGCAGGAAATTGCGACGTACCAGGGGCGAGTGTCGCTGAGTCCGGCGGTCGAAGAACAGTACAAGGGGCTGACGCGCGACTACGACAACGCGCAGAAGAATTATCAAGACCTGCTGGCCAACAAGAGCAAGGCCGATTTGACCGTCAATATGACCAACCAGTCGGAAGGCGAGCGCATGATTAACCTGAACCCGGCAAACGTGCCGGACTCGCCGAGTTTTCCCAATCGTTTAATGTTTGCCGGCGGCGGGTTGGGGGTTGGGCTGGGACTCGGAATCGGACTTGCGATGTGGCTGGAATTGCGCGATCAATCCATTCGCACCGAGGCGGATGCCGAGTCAGTTCTGGAGTTGCCCTTGCTGGCGGCGGTTCCGTGGGTAGGCGCTGTCGCCGCGGAAAACGGGAACCACTGGTTCAAGTTTCGGAATCGGCACAAGAGTCCGGACGAACAGAGAGAAACGATTGGCGTTTAAGCGAGGCAGGCTCTAGGAACCACTATGTACAAAGAGTTCTACGGATTACGGGCGAACCCGTTCAATGTCAATCCCGACCCGCGTTATCTTTTTCTGACGCGACACACGGAGGAAGCTCTGGCCTGCCTGACCTATGGAATTCAGAGCCGCAAAGGGTTTGTGCTGCTTACCGGCGAAGTCGGCACGGGCAAGACTACGCTCATCAACAAACTGCTGGAGTGGCTGCGTCTGCAGCAGGTGGCAACGGCGTTCATCTTCAACTCGCGGCTGAACGTTCCGCAGTTCCTAGATTACATGATGGCGGATTTCGGCATCCCAAGCGATTCGAAACTGAAGAGCCAGATATTGCTGCGGCTATACAACTGGCTGCTTGATCGCTATCGCGCGGGAGAAACAGCGGTGCTCATCGTCGACGAAGCACAAAGCCTCAGCGACGAAGTGTTAGAAGAGATTCGCATGCTGACCAATCTGGAGACCTTTACCGAGAAGCTGCTGCAGATCGTTCTGGTGGGACAGCCGGAACTGGAACAGAAACTGAAGCAGCCGCAATTGCGTCAATTGCGGCAACGGTTGACGCTACGGGCGAAAACCCATGCCTTGACTCTCGAAGAGACCAAGGCATATGTGCAGCAGCGCTTGCGCATCGCGGGCTCGAATGGGCAACAGATTTTCGAACCTGAGGCGGTGATGGCGATTCATCGCTATGCGTCCGGGATTCCGCGCGTGATCAATCTTCTCTGCGAGCACTGCCTGGTAAGTTCGTTCGTGGATCAGCAGAAGGTAATCGGTCCCGCAGTGGTCGATGGGGTGGCGCGGGATTTCGACCTGGGCGATAACACGACGTCCGGCGCCCTGCCGGTGCCGGCTCCGAGTCAGAATCTGGATAAGTTTGATTTGGTGGATGCGTTGCGGTCGCTGGCCACACTGGCGGATCGCTTGCGCGAAGAAGAGAAGGACCTGCCCAACGAAAGGAAACTATGAATTCACGAAGCCTCAACCTTCTATGCGAGCGCTGCCTGCTAAGTTCGGTGGTGGATCAGCGGAAGGTCATCGGTCCCGCAATGGTCGATGGGGTGGCGCGGGAGTTCGACCTGGGGGATAACACGACGTGCGGCGCCCTCCCGGTGCCGGTGCCGAGTCCGAATTTGGACAAGTTTGATTTCGTGAAATGAGTTGCGGTCGCTGGCCACGCTGGCGGATCGCTTGCGCGAAGAAGAGGAAGAGAATGACCTGCCGGACGAAAGGAAACTATGAGTCGAATTCATGAAGCGTTGAAAAAGGCCGAACAGGAGCGAGCGGCGACCCAGGGAAGCTCGACTTCACCCAGCTTCGCGACGACGCCGGTGGCCGATCCACCGGTATTCGCTGAGACGCCAGCCGCGACCCTGGAGCCTCTGGCTCCAGCTCACGCGGGGATGCCCGCCTTCCCCGGTCCGTTCAGCACCGATACGCTGCTGGCGCGCTGTGCGCAACTGGAATGGAAGCCGGATCCTGCGACCATGCTTTTTATGAACGGCGACGACAATGCTCGCGGCACGGAGGAGTTCCGCACGCTCCGTTCCAGACTGTACCACCTGCGCGAAAAGATGCCGCTGAGGAAGCTTCTGATCACCAGCGCACTGCCCAAGGAAGGCAAATCATTCATGTCGTCCAACCTGGCCCAGGTCATGGTAAGACAACATGGCCGGCGGGCATTGCTCATCGATGCCGATCTGCGCGCGCCGCGTTTGCACCTGATGTTGGGGACAACCTCGGATCCGGGACTCTCCGACTACCTGCTGGGAAAGAACGACGAGTTTTCCGTCATGCAACGGGGACCGCTGGAGAATCTGTTCTTCATCCCGAGCGGTACCGGAGCAACCGATCCGGCTGAACTGTTGGGCAACGGACGGCTGAAGCTGTTGCTGCAACGGGTGGAGCCTTTGTTTGATTGGATCATCATCGATTCGCCTCCGGCGGTTGCGGTTTCTGACGCGAGCGTGCTGGCTAAGGCGTGTGACGGGGTATTGATGGTGGTGCGGTCGAACTCGACACCGGTTGCTCTAGCCCGCAAGGCCCGTCAGGAGTTCCCGGATGAGTCCTTGGTCGGTGTGGTGCTGAATGGGACGAGCGAGGATGCTTTGCCCTACGCCCGCTACTACTACGAGTCGTACCAGAAGAAGGCAACGACAACCAGGGCCTAGGAGAATTCAGAGGTGATCCGGCTTTTCAACGTCTATTACCCGGTAAGAACGCTGGTGCTTCTGGTGGTCGAGGCCCTGGTCGTGGGGCTTTCCTTTCTCCTGACCGTGTGGTGGCGGAACCAGGAGACCAGTTGGATTCTGCTCAACGTCGAGGGCGGGTATGTGAAGATCGTTTGTGTCACAGCGATCGTGCTGCTGCTCTCTCACGGCTTGGACCTGTACGACTCCTCCGGCACGGGGGCGAAGTGGAATCAGATGTTTCGCCTGTTCACGGTTCTGGGCCTGGTTGCCTTTACTCTGGCTGCGGTCGACCTCGTCTACCGTTATTTTCTGCCGGGTCGCATCTTTCTCCCCGGGGCTAAATGGGGGTTGCTGGTTTTAACCGTGATGCTTCTCGGTTGGAGAGCGGCCTATGCCTGGATTGTGCAGCAGCCCTATCTTCGCGAGAGGGTCTACGTGTTGGGCACAGGAGATCGGGCACTGCGCTTGCTGAATGGGCTGCGGGAGCGCTCGGAACTCGGCATTGAGGTTGTGGGGTGGACGGGCAACATCGAGGGCGCACTGACGCGCGAGACTGTGGCGGAGCATCTGGTCGGCATGGCGCGGGAGAACGGAGTGCACCGGGTGATCGTCGCCATGCCGGACCGGCGCGGCACGCTTCCCGTCGAGGAGTTGCTGGAATTACGACTGAACGGAGTAAAGGTAGAAGAAGCGACGTCGTGGCTGGAAAAAATTTCAGGACGAATTGAAGTCGAGGAGTTGTATGCGAGCTGGCTGATTTTCGCCCCCGGTTTCCGCTTCAGCGCTTTCTTCCGGCTGGTGCGCCGGGGTTCCAACTTTTTGCTCGCCCTGTTGGGGTTGGTTTTTTCGCTGCCCCTGCTGCCTTTCATTATGCTGGCGGTGAAATTGGACTCTCCCGGTCCGGTGCTGTACCGGCAGAAACGCGTAGGAAAGCGCGGTGTGATTTTTTATTGCTACAAGTTCCGCACCATGCGGCAGGATGCGGAGGCGGATACGGGCGCGACCTGGGCCACCGATGACGATCCGCGCATTACGCGGGTAGGAAAATTTCTGCGGATGTCCCGGCTGGATGAGATTCCGCAGTTGTGGTGCGTGCTGAAGGGCGACATGCATTTTGTGGGACCGCGTCCGGAGCGCCCGGAATTTGTGGAGTGGCTCAGCAAGGAGATTCCCTATTACGGAGTGCGCCACGTGGTGCGGCCGGGAATTACGGGATGGGCGCAGGTGCAGTACAAATACGGCAATACCTTGGAAGACGCCCGCGAGAAATTGCAGTACGACCTGTTCTACATCAAGAACGCTTCGCTGGGACTGGACATTTTGATCGTCTTCCAGACGATCAAGATCGTGCTGCTGGGCCGGGGTGCGCGATGAAGTTGATGTTCTGGGGCGCGGCGGGATTTATCTTTTACGCTTACCTAGGATATGCGGCGTGGCTGTGGGTCTGGAGCCGCCTCAGTCCCAGGCCGGTGATGCGCGGAGCGAGTGAGGCTTTCGTCTCGGTCGTGATGGTGGTGCGCAATGAAGAGCGCACTCTGCCCCGCAAACTCAGCAACCTGGCATCTCTCAACTATCCGGCGGATCACCTGGAATTTGTCGTCGTGTCGGATGGATCGACGGATCGGACCGGGGAAATTCTTTCCCAAGCCGCGAAGGATGAGCGCTTTCACATTTTGCTTGCACCCGATCCGAAGGGCAAAGCCTGTCGGCTGAATGAGGCGCTGGCGATTGCCACCGGAGAGATTGCGGTTTTTATGGATGCGCGGCAGGAGATCGAGCCCGACGCCGTGCGGCTGCTGCTGGAGAATTTTACCGATTCGACGGTTGGATGTGTAAGCGGCGAATTGATGCTGGGTGATGCCGCTTCGGTCGAGGCAGAAAAACGCATGGGAATTTACTGGCGGATCGAGAAAAAGATTCGAGCCCTGGAGAGCGCGTCGGATTCGGTGGTGGGCGCGACCGGAGCCTTGTACGCGGCGCGACGCTCGTTGTTGGTTGCGATTCCGCCCGAGACCATCCTCGATGATGTGCTTTTGCCTTTGCAGGTTTCGCGCCAGGGTTCCCGCGTCATCTTTGACGGGCGGGCGCGGGCCTGGGATGACCCTGATCTGGGTGCGGAGAAGGAGTTCCGCCGCAAGGTGCGCACTCTTACCGGCAATTACCAGTTGTTGCAGATTGCTCCGTGGGTGCTGACTGCCGCCAACCCGCTGTGGTTCCGCTTTGTCAGCCACAAACTTCTGCGGCTCGCGGTACCGTTCGCCCTGGCAGCGTTGCTGGTGACCTCGGTCGCCATTCCGGAGCGTCTGTACCGCGGAGCTTTCGCGCTGCAATTGGCCTTCTATGGGCTTGCTCTGTTTGCACTGTCAAACCCACCGCATGGACGGCTTACCAGGCTCGCCAATGCGGTGCTTGCGCTGGTGGTCCTGAATACGGCGGCGGTAGTTGCGTTCGCCAATTTTGTGACGGGGCGCAAGGAGGTGTGGATCCGGTGACGACCGTACGGGACAAGGCGGCAGAGCCGCGAGGCAAAGTGGCCGAGCGTCAGATCGGAGCACGTTCTATTGAGTTGCGAAAGCCCGCAGCTCCGACCGCAGGCTTTTTCTGGCTCACTGCGTTCTACGTCGTGTACTGCGCGCGGCCCGAAGATTGGATTCCGGGCCTTGGCCACATCCCCCTGGCCAAGATCGCAGGCGTATTTGCGCTTTTAGCATTGCTGACCAGCTTGGGCAGGACGCAACGCAAAATTCGAGACCTCCCCAGGGAGGCGTGCTATCTGCTCGTGATGATCGGGGTGCTCTTTTTGTCGGCAGTGCTGTCGCCGGTCTGGAAGGGCGGCGCGTTTAGCAACACTCTGGATTTTTCCAAGGTTTCTGTCCTCTGGATACTTACTTTCCTGCTGGTCACGGACTTCGCAAAGATCCGGCGCCTGCTCTACATTCAGTCAGCTTCGGTGGCGATCATATGCGTCGTCTCGATCATTCTCGCTCACGGCCAGGGGAGATTGGAGGGAGTAATTGGGGGTATCTATTCCAACTCCAACGATCTCGCGTTTGCGATCGTTCTAACCCTGCCGATCTGCCTAGCTTTTCTTTTGACGGCGAAGGGGGTGTTGATCAGACTGTGCTGGACCGCTGCCATCCTGGTCATGGGACTGGCAGTATTTATGACCGCCTCCCGGGCGGGATTCATTTCCCTGGTGATTTCAGGGATCGTCTGTCTCTGGCACTTCGGAGTGAAAGGACGACGCCTCTACCTCATCGTGGCCAGCGTCTTGGTGCTCATCATTTTGCTGGTCGTCGCCGGACGTCCTCTTGCGGACCGTCTCGCCGCCATGAACGGCCGAGTGGACACGCAGGAAGAGGGCAGAGCCTACGGATCGTACGAGGAACGAAAGTATCTGATTAACAAGGCGATCGTAGGCATCGAGCACTACCCGATCCTGGGGATAGGCGTGCGTAATTTCGAGACCTATTCGGGTGTCTGGAGAGAGGTACACATGACCTACCTGCAAATCGCGGTCGAGGGCGGCGTCCCTTCACTGATCCTCTACCTCCTGTTTCTGGCTAGTGCTTTTCGCAATCTCCGGAAGGTACGTCGCAGCCTCGATTTGGATGCTCAAACCAAGTTATTTGTGGGCGGGCTGCACGCTTCCATGATTGGCTTCGTGATCGGGGCGCTGTTTGCACCCGTGGCTTATCAGTTCTTTCCTTATTTTTATGTTGCCTATGCGTCAGTTATGGCAGAGATCATCAAGGAACGGGAAGCGGTTCCGGTGCCTTCTGCGGCTGCGACAGACTGGCGCAGCCGGTATCGGATGGTGCGTGCCCGCGAAAGGAAATCGGATGACTTTACCCTTGTCCAATGACGGCTGTCGATGCCGCTGGGCCTATGAGGTGCGTCTTACCAAGTGCAATGAGCAGAGAGAGAAACCGGACTACGGAGAGCGGGGCCAGGGAATCCTCCATGCAGCAGGTAGCTGCGCGGGAGCGCAGGCCTGACCTGGTGCGCAAACTCTCCTATGCGCGATGGCTGCCGCGTTATGCCTGGCAAAGGCTTACGCGCCCCACGCCACGAGGCAAGGTCCATCTCGTCTTCACTCTTGCCGATCATTTCGAGCCGTCCATTGTGCCCGAGGACGGGCGGGCTCGCGCTCCCATCGCAGAGCAGGATCGCCGGGTGAACCGATGGTGCTCTGAATATCCTCACGCGGTCGAATCATGGCGCGACCATGAAGGGCGCCCCTTTGTACACACCTACTTCTATCCCGCCGAGCAGTACGACCGAGGTTTAGTCGACCGCCTGGCTGCGCATTGCCACCAAGGATGGGGCGAACTTGAAATTCACCTGCATCACGGAATGGACGGACCCGACTCCGCCGAAAATACACGCCGGCAGTTAGTGGAGTTTCGCGATGCTCTGGTCTTCCATCATGGCTCGCTGTCTTTCGTCGAAGGTTCCGACCAGGCCCGCTATGCATTCGTTCACGGAAATTTTGCGCTGGCGAATTCGGCTGGGGGCTATGCCTGCGGGGTCGATAACGAGATGGAGATTCTCGCCGATACCGGATGCTACGCCGATTTCACTTTGCCGACCGCGGCGTTCCATCCGGCGCAAATCGGCAAGGTGAACTCGCTCTACGAGTGCGGCCTTCCGCTGAGCGAAAAAGCCCCGCATCGTAAAGGCCGCGATCTGCATCTTAATCGTCCCTTGCAGACCTTTCCCATCATCGTACAGGGGCCGTTGGCGTTGGACTTTGACAAGCAGGCGCGCAACGGCATCGGGCGATTTGAGAATGCGGCCCTGACGGCGGCGAATCCTCCAAGCTTACGCCGGCTCAAGCGCTGGAAGCAGGCTGCAATTTCTGTTCAAGGAAGGCCGGACTGGCTCTTCATCAAGCTGCATTGTCACAGTATGGATCCCACGGGGGAAGAAGCTGTGCGGGGAGGGGCGATGCAACGATTCTTGGCCGATCTTGTGGAAGGGGCGCCTGCCCGGCGCGAGATCATTCATTTCGTTACCGCGCGCGAGATGGTGAATATTATTTGGGCTGCGTGCGACGGTCGCGAGGGAAATCCCGGGCAGTATCGTAACTACCGCCTGAAGCTGGCTGGCGAGTCGTCGGTTCAGGCCGGCAAGGGCGCGACTTCTCAATCGAGCAGGAGAGCATAAGCATGTGTGGGATCGCAGGCGTCGTAAACACGGCTGCCGGCCAGCGCATGGAAGCGGCTACGATTCACCGCATGTGCCAGGCGATCGTGCATCGCGGTCCGGATGACGAAGGAATCTTCGTCAAGGACGGAACCGGATTCGGGATGCGCCGCCTCAGCATCATCGATCTTTCCGGAGGCCACCAGCCGGTGTTCAACGAGGACCGGTCTGTCTGGGTGGTTTTCAACGGAGAAATTTACAACTACCCGCAGCTTCGTTCTGAGCTCCAAGCCCGAGGCCATCATCTGTCGACTCACAGTGACACCGAGGTGATTGTCCATCTGTATGAGGAGATGGGCCGGGATTGCGTCCATCAGTTGCGGGGCATGTTTGCATTCGCACTCTACGACGAACGCCGCCGCAAGGTGCTCATCGCGCGCGACCGGTTGGGGGAGAAGCCACTGCATTATGCGTTCGACGGCCAGCGACTGCTGTTTGCATCCGAAATCAAGTCTATCCTTGCCATAGCCCCAGAACTTGCCCAAGTCGATCGCCAGGCACTCAGGCAATACATGCAATTCGGATATATCCCCGATCCGGCGACCGCGTTTCTGGACATCAAGAAGCTTCCGCCCGGATACCTGCTTGAACTGGAGAACGGCAAGCTTTCGCTAAGCCAATACTGGGACCTTCCGGCGTACGGCACGCATGCGCCGGCGAGCGAAGAGGAGTGTTTGGAGCAACTGGAACAGCGATTGGGGGAAGCGGTAAAAATGCGGCTGATCGCCGATGTTCCACTGGGCGCTTTTTTGAGCGGAGGCGCAGACTCGTCGACGATTGTTGCGCTCATGGCTCGATTCAGTTCCGGACCGGTGAGAACTTTTTCGATCGGATTCCGGCAAAAGGATTTCGACGAAACTCGCTACGCGCGCCTGGTGGCTCAAAAATTTGGTACCGAGCATCATGAGTTGATTCTCGAGCCCGACGTCGTGAGCTCAGTCGAGACGCTGACGCAGTCTCTGGAAGAGCCGTTTGGCGACGCATCGGCGCTTCCGACTTATTACGTGTCGTGCCTGGCGCGGCAACACGTCACCGTTGCCTTGTCCGGAGACGCCGGCGACGAAATTTTTGCCGGCTATGACCGCTACCGCGTGTGTCTGCAGGATCGCGCTTTCCCCTGGATCCCGGCGGGGATGCGCCGACTGTATCGTGACCACATTCACCAACTGGTTCCTCGCCGTACGCCGGGTCGCAGCCTGAGTTACAGCATCGCGCTGCCATGGCAGGAACGTTATCTGGAGGATATTTCGCTACAGCCGCTGCAGCGTCAGATGGAGCTTCTTTCTGAAGACTTTATCCAGTCTGCTCCGGGAGAAGAGACTCCTTTCGATGGGTTCCGCGAATATCTGGAGCGAGCGCCTGCCAAGGATCCTTTAAGCCGTCTGCTTTACCTTGATTCCAAAACGTATTTGCCGGCAGACATTCTCACCAAGGTAGACCGGATGAGTATGTTGACCTCTCTGGAAGCGCGAGCGCCCCTGGTCGATCACGTTTTTCTCGAGTGGGCCACCGGACTCGCCGCGCGATGGAAGATGCGAGGCGGCGAGCAAAAATATATTTTCAGGAAACTGGCGGAGCGGGTCGGCGTGCCGCGAGAGACGTTGGATCGGCCCAAACAGGGCTTCGCTTTGCCGCTGGTTTACTGGACTCGTCATGAGCTGAAGGATCTGATTTTGACCGTTCTGCTCGATCCCCGCAGCCTGCAGCGGGGATATGTCAATCCGCCAGGCGTGCGACGGTTGCTGGACGAGCACTTTCGCGGGCGGCGAAATCATGCCGGCCGAATCTGGCGGCTTCTGATGTTTGAGCTGTGGCACCGGAATTATCTTGAAAAACTGCCCGTAGAGGATTCGATGAGCGCGGCCGAGAGCGCAATTCCTGTGAGTGGCGATTCGGTATGAACCCCCCGGCTACGCAATGGACTGGACTCGATTCTGAAGTATCCGGCGATCCCGATTGCCCCCAGGGTACCGTCGACCGGACCAACTCCCCGTCGGTCTTTCTCATGACGAACAGCTTTGAGACCGGGGGCAGCGAGCGCCAGTTTGTAGATTTGGCGCGCGCTTTGCAACCCAGCAAGTACCGGGTCAACCTGGGTTGCCTGCAGGCCAACGGTCCCTTGCAGGCCAATCTTGGACCGGTCGAACATTTTGATCTTGGCGGCAGCCTCTATCGCCTGCAGTCGGTGCGAACACGGTACCGACTGGCGGGCTATCTGCGACGGACTAAGGTTGCGGTGGCACACGCGTTTGATTTCTACACCAACCTGGCGTTGATTCCAGCCGCGAAGGTGGCTCGGACGCCGGTCGTAATTGGAAGCCAGCGCCAGTTGGGCGATCTGCTTTCGCCGAATCAACGCCGCGCTCAGTTGGCGATGTTTCGTTGGGCGGATTGCGTAATCTGTAATTCTCGAGCTGCGGCGGAACGCCTGATTCAACAGGGCCTGCGGCCGGAGCGGGCGGTGATCATCGGCAATGGACTGTCGCCAGCCGCGTTCGCCGAGACGGCCCCGATCGCACCACGGAGGCCGGGCGTTTTCCGCGTGGGCATGATCGCGCGCATGAATGCGCGCTCCAAGAATCACCAAATTCTGTTGGAAGTCACGGCGCGCCTGCGGAATCGTCTGCCGAACTTTGAAGTCGTTTTGGTGGGGGCTGGTCCGCTGCGGCCGGAACTGGAGCGCCACGCGAAGGATTTAGGAATTAGCGACCGGGTGCAGTTTCTGGGAGAGCGGCGCGATATCCCAGCCATCTTGGCTTCCTTGGATATAACGGTGTTGCCCTCCGCTTCGGAAAGCCTCTCCAATGCCATCCTTGAATCGATGGCTGCCGGTGTGCCGGTGATCGCGAATCAGGTGGGCGGTAATCTCGAACTTATTTCCCCGGACAGGGGAATTCTGATTCCACCGAACGATGTGAAGGCCCTGGAAGCGGCTCTGCAACAGATGGCCCAGGACGTGGCGATGCGGGAGGCCTTGGGCCGGCACGCGAGAAGATTTGCGCAGGAAAATTTCACCATCGAACAGATGCGCGGCAAGCATGAGAACCTCTATGCCGAATTGTTGGAGCGAAAAGGCTGGCGTTCTGGAGCATTACCTGCCCGCGTTCGGAGAGCGTCTGGTCACAAGCCGCTGCGCGTGACGATCGTGGCGGCCTCGCTGCGCTACGTAGGAGGCCAGTCGGTGCAGGCCGATTTGCTCGAGAGAAGTTGGGATGGCGATCCCGACGTTCATGCAGAACTCCTACCCATCGATCCTCGGTTCCCGCGTGGTCTCAAATGGGTGGAAGGGATTCCAGGCCTGCGGACAGTTGTGCGGGAACCCTTGTATTTGCTGGCTCTTTGGCGCGGTTTGAAAAATGCGGACATCGCCCACATTTTTTCCGCATCCTATTGGTCGTTTTTATTAGCGCCTGTTCCGGCCTGGTGGATGGCAGTTCTGCGAAATAAGAAGGTGCTGCTGCACTATCACAGCGGGGAAGCTCGCGATCACCTGCGTCGGTTCCGTACCACTCGACCGATGCTCGCCAGAATGGGCTTGCTGGTGGTCCCTTCCGGCTACCTGGTCGATGTTTTTGAGGAGTTCGGGCTGAAGGCGAGAGTGATCCCCAACATCGTGGACTTATCGCTGTTACGCTTCCAAGCGCGCAGGCCGCTTCGTCCGCACCTGGTTTGTACGCGAGGATTTCATCCCTACTACCGGGTCGACTTAGTGGTGCAAGCGTTCGCACAGGTGCAGAGAGTTTTTCCGGAGGCGAGCCTGGACCTGGCCGGGGCCGGGCCAGTGGAAGGACAGATTCGCGATTTGGTTCATCAGCTAAAACTTTCCGGGGTGAGATTCCTGGGAGCGGTTCCAAGGGGTGAAATCGGCAAAGTGTACGACGAGGCAGACATTTTTGTGAACGCCTCAAGCCTGGACAACATGCCGGTTTCGGTGCTCGAAGCTTTCGCCTCGGGCACGCTGGTCGTGAGCACCGCTCCCGAAGGGATGCACTACCTAGTCGATCATGAACGCACGGGACTGTTGTCGCCACCGGGCGAGGCCGCGCCGCTCGCGGAGAACATCCTGCGATTGCTGAGAGATGAAGAACTAAGCTCCCGTCTCGCCGCTAACGCTTACGAAGAATCCAGTCGCTACCGGTGGACGGCAGTGCGCGGGCGCTGGTTAGCTGTCTATCGCACACTCATGCGCGAGCACCAGAGTGCAACCGGAAAAAGTGAAAGTAGATCAGAACAAGGATATTGAAGCCATCGTGAAAACATCGGCCGACATGGCGACTGTTACGGGTAACGAATTCGTCTCGGCGAAGAGGAACAAGGCGCCCGTATTTGTGTTGGGCTGTCCGCGATCAGGGACTACGGTTCTTTATCACATGCTGCTCTCGGCGGGGGACTTCGCGGTTTATCGGGCAGAATCCAACGTCTTCAATCTGCTGGTGCCGCGGTTCCGCGGAATGCGTTCTACAGCGGACCGGCGAAAGCTTTTGGAAACCTGGCTGAGAAGCAAGCTCTTTCGAGTATCAGGATTAGATGCTCGTGAAATCAGCGACAAGATCATGGCCGAGTGCCGAGGGGGAGGAGATTTCCTGCGAATCGTGATGGAGGAAGTGGCGCGCCAGCAGGGAACTGGACGTTGGGCAGACTGCACCCCGGACCATCTGCTGTACATGGAGGAGATCAAGCGCCAGATACCGGATGCGCTCTTCATCCACATTATTCGCGATGGCCGCGATGTCGCCCTTTCCTATGTCCAGCAAGGTTGGTCCTATCCTCTGCCGTGGGATCGTGACGAGCGCCTTGGAGTCGCCGGATTATATTGGGAGTGGGTTGTGCGCAAAGGGCAAGAGCAAGGGCGACGTCTCGGGGCGGACTACCAGGAAGTGCGCTTCGAAGAGTTGATCATGAACCGACGGCAGACCTTGTCGCGCCTTGGCGCCTTCATCGAGCATGACCTTGACTACGAGAGGATTCAATGCGCAGGAATCGGATCCGTCAGCCAACCGAATACTTCCTTTGCTGCCGCACCCGAAGAGGATTTCCATCCTATTGGCCGATGGAAGACGAAAATGTCTGGGGGGCAGACTGCTGCCTTTGAAGAGCTGGTTGGCGATTTTCTCCAGGAACTCCGATATTTTCCCGGTTCGGAAGCAGGGCGAAGGATGAGCCTTCGCGCGTCACGACTGCGAACAACTTATCGGACGATTTTCGAGGCCAAATACTGGATGAAAGCCACTCCTCTGGGCCGGTTTGTGGGCTTGGAGCCTCTTGAGATCGAGCGGAAAGCTGTGGGCTGAGAGTGCGAAAATTCTTTCCCCGGCAAGAGAGTGGCGGTTATTGCCCAGGAACCCGATTCACCTAAGCAAACCAATCAGATCGTGGTGATGCCCGTATTGAGAGTATCGAAGTAGAAAAGTATCGAAGTAGATCAGAAGGTGAGCTTTCTCCGCTATAACGGGAGCTTAACCAGGCGCTGACCTCAAAGGGACCGGGATTCGAGTCCTTGAAAGCAGTCTTGGTCCGAGAATTTCCGCGTATCCCCAGCCAGCAAAACACGCAAGAACCAAGTCTATGCCTACCCTGAAACGGAGATCGGACCAGTAGAGGACGGCTGCGATGGACAAGAGATTCAGGATGACCAAAAGGGCCAGCAGCACACGCCCAGACTCGATCCGCCGGAGCGAGACAACCAAGCCGAGGAGTCCCGCGGGGAACAGCAGCAGCCAGTAAAGGAATAGTACGATTCTTTCATGTCGACCCTGGCTTCCCCTGGGATCGTAGGGGAGCAAGGTCGTCCAGAATCTGCGGAACGCTAGCTTCGCATAAGCAGCCGGGTGGTCGGATACGAACTGCAACGCCATGCGCTGGGAGAGACGATCGCTACGCACCGCAGCAGGGATACGAGAATTCGCGGTTTCGCCTTGCCCCTGGGCTCGCCTTTGCTCGTCGACAGATGGACACGGACCTTCCGCCCAGTAGGGAACGAACAGGCCCTCCGAAGCGACGCACGAGTTATTGCCCTCGACGAAGTCTTCTCCAACGATGCTGGCGACGGGCACGAAGACCCCAAAGCGAACATAGTTGCGTATCGTCCACGGCGCCACCACGGCAACCGTAATTAGCGCGATGATGCCGTATCCCATCCAGTAGCTTAGCGTTCGCGGCGCTGCAATCAGCACAACCGCTCCCATCGCGATCAGCAGGAGCAGACCATTCTCGCGCGTGAGCATGCAGAGACCGATCATAGTGCCACAGAGGATCGCCCACCGCACTCCCTGCGTTTGCAACCAAACCAAGAACGCCCAGATAGCCGCGGCAAAGAAGAAGAAGAACAAGTCTTCGTTATATGGCTGTGAAGCGGCATTCACGAGGATGGGATGAAACGCCGCGGCGATACCGGCGAACCATGCCGCACCGGGCCTCCGGAAGACGAGCAAGGAAATCAAACTCATAAGCCCGGTCAATAGTCCGCCAAAGAGCGCCTGGAGTGGAAAAAAGAGTTTGAATGAAAAGCCGGAAATCGCGAACGTTGCCGCGAGAAAGAACTCATATAGAGGAGCTTTGAATAATGCTTCCTGTCCCGCGTAGCGGACGATTCTTCCGGTTGCAAGCGGAGCCTGGTCGACGATGTAGCCCTTGCCTGAGAGCAAAGCGTCCGCGATGAGAACGTGATACAGAGCGTCGGCGTTCCAATTATTGATGAAGGCGCGGCCCGAAAGATTGGCCAGAGTGTTTCGATAGCGCACCACGCCATAGCCGATCCTGAGCCCGAAACCGAGGATCACCAAAATCAGAAAGATGGACTTGGGACAATTGAATCGACTCAATCGGAATTTCCTTTTTGGGTTCGAAAAATTGGAACCATAGTACACCAGCTGCCCGCCGCCCAACGATTTGCTGCCTTTGTTCGGAACCAACGTCTTGGCGAACTTTTATTGGCTTCTACGAATGATCAAGTGATTATTGTTGTGACGCTTGAATGAATCTGGCAATTCTACCAGTACAAGTTCATGATTAGGGAATCTTGTCGGGTAGGTGGTTGCCAATTCGTCGAGCCATCTCCCAATCTCTCTTTCTTTGCAATATCCTCGATCACGTAAATGCCGCCAGGGCGGAGATTTTGGATTGATCCAGCTACAGAAAGAGACCTGCCTTCGAAGGTTTGCATACCGTCCTCTATGATCACGTCCATGCCACTCCGCAACACGGGTTGCGCCCAGAGTTGCTTATGGCGTCTGCGTCCAGTTGATCGCAGTAGAAGGTCTGATGCGATCCTCCTCGAACAAAACACTGCGATCGATGTCGGCACCGTACTAGCGCTCTGGGAAAGAGCTCGCTCCATCCACGCAAAGATGCTCCCGGTATCCCGTCTCGCTCCATGTTCGCGGCGAACCTTGGTTTGTTAGTACCTAACCCAAGTTCGAAAATCCGCAACGGCCGCGAAGTTTTCCAAAGAGCACAGAGTAAACCGGTGTGTCATTGTGCTAGCCTCCAACCCCTTGCGGGGAGGGATACCGAAAGGCGCCGGAACACGCGCGCGACCAGCTCGCTTTAGACCAGGGTGCGGCTTCCCCGGCAAAGACGGTATGACCCGTACGGGCGAGCGATCTGGCGCTGGCCACCGCTTGATTCTGATTTCCATCCAGCACCAGGATATTCATGGTTACCCGGCAGTGCGAGAATTGTGCCGGTCTCCCGCCGTTCCGCGACTGACCTCCTGCAATACTTCGGCGAAGAGCCGTTCGATGTTTACCCAATCGAACTGTGCGGCGAGCTTAGCGGCAGCCACTTCGTACCGTCGGCGCAGAACAGAGTCCCGCAGTAGGAGAGTGATGGCCTGAATTTGGGTTGTGGAATCGTCGGCGAGCACCAGGTCACGCTCGTTCTCCACTGCGAGCCCCTCGGCTCCGATCGTAGTTGAAACGAGGGCCTTGCCCATCGCCATCGCCTCAAAGATCTTCAACCGCGTTCCGCCCCCGATGCGCAGCGGTACCACCACCAGTGTCGCATCTCGCAGGTAGTCACCCACGGAAGGCACTGTTCCGGTAACCTCGACGAAAGAGGACGCAAGGTTTTGGACCCGGGAGTGCGGGTTTCGGCCCACAATCTGGAAGACTGCCGAAGGAAACTCGGCGCGAACTCCGGGAAAAATCTTCTGACAAAAATAGGCGACCGCATCAATGTTAGGTTCCCAATCCATGGAACCGGTGAAGACGATGCGCGGTGGGTTCGCTGACGCTGGCGGTGCCACGCTATATTTTTGCGTGTCAACCCCGGTGGGGACAACCGTGATGGGGCAGTTCGGGTCCATCGCTAGCATCTGCTGACGATCATGTTCTGAGACGGCGATAACGTGATGGAACTTGCGGAGCGTGCGGCGCTCGTATCGCGACATTTTCTCGGCTTCCAGCCGATAGGCAAAACGCTTTGCTGGATTCGCTTCCGTCGACGCCCTGCGCTGCCAAAGCACGGATTCCACATTGTGCTGGAAAAGAACGGTGGGCGTGTCAAGGTTCTCCGGGAAGTTCCGCGATGCCGCGAGAAAATCGCAGACCGCTACATCGAATTTGTTTTCCCGCAGCCACGAGGCCACGACCCGTTGTACGGCAGCGTGCGTGAATTTACTCACGGCAAATGGAGCCGGTTGAAACAGGCGGCCAAGGTAATTCAGCATTTGCTTAGCCACGCTCCCGTCCAGAGCAGCGGTATAGATGGTTTGCGCTCCGGGCAATTCGCGGTGGATTTCGGCTTCGTAGGTGGAATCGCGCTGTCCGCCGTAATACGTAAGCAGCGTGACTTCATGGTTGCGGGCAAGGTGCCGCAGAATGTTGTAGGAACGGATCTTCCCCCCGGTATCCACCGGAAGCAACTTGCCCGCTTTGACCCAGAGAACTCGCAAATGTTTACCAGCAAATCCCTTCGTAGTCGGGGGCCGCGAGCCGGCGGGCCGATTCTAGATTCACCAGGTCGAGCACGATGTGAGGACCGTAATGCGGCTGCAGTTGATCTCGGGAGATTCCGCGCGTCTCGATAGCAACCACCTCAGCATTCTTCAGCATTTGTCCGAGGTCATTCTCCCAGGAGCGATCCAACGTGCGGGATCGCCTGCTCGATGTGCTGCCGATTGGAACCAATGAGCCGCCCCAAAGACACGTTGTCATCCTCAATTTTTAATGGCGCATCCTTCCCGCAGCAGATACTGGACCAGTTGGAGTTGCGGGCTCTCCCGGAGATCATCGGGCAGCCTTGAAGCTCAGCCCCAGGATCGCGACATTCCTCTTGCCGGTATCGAACACCATCCCGATGGTTCGTTTCGGTGCTTGTCGTTGCTCGGCAGGATGGCGTCGAACAGAGGCAGGCTGAGATCCAGCTCTTTGGCGCGATAGTTCAGCGCGCGCACCTCTTGGGCAGACAAGACCCGCCAAAGCCGAAGCCCGGCTTCAGATACGTGGATGAAATGTTGAGCTTCGTGTCGGCGGTTAAAATCTCGATCACAGCTTGCGCGTCGACGCCTAGTTCCTTCGCCAGAGTGCCGACTTCGCTGGAGAAAGAAACCTTCGTCGCATGCCATGCATTGCAAACGTACTTCACCATTTCAGGCGGAGCGAAACGAGGTTTCGGACATTCTCCCCACCACCAGGCATAAAGTTCACGCAGCATAGAGTTCACGCAGCAGGGCGGCTTTCTCCGCGGCGGCGGCG
>Ga0209624_10001422_pt1 | contig 18810 bp, 19 predicted proteins | sample JacPinW_OM2H0_O1_FD_188565 | JGI IMG/M metagenome (GOLD analysis project Ga0209624, IMG submission 188565) | Forest soil microbial communities from Algoma, Ontario, Canada - Jack Pine, Ontario site 1_JW_OM2H0_O1 (SPAdes) (version 2) | ecosystem: Environmental > Terrestrial > Soil > Boreal...
GAGCTGGCGGGGTCGAAGTTCTGGCCCAGGGAACCAACGGAATTGAGGCCGTTGAGCTCATCCGCGAGCACAAGCCGGATGTGGTCTTTCTGGATGTGCAGATGCCTGGCCTCGATGGATTTGCCGTGCTCAAAAAGCTGCTGGATCGCAAGGTGCCCATGCCGCAGGTGGTCTTTGCGACGGCGTTCAACCAATATGCAGTCCGCGCCTTTGAGGTCAATGCGGTCGACTATCTGCTAAAGCCGTTCGATCGGAAGCGGGTGATGCAGACGATCGAAAAGGCAATGGCCCGGCGGGCCGCTCCGGCGGAGTCGGCGAGCGACGCCAAGCTGGACGCGCTGCTGCGACTGGTGGAGGAGCAGGTGCAGGTGCCCAAGTCGCCATCCGGCAAGGTGATCGTTCGGGCGCAGAGCCGGTTGCTGCTGGTGGACCAGGGCGAGATATGCTTCGCTTCGATCGAGGACGGCACCATCAGCGTCGTCACGCGAACCGTCGAAGGACACTCCAATTGCCGAACGCTGGAGGAACTGATGGATCAGCTCGATCCCGAGAGGTTCTGGCGGGCGCACCGCTCGTTTGTGGTGAATATCCAGCACATTCGAGAGGTGGTGCCGTGGTTTAAATCGAGCTATCAGCTGCGGATGGACGATCCCCAGAAAACAGAGATTCCAGTGAGCCGCGCGCAGACCAAGCGGTTGCGGGAGTTGTTCAACTTGTAGTCCACCCGAAGCTGCCGATCCGATGCGCTGGGCCGGCCCACTGCCGGCGATGGATTTACTTGGCCTTGGACTTGCTCGCAGAGCTCTCCGCGATAAGGTTGTTGTCGACGCTGAAGGCCCCCGGAGCGGAGTTGGCCTGCATTTCCGCTACGGCCGCGTCGGTTTGGTTGAGGACGACGCCGAACAGGGTAACGTTACCGTTCTTCACAATGATGTGGATGGCGTGAAAGCCGATTGGTGGGGACTGGGTGATTCCGCCCGCCATTGCGGCGATGTTCGGCCCCGGCCCCGTTGCGCGGCGGATGTTGCCGGCGTTGGCGTTGTATTTGCTAAGCACAGGGTTGGTGTAAATGCGGTTATAGACGGCGGCGCGAATGCGGTCGTCATTGGGGGAGAGGGGAAGCACCTCGATCTGATTATCGACGGAGTCAACACCAGCGATACCTTTGACAGAGCGTCCAGCCTCGTCCTTTAGGGTGGGGCGTGAGGCATAGCCTTTCAAGATGACCGTCTTGCCTTGGATACCGAACGTGATCCAGTCGAAGACCGAGTAGTTGGTCAGACCGCCAAGCTTTTTCTGAATATCCTTGACGATGCGGAGGGTGTCTTCCTGCGACCAGGTCGGACTTGGTGTGGGGGCTTGAGCGAGGCCGACTGGAGCGGAGACGGTCAGGACCAGGAAGGCGGCGGCAATAGCGAAAGGGGCAGTAGTGCGACGGGCCATAAGTCACTCCATAGCCGAGATTTGGGCTTCGGCCAAACAATACCCCATGAGGCGCTAAGAGTCCAGAGAGAAACGCCGGACAAAAGGCTCCTCAGCAAGCAGCTTAGCGACTGCCATGGTGACGCGGGTTGAAGTCGAAGCGATAGACGGCGCCGAGGGTGACGGCGACGGGATGGATCACCCCGGAGGCGACGACCGGCGCATCCCAGTGCTGGTACTGAACGTCCGCTTTCAAGTCGATGCGGCGGGTGAAGTTATAGTCCACGCCCCCACCGGGCGAGTAGATGGTTGAGGTGGAACTGATATAGAGAATATCGCCGACCCCGAAGCCTCCCGCCCCGTAGTCGATCTCACCGCGGCCTATCAGGAAATCGACGTAGGGGTGGAGTCGGCCGAAGGCATGTTCCACCTTGGGTCCGGCAAGGATGCTCTTCTGGCTGCTGATGGTGCCTTTGTCGATCGGATAGCTTCCGCGCACCTCAAGGGAGGGCCGGGCGAGGCGCAGGCGAAGGTAGGTAAGGTCGACGCCGGCGGTGATGTCGAGGTTCTTGCCTCCTTCAAGATCGGTGAAGGTCCCGGTGCCTCCCGCAAAGGCGGAGAGCTGGAGCTGCTGGGTTGCGGTAGGAACGCCTTGCGCGTGGGCGATGCGGACCGGGGAGGTGATGGCGAGGAATATCGCCAGTGGAGCAAGTGCCGGGATAAGCTTCATTCAAACCTCTGACTTCTACTCTCTAGAATAATCGAGAGGCCGGGCGGTCTGAGGGCTCATTGCTCGCTCGGTGCCTTAAGCTCCTGTCAAAATACCGATTTGGCACTGCAATCGCGGTGAGAGCCTCTTGCGAAGGCGGAGTCGGCACCGTCTGCCGCGAAGCAGAGTTGTAGTATCTTAGGCAGTTATGAAGAGACCTATCGTTTTTCTGGAAATGTTGCCGATAGTCTCTCTGCCTGCGTTGGGTCGGAAGGCGGGGGACGCGCGGGAGGTGCAGTGCTGTAGGTCCAGCCGCGCTCTTTGGGGAACTGAGGGGATAGGGTGAGATGGCTGGCTAGAGTTGGGATGGTGCTGGCTGCCTCCCTGGCGCTGCTTTATGCGGGAGACTGGACGGTGCTGCGCGTCCGTCTCTCTCATGGCACGGCCTATCGCACCGTCGCGGTCAATCAATTTCTGGCCACACCGCTCAAGGGAAACAAGGTCGAGTACGACTGGACCGGCACGGTGCAGCAGAGCTGTAGCCGGTCGATCTTCCCTCAAGCTGGAAGTCCCGCATGCTGGTGGCTGGAGCGGCATACAACGCAATGGCAGTAAAGATCTTCTTCGAGCGGTCGAAGGATAACCGGAGACGTTTGAGTGCATAGGCTCTTGTCGCGCCTGTATCGGAAGCATAAGGGATGGTCAGATGTTTGAGGGTAACCACAGTCTCTCCATCGGAGAGGTGGTTGGGAACAACTACGAGATACTCGGCATCGTGGGAGCAGGCGGCATGGGCGTCGTCTACCGTGCGCGAGACCGTAAGCTCGAACGCACGGTGGCGCTCAAGTTTCTACCACCGGAGATGGACAGGAACGATCGCGAGCGGGAGTATTTTCTGCTAGAAGCGCGTACCGCGTCGTCGCTCGACCACCCCAACATCGGCGTCATTCACGGTATCGAAGAGACTGCCGACGGTCGCGCTTTTATCGTCATGGCCTTTTACGCGGGCCAGTCGCTGGGGCAGATACTCAGCGGCGGGCCCCTTGCCACGGGAGAGGCGGTTGCGATTGCGTGCCAGATCGCTCAGGGCCTCCAGGAAGCGCATTCCCGCAAGATCGTCCATCGCGACATCAAGCCGTCGAACGTGATGATTACCCCCTCGGGAGCGATCAAGATTGTGGACTTCGGTCTGGCGCGCGTCATCAGCGCAGAGAGTGCGACCGTGACCGGCATTACTGGGACGGTTAAATACATGTCCCCAGAGCAGGCGCTGGGGCATCGAGTGGACGGGCGCACCGATATATGGTCGTTGGGCGTCGTGCTGGAGGAGATGCTGACCGGTGTCAATCCCTTCCAGGGCAGTACCGTCTCGGCGATCCTGGTAGCTGTACTGCATGAAGCGCCACGGCCCATGGATGACGTTCCGATGGAGCTGCAGCGCATCGTCTATCGCGCACTGTCGAAGAACCCGGAGAAGCGGTATCAGCACTGCTCGGAGATGCTTGCAGACCTGGAGGCGTTTCGCGCGGAGACTGTGGGCGAACCTGGCAGCCAGCGCGAAACATCCAGGAGCAGGAGCGCGCAAAGGTCCGGCGACATTCGCAAGTATATTGAGGAGGCGTCCACCTCCGCGTGGGGCAGGGTCGGGCGGCCGCGGAAAAAATTCCTGCCGTGGGCGCTCGCTGGCGTCGGTGCTGTTGCGGTCGCCTGTTTATTTTTCTTTCCTACCCTCCGCGAAAAAGTCCTGCAGCTACGGCTCAGCGGAAGCGAAAAACACGTAGCTGTCCTTCCGTTCGAGAACGCAGGCAACAACCCCGAAGACGCCGCTCTGGTCGATGGTCTGCTCGATTCGCTGGCGGGCAAGCTGTCGAACCTCGACGTCGACAACAAGGCCCTCTGGGTAATTCCAACCAGCGAAGTCCGGCGGTTGAAGGTCACCGATCCAGCCACCGCCCTGAAGGATTTTGGTGCGACCTATGTCGTCAGTGGCAGCGTCCGCCGCGATGGCAAAGCCGTGAATCTCAGTCTGAACCTCATCGATACGCGGAACCTGCGGTTGATTGGCTCAGCGGATATCGAAGACCAGGGTGGAGACCTGGCGACGCTGCAGGACCAGGCGGTCTCACGTCTGGCGAAGCTGATGAACCTGTCGGTCTCTGCGGGAACGATGAAGACTGCGGGTGGGACGACCGCTCCGGCGGCGTACGAGGACTATCTCACGGCCCTGGGATACATGCAGCGCTACGACAAGCCAGGCAATATCGATCTCGCCGTAACCTTGCTGCAGAATGCAATCCATACCGATCCCAGCTTCGCGCTTGGCCGGGCCCAGCTAGGAGAGGCTTACCGGCTGAAGTACGTGCTCGATCAGAATCCGCGCTGGCTCAACGAAGCGGAGGCGAATGGAAGCAAGGCCGTCGAACTGGACAACCAGATGCCTGCAGCCTACGTCACCCTGGGATGGGTTCATGACGCGACCGGCAAGCATGACCTTGCGCTGCAGGAGTTTCAGCAGGCGCTGCGTCTCGATCGGCTCAATGCCACAGCGATGCGTGGCCTCGCTCGGGCGTATGAGAGATCTGGCCGCATCCCCGATGCTGAAGCCACCTTCCAGAGAGCGATTGCGCTGCGACCCAACGACTGGGACATCTACAGCAGCTATGGCGGGTTCTGCCGGCGTCAGGGCAAGTATCCCCAGGCGATCGCTCAATATCAGCAGGCGCTGCAACTCACACCGGACAACGCACAGGTGCTCGCCAACCTTGGTGGCGCCTACGCCGACACTGGAGATCCGAAGCTGTATCCCATGGCCGAGCAGTCATTCCAGCGGTCGATTGCAATTGCCCCGAGCTACGAGGTTTACGCCAACCTCGGTTTTCTCTATCTCCAGGAAGCTCGCTTTCAGGAGTGCGCCGCTGCGAGCGAAAAGGCACTCTCCATCAACGACAAGAACTACGACGTTTGGAATAACCTTCTCATCTGCAATAACTGGCTGAAACTGCCCGAGAAATCGACGGAGATTCGAGGACATCTTTTGGTCCTGCTCGAACAGGCGATCAAAACCAATCCGCAGGACGCGAATGCGCATGCGACGCTCGCATCGGTCTATGCATCCATGCACGAGCGGGAGAAGAGCCTGTCGAACATTGAGACGACGCTGGCCCTGACCCCGGACGATCCGACTAATCTGTTGAGTGTCGCCGATTCCTATGAGCTTTTAGGAGACCGTCGGCAGGCTGTGCTGTATGTAGAACGCGCGCTGAAGCATGGTTTGAAGGTGGACGAACTGCGTACCGATCCTCTGATACAGGCCGCCTTGCAGGACCCCGCTCTTCGTTCCTTGCTGAAGAGATAAAGTTTCGTGAAAGTTCTGGACGCCGAGCGGTACTCCGCGTATAACGTCCAGAATCAATCAATTTCAAAGGGAGAGTTATCCATGTCTGATCCTATCCTTCAAGTCCCGATGAGAGAGTCCGTCACGGTTAGCCAGAACGATAACCTGACCATCAATTTCACTAAGGATTGTTGCTTTTGCTGCGACGCCGATAAGGTAAACAACTTCAACCCGCCGCTGCCAATCGGAGACCACCGCAGCGGCGATACATGGTCTGGCGTGGCGCTGGTAAGCGGAACCATCAACTTCCACCACGTCCCATACGGCCAAACATGCGCTCCCGCGGCCAGCGTCGCGGCCAGTGGTCGCTCCATCATCGTCGGTAGTTGATCAGTCAAGCCCCAATCAGCGAAAAGCCTTGCCAAGCAAGCCAAATCGCATGTCCCCTCAGTTCGGTCCACCAGCTATAATGGATATATAGAGCAGAGAAGGCCCCGGCTAAAATCCGGGCCCTTCCTTTTTAGAAGGAGTGCTTTGCAGGTAAAGTATCTGGAATGAGTACTTTGCATTTAAAGTACCAGCCTAAAATGTCTCGAATCAAGACTTTACGCATAAACCGGGGAGAGGGGGCCTCTGTACAGCATGACGGAGGCCCCCTGCAGGATCCGATGCGGATAGAACGAGGGAGCCTCAGCCGTCCTACTTCAGTCTGCGGTAGCGCTCGATCAGGGTATTGGTAGAGCTGTCGTGAGTGAGTTTCGGTTCGGTCTTGTCTTCCAGCTCAGGCACGATACGCTGCGCAAGCACCTTCCCCAGCTCGACTCCCCACTGGTCGAACGAATCGATGTTCCAGATCGTGCCCTGGGTGAAGACACTGTGCTCATACAGGGCGACGAGCTTGCCAAGGACCTCCGGGGTAAGCAGTTCGGCGAGGATGATGTTCGATGGGCGGTTGCCTGCGAAGACGCGATGGGGAACGAGCCAGTCGGGCGTGCCTTCGGCCTTCACCTGGTCGGCTGTCTTGCCGAAGGCCAGCGCCTCAGCCTGGGCGAAGACGTTGGCCATCAGAATGTCATGATGACGGCCGAGCGGGTTGAGTCCTTGGCAAAAGCCGATAAAGTCGCACGGAATAAGCCGGGTACCCTGATGGATCAACTGGTAGAAGGAGTGCTGGCCATTGGTGCCGGGCTCGCCCCAGTAGATCGGGCCGGTGTCGGAGCCGACGGCCGTGCCGTCGAGGGTGACGGACTTGCCGTTGCTCTCCATGGTCAACTGCTGGAGATAAGCAGGGAAGCGCTTCAGATATTGCTCATAGGGCAGCACGGCGGCTGTCTGCGCGCCGAAGAAGTCATTGTACCAGACGGCGAGCAGCCCGAGGATGACGGGCAGGTTCTGTTCGAGCGGTGCCGTGCGGAAATGCTCGTCCATCTTGTGGAAGCCGTCGAGCATGGAGCGGAAGTTGTCGGGACCAATGGCGAGCATGGTCGAGAGGCCGATGGCGGAGTCCATGGAATAGCGCCCCCCGACCCAGTCCCAGAAGCCAAACATGTTGGCGGTGTCGATTCCGAATTTCTTGACCTCGGCGGCATTGGTTGAGATGGCCACGAAGTGTTTGCCGACGGCGCTCTCATCGTTGCCAAGACCGGCCAGCAGCCATTCGCGCGCGGTATGCGCGTTGGTCATGGTTTCAAGCGTGGTGAAGGTCTTCGAGGAGATGATGAAGAGGGTCTCCTGCGGATCGATGCCCAGTACAGCCTCAGCGAAGTCAGTCCCGTCAACGTTGGAGACAAACCGAAATGTCATGTCGCGTTGGCTGTAATGCTTCAGGGCCTCGTACGCCATGACCGGGCCAAGGTCAGATCCGCCGATGCCGATGTTGACGACGTTGCGGATGCGTTTGCCGCTGTGACCCTTCCAGGCGCCGCTGCGGACGAGGTCGCTGAAGTGGGACATAGCGTCGAGCACGGCGTGGACCTCCGGCACCACGTTCTTGCCGTCCACCACGATCGATGCGCCCTTGGGCGCCCGCAGGGCAACGTGCAGGACGGCGCGGTTCTCCGTGATGTTGATCTTGTCGCCGCGGAACATGGCTTCGCGCCGCTCGCCGAGTCCGGACTCCTTCGCGAGATCGAAGAGGAGCTTCAGGGTCTCAGTAGTGACGCGATTCTTCGAGTAGTCGAGATAGAGGCCGACCGCTTCGACGGCCAGACGCTTACCTCGGGTAGGGTCGTCTGCGAACAACTGCCGGAGCTGCAGATTGCGCACGTGCTCATGGTGAGCGGCGAGCGCTTTCCAGGCTGAACCTTCGGTGATTTGGGAATGAGTGGGTGATTCGACGCGAGTTGTCATGCTTCTCCTTTACGGTTTAGCCGGCCACGCTGGGGGCGGCGTTCATTGGTAAATGGGTTCCCGTCAGGGCATTGCAAAGATCGACGAACGATTTCCTGTTAGGGCCTGCAAATCCGCAGCTTGGAATGCAAGCGCGGAGGCCTGTACCTCAACGATAACGATACAAGCAAACGACCTCGAATGGGCCCAGGACGAATCAATTGTGAGCAACAGCGGTGGCCGCGGTTATATCTGGAAGAGCAGTTCTGTGATCCATCGGGCCAGTTGTTCGGGTTGGCGGAACCGGCGAGGATTGTCTGCGAAGGACTCGTAAATGGAAAGGGTGTCGTCGTCGGCGACGTGGAAGGCAAAGTTACAGCTCTTGCGGTCGAGGGTCGGGTTGCCAGCCACTCCCAGACCTTTGGCGTAGTCGAGCACGATGGTGGAATCGTGATGTGTAATTCGGGCGTCGAACCAGGGAAAACGGCTACGCGTGAGCGTCACTTCGTTGCGCTCGCCGGTTTGTCCATTGTTTGCGGGGAGTTGTAGGGCTGGGCCGGAGATGGTCGTCTCCGCGGCGGTGACGTCGCCTTGCAACTGTCGCTTGATCTCGTTGATGTCTTGTTCGAGGCAAAGGACGAGGCTGGTGAAGAATGGTGCGCCCTGCTCGGCGATGATGCCTTCTTTGTGTTGCTCACGACCATAGTTTTCTGCGGCTTCGTGGCCCTTTTGCTTGATATCTTCTGTGAGATTCGTAATCCACTCTTGGCTCATGCCTGTAATAGCTCCTGCATCCGGTCGCTTCAAAGGGCTTCTTGCGAAGTAGATGTGGTTAGTTTGACGGCGAAAGCATGCGAAAAGCCGCTCCACGGGATGTTTTAGAGTTGCCGCGGATGTAAGAGCGGGAGTAGGATGCGCGACATGCTTGCTGGACGGAGTTGGGACAGCTGGATTGCTGAGTATTCGGAGAGCCATCAGCACCCGCTGAATCGGCTGGCACACACCTTTGGGATACCGATCATCATCGTGTCGCTGCCTGTGCTGGTGGCGGGGGTGGTGTGGCACCGGTTGTTGTGGGTGGGAGTGGGGCTGTTTTGTTTTGGGTGGGCGCTGCAGTTCATTGGGCATGCGATTGAGGGGAAGCCGCCGGAGTTTCTGAAGGATTGGCGGTTTTTGCTGGTGGGGTCGCGGTGGTGGGCGGCGAAGATGAGGGGTAAAGCGTAGTTTTTTTGTATGAGTATGTTTTTGTGGTTTTTGCAGGGGTTTTTGCGAAAAGTGGACGGTAACACGTGGTGTTTTGATGGTGAAGTTGTGGTGAAATGTGTGGTAAAGCTGGTCACTTGACGGACACTTTTCGACAACGAAGAATAGGTCACCCATTTTGGATTTATTTTTAGGTGGTTCCCGTTTGGGAATCCTGCCGCATGATGTGTGGGAATTTGTAGTTGGGTTCGAAGATGGTTCGTGCTTACGCGCGAATGCCCACTCATGCGATGACACTGCCGGAGTGGGCCCGCGCAACCTATTCGTTAGCTGTTCGATCAGAAGGTGAGCAGACGATCGAAGAACGAGCGGTAACGTCTAAGCGCTTGTCGTAGATCCTCGGTGGAGACATTGTCGCCCTGGGCCCATTGGTTTTCCAGATTCGCGCGTTCGCTGGAGAACTGCTCGGCGATGCGCTTGACTACATTCGCTACGAGACTGTCGGCCTGTTCTACCGCCTGCCTGGGTTCATCGACGAACGAGGTCTGAACCTGGTCCCAACGTGCGCGGAAGTTATGCAGTTCGTCGTCGGGAAACAGCGGATTGGCTTCCACGGTTCTCGAAGGCGTGAGCGTGTTCTGGATGGGCTGCATGTTTCGTTGGTCGATCGTGGCTGGTGGGACAAGGCCGGCCCTGACGGGATGGGCAATGTCTGCTGTTGTGAGGGTTTCGTCGGTCAGGGTTTCGCCGGTCAGGGTTTCGTCCTTAAGAGTTTCGTGGTCAAGAAGCGATTCGTTCATGGGTGACTCCTATCTTTGCGCTTGCGGTTTTGGGGGAATCTAGCAGTTCCTCGAACAGGGAGCGGAAGTAGACCATGGACTGGCGCAACTCTTCCGTGGAGGACTGTCCCTGAGCGTGACGCAGAGTGATCTCTCGTGCGGAGCGATAGTTTTGCACGACGGACGGGTAGTTTACGGAGATGTCGGCTGCGCGCTGCTCAAAGTCGCCCATGGGATATCCGCGAGCGACCATCACCGAGGTCACCAACTTCTCCGCCTGGATGACTGCCATCGAAGGATCGTCGACGAAACGCTTCTGCACGTTAGCCCACTCATTGGCATATCGCTCGCGATCGACTGGGGAGAGCGAACGAATCGAAAACTTCTCGACGCGCTTTTCCCTTTCGAGGAGAACGGCTTCGGCGTGTCGTGGGTCTCCGTGCTGCAGTACGGCGCGGTCGTATTCGGGACCGAACTGCTGCTTTAGATGCTCGCTTTTTCGTTTGCGCGTGATCAGCAGAACTGCTATCGCGACAATCGCGATCACGATGATGCTTAGAACAATCATGGTGGTTCTTGTATCCATCGTTCTCACCTCTGGGAGCGTAGGATGCCCAGTTTGATCGAAGCGATGTCGCGCGCTGCGAATGACGACGAGGTTCCCTTTCGCGCCATTCAAGTGATTGGTGCGGGATCAACAGACCGTTGAGAACACACGGATTCGGACACCCAAGATTAGGGTGTGGCACGGGCCGCTAGCTGTCCTTGCGGTAGAGGAGATTGCGCATCGCCTGGCGGCGGGCCTCGTTCGCTTCCTTTGCGGACTTGCGTTCGTCGGCCGTCATGCGAAGTTTTGTTTTGGCGTCGGTTGATTCTGGAGCGCTGGATTCTTCGCTGCACTGGGGACAGCGGTTGGCGAAACCCGGTTTATCCGGCTTCAGTTCGAACTCCTCCGAGCAGACGGCGCAGACCTTGATGGGAAAAGGCATTTCGGCTCCATGATTATTAAATCACGGGTGGCGTCGCGGTACAAAATGCTCGTGGCATCAGTGGCTCGCGCCTTCAATCTTGATTAGCACGAGTGCATTCTCACTGAGACTGAGGTGAAGGACACCGTTGCGGAGCGCGGTCTGCTCGGGTGCCGGGGGTGGGGTTTCCCGGTTCAACTGCTCCGCCTGTGCGGGGGTGGGGTTGAGGGGCTTACCCATTGCAGCCCACTGCGGCAATACGTTGCCATGCTCGCGGTCCACTCGCTGAATCGTGACCTGGGCATTGGCGGGAACGCCGGTAAGGTGGAGGTCCATCTCGCGAGCTGCGCCGTGTTGATCCGGGTCCACAAGGTTCCACGCCGCGATGGACAGGCCTCCGTTCGCCGTTCGCGTGACTATGACGTTTTTGGACGGGTTGGCAAGGCGCTGGTCGCCGAGTTGATGCAGCAGGCCGTAGGCGTAGTAGCTCGGCTTGTTGATGCCGTCGAAGGCGCGCAGACCGAATTGGCCATTGAAGGGGCCCGTGGTGGGTCCACCCTCCTCGAAGACGTCGGAGAAGGTCCAGAAGGAGAGCATGTCCACGTGGCCGTCACACTCGCGCACGGTGTTGGCGAGGGCGGGGCCGACGTAGATCGTGTCGCGGGCTTCCATCATGCCGGGTACGTTCCACTCGGTCCAGAAGAGCGGGAGACGCGGCGTGGCGGAGCGATCGATCTCGCCGCGGATCTTAGCGGTGGCTCGACCGACGCGGTCGTCCATGGGAATGTTCTCGTGGGTGCCGAACATGTTCTCGACGGTGTCGTCGGCGTAACCGTGGGTGGAGACGAAGTCGACGGGTACGTGCTTCTCGGCGGTGTGCTGGAGGAACTCGGGGACCCATTGGGCTGCCGCTGTCGCCGGGCCGCCTACTCGCAGGCGCGGGCTGACAGACTTGAGATCGCGTGCGGTGTGATCATAGAGATCGAAGTAGGACTCCTGCCGCGGGATGCCGTTCCAGAAGTCGATGTTCGGCTCGTTCCAGACCTCGAAGTACCACTGCGAAACCTCGTCGATGCCGTAGCGGTCTACGAGGTGCTGGGCGAAGTGCTGGATGAGACCGTCCCAGCGCTCCATACTCTTGGGTGGCGACACGTTCGGCTTGTACCAGAAGGGGTGAAGCGCGTCGGGGTTGAAGGCGAGCTTCTTTGGCATGAAGCTGATCTCGACGAGGGGACGAACACCGTTCTTTAGCAGGCCGTCGTAGATGGAGTCGACGTAGGCGAAGTTGTAGACGGGATTGCCGTGTTCATCCTCGTTGTAGACGCCGACCTCATCGTGCAGGATTGCGTGAAAGCGCACATAGCGGAAGTCGGCTACCTTCTTTACGGCACGCAAATCCTCGCGGTATTCTTCGCGCAGAGTGAGGATGGCGCGGCCGGAGCCAAACATCTGCTCCCAAAAGTGGGGGAACGGCGTTGTTGCCGCGTGAGCGTCGATGGTTACGTCCTCTGTGGCTTGCTGCGCCCGCGCGGAATACGTTGAGCAACTGCACAACAGAATGAAGAAGAACGGTAACAATTTGCGCGATATGGAAGGCATCGATTCCTCTTACCCCGATGTTAGTTTCGGGCGCGGCTGACGACAATGGTGTGGTAGGACGGTCGTAGCTGCTCGAAATAGACTCTCATGCGGTGGGGACCCCCTCCCCCCTTGGGGTATTTTGCGCGTAAAATACTTGTTTTCTTTGACTTGCAGAGGGTTGCTGTCTGCAAAATATTCATAACAATGGGGTTACGGCTAAAATATTGTTTCTAAATGAATTAGCAGCAAAGCATGTTCTGTGCTTCTTCTTAGACTCTTCTCTCTAGTTTAGCGGATTGGGTATAACTCATGGGACATGCGTATGTTGCTGGCTGGCCACGGGTAGGCTGGTTTGAGGCTTGACAGGTTTTTGGGACTTTCTCATTTGTGGTCTTCGATAAGGAACCTGGGCAACTGCTTCTATGGCGAGGTCGGGGCCGGGGGAATCGCTCAGGATAGTCCCCTGGGTTGGGTCGGATTTTCTTTGGGATTTCCGGTAGTTGTCATTTTGATGTGAACGACTCAACTTGCCGAAAGGTGACTTCTCGGGAACTTGCCCCTAAGCAGCTGGCGCTTCCTCAGTCTGCAAACGGAAAGCCTCGTCGCTAAATCTTCAGGTGCCGAAATGCCCAGCGATCGTGTCTACCTGCCGCTACTCTCTAGGGTCGGCCAGAGTATTGAACGACAACATCGCCTATACGATGCGACTGATTCACTACCCAGTCGGGGCTAGTTCCCGGGGCGGTCGTCGTCAAAGTAAGCAGGTTCGGTCCTGACCAGTTGATGATGACACTCGGATTCGCCAACACAAAACTGCGGCGCTTCCAAAAGCTGATGATCGCCCTTCGGAGTTCAACGGTTGAAGGCATGTGATCATCGACAATTACTGCGTAGCGAGGACCGCTCAACGCCTGGTTGTCCCATCGCTCAATTTCAAAGGCAACTCTTCCTTTTGAATAGGGAACCATTTGGAGGACCTCGTAGTGACCTCCAAGGTCAAGGTCTCCATCAAATAAGAGAAGCACAAGCAACACAGGCACAGCGAAAAGGAAGCTCAAGATGAGGAGAGTCCATCGCTGTTTAGGAAGCATGTCAGCAGGATACCTGACGGTTCCCTGAAACGGGGTTTCGACAACTTCGCGTGTTCCGGACTCGAAGCTGACCCACTACCGGATTTCCGGGTCGCCTGGACGGCCACCCGTCAGAGGCACGAAAGAAAGATGATGGCCCCGAGCCTTTTGTGGTTCGTCGCGAGCGGAAAGGGCTTCCGCAGGGTTACTTTCGTCGCTTAAGATTGGAGAAGACGAACCAAAATCGACTTTAGGAGACTTTCTATGAGCATTGAGACTGTAAAGAAGACCAAGGTACCGGCGAAATCGAAGACCGCTGCGAAGGCCGGTGAGACGGAGAATGCGGTGAAGGCAGCACCGGCAGTTGCGGCGAAGAAGACGGTAAAGGCGGCTGCGAAGGGCAAGACGATTGATGTCGCGGCGACGAGTGCGCCTTCCTATGCAGAGATTGCTCAGCTTGCGGAGCGGTACTGGGCCGAGCGGGGCTGGCAGGACGGGCACGCCGAGCAGGATTGGCTGCGGGCGGAGCAGGAGTTGGTGGGAGCTGCTTCGTAAGGGATGGATTGAATTCGACTTTGCGGCGCTGCGCTTCGCCGCTTGATGGTACGCGTGCGCTTGGCGCCACATAGGCAGGTGCCTTATCTGCCCCTCGCGCGGAGCTGACACTTCGAGACTGGCCTTGGCTGGCAGGTCCAAGCTCGTTGAGTGCAGAACAAAGGCACTGTCGTTGATTGAGGACATCTGCCAGGGCGGGAGGATGAACAATCTAGGATTGAGCTGACAAGACCCCCTCCTGCCAATCCCCGTCTCCGGAGTGGGGAACTTGATCGACAAAAAAGTGGAACCGATCTGTGTTCTCTGCGTATCGGTATGTGAGGAACACAAAGTAATCCTCTAGAGCAGAATCAAAGTCGGTGTACCCTGCCGCATGTGAGAAAGAACAAAGACGAAATACAGGGATCCTTCACTTCGTTCAGGATGACGACTTCAAAAAGTAAGTCAGGGGTACACTCATCTTGAATTTGCCTTAAGCAGCAAGGGCCCATTTCGATGTTCAGGAGGGTGTATGGAACCCGTTCTTGGTGCCGGCTGCTCAACCACGATTGAATGTACTTCTCTCTCACCCAGTGCCATGATCTGGCAGGACGTGCTGGCACAGGCGATGACCGGCGAACTGATCGCCGCGATGAACTACACCTCGTTATCGGAGATATGTAACGATCCCGAAGAGGTCGCCGATGCCCTGGAGCATGCGGAGGGGGAACACGGGCATGCTGCTGCGTTCGCTGCCGAAGGCCGCAAGATCGGGGTGGACGTTCCCAATAACGTGGGCGCAAAGCATTGGAAGCGGCTTCGCGAAGCGTTCCTGCGCTGCATCGCAGAGCGTGACTTTATTGGCTGCCTGATCGTGCAGGAGATCATGCTGGAATCATTCGCCGTCGCAAGCTATGCACGCGTCGGGAGGGTAGCACCGGGGAGTCTTGGCACGACTTTTGCTTCCATCGCAACAGAGGAAGAAGGGCACATTGAACATGCGATGGAGATCCTGAGAACGGAGCGAGCCCGGGATACGCAGAGCTTCGATGATAAGGTGCATCGACTGCATTTTGATGTGATGACCACCCTTGCGGAGATGCTGGCAAGGGAATGCGTGCATGGACATTGCGAGGTGTGCCACGGGAGCTGCGTGAAGCCTTCGCTGTTCGAGGTCAGCTTGTCTGCAGCCGAGCTTCGCGGAGCGTCGTTGCAACAGTACCTGAAATCGCTGGACATGCTGGGCCTACCCGGGGAGGTAACACTTGCATGGGTAACTCAGCTGCCCGTGTAGCCGGGCAAGGTTCGGCTATCGAGGTCGATTTCGCCCTGATCGGGCATCAGGAGAGTTGGAGAGCGGCTGCGGACGTACTCGCTGTGCTGCGCGGACCGGAGCTTACGCCTCTGCCGGACGATGAGATCAAGGACATCTTTCCATGGATTCCGCCGCGAGCAGTGTGCCATGTCGAGGTCGGATCGATCGTGGGGTCGAGGGCTGGCGCGAATGGGGGCGTGAAGGCGCGCGGCCTCTACATCGACTCCTTCATTCCTCCCGACCACCTGGGAGCGGCGTATATGCACGAAAATATCGCGCGCGTTCGAGGGGCGGCGGCGTACGCGATCAAGGCAGGAGCGAAGATCGTGAGTCTGGGCGGATTCAGTTCCATTCTGATTGAGGGCAACTTCGATCAGCTTCCCGAAAGACAGGATACGGTCTTCACGACGGGCAATTCGTTGACAGTTGGCTTTATTGTTCAGGGCGTCAGGAAGATGTGCGCACTGGAGGGTCGGGATATCCGCAGATCGACGCTGCTCATCGTTGGAGCAACGGGAGATGTGGGTTCCGGCTGCGCCCGTTGCCTGGGGCCATTGGTGAAGCGTGTGCTGCTCAGCGCACGCAATCCGGATCGGCTGCGAAGGCTCGCCGCGGAGTTGGAGGCCGATGGAGTTCAGGTGGAGATCGCGACGGGTCTCGAGCAATTCTCCGCAGCGGCCGACGTCGTGATCTGCGCGGCGAGTCTGGCGTCTCCTTCGCTTTTGTTGGGCCGGATCGCGCCCGACGCGATTGTTTGCGATGCGGGCTACCCGAAGAATCTCTCCCCAAACGCGCAGATGCGTGGCGCCAAGATATTCTTCGGAGGTCTGGGACAGGTTACGGGGGGAATGACGTTCGTGCCGGATTTTCATGGAATTCTGAATCGGCACCCGTTCCCCGACGTGGCGCATGGATGTCTACTCGAAGGCATGGCTCTTGCTCTGGAGCGCCGGTTCGAGCCCTTCTCCCAGGGAAGAGGGTTCATCACGCAGGAGCGGGTTGAGGAGATCGAGACGGTTGCAGCACGGCACGGAATCTATCTTGCGCCACTCTATAACGCCGATGGACCAGTGGAGCACGGACTTGAATGCCAGACGGCATGTTCGAGAGGATGAGCGGGCGAAGGATCAGGTCGAAGCGTTGAATCTTCCTGAGGTGGAGCTGGCTGGTGGTTGACAGGGTGATAAGTATAGAGTCATTGCATCCAGAATTATAAGGAGGCTAAATGGCTCTCAGTTTTGCCACAGATATTCGCCCTCTTTTCCGAGATGGGGACATTGAATGTATGAAACCTGACGGGGTTGCACTTGATGATCCCGCCTGGATGTGTGTCCCCGCCAACGCGCAAAGTGTCTACGGTGCGGTGTCCGCAGGTACGATGCCTCCGGATGAACCCTGGTCGAGCGATCGTGTTTCGCTTTTCAAGAAGTGGTTGGACGCCGGGTGTCCTGCATAAACAGGCTTGTGCTGAGGGGTGTCCTTGGCGAGCATCCTCATCAAAGCGCTATCGGAGGGCTACGCCTCCATGCCAAAGGCATCATTTCGTGGCCTCCTAAGTGATAACCTTTGCGTATGCCGGGCCCAACGCTTGAACAAAAACTGGAGCACCTTACCGTCGCGCTCGCCGAAGCGGAACGAGAGTATGCTGCCGGAGTACCCTACCAGGGCCCAGGTTCCTGGCCAGAGAAAATCGCCCGAATCAAGCATCACATCGCCGACCTTCGCGAAATGATTGCTAACGAATAGGAAGCAGCCAGACAGATGGTGTTGGCCGGTTTGGGTTGGCCGGCCAGCGTGCGGACAGCTCTCCAGCTTTCAGGCCAGTCGTGCGGATCCTACAACGCGGCGATGTGCTGCTTATCACTCCGGGAGGGCGTGAGCGAAGGCGCACTCGTGCGGTGAGACTGCATGAGTGGTGCAACCATGGTATTGGTTGGTTTTTATGTATGGGCCGCGCGCCCACCCGCCCGCCGCCGGAAGATCTCTATCGTACCGAGGATTCCTGTTGCCACTAGGGCGAAGGTTGAAGGTTCAGGCACAGGGGAATTGGCGACATCGGTGACGTCCAGCGTTACGTATGGATCTTTGAAGTTGCCCGTAGTACCGAGGGGCAGGAGATTCGAACCGATTTCGGGACCGTCGTTCGCCGCGTAGAGGTCAAAATAGTAATAGTTTTGGGATGGGAAAAGACCTAACTGAATCAGGTCCACGGGCGAACCGTTTGGTTCTGCGAAGGCAGGTGGGTAGATGGACGTGAGACCGGTCAGGAGCGAAGGTTCACTAAAGGAAAAGGTTCCGTCGAAGATTGAAGCGTCGATGTCAGAAAACAAGTTGCTCGGGTAGTCGACGGTGAGGGTGTAGTTGAATGTGTCGGCGTGGGCGGCGATGGGCAAGGCGGCGCATAGGGACAGTATGAGAGCGACAACGAAACAGCGCATCTGTTTCTCCGGGGTAAATGACCTTAAATTGAGTGCAGTTGCAGCGAGGCTACAGGAGTTTGTGCGCTGTTGCAACGCTCATCTTATGAGAGCCTCTTCCCGGAAAACACTCAGTAATGCCGCGCCTTGCGCAAGGAAGATTGCAAACTAGTCAGGGACTTTGATATCGCTCCCAGGCTGTATGGAAGAGTTATAGATGCGGATCATGCGTTCTTCGTACTTCGACACTGTAAATCGCGCCTCAATCTTGGCCCTCGCTGCTTTGCCCATGGCCTCCCTTGCCTCCCTGTTTTGAGAGTGCCAGAGCAGCGCCTCTGCCAATGCGCCTGCATCTCTCGCCGGTACGATCGTCCCATCTTCGCCCGGCGTTACACAGTCTTCTGCTCCTGAACTCCTGGTGGCGACAACTGGAAGTCCGGCAGCCATTGCCTCAAGGAGGACGCGTGCGAGACCTTCATTAACCGAGGGAAACGCAAAGACATCGGAGTCGCGATACCAGTCTGCAACACGGTTCGGTGGCAGGAACCCTGTAAATGTAACGTTCGGCGTTGCGTATTGATGAATGAGAGATTTCATCTCCGGCGCTACCTCCCCGATCAACACGAGTTCGGCGTTCTTCAGGCCAAGCTGCTTCCACGCCTGCAACAGGTACACCACACCCTTTGCGAGTTCCACGCGCCCTGTATAACAGACTCGGAATATTTCCCGGGATGCCGGCAGCGCCGATGGTTTGAAGAAATGATGGTCAATGCCGGCATTGACAACCAGAGCCTTCGCGGAGTATCCAGCATGGCTAAAGCTGTCTCGGGCGACCGCAGACGGGACGACAATGAAGTCGCAGATCTCATATTCCTCCTCCATGCGCCGAATCAGGGCGGGGGGGAGTAAAGTCCGACACTCGCTGGGGCGTATACCAAAAGCCTCGCATTCCTCGAGGACGATCTTTTGCCAATCCCGTGGATGCATGGTCGGATTCTCAATCATGGTCACGGCGCCGTTTCGCTTCGCGGCCCGCAGTCCGGCGAGAGATAGTGCGCTAAAGCCATGAAAAATATCACTGGCGGGAAGTTGCCGAGAGAGGAGCCAATCCGCGTAGGTTATGGAAAGAACCACAGGAAAGTGGCGATAG
>Ga0209624_10001423_pt1 | contig 18793 bp, 17 predicted proteins | sample JacPinW_OM2H0_O1_FD_188565 | JGI IMG/M metagenome (GOLD analysis project Ga0209624, IMG submission 188565) | Forest soil microbial communities from Algoma, Ontario, Canada - Jack Pine, Ontario site 1_JW_OM2H0_O1 (SPAdes) (version 2) | ecosystem: Environmental > Terrestrial > Soil > Boreal...
GGTCATGACGATGCGCAATTCGATCGCCGCCTCGCTCAGGCGATCCTGCACGCCCGCCGCAGCCGCCTTCATCGCCTCGGCGACGTCGACGTCCTCGAGCCGGAGCTCGAGCGCCCCGGCGTCCATCGAGGCCAGATCGAGAATGTCGTCGATGATGGCGAGCAGCGCATGCGACGAATCGGTGATGAATCCGGCATATTCGACCTGCTTCGGATTGAGCGGGCCAACGCCTCCGCCCGCCAGAAGCTGGGTGAAGCCGATAATGTTGGTGAGCGGCGTGCGCAGCTCGTAGGAGACGTGGTTGACGAAATCGTTGCGCAGCTTCTCCGCCGCGATCAGCGCCTGATTGCGCTCGGTCAGCGCGCGCTCGATGTTGACGCCCGCGGTCGCATCGAGCGATGTCATAAGCGTCGCTCCGTCCGGCAACGGCAGGGCGGCGCAATCGAGGATGAGCCCGTCCGTGCGCTCGATTCGCGCCGTCCGGCTCTTGCGATGGTCGGGAAGATCGACGATCACGGCTTTAAGCTCGTCGAACAGCTCAGGCTCCCTGCACAGCGGCTTACACGCGCGCGCAATCTCGTCGATGTGCGGGCGTTCGCCCAAGACCGTCGGATCGATTCGCCACAGTTCCGCAAAGGCCGGGTTGAACAGCTTCATGCGCCCGTCCGCCCCGAACGCCGCCACCCCTTCCTTAAGCGCGTCGAGCGTCTCGCCCTGCACATGAGTGAGCGTAGTGACCTGGGAAGCGAGCGCGTAGCTCTGGGTCGCGTCGTCATAGAGATAGGTGACGCCCCCCTTCGGGTTGGGGCTCGTGACGACGCGCAAAGCGCGCCCATCGGGCAGATGCCACACGGATTCGCTCGGCTCGATCGCCAGGTAAGCGCTCAATTGCTGCGCCTTCCAGGCGCGGAAATCGACCTGTTCGGGCAGCTGACGGTTGGCCCGCAGCCGGTCAAGGATCTCGCCATCGCTCGGCCCTTGATCGAGGAAGGCCGGCTCAAGCGACCAGATCTGGCAATAGGCCGCATTGTACAGGGTCAGTCGCTTGGACTTGTCGAAGATCGCAACCGCCGTCGACAGCCGATCGATCATGCGCGAATAGTCGTCCTCGTTGCGCTCCATATCCGCGTTCAGCGCCACGATTTCGGACACATCGCGGGCGACGCCGGCGGAGCCGACCTGAGCGCGGGCCTCGACGGCGTCGAAGGTTCGGCGCGCGCCCCCGACCACCGCCGACGCGCGCCGTGTCCAAGCCCCGGTCTCCTTGACCGTCGCCGTGGCTTCACGGCGCACCGCCGAATCGAACAACTCTCCGCCAGCCTCGATCGCGGCCACAGTGTCAGGGGCGTCAACCGCGCGGGCGTAGGCGACGTTGCACCAGACGATCCGACCCATTGCGTCGCGCGTCCACGCCGGCATATCCGCGGTTTCGAGCGCGCGGCGCAGGCCATCCAGAGCGCCCTCGGCTTCAGTGAAAGAATCGCGCAATTGCGCCAATTGAAGGCGCTCGCCTGAGACGTCGCGAATGCGCATCACCGCGCTGCCCGACACCGGGCGCCCGTCAAGCTCGAGATGGCGGCCGCGCAGGCTGACCACGCCGGCGGCGAAGGCTTCCCCGCGGGTCAGCAATCGCTCTGTCGCCTCCTCGATCTTCGCGGCCTGGGCCGGATTGAGCCATGAGCCGAAGGCGAGCACGCGCGACGACAGCGGCGAATCGGCGACGAGGGCGAAATCGCCCTCGATGGTCGGCTCCGCGTCTAGATGATCCCAGGAGACGAGGATTTGCGGCTCGCTGCGCAACATCAGCGCCGCGCGGTCGAGTTTGGCGTTGGTTCGTGCGAGCTCAGTCTCGAGCTCCTGAACGCGGCGCGTCCAGATCCGGCGGCCAACCAGATGAAGGACGGCGGTGATCGTCGCCAGCAGCATCAGCGACAGGATGACGAGGCCGACGACATTGGCCTGGACCGACGCCAGGTCGAACGCCAGCCGCGCCGGCGCCTCCAGGGACTTGGGGAGGTCCTGCGCGCGCGCCAGCACACCCGCGAGCAGGTAGAGCGCCAAGCCTGCGGCTGCCCGGGCGACGAACGCCCGGTCTAGCCTCCGCGTCCGCCCGCCGATTCCGGAGCGTTTCGCCCCGCTGAACCCCCGCAACGAATCGCCTCCTCGAGAGCCTGACCGCGATGTCTCGCGCCGGCCGGGTGGGCCGCCGACCCTCTCCTTCCGCCAAGAAGGTGCGAATCAGCGCCTCGACCAGGATTACGAAATGTTTGCCGCAAAGTCGTTAACCATGAGAGCGAGCCGCGGAGGGCAGTTCGCCGACCGGACACTAGCCCTCGTGGTGATGACGGCCACGAACGACAAGATGTGCCGATTTGCGCCTCCCGTCGCTGTCGCGGCCGTCCATTTTTGTTTAAATTTGTTTGTATCCCGGGCGGCTAGCGTAGGAGGCCGAGGATATCCTTGATCGCGTCCATGTTCGGTCGCGCAATGACCCGCGCCTTCTCGGCCCCCTCGGCGAGGACAGCGTCGGTAAAGCCCGGGTCCGCCGCGAGCCGCAGCATTTCGGCGCGAATCGGGGCGAGCTTGTCGATCGTAAGGTCGGCCAGCGCGGCCTTGAAGGCCGAGAACTGGGCGCCGGCGAAGCGCTTGAGCGCGTCGGCCTTCGTCTCGTCGTTCAAGGCGGCGAAGATGCCGACCAGATTGTCGGCTTCGGGGCGCTGCGCCAGACCCGCGACCTCGCTTGGCAGCGGCTCGGCGTCGGTCTTGGCCCGCCGGATTTTCTGCGTGATCGTCTCCGCGTCGTCGGTCAGCGCGATATAGGCGTTCTCCGAGGTGTCGGATTTCGACATTTTCTTCGCGCCGTCGCGCAGGCTCATGATTCTGGTGGCGGGCCCCTGGATCAAGGGTTCGGGCAGCGGAAAGTAGGCGTCGCCGTGCCCGTGGGCGGCGATCGACGCGGCGAAATCATTGTTGAACTTCTGCGCGATGTCGCGCGCCAGCTCCAAATGCTGCTTCTGGTCGTCGCCGACCGGAACATGCGTCGCCCGATAGACGAGAATGTCGGCGGCCATCAGCACTGGATAGTTGTAAAGTCCGATCGACGCGTTCTCCCGGTCCTTGCCCGCTTTCTCCTTGAATTGGGTCATGCGGTTGAGCCAGCCGAGTCGCGCGACGCAGTCGAACACCCAGGCGAGTTCAGCATGCTCGGCGACCCGGCTCTGGTTGAAGACGATATTGGCCTTCGGGTCGATGCCGCAGGCAAGAAAGGCCGCCGTCACCTCGCGCGTCGTGCGGGCAAGCTGCTCAGGCTCGTGCGGCAGCGTCATCGCGTGCAGGTCGACGACGCAATAGATGCACGGATGCGTCTTCTGCATCTCGACGAACCGCTTGATCGCGCCAAGATAGTTGCCGAGGTGCAGATTGCCTGTCGGCTGAACGCCGGAAAACACGCGCTCGGGAAACTTCGCCATCTTCGTCCAGTGAGGGCCGGAATTATAGGGGCGGCCCTTATGGCAACGCCGGCGGGGGCGCGCAAGGGCGGAGAGCGCGCAGGTCAGGCGCCAGGCTCACCCTCGCCCACGCTAAGATCGACCATGATCTCGGCCGCCAACCGCTCGAGGGCCTTGCGCAATTCGTCGAGCTTGAGTCCCTCGGGGACGCTGAGGCGCGCGGTGGCGCGAAACATCTGCACACCGGTGAATGGCTCGCCTTCGAGACCGCTCATGAACTCTTCGATGTTGACGCCGAGCCCGGTGAGCGCTTGTGTCACGTCCCGCACGATGCCCGGCCGCTCCTTGCCGACGATCTCGAGCGTGACAACGCGCCCGGGTTTTTCTGCCTCCCCCGCCGCGCCACGTTCGATCGAAACGCGCAGGCCGGAAGGCGCGAGCTTCGCCAGCGCCGATTCGAGTGGGATGAGACTTTCGTCGGGTACGCTGACGAGCACTACCCCGGCGAATTTGCCCGCGAGCCGCACCGAGCGGCTCTCGAGCCAGGTCGCGCCGCAGTCGGCGACCCTTTCCGAGATGGCGTTGACCAGCCCCGGCCTGTCGTCGCCAACGAAGGTTAGAACGAGCGATGTCATGACGGGAGCCCCGAGTGGTTCGCCGCCAAGCCTATCACAAGATGAACCGGCTCAGATCGGCGTTCGCGGCGAGGTCGCCGACATGACGCTCGACGAAATCGGCGTCGATGCGAACGGCTTCGCCGGACCGGTCGGCGGCGGTGAAGCTCACCTCGTCGAGCACGCGCTCCATCACCGTCTGCAGCCGACGCGCGCCAATGTTCTCGACCGAGCCGTTGACCTTGGCGGCGAGGCGGGCGATCGCCGCCACCGCGTCATCGGTAAACTCGAGCTCGAGGCCTTCGGTTTGCATCAGCGCCACATATTGCTTGATCAGGCTCGCCTCGGTGTCGGTGAGGATGCGTTTGAAATCGTCCTCGGTCAGCGAATTGAGCTCGACCCGGATCGGCAGGCGGCCCTGTAGCTCCGGCAAGAGGTCGGACGGCTTGACGGTGTGGAAGGCGCCGGAGGCGACAAAGAGGATATGGTCGGTCTTGACCGCGCCGTGCTTCGTGGCGACCGTCGTGCCTTCGATCAGCGGCAAGAGATCGCGCTGCACGCCCTCGCGCGAGACGTCGGCGCCGCCGCGGCCCTCGCGAGCGCAGATCTTGTCGATCTCATCCAGGAACACGATGCCGTTGCTCTCGACCTCGGCCACCGCAGCCTGAACGATCGCGTCCTGGTCGAGCAGCTTGTCGGCTTCGGCCGCGATCAGCGGCTCGTGCGCTTCGGCAACCGTCATGCGCTTGGCCTTGGTGCGCTGGCTCTTGCCGAAAATGTCGGCGATGTTGATCGCGCCTATCGAGGCGCCGGGCATGTTCGGCAGTTCGAACATCGGCAGGCCGGACCCGCTCTGCGGCAATTCGACCTCGATTTCCTTGTCGTTGAGGTCGCCCGCGTGGAGCTTACGGCGAAAGGTTTCGCGGGTGGCGGCGGATGAGGTCGCGCCGACCAGCGCGTCGAGCACCCGCTCTTGCGCTTTCAGCTCTGCCTTCGCCTCGATGTCCTTGCGCTGGCGGCTCTTGACCAGAGCGATGGCGACCTCGATCAGATCGCGGACGATCTGCTCGACATCGCGCCCGACATAGCCGACTTCGGTGAACTTCGTCGCCTCGACCTTGAGAAACGGCGCGCCGGCCAACTTGGCGAGGCGGCGGGCGATCTCAGTCTTGCCGCAGCCGGTCGGGCCGATCATCAGAATGTTCTTCGGCATCACCTCCTCGCGCATTGGCGAGGTCAGGCGCAGGCGCCGCCATCGGTTGCGCAGCGCGATGGCGACGGCGCGCTTGGCGTCCCCTTGACCGACAATGTAGCGGTCGAGTTCGGAGACGATTTCGCGGGGCGACAGGTCCGTCATGAGGTCAGAGGCTTTCAAGAATCAGATTAAGATTGGTGTAGACGCAGATCTCGGCGGCGATGCGCATCGAGCGGCGCACGATCTCGTCGGCCTCGAGCTGCATCGGCATCAGCGCCCGCGCCGCGGCGAGCGCATAGTTGCCGCCTGAGCCGATCGCCGTCGCCGAGCCGAACTCGTCCTCCTCCGGCTCCAGCACGTCGCCTGAGCCCGACAGGGTGAAGGCTGAGCTCTTGTCGGCGACGATGAGCATTGCCTCCAGGCGGCGCAGATAACGATCGGTGCGCCAGTCCTTCGCCAGTTCGACGCAAGCGCGCGCCAGCTGGCCGGGATATTGCTCGAGCTTGGCCTCGAGCCGTTCGAACAGCGTGAAGGCGTCGGCGGTTGCGCCCGCGAAGCCCGCGATGACGTCGCCCTTGACGAGACGGCGAACCTTGCGGGCGTTCGATTTGACGACCGTCTGGCCCATGCTGACCTGGCCGTCGCCGCCGATCACGACCTTTCCGCCCTTGCGCACCATCAGAATGGTCGTCGCATGCCATCCGAGCGAGCGGGCGGTCTCGTCAGTCATCGGCGCTCAATCCTGGTCGCTTCGGCAAGCGCCGGATGTATGGGCCCGGGCTCTGCAGCGCAAGGGAGGCGGGCGGATCGAGCCGGGGCGGGAGGTTCAGCCGCCCCGTGTCAATTGAATGCGTCGACCCAGATCGGGTTGGTCCAGGCGCGGCGCCGAGGGCCGTCAATGGCGACGATCCGGAACCATTTGACCCGCGGAGGGTCGCGCCACGCCCATTTCGCGACTTCGGCGAATTCGATCGTCGCCTGGGTCAGTCCGCGTCCGACGCGGCTCAGCGCTGGCGAAGCGCCGGTAACCAGGGCGATGGTGTGGACCGGAGAACACTCGACCCGCACTCCGGCGGGAGTGACCTCGACGTTGTGGATGCGCGGGCCCTGGCTCGAATAGAATTCGCCCGCCTTCAACGCCTCGAGCAGCGACACGGGGTCGAGCGATTCGGATTTGACCATGACGTAGGCGCCGAAAGCGTCGAGGTCGCCGTTGTGGAAGTGCGCGTCGTCGCCAGCGACCGCCATCAGCCGCCGCTCCTCGTTGCACAGCTGGTCGAGCAGATAGAACCCATCGCCCCGGTCGGTCAGGACCGCACAGGTGTGATTATAGACCTCGACCGCATGTGCGGCGCCGAGCGAGCGCCCATCCTGGATCGTCAGTTGCGACCATGACGGATGGGCGATGGCGACAAAGGCGCCCGCCTCTCTCGCTCGCTCCGCCAGCCGTTGCGCGCTCTCGTCCGGTTCAGCGTGGGGAAAATCGAATGGCAGCCCGGTTGCAACGATGTGCCAGTATTCGCCGGCGGTGGTCGCCATGGCGTGAACTTCGGCGCCAATCAAGGTTGTGAAATCGCTGGAGCGCAGCTTGCGGGTGTCGGCGATCGGCCAATCGAAGCGGTCCAGGAAATGATCGGACACTTGCAGGAAATCGTAGCCTGCGCGTTTATAAGCCCCGACGACGTCCACAGGATTTAAGGCGCCGTCGGAAAGGTTCGAGTGGGCGTGGAGATTCCCGCGCCAAAAATGGCCCGGTGTCGAGAAGGGGCGAATCCGCATAATCTCTCAGGTTGTCTGTGTCAGCGGGCTCGGTCAAGCAAATTTGACTGAAACGTGTTGGTTTTTCGTAAATTCCAACAAGAAAATGAGTTTGATCAAATTTGTTGGCAAATATGGGGAGGAACGACGGTTATTTCGAAATTTAAGATGATAACCCTTCGACGGCAAAACAAATTCTCGTGATCCGGAGCGCTGACTCAGGTCCACGCGCTGATCGCACAGCGAAGGAACTGATCGCGGCCGAGGCGCGTTGCGCCGATGCGTAGATTTCACGTCAGGGCGGCGGTCGATCCCGACGTGGGAATAACCTCGAAACGCTTGGCATGGCGCTCTATAGGCGATTTATAAGGGTGGGCTTTGCGAAGTTCGCGGCGCCGAAGGTGGGGTCGCTGTGCGATCTTGGAGGCATCATGTCCCAGAACATGTTTTCAGGCTTCGGAGCCGGCTCTAATCCAGACATTGTCGATTTTGGCGATTTGGAAGAGGCGGTTGGAACCAACGGCTGGACGGTGGTGGACGTTCGCGAGCCGCACGAATTCGCCGCCGGCCACGTACCAAACGCTCTCAACATGCCGATGTCATCCTTCGATCCCAAGGCGCTGCCGGAAGGAAAGCCGGTCGTTCTCGTCTGTCAGTCGGGCGGACGGGCGCGCAATGCGCTGGGCAGGGCGCGGGCGATCGGCCGCGAGGATGTGAGGCACTTCGCCGAGGGCATGAACGGCTGGCGCTCGCACAATGGCCCGGTAACGCTCTGACTCGAGCAAGGCGTCCGACGCCGCCGCATTGTCGGCGTGCGCCGCGCCCGCGGCCGGCGATCTCAGACGCCGCTTTCCTTCCGAGGCTCGCCCCCGACATAGGTCTGGCGCACCGCCCGATCGTCGCCGAGCGTGAGGAGGGCGAACAGCTCGATTTCGAGATCCCCGCCGGCGGTCTCCATCCGGTGCGCGAGCGCCGGCGTGGCTCGCGAGTCGAGGGCGATGAGATCTGCCTCCTTGCCGGCTTCGATCGAGCCGATGCTATCGTCAAGGCTGAGCGCCCGGGCATTGCCGAGTGTCATGCGGTAAAAGGCCTCAAGCGGCGTCCATGACTTCCCATTGAGTTGCTGCACCTTGTACCCCTCGGCCGCCGTGCGCAGCATCGAATAGCTCGTGCCCCCGCCGACGTCGGTCGCAAGGGCAATCCGGACCCCCGCGCGCGTGAGCCGCGCCTGATCGAAAAGACCGGAGCCGAGGAACAGATTCGACGTCGGGCAGAAAGCGGCGACGCTACGGCTTTCGGCCAGCGCCGCAACCTCGCTGTCCTGCAAATGAATGCAATGGCCGAACACCGACCGGGGGCTGGTCAGCCCGGCCCGCGCGTAGACGTCGACATAGCTTCGCGCCTCAGGAAACAATGTGGCGACGAGCGCGATTTCCGCCTTGTTTTCGTTGGCGTGGGTCTGGACGTAGCAGTGCGGAAATTCGCGCGCCAGCGCGCCCGCGGCGTCCAGTTGGGCTTGCGTCGACGTCACCGCAAAGCGCGGGCTGATCGCGTAGGCGAGCCGGCCGCGGCCCCGCCAGCGCTCGATGAGGGCTTTGCTCTCATCATAGCTGCGCTGAGCGGTGTCTTTCAGCGCTTCCGGCGCATCGCGGTCCATCATCACCTTGCCGGCTATCATGCGCGCCCCGCGCCGTTCGGCCGCGGCGAAGAATGCGTCGACGGACTCGGGATGCACCGTGCAATAGACCATCGCCGTCGTGGTGCCCGAGCGGAACAACTCGTCGAGAAAGAACTCGGCGATGCGCTCGCAATGCGCGGGATCAGCAAATTTCTGCTCCTCGACAAACGTATAATAGCGCAGCCAGTCGAGCAGTTGTGCGCCATAGGAGCCAATCACCTGGGTCTGCGGATAATGGACGTGGGCGTCAATGAAGCCGGGCGTGATGAGGCAACCGCTGTGGTCGTCGATAAGCGCGCCGCGCGGCGCGCGGGCGAGAATGGCGCGCGCTTCGCCGACCGCCTCAATCTGACCCCTGGAGACAAGAACAGCGCCGTCGTCGATTAGGGAGCAGGCGCGCGAGCCGCTCACGGCGGGATCATCGGTGAACCAGAGGATGCGGCCACGAATGACGCGGGCCTCCCCGGTCAAGGTAGGATGTCCTTGAGCCTGAGCGCCGCAATCCGGTCGATCTCGGCGAGCGCTGTCGCCGTCTCGGCGTCGGCGCCATTGGCGAGACGAATGCGGAAGGCGGCGAGAATGTCGGCTGTGCTCTTGCCTTTGACCGCCATGATAAAGGGAAAGCCGAACCTCGCGCGATAGGCGTTGTTGAGTTCGCCGAATTGGCGCAGTTCGTCGGGCATGAGCCGGTCAAGCCCGGCGCTCGCCTGCTCGCGCGTCGAGTCGGCGGTCAACGTCTTCGCAAGCGAGAGCTTGCCGGCCAGATCCGGGTGGGCTTCGATCAACGCGCGCTTCTGTTCTGTCGTGCCCTTTGCTGCGGCGGCGGCGAGCATCTTCGCCAGCGCTTCCGCTGTGTCGGCGGTCGCAAGACTACCGTCGTAGGCAGCCGCCGCGATCCATGGCGAGTGCTCGTAAACGCCACCGAAACGTTCGATGAACAGCGTCCGAGTAAGCTGAGACGGCCTCCAACCGCCCGGCGGCGGGTGCTTGGCGATCCAGTGACGGGCGATATCAAGCCGGGTCGGAATCCAGACGCGATTGTGGCTAAGCGCATAGTCAAGGAATCGCGCGAGCGCGAGCGCGCGGCCTGGTCGGCCGACCAGGCGGCAGTGCAGGCCGATCGACAGCATCTTCGGCGCTACGTCGCCTTCGGCATAGAGCGCGTCGAACGAATCCTTGAGGTAGGCGTAGAAGTGATCGCCGGTGTTGAAGCCCTGCGGTGTGGCGAAGCGCATGTCATTGGCGTCGAGCGTGTAGGGCGTCATGAGCTGCGGGCCGCGCGGCCCCTCGAGCCAGTAAGGCAGATCATCGGCGTAGCTGTCGGCGCAATAGACGAACCCGCCCTCTTCCATGCCAAGCCGGATGGTGTTGATCGATGAGCGGCCCTGATAGAAGCCGAGCGGCCTGCTGCCTGCGACCTCGGTATGAATACGCACCGCCTCCGCGATATGGAGCGCTTCGATATCGGGCGGCGTGTCGCGATAGTCGATCCACTTCAGGCCATGGGTGGCGATTTCCCACCCGGCCTCGTTCATCGCGGCGACGGCCTCCCGATTGCGCGCCATCGCCGTCGCCACTGCATAGACGGTCACCGGAACCGAGCGCTGGGTGAACAGCCGGTGCAGCCGCCAGAAGCCGGCGCGGGAGCCGTATTCGTAGATCGACTCCATGTTCATGTGACGCATGCCCGGCCAGGGCGCAGCGCCGACGACCTCGGACAGGAACGATTCGGACGCGGCGTCGCCGTGCAGGATATTGTTCTCGCCGCCCTCCTCATAATTGATGACGAACTGGACGGCGATGCGCGCCTTATTCGGCCAGTCGGCGAACGGCGGCGTGCGCCCGTAGCCGATCATGTCGCGCGGATAGGTTTCGCCGTCCGTCATCCTCCGCAGACCCCCATGCTCAAGCCGTAAACGTCTGCAGCACGCTACGATACGATCGGCCTTTGCTCCAGTCCGCCTGACTTTGATCTCAGATCGATTCACGGGACAGCAAAAGTTCAATCTAGCAAGGAAAATCCGCTAGATAATAGTGATCCCAAAGGGCTCGAACCCCATAGCCCTCGCAGCTCAATTCGGTGTGGCTCGCCTGCGCCAACCAATCCGCGGATTGGCGGCCTTTCGGCAAGGCGACTTGATCGGTCTCATCGTAGACCAGCCCATGAGACGCGAAGGACATGCCGCCCCAGTCGAACACGGCGAGACGGGGACGCTGGTCAGCCGGGAGGGCGGCGATTGTCCGGTCATAAGTGGATCTCATCGCAATAAAATGGATCACGTCTCCTAGATAATCACAGGATCGGACAAATCTGACCGGGTCGAATGCGACAATGAGCAAAACGACCGGCAGAATGGCGGCCATGACACAGCGCCTCCATTCCTTTCGCATCGCCGACCGAATGCTTACGATCAGGGCGACAAGACCCGCGATCACCCATAGAAATAAGAGAACCGGTATCCCAACCACCACGTAGATGAAGTTTGGCCCCAACGGGGAAGCCGCGAACGCGATCAAAGCGATGGGAACGCCGAGCCCGATCGCAGCCGCCCAGCGGAGCAGGGAGAGAGCAGGCTTTTGGGCTTCGGTCATTCCATCACCTCGATTTCCGCTCGTTCAAAGCGCGGCCACAGGATGCACGCAACGCGGCGGCTCCGAGGCGCGGCCAAAAATGTTAGGGAAGGGCGAAAGACGTCGCCGCCTGCCGTCCCGAGGCCCTCATGACCGAAATATCCCTGCGCTTCGAGCCGCCGTTCGCCCGCGTGGTCCTCAACCGCCCCGAACGCCGCAATGCGATCACCTGCGCGATGTGGCGGGCGTTGCCGGCGATCCGCGCCGCGATCGAGGCGCGCGAGGACCTCTTGGTAACGCTTGTCGAGGGCGAGGGTGCGCATTTCAGCGCCGGCGCCGACATTGCGGAACTCGGCGACATCTACCCCGACCCTGGGGCGACGCGAGACTTTGGCGACGCGATGCAGGACGGCCTCAAAGCGCTAATCGAGCTCGATCGCCCGACCATCGCCGTCATCCGCGGCGTGGCAATCGGCGCCGGGCTGGGCCTCGCGCTTGCTTGCGATCTGAGGTTCTGCGCCGCGGATGCGCACCTCGCCATCACTCCCGCGAGACTCGGCCTGATCTACGGCCACGCCGAGACGCGCAGGCTGGTCGAACTCATCGGCCCGTCGCGCGCCAAGGATCTTCTGTTCACCGCGCGCAGGATCGAAACCGACGAGGCGCTGGCGATCGGCCTGATCGACCGGCGGATCGAGGCGGCGCTGCAGGAGACCGTGCTCGGCTACGCCCGGGGCCTTGCGGACATGAGCCAGATGTCGATCCGCGGCGGCAAACGCGCGGTCGACGCCATCGCCGCGGGCCTGACTCAGGAGACGCCCCGGTTCCGCGCGTTGACGGAGGCGGCGGCCTTCGGCCCCGACTTCGCCGAAGGGCGAGCGGCGTTCGTGGGGAAGCGGACGGCGAAATTCACCTTTCGCGGGCCAACCGGGCCGTTGCCGCAGAGCTAGCGCGTCGGCCGTTTGCGAGATCCGTCTCCAAGGCGTCATGATTGAAGCTATGCCGAATGACGTGAAGCCGCCGGACGACCCTCCGGCCTATATCGATCCCCCAAGCCGCCGTAAGTATCCCATCTCGGAGCCGCGCTGGCGCTCTGACGCGGGCGCGCCGCTCATGATCACGGCCTTGCCCGGACTTGCGCGCGAGTTGATCGATACGGGCAAACGATCGCTGTGGCGCTACGCGGCCGCCCTGCCGGTCGACGTTCCCGATCCGATCACGATGGGAGAGGGATGCACGCCGCTTGTCTCCCGCAGATGGCGCGGCGCATCCGCGCTGTTCAAGCTCGAATGGTTTTCGCCCACCGGAAGCTTCAAGGACCGGGGCGCTTCCGTCATGCTCTCGATCCTCCGCGACCAGGGTGTGACGCGAGTTCTGGAAGACAGTTCTGGCAACGGCGGGGCGGCGATTGCGGCTTATGCGGCGGCTGGCGGCCTTGCGGCGAAGATTCTCGTCCCGGCCTCCACGGCGCAGGGCAAGACCGTGCAGATGCGCGCTTATGGCGCCGAGATCGAGCTCATTCCTGGAACTCGCCAGGACGTCAGCGACGCCGCGATCCGCCAGGCCGCGACCATCTTCTACGCCGGTCACAACTGGCAGCCGTTCTTCCTGCAGGGCACGAAGACGCTGGCCTATGAACTTTGGGAGGATCTCAAGTTCAACGCGCCAGACAATGTCGTCATCCCGACTGGCGCGGGCAGCAACATCTTAGGCTGCGACATCGGCTTCAGCGAGCTTCTGCGGCGCGGCGAGATCGGAAATCTACCCCGGCTATTCGCGGCGCAGCCGAAGAATTGCGCGCCGCTTCATGCAAGCTTCGCGGCGGGGTCTGAGGAATCTCAGTCAGTCGAAGTGCGTCCAACGATCGCCGAGGGCGCATCGATCGCGAAGCCAGTGCGGGCTCGCGAGGTTCTTTCGGCGGTGCGCCGCTCCGGCGGCGCGACCGTCGCCGTGTCGGAGGCTGAGATCGAAGGGGCTCTGTTCGAACTCAGCCGCATCGGCCTCTATGCGGAGCCGACCTCAGCCCTCGCCGCCGCCGCGTTCACAAAGCTCTTGGAGCGCGGAATCATTCAACCCGCAGAGACGACCGTGGTCGTGCTGACCGGCTCTGGCCTGAAAACGACGCAGCGAATCGGCGAGCTTATGGGCGCGCGGCCAATGCGGTAAAGGCGGCCGCATCGCGGTGGGATGGCGATGAAGCCTTTGGCAGCGCCGCCGGTGCGCTGGCGCTCTTGTAGAGATGAGACTCCGGGTCCCGCCCGCCACTCCAAACGCGGGGTCAGAGCCCTCCGCCATGCGCGCGCGCTTACACTTTCAGGCGACGCCTGCTACGGTCGGCTACGATCGTGGTTTTGCTGCAGTGTTGTCTCCCTTTCGAGTTCCCTCAGGCGAGGCCTCGATTTACGAAGAGGCCTTCGTGACCGACACGATGTCAGCTTACGCGGACCGGGTCGTCACCGCGGCTGCCGCCGTCGAATTGGTCAAGCCTGGGGCTCATGTTTTCCTTGGAACCGGGTGCGCGACGCCGCTTTCTCTCGTGGCGGCCTTGGAGGCGAGGCGACCCAGTCCCCCTGATGTCGAGCTGTTTCATTTTCTGACCTCCGCCCTCGCCGAAGGCGGCGCCGCCTATGAAACCCGATTCCGGCACCGGGCTTTCTTCGTCGGATCGGACATGTCGCCGCTCGTGCGCTCGGGCGCCGCGGAATACGTTCCCATCTCCCTCGTGCAGGTCCCCGAATTGATCGCCAACGGGCGCATTCGCGCGGATGTCGCGCTGGTGCAAGTCACGCCGCCAGACGCGCACGGTTGGGTGAGCCTTGGCATTTCTGTCGATATCGTCATGGCGATGTTGCGCGTGGCCGGGACGATCATCGCCGAAGTCAATCCGCGGATGCCGCGCACCCATGGGGATACGCTGATCCCTATCGAGCGCATCGCCCGCCTGGTACCGGTCGAACGCGAAGTCACGGAATACCGCCATCCACCCATCGACGATATTGCGGAGCAGGTCGCGCGCTACGTCGCCGACATTATTGAGGGCGGGGCCACGCTTCAGATCGACCTCGGCCGTATCCCCAACGAGGCGCTGAAACATCTCAAGCATCGCCGCAATCTTGGCATCCATTCCAATGTCATCACCGACGGCGTGCTCGAGTTGATCAAGGCTGGCGTCGTTACCGGCGCGCGGAAGACACTGCACCCCGGTCGGGTGGTCGCGAGCTTTTGCCTCGGCACGCGCGAACTCTACGATTTCATCGACGATAACCCTCTGTTCGAATTCCGCCCGATCGAGTACGTCGCGGACCCCGAGATCGTCGCGCGGAACAACGCCATGGCTTCGCTGTCGCAAGCCTTTGCGGTAGATTTGACAGGGCAGGTGTGCGCCGATCAATTCGAGGGCGGATTCTATGGCGGCGTCTCGACGTTGCCAGACTTTCATCGCGGAGCGGTTCGTTCTCCGGGCGGCAAATCCATCATCTGCCTTCGCTCGACGACCGACGATGACGAGCGCAGTCGGATCCGGTTCCAGCTATTGTCGGGCGAAGGCGTCGGGTTGGCGCGCCACGACGTGCATTACGTCGTGACGGAATTCGGCATCGCCTACCTCTTCGGCAAATCGATGCAGGAACGGGCGCTGGCGCTGATCGAAATCACGCATCCGAAATTTCGCGAGGAATTGCTCGCTCAGGCGCGCGAGGCGCACTTGGTCCGTTCTGACCAGAGAATGATGAGCCCGCGCCAGTATCTGATCGAGGAAGAGCGACACGTCGATCTGGCCGACCAGCGCCAAATACTCATACGGCCGGCGCGCGCCAGCGACGCGATGGGGTTGAAGGATCTTTTCCACGCCCTGTCGGCGCAGGACGTCTACACCCGCTTCTTCCGCCGGATGACCTCGCTGTCCTATGACGAGGCCCAGTGCCTGTGCAATGTCGATTTCGACCGCGACGTCGCTTTCGTTGCAGTCGAGGGGCCGCGCGAAAATGAGACGATCATCGGTGCCGGCGCCTATTTCCTGAACCCCACCACCAATTATGCCGAAGTGGCGTACATGATCGCGCCCGCCTGGCAGGGTTGCCGGGTCGGCAGCGGCTTGCAGAAGCGATTGCGCGAATTCGCACAAGCCCGCCGCGTCAAAGGGTTCATTGCCGAGGTTCTGCCCTCGAACGGGAAGATGATCAGTCTCGCCCGCGCCGGCGGCGATTTGATCGAACAGGAAGACGACGAAGACGGGTGCAGGATCAAGACAACGTTCCAGCCCGAGCGGGTTTCAACTGCGCGGACGGTTCCCTCCTGAGGGAGCCGGTTGACGCCTTCCCCTCGACCGGCCTATAAGCCCGCCCGAGCAAGGCTGGGCCTTAAACCCGGCCCTTTATTTTGAGCGGCGCCGATCCGTGCGCCGCAGGGAACGAAAACTCAATGGCCAATACCAAGTCGGCCCAGAAAGCGGCCCGCCAGACCCTTCGCCGCACCGAGGTCAACAAGTCGCGCCGCAGCGACATGCGCACCTATGTGCGCAAGGTCGAGGAGGCGATCGCCTCCAAGGATCCGAAGGTCGCCGCCGAGGCGCTGAGCGAGGCCGAGCCGAGGCTCGCCCGGGCGGCGCAAAAGGGCATCGTCCACAAGAACGCGGCGTCGCGCAAAATTTCGCGCCTGACCAAGCGCGTCAAGGCGCTCGCCGTCTGAACGCCTCGCCTGCCGCGCATCCTCATGAAGCGCTGCTTAATGCGATGACCGACGTTCCACCCGACCGCCTCAGCGTCGACCCCTCGAGTCCGTTCTACGACGAGGCTGTGCTTGCGCGTGGGATCGGCGTGCGCTTTCGCGGCGTCGAGCTGCGTGACGTCGAGGAATATTGTGTGAGCGAGCAATGGATCAGGGCGGCCGCGGGCAAGGCGCTCGACCGCCGAGGTCAGCCGCTCGTCATCAAGATGACCGGCGCCGTCGAGCCCTATTTTCTTACGCCGCCCGCCCGCGAAGCGGCCCATCAGAACCGGGGCTGACGGCCTGAGCGGTTAACCGCTTCGTCTCTACGAACAACTGGACATTCGCGAGCCATTCGCCCGCGCTTCTTGTATCGGTGGGCACGGCGCATCGCCATACGAACAGAACACGCAGCAATCGCCGAGCTTGGGCTTGATCAGCGCCGAGCAGGCGCTGCATTCGTAAATGTATTGGCAGGCGTCTGTTGGCATCGTTTCGGTTCTCTGATGCCCGCAGGCGGGACAGGTGATTGTCGAAACGAGTTTCACCGCGAACACCGCGTCTTCACCGCTTTGGCGCGGAGGGATTGGCGACGGGCGTTAAGCGGCCGCCAACCGAGTTCTGCGCGAGGCCTTGTAGCCAAAGTAGCCCAGTCCGGCGAATCCGGCCGGCATCATCGCCCATGTCGAAGGCTCGGGCACGGGCGTCGTCGAGACGCTCAGCACGAGATCTTCCGGATTCAATAACTTGATCTCGGCCGGCGCCACCTGCACGGGCCGCGGATTGCCGAAGGCCCCGGGCGGAGTGTGGCTGCCAGGGGGAAGATAGGCGAGACCGTAGACGCTGTCCGTCTTGTTCGGCAGCCCGTGCGGCAGCGTGAAGCCAGCCGGCGAAACGGCCGTCGTCATTCCATCGGTGGCGCCGTCGGCGAAATAGCTTTTCGCCGCGCCGAGGTTGGAAAAGCTTGTGGAAAGACCGATCGGCCGAGCCGTGCGCACTAGCGCGGGCTAAGCGCTCCTCGATTCCCACAACTAGGGCGCATGAGGCGGGGCTCTAGCCTGTGCGCGGGTTCGAGCCGCCACTTCTCGGTTTGTCCTGATCGAGCAGCGGATTGGCTCGAAATAGCAAGACGCTCAATGCTCAGTTTCCTACAACACGTCAACGAGCGGGCTGCTTCAAACCACCGCGCAGAGGCGATCCAACGCTCGCAGACTGAACGTCTGCGGGTGTTTCTATTGCGTGTTCGTCACGTGGCGCGTCGCTATTCACGGTTGAATGAAAGATGAATGCAATGTTAATCAAATACGAAGATAATTTCGGCTTCTATCTTATTGATGATAATGATCCAGAAGAATTAGAATTCTTCTGTCATATCAGGGCGCAAAGCGAACCAGCCGTATGCGCGCGCTGTCACCAGGGGGTGCGATTGCTGAAGCACATCAAATTATGCGCAACCTGTTCTGAAGCACTAGAACTTGGCGCGCCGTCAGACCCAGCGTGGGTCGTTCCTAATCTTTGGCCGGTTGGAGAATAAGTCTATCGCATCACCCGACGCCATCTCGGCGCCTGAGGCGCGCGGTTCGCTCTTAGTGTGACGCCCGTCATAGCCGGAAGTTTCAGCATGTGCGAATCCTATTCCTTAGGGGAAAGCGTGGTCAAAATTTGAGGCTAGTAAGATGAGCGTACCGCTAAAAGCTACCGACTTTCATACAACGGAGCGTCTGCTGGAGCTTGCTCTCACAATGCTTGAAAGCGCGAGACGTGAGCAAACTCACGATCAATTGCCCGCGAACAATTGGCTCACAAATAACTTCACTCTAGAAATCATCCGCGCAAAGGTAGCGTCCAATAAGGCTAACGCTATCATCAACGTCTAAGTGCGGCGAGCATTGCGGGCATCCAAGGCCCCATATCATCCACTCTTCACCTGCGCGTTACTCGGCGGCTCAAACACCGCCGTGATCGTTCGATTTTCACAAGCTGGGCACGTGAGGCGCGACAACGGTCGCACCGACGAAGGCAAATATCCAGGGCGGTTGCTCTAAGAACACCTGGGGCCATCCTTTCATGGCGCGACTGGCCAAATCGCGGGCCAGATCTCTCGACTTTCCATTCGGGTAATGTGCTACTCGCACGAATCCCACGGGAAGCATTCGGCCTCAACGTCGACTGAGCTCGACGGCGCGATCGACAATCGCCCTGAACGCATCGGACCTCGCCATTTCCAGCTTGTCGACCTGCACCTCCGAAAGATAGGCGTAAAGCTGCTCCTGGCTGCCGCCGGCCGCGATCCGGTCGTAAAGGGTCTCGGCGCAGGTGAAGAGCTCGCCCTCGTTGCAATCGGCCGGCAAGTCCCAGGTGTCGAGCATGACCTCGACGATCTTGCCGATCATGGCGGTCTTGTCGGCCATCGCTTGTCTCCTCTGGCTGTACAATATAACAATAATATGATGTACAAAATGATATTCGATTCCAGCTTCATGGACAGAAAAAGGCGCCTAAGCCACTGAAAACGCTGCGTCGCATCCAGAACGGCTCAATGCCCGCCCGTGGGATTATCGCGGCGGTCGCAGGCGCCGGGTCAAAACGCCCCGATGCGCATGAGATCGTGGAAATGTACGATCCCGACGACCACGCCGTTTTCGACAACAGGAAGCGCGGCGCCCTTGCGGCTGATCTTTTCCAGCGCCTCCGCCACGAGCGCGTCGGGGCCGATGGTGCGAGGCGTGCGGGTCATCACGTCGGCGACCGGCGTCTCGAGCGAAAAGTTGGATTGGAGGTGGTGGCGCAGGTCGCCGTCAGTGACGATGCCGACCAGCGCGCC
>Ga0209624_10001424_pt1 | contig 18792 bp, 18 predicted proteins | sample JacPinW_OM2H0_O1_FD_188565 | JGI IMG/M metagenome (GOLD analysis project Ga0209624, IMG submission 188565) | Forest soil microbial communities from Algoma, Ontario, Canada - Jack Pine, Ontario site 1_JW_OM2H0_O1 (SPAdes) (version 2) | ecosystem: Environmental > Terrestrial > Soil > Boreal...
ACAAACCGACGAACTGAGGACGCACAGAACTGCGCAGACGCGCATTGGTTGCTTGTCATTTTTATCATGCCCCCACTCCATCGCTCCCAAGTCGATGTACTTTCAAGTCGATGGCAAACCTTCAACATCGGCCCGAAAGGACCGTCGCGGCTTGCTATCGTCGATAAATCTGAAACTTGCGACGCAACGCTTACAATAACGAGACGCGTTTCAACGTGACGCCGGACACAATACTCCCGCACCCATACTCGATGAGTTTGGCCGTAACGATTTTTGCAAGGCCCGTCGGAAAGCCGACAGGAGATAAAAGTTACCACGCCGTTTCCGGCCCGCAACTCTAAAAAAACCCGGCCATGGGGGAGTTTCAGATTCGCCAGCCGCTGGATCGGTTCAGCGCGCGCGCCCAAGACGTTGACTCAATGGGCGATTCACAAATCCGTGACATTAGAGTCGCAGTCGGGAAGAGAGCCGATCAGGTCCTTGAACAAATAGACAGGTACCCGTCGGATTCGGCGTGGACTCCAAGCCCATCGCCGCCCATGAGGGATAACCCTTTCAGGTCGCGTCGATTATTTTGTTCAAGAAATCAGGGTAGCCCCTCGGGGCCTCGCTCAGACCAAACAAAACTTGAGAACACGATCAGGGAAAGCGTATCGGAATGCTACCGCCGCCACTTTTGCAGATTGACGCGACAATTCTGCAACAGATTCATGGCAATTCACCGCAATGCTGATCGAGCATTGCGCTGCACATGGTGCGCCGAGTTTCTGCGTCGCCTTGAGCACGATCCGGAAAACGGACGCTCCGTCTCCGATCAGATCTCACTCAAGCGCTTTCAGGCCTGGCGGCGAATTCGGTTGAGTACGCCAAATTCGAAAAGCCCGCGCCCATTGATAAGTGTGCTCGTGTCGCCTCGATTCGCCAAGCCCGCTGCCGCCGCTCGCGCTGAAATCCTTTAGAGCATGATCCGGAAAAGCATGCCCTCGGGCTTTGACCCGATGGGTGGATGCCGGTTTTCCGAAAAGATCATGCTCCACCGAAGATCTAGAGCGCGACGTCGATTTAACTTAAAGCGCTCGCGCTCTAGAGCTGAAGCGCGGTAAGCCCCTAAGCTCCAAGCCACGCGAACGGCGATCGAGCGAAGAATACTGATGCGATGACGCGCCGCGGCCGGCTTATTTGCCCAGAGCGGCAATGCGGTGCGCGAGCCGCGACACTTTGCGCTGCGCCGCGTTGCGGTGCACGATGTTCTTCTGCGCCGAGCGAATAATCACCGGTTCCGCTTCGGCCATTGCGGCGACCGCGCGCGTACGGTCACCGGCGCTGATCGCCTCTTCGACTTTACGCACCGCGGTGCGCAGACGCGACCGCCGCGCCCGATTGATGACGGTGCGGCGGACGGTTTGGCGCGCGGCCTTCTTGGCAGACTTGGTATTGGCCATGATCAACAATGGTTCTTGATGAAGCGGCGCTTATAGGGGATGCCGGGCGCTCCCGTCAACGCTTCTTCTCTTCACGGTTACGAAAGAAGCCTCGGCAAACGGCCGCAAGGGCCGGCCCGGCCGTCACATGCCGCCCTTATGCTCCCGGACGGCCGGTACGGTTAAGGCCGTATTGGGTGTAAATTCCTGGAGCGGGCGGCTATCCGCGGAGCGTCGCCAAGTCTAAAGTCGCGCGCCCTCAATGGGATTGGAACAACAGGGGTGGTGGTCAGTCATGCAGGGTCTTTATCGCCGGGGTGCCGGTATCGCGTTCTTCTTCGCGGCAGTCGCCTGCGGTCTTTTCGCGTCAGCGACGGCGTGGTCTGCGGAGACCTCGGTTCCGGCGGACAGCCGGCTCAAGGCCATCGCGGCGAAGAAAGTCATTCGCATTGCCTATCGGGCGGATGCCCGGCCGTTCGCCTTCCTCAACGATAATAAAGAGCCACTCGGCTACACCATCGATCTCTGCCAGCAGGTGGTGAAGTCGATCCAGCAGCAATTCAATCTCAGCGATCTCAAGATCGAGTGGGTGCCGGTCACGGTCGATACCCGCTTTTCCGCGGTGGCCAGTGGCAAGGCCGACATGGAGTGCGGCTCTAGCACGGTCACGCTCAGCCGCATGAAGGAGATCGACTTCTCCAACCTGGTGTTTGTCGAGTCGACTGGCGTGCTGGTGTCGGCCAATTCGAACATCCACGCCTTTGCCGACATGGCCGGCAAGAAGATCGCGGTGGTCACTGGCACGACCAACGAGCGGGTCGTGAAGGAGCAACTGCGCTTACGCAGCCTCGATGCGACGATCGTTCAGGTCAAGGACCGTGACGAGGCGATTGCGGCGCTGGAGTCCGGCAAGGTCGACGGCTTCGCCAGCGACAAGCTGTTGTTGGCCGGCGCCCAGGTCAAGAATCCGGAAGCGCTGGTGATGCTGCCCGACGATCTGTCGATCGAGCAATACGCCATCGTGCTGCCGCGGGGCGATTGGGCGTTCCGGCTGGCCGTCAATACCGGCCTGGCGCAGTTCTTCCGTGCCGGCAAGACCAACGATCTGTTCGAGCGCTGGTTTTTCGGCTCGCGGCCCGGCCTCCTGCTCGAGGCGCTTTACGCGCTCGGGCGGATCTCGGATTAATTCTCGTACGCTGTGAGGCGTTTCCCGGACGCAGCGCGACGCTTGCGTTGCGCTGCAGATCCGGGATCTTCGAAGACTCTGCGTTCGAAAGGTTCCGCGTCTGCGGCGCATCATTTCATGCTGCGCCGCGCCCGGGACACGCATCGTCGCTCCAATGAAAACTCACAAATACCCGCGCAATTGCGCAGCGGCGGCTTCCGGCGTCTGCTTGAGATTGAACGGCGCGACGAAACGGCCGTCCTTGTCCATCAGGTAGACGACGGCAGTGTGGTCCATGGTGTAGTCGCCGTCGCCGAGCGGGACCTTCTTGGCGTAGACCCGATAGGCCTTGAGCGCCGCGGCGACCGCCGCCGGGTCGCCGGTCAGACCGCGCAAATGCGGGTCGAAATTCGACAGATAATCTTTCAGCATCGCCGGCGTATCGCGTTCCGGATCGACCGTGATGAACAGCGCGCCGGTGCGGTCGGCATCCTTGCCGAGCGCCTTGAGCACCTCGGAAATCTCGAACAAGGTGGTCGGGCAAACGTCGGGACAGTGCGTATAGCCGAAGAACAGCAGATACGGCCTTCCCTTCATGGTCTGGTCGGTGATCGCCGCGCCGTTTTGGTCCTCCAGACGAAATGGGCCGCCGACCGCGCCGATCGCCGCCGGCGAGCGGCTTGAGAAATAACTGGTGGCGGCGAGCACGGCGGCGAGAACCAGCACCAGTCCTGCCAGGAAGGCGGCGATCACGGGCGCGCGGCTCACGGCGGATTGCGATTCGCTCAACATTCTCTCCGTCAGAGCATGTCCCGGAAAAGTGGAAACCGGTTTTCCGGGACATGCGACAACAAATAGATCTAGAGCAGTTCCCGATTCCGCTTAATCGGGAAATGCTCTAGCCGAAACACGCCGCGAAGCCGGCACGAATGCTCTCGAAAAACACCGTCGCGCCGTAGTGCGCCCACAGCCATCCGGCGCCGCCCGCGGCGACGACCACGGCTGCGCCCGCCCATGCGAGCGGCCGTGAGATCGATAGGGGGCGTGGGTTATAGTTTTGGGACACAAGACGCTCGCGCATCGCCGGTTTGTGTTGCGATTAAATAGTCGCGAATGCCGCAGCCGACAACGTGGCGCGACCGCGCGGGGTGCGGGATGACGCCTCCCAAAAACGCGTCGCCCCGGATCGATCCGGGGCGAAACTTAGAGCGCAAGGGCTTTAATCGCGGTCTAGGTCTCTATTGGAGCATGATCTTTTCGGAAAACCGGTGTCCACCCATCGGATCAAGTCCGAGGGCATGCTTTTCCGGATCATGCTCAAAGCCGCAGCGGGCGGGCGATCAGTCGCCCAAGCCGGTCAGTTGCCGACTTGCTCTTCAGGACAGACGTCGTAGAGGGCGGAGAGCTCCTTGCCGCGCAAGGCCATGATCTGCGGCTTCAGACCGCCGTGGCGCTCGATCCATTCGCGGATTTCCGGCGGATAGAGCCGCATGATCACCGCCGTACCCTGGCGGGTCGGCACCAGCGTGTGGCGGGCGTCGTCGAAATAGGAGGCGGCGTGGAAGCCAAGCACGGCGCGGCGCGTCACGCAGATATGGTCATGCGGGATGATGCCGGTGAACAGCGTGCAGGCCGAGAGGCACGGGCCGTCGATGACCAGATGCTCGCCGGCCTTGCGCAACTCGTGGAATTTCTCGACGTATTCGCTGACTTCGCCACCCGCGTCGTTAACGATGTGAACCTCTGCGGGCGCCGCAGTCACGATAAAGGCCGACGCGAGAGCGCCGGCCAAGGCAGCCTGCCATTTCATGCTTAAGCCTTTCCCCGTTCGCCCGCGACCATTGTCAGCTATTGTGGCGAGAGTTCGAAAAGCAGTCTAGTCAATCGTGAATAGAATGGACATTTGCGCGGCAAAGGAACCGTTTACCACGACATAAGTATTAACGCCGTCAAACATTTAGCTGACAGGGCCAAACGTAGCTCGGGCTGAAAAAGAAAGCCCCCGCGGTGCCGCGAATGCGGCGAGCACGCGGCGGTGGGGCGGCGCCGGGCTGATGCTATAGTGGCCGCGCTTTAACCAGAAACGATCGGGCGGGATCCATGGACACAGTGGCAGGGCGGAACAGCAACCTCAGCAATTTCTCCAGCGCCTACTATCTGCTCGAGGGGCTGAACGAGATCGGCATCGATTACCTGTTCTGCAATCTCGGCACCGATCACGCCCCGATCATCGAAGAGATGGCCCACCGCCGCAAGCGCGGCGAGGCGCTGCCGAAAGTGGTACGCTGCCCGCACGAGAACACCGCCGCCCACATGGCCGGCGGCTATGCGCTGGTGACCGGCCGCGGCCAGGGTGTGCTGGTGCATGTCGATGTCGGCACCGCCAACGCCGCCAATGCCATGCATAATCTCTATCGCAGCCGGCTGCCGGTGCTGCTGATGGCCGGCAAGGCCCCCTACACGTCGCACGACGAGCTTGTCGGCACCCGCGACACCCACGTGCATTTCGTGCAGGAGCCGTTCGACCAAGGCAGCCTGGTGCGGCCCTACGTCAAATGGGAATGGACGCTGCCGTCCGGCGTGGTCGTGAAAGAAGCGCTGCAGCGCGCTTACGCGATCATGCAAACGCAGCCGCGCGGGCCGGTCTATCTGATGATGCAACGGGAGACGCTGACCGAGCACTGGAGCGTCGATGACATCCGCCGCTACCCCAACGATCGCTACGGCGCAATCGCCGGCGGGGGCGCCGACCCGGATCTCATCGCTGCGCTGGTCGATCGCATTCTTGCGGCGCAAAATCCCATCCTGATCACCGGCTATGGCGGCCTCGATGCGCTTGGCGCGCAGAAGATGGATGAGCTCGCGCAATTCGCCGGCATTCCGATCTACGAGGCCAATTCCAAGAGCAACGTTTCCTACGAGAGCCCGTGCTTCGCCGGCTTCTCGCCCGACGCGGCGCTGCCGGACGTCGATATCGGTCTTTTGGTCGATGTGGAAGCGCCCTGGTTCCCCGCCGATGTCGAGCCGAACGAAAATACCTTCTGGGCCCATATCGACGTCGACGTGCTCAAGCTCGGTTCGCCGATGTGGACCTTCCCGGGCCATTTGCGGCTGCAAGGCCACACCGGACGCATCCTCGATCAGCTGCTCGTCGCATTGAAGGCGAAGGCGACGCCGGCTTTTGTCGCTGCGGCTGCGGAGCGCCGTAAGCAAATCGCCGCGGTGCGCGCGGCGCGGCTCGCGCGGGCGGCGGAGCTTGCCGCCGACCACGGTCAGTCCGGCGCCATCAATCCGCACTACTTCATGGCCGAACTCGGCAAGGTATTGGACGACGAGGACATCATCTTCAACGAGGCGGTGACCAACACGCCGGCGGTGCTGATGCAAATTCCACGGCGCGTTCCCAACACCGCGTTCAACACCAACGGCGCCGGGCTCGGCTGGTCGGGCGCCATGGCGCTCGGCGCCAAGCTCGCGGCGCCGGAGCGGATGATGGTGCAGGTGGTCGGCGACGGCGGCTTCTATTTCTGCAATCCCGCCTCGGTGTTCGCGGTGGCGCAGCAATACGGCCTGCCGTACCTCTCCATCGTGCTCGACAATTCCGGCTGGTCGGCGGTGAAGCAATCGACATTGCGGGTCTATCCGGACGGCGACGCCAGCAGCGCCAACGAGTTCGAGGCCGAGCTCGCACCCAGGGTCGAGTTCGGCAAAGTTGCTGAGGCTTTCGGGGCTTATGCGGAGAAGGTTATCGACCCGGCCGAAGTGCCGGCCGCCATCGCCCGCTGCGCCAAGGAAGTGCGCGGCGGCCGCACCGCCCTGCTGCACGTCAAAGTCACGCGGATGTAGCCGTCATTCCGGGGCGCGGCGCAAGCCGCGAGCCCGGAATCCATAACCACAGGTTGGGCTGAAGACGCGCCGAGCAAATCCTGCACTGGTGGTGATTATGGATTCCGGACTGCCGCTTGTGCGGCATCCGGAATGACGGATGCCATCAAAGCCCGCATCACCCCACATAATCCGCCGCGACCGTGGCATCGACCGGCGGCTTGCCGCCGCGCAGCGCCCGGAACACCGGCGTCAGCACCACCGCGACCGCAAGATTGAGAATGACGCTGTAGATCGCCGCATAGCCGGGCAGCGTGTAGCCGCCGATCACCAGCGGATAATTCGGCGTGTTGACGGCGACGAACATCGCCGTGCCGGTCGCCATGCCGACCGCCCAGCCGAGTAGCAGCGCCCAATCGTCGAACCAGCGCGTATAGACCCCGAGCATCACCGCCGGCAGCGTCTGAATAATGAGAATTCCGCCGAGCAGCTGCAGATAGATCGCGAATTGCGTGGGCACGAAGACGATGAAAATCAGCGCGCCGAATTTGACCACGAGCGACACCCATTTGGCCATCTGGGCTTCCTGTTTGTCGGTCGGGTTGGCGTTGATGAATTCGCGATGGATGTTGCGGGTATAGAGGTTTGCCGCCCCGATCGACATGATCGCCGCCGGCACCAGCGCGCCGATGCCGACCGCCGCAAAGGCGATGCCGACGAACCAGGCGGGAAAGCTGTGCAGGAACAAGGCTGGGATCGCGAAGTTGGTGCCGAATTGTTTGAAGCCAGTGGCGAATTCGGGAAGGCCCGCGACGCCGGCCGCGATGGCGAAGAAGCCGACCAGGGCCAATAGCCCGAGCATGAACGAGTAGCCCGGCAACAGCGCGGCGTTGCGGCGGATCGCTTGTCCGCTCGATGCGCTCAAGATGCCGGTGATCGAATGCGGATAGAGAAACAGCGCCAGCGCAGAGCCGAGCGCCAAGGTCGCGTAATAGCCATAGAGGCCGGTCGAAAGGGGTGGCGGCTCGGGCAGGAGCGCCTTCTTCCCGACGGCCTCGAAGATATGGCCGAAGCCGCCCATCTGAATCGGCACCACGATCACGGCGGCGAACGCGGTGATGTAGATCAGAATGTCCTTGACCACCGCGATCGAGGCCGGTGCGCGCAAGCCGCTCGAATAGGTGAAGGCCGCCAGAATAATGAAAGCGATCAACAGCGGCACGTCGGCGATATAGCCGGTGCCCGACACCCCCATCGCCGCAATCACCACCTGCAGGCCGACAAGTTGCAGCGCGATGTACGGCATGGTGGCGACGATGCCCGTGATGGTCACCGCCAGCGCCAGCCAGCGATTGCCGAAGCGGCCGCGCACGAAGTCCGCTGGCGTGATGTAGTTGTGCTTGTGACAGACCTGCCAGAACCGCGGAAACACCAGGAACAGGATCGGATAGATCATGATGGTGTAGGGCACGGCAAAGAACGCGATGGCGCCGGCGCCGAAGGCGAGCGCGGGCACCGCGATGAAGGTGTAGGCGGTGTAGAGGTCGCCGCCGATCAGAAACCAGGTGATCACGGTGCCGAAGCGCCGCCCGCCCAGCCCCCATTCGTGCAGCTGATCGAGATCGCCCTTGCGCCAATGCGCGGCGGCAAAGCCGAGCCAGGTGATGAAGGCAAACAGCAGGACGAACACGGTCAGCGCAGTCCAGTTCACGTCCTGCACGGCATTTTCCCCATTACGCTTTTGCGCGCCACGCTTGCGAATGTCTTTGGGCTACCGCCCCGCAATCCCGTCATTGCGAGGAGCGAAGCGACGAAGCAATCAAGCGGGCCGAGGCATGGGTTGCTTCGCTCCGCTCGCAATGACGAGCCTGTTCCATCGCCCCGCGCCCTAGCGCCGCCGCCCGGTCGCGAAATACACGATCGCGGTCAGAATGGCGCCGATGATCACCCACAGGAGCTGATACCAGTAGAAGAACGGCATGCCGATCAGCGTCGGCTCGGCCTTGTTATAGAAGGGGGGCCACAACACGGCGAGGAATTGCACCACGAAGAGCAGGTACCACCAGCTCCACGCCCGCCGCTCTCCGCCCGCCTCGCTCATCAATCCGTCCCCGCCGTCCTGCGCCGGGCCATCCCGGCCGGAAGATTGGAGCGGGCGATGGGAATCGAACCCACGACACTCAGCTTGGGAAGCTGATGTTCTACCACTGAACTACGCCCGCAAACCCTGATTTTACCTAGCTTTTTGGCCCGTCTTCGTCAATCGAAGCTGCCATTTAGTTGTCAACCAAAGCAGCCGATCGATTTTCCGGCGAGTCAACCAGCGCGCATATTAAGCGCGGTGAGAAAGCGATGGAAGCGCCTTCCCGCCACTTCGAGCGTCCGTGTAAACGGCCGACGGGCGCTCGCTCCTTCCCTTAGAACGGCCGCTAGTGGACGAAGTCGATCGAATTTTAGCGACCCAATGTGCCCTACCGCGTGCATCGCTTCTGAGAAACCGAAAAGGAAAAATCGAAAAGAACGCCCCTCACATCCTACAAAAATGCCGGTAGTGTCTCGTCAGACTGCCAAAAACGTCAGGAAAAATTATCCAGTGTAAAAATCGACGCTGTTATAAACAAGGCTGCCGGGAGCTAGGGGGAATACATGCTGACGACCGAGACAAAATTGATGGCGAGGATATTCGCGGTGGTCTCCATAGTCAGTACTCTGGTGGAAAAGGCTCGCCAATCTGATCCCAACATCAAAGCGAAAATCATGGCTGAGCTGGATACTGCTTTGGGTAAATTACGTGCCGACCCCGGCGTCGTTCCAACGCCCGATGTCGATGCGTTCCTCATCGAAATGCGGCGCTTCGCCACCGAGCTACTCGAACCGGACGAAGGGAGATTGATAGACGTTGCGGCCGAGGCGCCCCCGGTCGCGTCGAAGCCCAAGACGTTGCGGCGACGCTTTCTGAATTGGCTCGAAGCGGGCTAATCGTTTTCCGCGACCCAGTCGGCGAGGGCTTGTACGGTGCAATCCATGTTGTGGTAGACCGTGACGTTATCCGTCGATGTTAGCACCAAATAGTTTTTATTAATGGCCAGCGCTGCGGTGTAACGTTCCACGTGATCATCGTAGGCACCGTGCGAAAATCCCAGGCCAAAGTCTTCGGTGATTTGGGCAGCACGAACGTGCACGCGTTGGTTAAATTGAATACGTTTGACGATATGTTCGTCGAGTCCGTCTGCCTCTTCCTTGTAGAGTTTTCGGAATTCCTGCCACGCCCAATTTGGGACTCCGATAGTGCCGTCTTCCAGAGCAGCGATTAGCCTCGCCCTAAGATTTGCGGTTGCTGTCGCGAGTCCATGAAGCCCATTTGTATCGATGACACACGAACAATCGGGCGTCGGCCCCTTAGCCATCCTCTAGCTCCAGGTCCTGGAGCTCACTCGGTGATAGCGACTCTACGTAATCAAAGTACGACCTTTGATATTTTGGTTTTAAGCCAGAGGCGCGATACAGATTGATTTCGCTGATACGGCCATCGTCCAAAAAGTGTTTGAACAGTTTGGCGAACGTAAAGCCGTATTTTGCCAGCTTTACCTTCTCCTGCGCTGGCGGCTTCTTACCGCCGCCCCCCTTTTCCGAATAGTCCGGATTGGCGTCATGAACCTGAGCGGTCCATTTCACGTAACTTCCACTTTTGTAAAGGTCGATCTGTTCAAGCCGTAAGACAGTGGCTTCTTGGCTAATTTTGAGCTTGCCGGCGGCCCAGCGCACATCGCTCACATCCGGATCGCGGGTGACCGAGCCGAGCAGGATCGAAGCGTACGACTGCGGAACAAGGAAGCTGCCGGCGAAACGATTGCACCGACGCTCGATCGCGTTTTTACGAACGAAGGGATCAGAAATCCCGGTCTTCCCCATTAGTACGTGCGCAAGCTCGTGTATCAATGTGAAAAGACGGCGGCCACGAGTCTGTTGTTGCGTATTGATGACGATCAATGGGTGCTTGCTGTCCGCGAGGCAAAATCCGCTGCCGTCCTCTCGCGGCCAAGAGTCTTGGAGAACAATAATGCCCTTCTCTTCGATTTTCCTCCGGATGATGAGATAGAACGCTCTGGAGTCCTTGGCCTCCTGCTGTTCTTTCAGCGTAATTGCAAAGTACTCTCGCGCTTTTAACGCGAAGCGATCAATATCTTTGTCCGTACTCGCGGTGAATTTTGGCAAATTGCTTGCGGGGGACGCCTGAAGCCTGGCGATCCATTGCTGAATGCCATCTGCGAGCTTTATGGCTTCGATTGTTTGCCGGGACTTTGCTTCAATTTCAGGTGTGGTCGAACGAAAATCAGGGATCGCTTCTTCCAGCGCCGGCAGATGCTTCATGTAGAATACGAATGGCGGCAGGACGAGTTCGTGCGCGAGTACCTTCAGAAAGCCCTGTTTGGGCTCCGGCGTGCGTCGCAGCTCTCGATTTAGTTCGGTCGGATCAATGCCAAGCTTTTGCGATAGCTGTGCGGTGGTCAGTCGCCGCGCTTGCAACGCTTCCTTGAGAATGTTGGGATTGTAGGCCACTTCTTATAGGTCCCCTACCGGCAGAGCCACCATGAAATATGGCGATCTTTCAAGCATTGTGCAACTGGGAGTTGGCTTACATGTGGGTACCGCTGTACTCCAGCTTTTGCTGGACTTTGGCGCGACACCTCTTGAACGAAGAATTGGAAGGATCAGAACTCTTTTTAATTTGCCTGAACATGAACGACCGCCGGCAAACCTTGGCGAGGAACTGGACCAACTTGAAAGTAGGTACGAACTGTTCAAAATTGATTTCTTCAACAAGTATCGCTGGTGTGTGAAGGCCAACTCGATCGTGGCGGCCCTATTGGCCGTTCTTCTGATAGTCATAGCCATAAAGGCTGAGGACGTAATCTTGGACGGTTACGAATGGTTCGCTGTCATGTCTATCGCGCTTGCTTTCCTGCCGGCTCCGATCCTTCTATTTGTGCTTTGGTTTGACTCCCGGTCAGAGCTTGCAGGGCTAAGGAATGTCGCAAGAGCCATTGAGAAGCGAGCCGTGGAAGACCCTAAAGGCCAATCGACGGAGTGAGTCTGAGCTTGCCGCATAATCGCGTGGCTAATCCTTCGCTGGGCGGCTCGCAGCGGCGTCCGAAGCATCTCAGAATTCATATAGACTTCGGTCACGTCGGCCGACCCCAGCGAGTGGCCCATGAGGATTTTCACGAGCAGCGGATCAACTCCAAGAGCCCGTGCCGTCGTGGCGTACCCGTGCCGCAGCGCATGACCATAGGCGGGCAACTTATCTCGAACCGGATTGTGCCAAGCGCTCTCAAAGCCGTCCACGTGCCGTAGACACCGCAGTAATGGCCAACTGAGAGGCACCACATAGTCGCGGCCGCCCTTCGCATTGCGAAAGGCAAGCGTAGCCCGGATGAGCGCAAGCGATATCCGGGAATTGCGCCGTGCGACGCGCGGCGATTGTCGTCCGGCCGATGATGGAGCGAGCCAGGGGATGAAGTCCGAATTCCGCGCGCCGCCTCCCGTTGCCTCCACTAAGAAGGCTCCGGTTTTCGCATCGCACCGGGAGAACACGATGTTGAGCATTGCCGCCAACAAAACCTACGGGACCGTCGCCGCGGAGCGGCGCAAGGAGATGAGCGGCGGCGACTTCGTGCGCGGCCTGGTCGAGGGCACGCTCCCGCTTAACACCATCGCCCGCACGCTCGGCTATGACGTGAGCGAAGTGACGGACGGGCGCGTGGTCGTCACCGCGACACCGACCGACGCGCTGCTCAACCCGGCCGGCACGGTGCATGGCGGCTTCGCGGCGACGCTCCTGGATAGCTGCATGGGGCTCGCGATCTGGTCGACCTTGGAGAAAGGCCTCGGCCAGACGACGCTGGAATTTAAAATTTCGCTCGTGCGGCCGATCACGACCGAGACCGGGCCGATCCGCGCCGAAGGCATCGTGCTCAACCGCGGCCGCCGCGTCGGTACCGCCGAGGGCCGCATCACCGATGGCAACGGCCGCCTGCTCGCCCACGGCACGACGACGTGTTTGATTTTTGAGGGGTGACGAGCTGCGAGCTTATCCTGCCCCGCGAAGCGGGGAAGGGGGCATAGGCAGCCTTTGGCGGCCGTTACTTCAAGAACGCGACGCGAGCGTCGCTATGTTTGCGCAGCAAAGTGGTGGAAGGGGCGAGGGCCGTGCGGCTCGCTTCGACGTTGCGGAAATTGCGGCCCCGCCGCGTGCCCCCCTCCACCATGCTTCGCATGGTCCCCCTCCCCCGCTTCGCGGGGGCGGATGCCGCGCGGCGATCGCATCGAGATGGGTAATGACGCGGGGCGTTCGGCTCTCTTTATGCCCGCCCGAACTGCTTGCGCAGTTCGAGCTTCGCTTGCTCCAGCGTCCTTCGGCGGCTCGCCGGCAAATTCTTGCCGGCGCGGTTGATGTAGAAGACCAGCATCGACAGCGCCGAACGATAAGGCTCGGCCTTGCGCCGATGGCTTCGTTCCGCCGAGCGCTTGAGCGACGCCGCGATGCGCTTAGGATCCTTCAACTTGAAGACGCCGCCCTGCAGGTCGAGCGCATCGCTCTCGCGTGTCACGCGGCCCGACCAGTAGCGGCCCGTGGTACGCTTTTTGGTCGACGCGCTACGCGTCTTTCTCGGTGCCGATTTGCGCCGCGCGGTCTTCGTTGCGGCCGTGCTCCGGGGCGCGGTCTTGCGGCGAGTTGCAGTTGGAGCCATGCGGTCCTCTCGCGTTGCCTTTTCCCGACCCGTCTTCCCGTCTAGATCTCTTTGTTGTCGCATGTCCTTTTCGGAAATCCGGCTTCCACCCATCGGGTCAAGCCCGAGGGCATGCTTTTCCGTGACATGCTCCATCCAATAAAACCGCCGGAGGACCGTGACGGTTCCGCCTGCCGCGCGCGCCTCAGCTCGCTTTCTCGATGCTCGAAGTCGCCACCGTGCCGTCGGAATCGAACACCGCGACCCCCATGATCGGATCGATGGGGGTCTCCCACGGCTTGTGCGCCAAGGTGCGCTGCGTGTCGGCGTAGCCAGCCTCCCAGCGCCGCTCGATGGCTTCGGGCGAGAAGTCGATATCGCGCAGATAATCCTCGTGCTCGAGCGGCGCGGCGTTGAGGCGGATGATGTGCATCAGCGTGCCGCATCCATAGCCGGCGATCTCTTTCACCTCCGGGGTCTCGCGCTGCGCCTCCGGCATCATCCGCACCAGTTCGCGCACCATGTGGCGGAGCTGATGAATGTGCTCCTGGCGCGGAATGTGGCTGTCGGCGCGGCTGGCGAACGCAATATCCTTCTGCCGGCTCATCACTTGCAGCAGCGATTCCGGCTCCGGTCCGGCGATCGGAAAAACCTGCACCGAGAACACCACGGAATCGTGCCGCGGATTGTCGTCGAACACCACCTCGACCGGCGTATTCGAGTAAAGGCCGCCGTCCCAGTAAGGATCGCCGTCGATGCGCACCGCCGGAAAGCCCGGCGGCACCGCGGCGGACGCCAGCACGTGATCGAGCCTGATCGGCATGGTGCGGCTGTCGAAATAATGCATCTTGCCGGTGCGCACATTCACCGCGCCGACCGTCAGCCGCGGCTTCAAGCTCTTCACCCGCTCGAAGTCGACCAACTCGGCCACGGTCTTGCGCAGGCCATCGGTGGTGTAGAAGGCCGCATGCTCGACCCCGACCAAAGCATTCGGGCCCCAGGCCACCGCGCTGTTCGGTGAGAAGTAGCCCGGAATGCCGCCCAGGATCGTATTCCAATACGCCGCCGCGTGGCCGACCAGATTGCCCCACGGCGTGTCGCTCCAGGGCGGTCGGCTCTCGATCCCCTGCCAGAAGGCGCGCAGGCGCGGCAGCCGTTCGGCCGGCTCGTTGCCGGCGATGATTGCGGCGTTGATGCCGCCGATCGAGGTGCCGACCACCCAATCCGGCTCGATACCGGCCTCATGCAGGGCCGCATAGACCCCGCCCTGATAGGCGCCGAGCGCGCCGCCGCCCTGAAACACCAGCACCACCTGGCCGGGCATTTTCGGCGGCTTCGTTTTCGTTAATGATTTTGCGGGCCGATGAAGCACATAATCCATGGAGCATCTCCCCGTCCGGCCAAGCGAACGGTTCTGGCGAAACGATAGTTCCTTAATTTGGATACTGTGCGGGGCGACAACAATATTCTCGCAACCGGCGGCGCGGCAGAGGCTTCGGCTCGACTTTTGGCCGCGATCCCGCTAAGCGGGCCGCGCCAGCAAAATCGGGCCTTTGTCGAATGGAACATCGCTTGCCACGCCGTGCTGCCTGCCACGCTGCATCTGCGGGCGCGAAGGCTTCGCGCGCGCACGCGCGCGCCGTCGTCCGCCTTGGGCGCCGGGCCATCTGGCTTGCTGCCGGCGTTATTCTGCTCGCGCTCGCAGCGCCGCAGCGTCCGGCTACGGCCGCGTCCGCCGGCGATGCGGTCGCCGCGTCGCGCGCCGTCGTGCTTCCGGGCTTCTGGGACCCGCGCCACCGTCCCGAGCGGCCGGATCTGTCGCGCATCCAGACCATCCGCTTTCTCACCGACGTCGATTATCCGCCCTTCGACTATACCGGCCAGGACGGCAATCCGGCCGGCCTCAATGTCGATCTCGCGCGGCTGATCTGCGAGGAGATCAAGGTCAGCTGCACCATCCAGGCGCGGTCCTTCGATACGCTTCTTGAAGCGCTCGACGACAATCGCGGTGACGCCGTGATCGCCTCGATCGCGCCCACGGCGGATACCCGCCGCCGTGCCGACTTCACCGATCCTTATTACCGCACGCCGGCGCGCTTCGTGGCGCGGCTCGATTCGCCGATCACCGAGGTGCTGCCCGAGCGCCTCGAAGGCAAGAAGATTGCCGTCATTGCCGGCACCGCGCACGAAGCTTACCTCAAAACCATGTTCACCGAGGCGCAGGTGCGCGCCTATCCGGATGCCGAAGCCGCCCGCAAGGCGTTGCGCGACAAGGACGTGGACCTTTTGTTCGGCGACGGCATCGCGCTCGCCTTCTGGCTCAACGGCGCCGATTCGGAGGGCTGCTGCAGCTTCCGCGGCGGGCCGTTCCTGGAAAGCCGCTTCTTCGGCGAAGGCGTCGGCATCGCGGTGAAGCGCGACAACGATCTGATGCGCCAGGCGCTTAACTGGGCGCTGTTTCAGCTTTGGGAAAAAGGCACGTTCACCGACTTGTGGCTGCGTTATTTCCCGATCAGCCCGTTTTGACGCTGCCTGCGATGCAGATGCAAAATATTTTCGTCATTGCGAGGAGCGTCAGCGACGAAGCAATCCAGCTTCCCGCGCAAGCCAACTGGATTGCTTCGCTAACGCTCGCAATGACGATGGGACTGGTTCGGTCAAAAATAATCCGGCTCTAGCCGTTCATATCCGAAGAAACAAACAAATGACGACAATGACCCCCGAAGATGCATCGAATATGCGCGCGCTCGCCGAGCAGTCGAACGCCTGGCCGTTCGAGGAAGCGCGCAAAATCGTCGCGCGCTTAAAGAAGCATCCGAAGGACGAAGTCATTTTCGAAACCGGCTACGGCCCCTCCGGCCTACCGCATATCGGCACGTTCGGCGAAGTGGCGCGCACCACCATGGTGCGTCACGCCTTCCGGGTACTCACCGACGACAAGGTGAAGACCCGCCTGATCGCCTTCTCGGACGACATGGACGGCCTGCGCAAGGTGCCCGACAACATCCCCAACAAGGAATTGGTGGGGCAACATCTGCACAAGCCGCTCACCGAGGTGCCGGACCCGTTCGGCACCCACAACAGCTTCGGCGAGCACAACAACGCGCGGCTGCGCGCGTTTCTGGATCAGTTCGGCTTCGACTACGAGTTCATGTCGTCGACCGCCTGCTACACCTCGGGCCGCTTCGACGACGCGCTGCTGAAAGTGCTCGGCCATTTCGAGCAGGTGATGGCGATCATGCTGCCGTCGCTGCGCGAGGAGCGCGCGCAATCCTATTCGCCGTTTTTGCCGATCTCGCCGCGCACCCGTGCCGTGCTGCAGGTGCCGGTGATCGCTCATGATGCCAAGGCTGGCACGATCACTTACGAAGATCCCGACAGGCACAAGCAGGTGACGACGCTGGTCACCGGCGGCCGCTGCAAATTGCAGTGGAAGCCCGATTGGGCGATGCGCTGGGTGGCGCTCGGCGTCGACTACGAGATGGCCGGCAAGGATTTGATCGATTCGGTGAAGCTCTCCGGTGAAATTTGCCGTGCGCTTGGCGGCGTGCCGCCCGAAGGCTTCAACTACGAGCTTTTTCTCGACGAGAACGGCCAGAAGATTTCAAAATCCAAGGGCAACGGACTCACGATCGACGAATGGCTGCGCTATGCCAGCCCCGAGAGCCTGTCGGTGTTCATGTATCGCGAGCCCAAGGCGGCGAAGCGGCTTTACTTCGATGTGATCCCGCGCCACGTCGACGAATATTATCAGTTCCTCGACGCCTATGGCCGGCAGCAGCCGCGCGAGCGGCTGTCGAATCCGGTCTGGCACCTTCATTCCGGCGCGCCGCCCCAGATCGACAATCCGGTGCCGTTCGCGATGCTGCTGTCGCTCGTCACTGCATCGAACGCGGAGAATGCCGACACGCTCTGGGGCTTCATCGGCCGCTATCGGCCCGGCGTCACCCGCGACAGCCATCCGCACCTCGCGAAGCTTGTCGATTACGCCATCCATTACTTCCGCGATTTCGTGCTGCCGGCGAAAAAGTTTCGCGAGCCGAGCGAGGCCGAACGCGCCGCGCTCGGCGACCTGCGCGATGCGTTGTCGCAATTGCGTCCCGAGGCCGACGCGCAGGAGATTCAAGACGTGGTCTACGAGGTCGGCCGCCGCGAGCCGTTTCTCGATCACAAGAAGAAGGCCAAGGACGGCAAGCCGGGCGTGTCGCTCGACTGGTTCAACATGCTCTATCAGGTGCTGCTCGGCCAGGAGAAGGGCCCGCGCTTCGGCTCCTTCGTCGCCGCCTACGGCCTCCAGAACACCGTCGACATGATCGACGGCGCGCTGGCGCGCTCGGCCTAAAAAACCCTCCCCCTGAAAGGGGGAGGACAGGGTCGGGGTCACGGCGGTGTCGCCTACGCGAAAAATTTTTCCATCACCCTGAGGCGCGAGCGAAGCAAGCCTCGAAGGGTGACGGCCCGGGCCGTGCATCCTTCGAGGGCCGCCGTAGCGCGTCGAAGACGCGCGTAAACGCGCTAATGGCGGCCACCTCAGGATGACGGATTACGCGCGGCGAACCAGCTTCAACTAAACTTTGTCGCCTAATTCCCGATCGTGCGCACCACGCCGCCGGCGGGCCGCGAGTCGTTGGCCGAAAGCTTCGCTTTCTGCCGCACCATGTCGTCGTATTTCGGCAGGCTGGTGAGCTCGCCCTTGGGCACCAGGTGCACGATCTTGTAGCCGCCGTCCTTGAGCTGGTGGATCAGCTCGGGCACCGCTTCGGCGGTGTTGTGATGCAGATCGTGTAACAGCACGATGCCGCGCCCGCGCTTCTCAAGCTGCGTCATCACCGATTTGATCACGTCTTCGGGCTTGTGCAGCTTGAAGTCGCGCGAATCGATGTCGGCCGAGAAGATCGCGATATTGCGTTCGCCGAGGTAGGAGACGAGCGGGGGCGGCTTCAGCAGATAGGGAAAGCGGAAGAACGGCGCGATCTTGCCGCCACCGCCGGCGATTTGCACCGCGCTGATCCCCATCTCGATTTCGGTTTTCGCTCGCTCAAGATCCTTGGCGTAGGGATTGCGCGCCAGATCCTTGTGCGACCAGGTATGCGTGCCGACCGTCATGCCGGATTCGAGCGCCAGCTTGGTGATCTCGGGATGCCAGGTCGCCGGCTCGCCGACCTCGAAGAAGGTGGCCTTCAGGCATTCGTCGGTCAGCGCCTTGATCACCGTCGGCGTGTTGGCGAGCGATGGACCGTCGTCGAACGTCAAAATCACTTCCTTGTAGCGCAAGAAATCATATTGCTTGAAAGGCTCGCCGAACCCGGGTCCGCCGGTCGTGTCGATCTCCACGGTGCGGCCAAGGCCCATGGCGTCCGGCTTGTCGCAAGGCGCGGGCGCCTTGTCCTGAACCGATGCATCCGGCGCCGGAGTGTCGGGAGCCGCGGCGGCCTTCAGCGGCTCCGCCGCGCGCCGTAACGCAGCGGCCGTCGCTTGCGTGGTCGATGGGTCGGGCGAACCGGACGCCGCCGGCGAGGACGAAGACGCAACGATCGTGATCTTCTGCGCCGCGACCAAACCGCCGGCGCTCAAGCCCAGGATCGTCAGAACTGCTACAATGCCGCCGACACGCCACATAAGGGTCTCCCGCATTACCGCGTAGCGGTCG
>Ga0209624_10001425_pt1 | contig 18769 bp, 27 predicted proteins | sample JacPinW_OM2H0_O1_FD_188565 | JGI IMG/M metagenome (GOLD analysis project Ga0209624, IMG submission 188565) | Forest soil microbial communities from Algoma, Ontario, Canada - Jack Pine, Ontario site 1_JW_OM2H0_O1 (SPAdes) (version 2) | ecosystem: Environmental > Terrestrial > Soil > Boreal...
GATTCTTGCTCGTCCACATCGGCGACCCCCCCCCAACGAATCAGGCCGCCTCCCTTGAATCACAAATGATTCCGACGATTCAATATGTTCCCGGACGGGCTCTCAGATTTACGCGCCGCATTCAGTACAAGGCTCTCGCATCGGAGCTGAAGATAGAGGTCGAGCTTATTTACAGGATAACAGCAGGAAGGCATCTCGGAACATTTGAACTATTAGCTGCTTTGCAGGCATACATTGGGAAGCATGGAATCAATTATCCAAGTTTGGAGGAGTCAAATGACATAGAAGAGACGTTTGGTCTCGATTACGTGTTAGATGAGGTAAATATCGATCCAGATATGATAGCTAGCACCGTTGAAAAAGCGGCCGTAAAATATTTGTTGTTTAGCTATCTTACAAATGGGAACATTGCTTGCACATGGGTGGAACTCCTTAATACATCGAAGAGAATTACATTGCCTGTTTTTATTGGGCGACGCCCAGGCAAGGATGGGCAATACACAACGTATAAAGGGTTTTACTATGAGTACATGACAACACTATTTCTCCTAGGACATATTGCAGAGACACCGTTTGCGCGGACATTAGTCTTAGTTCCAGTTGGAGGCAAAGTGCGCCAGGATTGGCATGGTGTAATAGCGGGATCATCTCAGGTAGAACCGCTGTTCGTGTCCCCGTGTTATTTAAAAAAACTACAACAAGATGCCAAAAGACATGCTTTTGAGCATGTTCTTGGTGAAAGAACGAGCGATGAAGTAACGATAAACTTTGATGGTATATTAGATAATCTTCGATGTCGGCGAAACATCGCAATTTCTGTGAGTCGGTCCTCTGGGTAAGCCTTGCCGATGAGAAGGCCCTCGTCGCCGGGACCGCGATGTACGAGAAGCTTCTCGGCGCGCGCAGCGTCGAATGGGCGATCCAGATTCCGACCGAAAATTCGCGAAGTAAGCCTACGAGGGCTTCGATTTGACCTCATCCCCTGAATTCGGTCGGCCGCGATTCAGCGACGGGGGTCGCCGCGGTGAGCTGGTTCGAACAACACGTAGAGCGTCATGACCTTGGTGATGGAAGCGGGATGACGCAGTCCGTTCTCGTCAGCGGAATTTCGACGAGGATTTCCGCCCCACGCAGGACGAAGCGCCCGAAGAAGCGCCCGAATATGTGTCGCGTTCTTTTGCTCAACGACGACTACACCCCCATGGAGTTCGTGGTCTCCATTTTGCAGGCCTTCTTCAACAAGGACGCTCAGGAAGCGATGCAGATCATGCTTCAGGTGCACAATAACGGTGTCGGCGAGTGCGGCATCTTTAGCTACGAGATCGCGGAGACCAAGGTGTCGCAAGTGATGGATCACGCACGCAAGAACCAACACCCCTTGCAGTGCATCATGGAAAAGAAGTGAAAGGCGCCCGATGCCGATTTTCTCCCTGCACGAGAGGAAGTAGCAGGCGCGAATGTACTCGTGGCTATATTCGCCGAGTGCGAGACGCACGCCGGCCTTTTCCTGATCGGCGGCCCGGTGCGGGCAAGACTCCGCTCGCCGAGTTTGTGGCCGGCCTATAAAGATCGCGGAAAACGCAAAGCGTCTCAGGCGTTTGAGCGATATATCCTAATTCACGATCCTTCTCGCAGGGGCCCACTTCACCGGTCATGGAAAATGGTGGCCTTTAAGGCAGCTGCGCGTGGCGGACAAATTGGCAATGCTGCCATTTGGATCAGTTCTCTTGGCAATTCGGCCAGGCGCGCCTACGTTTTGATTTAGCCCGCCCGTTGCAGGGGTTGGGTAACCCTTGCAGGGGGTGGCCTAAACAAAAAAAGGCCCACCCGTTGCAGGGGTGGGCCTTCAACCAAAGGAGTCGACACAGTGGCAGCACTGCTTCAACTCGTTGTGGCGATCCTTATTCGGATCCTACTACGAGACTACGACAACTGTCAGTGATCTGACAACTGTCGGGGATCGCAGCTCTACCTTCAAGTAGGGCTGCGATTTTTCATTTCAAGGTCTACTTTCAAGTCGTTCTGGGAAAAAACTACCAAAAAAACAATACGTTAGAAAATTCAGAGCCTATCAGCCAAGGCATAAGGGCTGGAGTGTTTCGCTGCTCCACCGCCTCAATCACGCCACCAAGCACGACGACGTGAAGCTGGCGAAATCGAACATTCTGCTAATCGGCCCGACAGGTTCGGGCAAGACGCAGCTCGCCCGGACTCTTGCGCGCATCTTCGACGTGCCGTTCACGATGGCCGTCGAGAATATCCTGTGGCAAGAGCCAGCATGAAGTGCGCAAGCTCATCGCCGGGCCGACCGTATTCATCTGCGACGCCTACATCGACGAGATCGACAAGATTAGCCGCAAGTCCGACAATCCGTCGATTACCCGCGACGAGTTGGGGCGAGGGCGTGCAGGCAGGCCCTGCATAAATTATAACGGCGGCTTAAGGGGCCGGGGACATCCATCACAACGATCTCGTGGCTCCAGTCGAACTGGTAGGCCTCGCCCGGCGCAACGTCAGCGGCACATAGGCGTCCAGCGACCACGGAAGTGAAACGCTTTCGCAGCGCTTCTGCCACGCTGTTGGATATGCACCAGGCGTTGCGATGCCACGCCAGATCGAAGCGGAGCGGGCTGCAGTGCCAAGCTCCGGCTGTGCGGGGTCGGCCGAACGGTGCTGGTGTGGCGGGGCTCCCAGGGGCAACAGGAACGCCCTCAAGCATGGGAACTTCACGGCCGAGGCGACAGCCCTGAAAAGACAGATCAGCGCCCTCGCCCGGATGGCCCGCAAGACGGTGGCGGGGACCGACCTCTACCGCACGTCACGTCGATTCGCGGATTGTCAGTCGCCTCAAGCACCTTCAGACGGGGACTGGCAAGCTCCACACCACCGCCATCAGCACCGCCGCCATCACAGCGGTGATCTTCAACTTCAACTTGGTGGACAGATCCATGGCGTCCTCCGAACGCGATGCCAACCTCAGCGCGGCCCTGCACGCGGCCTCTCGCGCCTACGCTGTGACGGCGATCACGCTCCGACCGGCTGCTTCGCCGGTTATCGCCGCGCCCGCCTGTCGGCTTTGGCGGGCGTGGGGATATCGGTCGCCGGCGATGACGCCACGGATTGCCGCTGTTACCGCGGCCAGCTCGTCGGCGGGGAGGTCAAAGGGCCGCCCTAGAGCCTCCAAAACGCTACATAACTCTTCATTATTGTCAAATGTGAAGGTTCCCGGAACTTTGTCCCCCTTCCGAGGTTGACTTGTTCATAAAATGAGGAATTATATGTCACACCTACCTCATTTTTAACTCATTTTAGGGGAATATTGGGCGGCCAATCAGAGGATTGGCGGCGCCTTCGATGAGAGGATAAGTAGATGAAGATATGAGCGAATAGGAGCCTCCACCATGGCGGGCGGGGAAGAAAACACTGACTGCCCAATTAGGGAGGGCAAAGAAAAAGACTTACCTGACCTTGAGAAAGAAAACCCTCCAGACCAGCCAGAGGTTGAGGAGTTCGTAACCGAGGGAAAATGAAATCAGCACGGCTATTGGATAAGACTACTAACGTCAGCTGGGCTAGAAAGAAAGCGTAATCATGCCGGACAACACACGTATTCAGCTAGATGTGTCCCCGCAGAGACTTGCTGAGATAGAAGAATTAATGCGAGAGTCTGGGATTACCAAGAAAACTGAACTGATTAACAATGCTCTCACACTGCTGAAATGGGCCGTCGGTACTGTCAAGAACGGCCGCACCATTGCGTCAGTTGACGAGAAGAACGGTAAATACCGAGAACTTGAGATGCCAATTCTTTCACATGCTTCCAGTCTAGCGCCTTCACACAAGGTTCGCGGCTAGTGGGTTAGGGGGTGTGGCTCGAATCAAGGAGCTTGCAGAAAAGGCGCTTAGAGCGCTTTTTCCTGAACGTCGGGAGCACGTCACCGAAATAAAATACGTTAACTGCACAATAATACAATACAATATCAACGGGACTCTTATTTCAGTTAAGGAGGAAGATATGTCGACCACTATTATTGGTAATCAGAACTTTGGGGTGCAGATTGCTGATTCTATAACTGGTATACAAGGTAGTGTGAACACGTTACTTCAAGATAAAGGTACTGAAAATTTTGGGAAAGCGTTGGATGCGCTTACCGAGGCAATTAAGAAGGAGAACAATCTCGATGATGACAAGCGTAGTGAGGTATTGCAGCAAATTAATTTCTTAGGACAGCAAGCAACGATGCCAATTGAGAAGCGGCAAGGGGGACTTATAAAGCCTATAATCGATACTGTATCTGGTGTCTGCGCGGGAGTTGGTGGTTTGGCTGCCGCATGGGTAACCTGGGGGCCTGTAATTTCGAAGTTTTTTGGGTTCTAGAGGTGTTACGTTAATTGCAGCGTTTTAATGTGGTGGGACCAAAGTGGACTTGGCTGCCCGCCTCGCCGACGGCTATGTCGAAGGGGAACTCATACGACTCGATCCTAAGAGCCGCCCCGCGGTTCGCAGAGGCGCACAGGCAGCTCCCGTTTGAAGGTTGCGAGGGCGAACCCGATAGGGGCCTTGCTTGAAGGCTCTGAGAAGCCTGTCGTTGAGTTCCAAAAAAGTCCGGCCTTTCGGTCGGGGTTTCTGCTTTCAAGGTGTCGCTCATATTCCCCAGACCGCCACGATCGCACCGGGGATCGCGCCTATGTAAGCGCCCGCCGCCCATTCTATAGGCGCCAGAGGTTCCCGATTAGCACCTCAGGCTTGACAAAATACTGTGGAGATAATTTATCCACTTTTCAGAACTTTATCATTTGGTGGCGATAACCAAGATGGGCGATCAACTAAAGCGCTCTGAGGAAAGCCTCACCAGCCACCCACACGAGCACTCGGTAATTCTTTCATGCATAAGAGATGTGTATAAATATATTGGCTTTCGCACGCAGAGGGACGTTGCAGAGCGTATTCACAAAATTGGCGAAGCGATAGCGGAAAAAGAACCAATTTCCAAAAAGCAGGCGCTCTCCAATCTGCAACGCAAGGCAATATCAGAAAACGACAAGCAGAAGTTCTTCCGCGCTGCGCTAAGGCTGATAGCCGAGCATATCAATGATATTGCCGCTTACTATCGACCGAGAAACGTCGAGTCTCTACAGCAGATACAACGAATAATATCCAAATACGAGTCGCCGAGTAGGTATGAAGATTTTCCCGCCCACAGACAAGAACAGCATGACAATATTGATTTCACCGATCTCATAATCGAGAGATGGAAACAACCCTATGTTAGTGGGCAAAAACACTTGCGTAGTGGCGTATACCAGATGTTTAGACGATATAATATAGATCAATTTGATAATGACGTGCCAAAAAAAATAATTGATTACTGGTCTGATCCATACAATCAACCAATCATATGCGAGTTGATCTATGTCGACTCCATATTGATGCAGTGCATACTTGTAACTGCAGAAGGTAATTTGTACATTGGGAGCATATTTATAAACCACGAACATACAATGTATGTAATATTCCAACGACAATCGACCCGGGGAGTGCACCACAGGTTTTTAATGCTGCAACTACATGAGCGGAGGCTAAGAATATACTCTGGACTATCAATTAAAGTAGGAGATACGATTACTCAACCGCTTTGCTCTGAGGTAATATTCAAAAGAATTCCAGAGAAGGATAATGAGGATCTATATTCCGCGATGCGTGACTTAAGACAAGAAATTAAGAGCCAAACTCGCGTTGAGTCGAATTCAATTATTTACGAGTACCTGACTGACATCGCACCTGGGGTATACTACGATGAAAATAACAACGCTTCCGGTTGGGCGAGAGTGAGGTTTGTAAAGAACTTTCCAGCGCTTCAATACCTGGTGCAGCAGGGGAAATTCAAACAACCATCACGAACTCTTAGTTGGCAAACGATCCAAAACCTGCCGAGCGAGCTAAGTCTCCAAGTGCTTAGGCAGCAGGGAAAGCGAAAAAATGGCGACGAGGAGAAGTAGCGTTTAGATAAATCTCTATGGCAGGTGACCTCCCTCGTCACGTTGCCGCCCCGTCAGGGAAGAAGAAGGCTTCAGCTTGGCTGTGGCACCACCGATTTGACAAAGGAGCTGCGAAAGGCCGGTCGGGTATCAATATCCCAGCTATGCACTATAATTCGACCGAATGCGGCGATCGCAGATTCGATATGAGATGGCACTGAGTTATGACGAAGATCGAGCAAGCGCCTTGCAACGGTCTCGTCCTTATTTATTTGTCGTGCAAATTCTGAGATCGTCTGACTATATTCTTTATACAATGAGAACAACTCAAGCTTCATTGCCTGAGGCACGGTGAGTGTGACGAAGCCGTCAGCTCGGACATGCATTGCATTGTGAGCTGACGGGATATCCTCACGGACGGCAATGCGCACTTGCAAGGCTGCCAGAACCGCGTCGTTAGCGTGCCCCTGGAAGTCGGCTGACTTCATTTTGGCGACTTTCTCACGTGGCAGCGACGAAATAATTTCAGGAAAGTGTGGGAACGTAAAAAACACCTCGCCAGAGCGCTCCTCCAGTCGAAAAGGGTACGTGTACGAATGCATTGGCTTTCTCCAATATCCTTTAGACGTCTCCTGAAGTCGCTTCGGTGATAACGACCCTGCTGGACGGGCGTATATCACCGCGCGTTCTCCAAGGAAAGAAGTTTTTGGAGAAAAAACGACAAATATGTCGAAAGAAAAAATTATTGGTGAAAAATGACGAGCGGTCGAAAAAATTGATGTTATGAGTCAATGTGTTGAGATCCAAGTATTGTTTGGCATGATTCTTGATTAAGGATTGGGGGACAGTTATGTCAGTTCATTGGCGCTAAAGGAGACTACGATGCGCCCCCTCCCGACTAGGACATTCCTGAAGGACCTAAATCGGCGATGTAGGCAAAGCGGCCTGGAATTAGTGCGTATTCCGAGCAAGGGCAAAGGGAGTCACCAAGGCTTGGTTTTCCGGGGCCACTCCGAGGGTTCGTTGAAGGTAGTTATTCCCGGGCATTGCGATCTGTCCCCAGGCGTTCAAAGGGAATTGCTCAGGTACGTGCTCGAGCAGACCACGCGAACTTCGATCGCAGTGGAAATCTACGACATCCTCGCGGATCTCTTCCAAGTGCAACATGCCGTCGCAGTGCAACGGCACCACAGTTATCTTTGGGCGGGTCGCCAGAACTAAATAAGTTATACACTCAGTGGAATCACTTTGCGCCGCAGTGACGGAACAGGCCCGCGAGCTCGCCGAGACGGTTTAGCCTCTGTCGGACTCAAGAGCCCGACTCCGGATCAGCTCAAAGGACGAAGCCGTATAAAGTCCATGCTTCAAGGCGTTCCCTGGACGCGCCACCGCCGGGCGCGCGGCACTCGAGCCCGCTCCACTTCGAATTTGGCCTGGCATGAATGCGAAAGGTGCCAGGAAAATTACGACCGCTTTAGCCACGCGCGCAGCCTCTCGCAATTAGGTAGCTATCCGGTTGCCTGTAGCTAGCCGGCAGCGGAAAGCTTCCAACCAGGCGATAGCTCACCGCCGCCCATTAGCTTTCCGGCAACCTTTCCACGTCACCGTCGCCTCATCTTGCGGAAGGAAATTCCATGCCGGTAATTGCATTCAGCTCACCTAAGGGCGGGGCAGGAAAGACGACTGCCGCCACCATCCTGGCGACGGTTCTGGCCGAGCGCGGCGCGAGCGTCGCCGTGATCGACGCCGACCCGAACAAGAACGTCGTCGACTGGTCGCATCTGCCCGGCAAGCCTATGAACCTCACTGTGACCGGCGAGGTTGGTGAGGAAACGATCGTCGACGCCATCGAGGACGCCGCCGGCAGGGCGGCGTTTGTGATCGTCGACCTCGAGGGAGCGGCGAATCTGCTCGTCAGCTACGCAATCGCGCTTGCTGATTTCGTGGTCATCCCGATGCAAGGCTCGCAACTCGATGCCAAGCAGGCGGCGCGACAGATGAAGCTGATCGCCTCGCAAGAGCGCATCTCCGGCCGCTCGATTCCCTTCGCTGTCCTGATGACGCGCGTCAGCCCGGCGATTCAGCCGAAGACGCAGCGACATATCGAGGACCGCTTTCGCGAGCTTGCGGTGCCAGTCCTCGAGACGCGCCTTTATGACCGCGAGGCCTTCCGGGCAATTTTCTCTTTCGGCGGGTCGGTCGCCGCCCTCGCCGACAAAGGCGTGAGCAATCTGGCGGCGGCGATTCGCAACGCCGACGCATTCGCAGGCGAGATCGTCGACACGTTGCGCGCCGGCAAGCGGGAGGCCGCCTAATGTCCGACCGGGCCGATCCGCTCGATGACCTCGCCGAGTTCAAGCCGGGGCCGACGGCGCCGACCGCGCCACGCGACCGGATCCGCGACGCCTCTGAGCTGGCGGGTTTTCCGTCGAGGGCTCCCCGTCGCTGGCGGACCGGCCGCAACACTCAACTTAACCTGAAAGTGAGCGCTGACGTCCTCGCCCGATTCGCGGCGCTCGCCGATCGCCGGCGGGTCCCGTTCGGCGCGCTGCTCGAGCAACTCCTCGACGAGGCCGGGACGTAGAGTTTTTTGCAAAACGTCAAATCGTCGGTTTTGGGGACTTTGTCAGCTTGCTAAAGCGCCTTGACAAGCTCTGTCAGCTAGGGACATGTGGAGACACAAGCTGACAAGCTGACAGAGGCGCAAGATGGCGATTTACGGATACTGCCGGGTCTCGACCATGAAGCAGGCTAACGAGGGCGAAAGCCTCGACGTCCAACGCCGTCAGATCGAGGGCTATGCCCACATGCACGCGCTGACGCTCGCCGGCGTCCTGGTCGAGGAAGGCGTAAGCGGCTCGGTCCCTGTCGAGGATCGTCCCGTGGGCGGCCAACTGTTCGCCAAGCTGCAGCGAGGCGACATCGTCATCGCGGCCAAGCTCGATCGTCTGTTCCGCTCAGCGCTCGACGCGCTCAAGGTAGTCGAGAGCCTCAAGACGCGGGGCGTCAAGCTTCACCTGCTTGATCTCGGCGGCGACATCGCCGGCAATGGCCTGTCGAAACTGTTCCTGACGATCGCTGCCGCCTTCGCCGAAGCCGAACGTGATCGCATTCGAGAGCGGATCGGGCAGGTGAAGGCCGACCAGAAGGCGCGCGGCCGCTATCTCGGCGGGAAGGTTCCTTTCGGGTTCCGGCGCGGCGACGACGGCGAGCTCGTGTCGCATGAGGCCGAGCAAGAGGCGATCCGCGAAATGGTCGCTTTGCGCGCTCAGGGAAAGGCGCTGAGGGCCATCGCCGCCGCCGCTCAGGCGAAAGGCCATAAGCTCAGCCATGAGGGCGTGGCGGGCGTCCTGAGGGCGTCGGGCGTCTGACTGGCGAAGATGGCCATGCCAGCTCGTCCCCTATGAGGCCGAGCAAGAGGCAAATTCACGGAAACGTGTCGTTACGGACGCAAGCGAAGGCGCTACCGCTCATTTGCTGAGGCGGTGGCGGATTGAGGGCGCGAGCTCGGCCCCTTTGCATATCGGGGAGGGGCTCATGTCGCACTGGAAGTCGTTCGGACTAGCCATTTTTGTTGCAGCCTATGGGCTGGGCGAGACGCTGGGATCGGCACATGCAGCCGAATGCACGTCGCCCTTCCAACTCTGCGCGACCGAGTGGAACGGCATTACGGCCATGAGTCTGGGAGGCTCTTCGGACAGCTTTGCCGACGGCATCAACGATGCTGGACAGATAGTGGGAGCCGGCACTGTCAGCGGATCCGAGACTGCGCTTGAATGGAGCGGCGGCAGCGTCATCAACCTCGGGGGCTTGCCGGGCTCTCAGCTTAGCGAAGCGGACGGGATCAACAACGCCGGCCACGCAGTGGGATTCAGCACTGTCGGTGGGGCCGACGTTGCTACTGAATGGAGCGGCGGCAGCATCATCAACCTTGGGGGCCTGCCGGGTTTCACGCTTAGCGTTGCCATCGACATCAACAATTCTGGCGAGGCGGTGGGGGACAGTTTCGTGGGCGGAGGCGACCACCCCACTGAATGGAGCGGCGGCAGCATCATTGACTTAGGACTGCCGCCGGGCTTCTCGACAGGAGACGCTATAGCGATCAACGATTCCGGCCAAGTCGTAGGAGACGTACAAAAAAGCTTGGTCGGCGGCGTCCCACGCGCCACCGAATGGAGCGGCGGCACCATCATCAACCTGGGCGGCTTGCCCGGGTCCACGGGTGGCGCTGCCGAAGGAATCAATGACGTCGGACAGGCAGTGGGATTGAGCATTGTCGGCGGGGTCGACGTCGCTACCGAATGGAGCAACGGTAGCGTCATCGACCTGGGAGGCCTGCCAGGTGCGACGAGTAGCGTAGCCAACGGCATCAACGATACTGGACAGATAGTAGGATTCAGCATTGTCGGTGGGGCCGACGTTGCTACTGAATGGAGCGGCGGCAGCGTCATCAACCTGGGGGGCCTGCCAAGCTTCACAACCAGCGAAGCCGCCAGCATTAACAGCGCCGGGCAGGTGGTGGGCTTCAGTGACGGACTTGTCCCTGAACCCTCGACATGGATGATGATGCTGGCCGGCTTTGCCGGCTTGGCCTTGGTTGGTTATCGCCCAGAAAAAAGCGGGCCACGCAAGCTCGCGCGCTAACTCGGCGTTTCTGGCTGGGCTGCCTTCTGGTTCCGGCGAGCTAACCAGCGGTTTCGTCCGCAAGGATCATACGACGCGGGGCGCTTCCGGCTGACAGTGAAGTGAAGTCGCCATTGCCCTGCCAGAACGGATGCGGTGCGGCGTAGGTTCGAGCTTGGCTTTCGCCCAAGGACATGGCGACCCGTAGGAAAACACTACACACGCCTCGCTTATTCTGATTGGGCGGAGGCTGAATGTATCACTTAATCGTGTGTTGTCGGTAGCCGCTGCGACCCGCGTTGACGCGAATCGCTAACAAGCCGAAACCTAACGTCAGGCGATTCGCGCCTATTCGGAGAACGAACCCCCAGAAACACGAAACCCGCCTTGTGAGGCGGGCCGGTGTCCCGGCAAGGCCGGGGAATATCATGGTCTGGACAACCTGATACTCCCCGAAAATTGAAACCGACGCAAGCCCCATTTTGGGCTCTAGCGGAGCTTTGCCTGAAATCGTGCGCGCCCTTCGGCGGGACTTGATCCCGAACGGAGAAGCTATGCTCGCCGACCAATTCCACGCTGCCGCCTCCAGGGCGCGCACAACCGCGTCTTTGGACGAAACCGCTCGCTGTTTGTGGCGAGCCCACGCCGAAGCTCAGATTCCCGATGCTGAAGCCGGAGCCATTTCCGAGGCCATAGAGGCCCGCAGAGCTGCCTTGGCCGGAAAAGGGGCCACCGAACCGCCTAGGTCAATCCTTGGCCTTCCAAGGGCCGCTAGGGGGCATGAGAGACGCGAGAAGATGTTTGGCCTCGGCCGCCCTCGCGCCCTCGATCGCAACGCCAAGGTCCGGATTATGCATTGGGCTCGCTGTCTGTCCCGCAGGATGGAGAAGGGCCGAGCATATGGCGTCGTCACCGCCAAAGCGCTGGCAGTCCTGGAGGCACTTCTATGGGGCTTCCACAACGCCCGCAGCGGCGTGTGCTTCCCCTCCTACGAGCGGATAGCCGAGACGGCGGGCTGCGCCCGGTCGACGGTGGCTCAAGCACTCAGGGCGCTTGAGGACGCAAAGATCCTCTCATGGGTCCATAGGATCAAACGGGTCCGCGAACCGTGTCCGGACCTCCTGGGCGCCACCGGATGGCGGTGGCGAGTGCTGCGGACATCGAACAGCTACGCCTTCAATGACCCATCGCCGGCAGGAGCCCAGCCTAATTCTTCTAAGTCCGAAAAGGAGACTGGAACAGCGAATCAAGAATTTTTCTCTCCAATGAGGGCTAGTCGCGAGGAACTTGTTGATAACGGGCACCTATCGCAAGGCATTTTCTGGCGCGAAGAGGCGCTTTCTGCTATTATTACTTGAAGAATCAGCTGGAAAGGGAGGCCACAAATTGAAAGGAAGATCTAAGTGCAAACGGATATTGAGAGCGCCCTGATCGGCATAAGTCATTTGGCTGAGCGCCTCGGACTCAGCCGCAGAACAATTCACAGAATACTGGCAAAGGGCGAATTGCCATCGATACAGATTGGCCGTCGACGCCTGATCCGTCTCTCTGACGTGCGGAGTTGGCTCAGCGGGTGCGAGACACCGACGCCTGGCGCGAACGCAACGAAGCTAAGCCGCCGCTTCGTGGAGCAGACCGCGTCGCGGTAATGCCCCATGAAGACAACTTTTCACACAGCAACGGGCCCCCAGGAGGGGCTTCAAACCCTTGGCGCCGCTACCAAAAATGCGAAAGGGCGAGCGTCGCTCCCTTCTATAGTAGTTAATAGTAGGAGGCGGGAAGATCGCCGCACTGCCCTCTCGCACGGCCTCAGCTTCACGGAAATGAAGCGCCTGTCTGCTGCGGCGTTTTGGCTGGAGAAGCAAGGTGCGTCCGTTTTCCTCTCAACGCCTGGCCGAACCGACAATGACCCGACCGCCACGCGCGTGCTGTCCGACAGGCTCAAGAGCCATTACTGCCGTTTCTGTGCCCTGAATGCCCTGCCCCCTCGCTGGGTAGAGGTCTGGGAAACGAGGCCGGGGCCGCACAGCCACATCATCTGCGGCATCGTCTCCCGTGAGAAAGCCCGCGCGCTACGCAAGAGTATCAGCCGCTCGAAGGTGCTCGCCGAGGTCGACGTCAAGCCCGTCTACAACAGGGCTGGCCTCGTTGAATATCTGTTCGGCGAAATGTCGTCGACCGCTCGCTTTGCCTCAGGGCGGCCTATGCGCAAGGGTGCCTACAAGCTGCCCGGTGGCGGCGATAGGGTGCGGCTGTCACGGACCTTCGAGGCCGAGTTGCTGGCCGCCAGGCTGGTCGAGCCGTGGCCAAAGACGAACGCTCGCCGCATCTCGAAAACTGTGAATGTCGCTGCCTTGAACAGGGACTTTGAGCGCGCCCGCGTAGGCTTGTTCTTCGCCGACGAGTTGCCGTTGCTCGCCATGCGTCAGAAGCCGAAAGCGCCGCCGAGGAAGCGAGAGCGGATCGGGCCGCCATCCTTGCCATTAGATTATCCGCCTTCAGTCGCCGACATGATCGCCGGCCTTGGGCTAACGCACGATGCGATTGCCGCGCGTGTCGGCATCTCGAGGCAACAGGTCACGAACGTCATTGCCCAGCGCTTCGGCATCAGCCGTCCGATCGCTCGGCGCGTCCTTGAGCTCGCGAGGGCAGCATGACGGGGACTAGACCCAGGAAAGTTCGCAACGAACGGTCGAGAGCGTCCTCGAATGCCCGAAGAGACGGTAATCCAAGGGGAAAGCGGATGACGAAAAAGGCGGCGGAAACCGCTGGCAGCTCGAATGGCGATGCAAAGCCGACATACAAGCCGACGCCGATAGAGGCCAAGGCGATCGCTGCGTACAAGGCTGCGAAGGAAACGCGCGGGCCGCGTCTCAAAGTCGCGATCGAAGGAAACTCCGCTGAGCTCACTCCGGATCATCCCGACGCAGCCATCGGCACGCTGGCCATAATGCGAGCGATTGGGACGGCTGATTTAGACTTTTGCGATGGTCTAACGCTGCAGCTCGTTAATGCCAGCAAAGGGCAAGGGCCTTCCGAAAAAGCCGTCAATTTCATGCTCGCGGTGATCAAGGGCATCGAGCCGCGCGATGAGATCGAGGCGATGCTCGCTGCTCAGATGGCGACTGTCCACATGGCCTCGATGACGTTCGCCCGCCGCATGGCGCACGTCGAGACGATCCAGCAACAGGATAGTGCGTCGAATGCCTTCAACAAGCTCGCGCGCACGTTCGCAGCGCAGGTCGAAGCGCTCAAGCGATATCGAAGCGGCGGCGAGCAAAAGATGACGGTCCAGCACGTCCACGTCGCCGAGGGCGGGCAGGCGATCGTCGGCAACGTCAACGCGCCCGCCGAGGGGGTAGGGGCGCGGAAAAAATCAGAGGATCAACCCCATGCTCTTGGATATGCACCAGGCGTTGCGATGCCACGCCAAATCGAAGCGGAGCGGGCTACGGTGCCGCGCGCCGGCGGTGCGGGGGTCTAGCGTCTGCCGAATGCACGGTGCCGGTGGCGGCGCTCCCAAGGGCAACCGGAACGCCATGAAGCAAGGGGAATTCGCAGCTGAGACGCTCGCCCTGAAAAGAGAAATTCAGGCTCTCGCCCGGCTGGCCCGCGAAACAATGGCGAGGATCGAATAGGGCGTGACGGGGCCAGATCGTCTCAGTGTGAGCACCTCCGCCGATCGCTTGAGGCCGGTCTGGATCAACCTCAGCGCCGCCCTATACGCGCCTCTCATGCTTCTATCCCAGTCAAAGGCGGAGGTCTGGAGTCCGCCCATTTGCGGACCTCCAGTGCCGGCGGGGGTCCTGTCGCTGGTGTTTGTCGCAACCAGTGGAAAGTTCTTGTTAACCATTTCTCAACACATTTTATAACTGGCAGGATGATGACGTTCGCCACCGACTCGGTGGATTGAAACAAGACCGGCCCGCCTTTCTGAGAGGCGAGCCGGTTTGTAACCCTGAACAGAAAGGAGTCGACGATGTTGTACCGAAACATCGCCGAAGCGTTGCTTTATGCAGCGCTCGCGATCGTCCAATTCTGGCGATCGTGAGAATCGGCTAAAGGTGGTTCCTGCCGCTGCCAGGCGGCAGGGCCATTTCCCGCAAGACACGTTTCCGTGTCAAGCTGACCTTGATACCCTTTCCCGCAAAAAATTCCTCAGCCCGCTAGCCGCCGCCATTCGCCTGGCGCGGCCGGCCGCCAGCCGGCTATCCTTCCGGTGCGGCGGCCCCTTTGGGCGATGCCGTCGAACCCGTGGCGCTTGAACGCTTCGGCAAGGATTTGCGTTGGCACATAGTCGAGGCTGTTGTCTCCGCGCTCGACCGGCTCAGAAAAAGCCTTGTTGATGTCCGACCAAACAGCCGTCTCCACGTCCTCGGGAGTAGCAAAGACATCCATATTGTCGTGGGAGCAGTCTACGACACGAATGTTCCGGAGCACCTCGAACTTGGCCAACGAGACATAGGACCCTATCAACGGCCTCACCTCCAGCGCCGCCGTCTTCTCGTCCGAAGCAAGATACAGGCAGGGGATACCCTTCGGACTTACGCGACCGTCCATCGCCTTCTCGGACACGGGTTTCATTCGTGCCGGAAGATACGCGTGGGAACTTTAAGGGTCTCCCCTCCCCGCACTTCCTCCCGCCAGCAAAGCACCCCAGCTGGGCACGCCACAGGCTATATCCGGGCTTCACTCGGTCGTTGGCTCTCACGTCGCTAGTTGCGAGGACGCGGCCAACGGAACTCACGGCGCACCGAGTGGTCAAAGTCCCGGAAAGCGTCGGCTGAGCTGAATGTCATCTTAGCCTGCCAATCTCTTCCGCCACGGCCTGGCGCGCTCGGCCGCCGGCTGATCGAGCCGCTCGGCCGCCAGCGTGTCGAGCCGTTTTGTGATCACCACCTGCGCGGCCCACGTCTCGGCGACGGCCAGTCGGCGCTTCAGGATCTCGTTCTCGGCCTTCAGGGTCTCGATGGCGGCTTCAAGGACGCGCACGAGCGCCAAATCGTCCGTGCGGGCGGGCGGGACGTGGGGCGGTAATGCGGGCAAGACCACACTCATGCGCCCTGGCCTGCCAGCTCCCGCTGAAGCGCGGCCAGAGCGTGCTCGAGCGTCTCCCCGACAAGCCATCCTTGCTGATCGGCGATCGCGTAGAGCGCCTCGACGGTTTGCGGCGTCGTGCGGGCGTTGAACTGCATGGTTCGGCCGGTGCGATGGATTCGCGGCGGGCGCCGCTTCGGCGTCGCCTCCCGGCTGGGAAAGCGGGATGCCTCGGCGACCGCGCGGACGAGATCAGCGGAGACTTCGACAGGCTCGGGCCCGGACTTCGGCGCGAATCCGGAAAGATCGAGGGCGTCCTCGTCGACGGCGAAGATCGAAGCGCGCTCCCGGGTCATGCCGCCTCTCCGATCTTGGCGGCCGGTTTCAGGATAGCGAGGATCTCCGCCGCGAAGGCGCGCGCGTTGGCTTGGGCGGCGGCGACATTGCCGACCTGGCTTCGATCGAGATCGGCGAGCGAGCCGCCGAACGAGAAGATCGCTCGGAAGGCGTCGCGCTCGTGCATCTGCGTCTCAAGGACCCTGACGCCGCTTTGAGCGAGTTCCACCTCAATCGCTTGCAGGGACCGAGGCCGGATAGCGGCGCTGGTACGGGTAAATAGAATGGCGGTCGGAATGGTTTTGCCCGCCGTTTTCTCCATGTTCCGCACCAGGCGAATCGCCTTCACCGCCTCCGCCGCGTCGAGCAGGCTTCCTTGGGTCGGAATGACGACGAGATCGGCCCGGCTGATCGCATAGCCGACCATCAAGGATGCGGTCCCTTCGAGATCGACGATAACGAAGGCGGCCTGGCGGGACGCAAGGTCGATCCGATCCAGGATCGCGTCCTCGGTCACGTCGGCGATGACGGTCAGGCTTGAGGGCCTTCCGGGGCGGTTCGCCCAGCGGGAGACGGGTCTGTTGGGATCCGCGTCTATGATTGTGACCCTTGCCCCCTGCCCTGCCAGCTCGGTTGCGAGGACGACGGCGGAGGTAGATTTTCCGGCACCGCCCTTGGGGCTGGCGAAGACGATCGTCGGCATGAAAGGCCCTCGGCGTGATTTTTCAGCTTAAACACGCCGACTGTTGATGATCGGTAAACGAGTGGTCGATTGCTCACGGACCGCCGACAATCGACCGTCTGTTCACAAACAGCTTTCGCCTGGCCAACAGTTCACGGACTGTTAGCAGGACGAGCCGGCGGCCTTCCCTTGCTGGCGGACTGGCGTGCGGCGGGCCCTCACAAGGCGATGTGGCGTCATCGCGCCGGATCCGGGAAACGCCACGAGAGGCCGATCAGCGCCCCGGCTTCCCCGAGACCGTCGAGCAGTTCAGCTTTCAGTCCACGCCTTCGACGATACGCACGTCGCGTTCACACGTATTGCCGAGCACGGCGAGTGCCGCTTGATAGGCGGGGCTGTCGTGGGCGGCAATGGCCTGTTCAACACTGTCGAACTCGGCCACAACGGTGCGCTGTGCGATGCCTTGCTCATAGGTCTTGACGGTCCCGCCGCGCGCAAGGAAGCGGCCGCCATTGCTGACTATGGCCGGTCCGGAAAGTTTGGCGTATGCCGCCAGCGCGGCAGGGTCAGAAATTGAGCGATAGAAGGTGATCCAATATCCCTTGGCCATAGCTTCCTCGTAAGTTGTTCGCGGACGCTGAACTGGGGATAGCGTAGGGCGACGCGCCAATTGAGACTTTTTCTGTCGGCGTCGTTTGTCAGCTTGCTGCACCAGGCCGAGCAAGATGCGATCCGTGAAATGACAGCGTTGCGGGCTGAAGGAAAGGCGCTAAGGGCCATTGCGGCAACGGCTCAGGCGAAAGGCCATCAGATTAGCCACGAGGGTGTTGCAGGCGTTCTTCGGGGACTCGGAACCAAACGAACGCAAGGTTAGCGCCAGTGTGCTGACCGCCCTCCGTGGCTCCGGCACCATCCTGGCCGCCATGATCAGCCATAGGCTGCTGCATCCAGGGAACAGAGGAAAAACAGCAGCGAAGTAACCCCATGAGAGTACCATGCGCATGGAGATCTCCTTCGGCTTAGCACTCGGGAATCGACCCACCTGAATGATGCTCAAAACGGCACTTTTGTCCGTGCAGTTCTCGGAGTCGATCAGTCGCGATCGTTCCTAGGGTGGTGCCAAAGCCATTTCCGAACGCTGAACCCGACCCAGGGCCTTGCCCAGGAAAGGAAGTTACTGGGGGCATTGCACCACCGCCGCCCGTGGGGTCATTCAAGGCGAACGACTGTGTGCTTGATGTAACCACCATTGATAGAACGGCGGCGATTGGAAGTAATGAGCGCTTTCACTTCTCCTATTGTCTCTTCGGGAAGGGCAAATGGCCTAGTCAATGGCGCGCCGTGGTTTGGGCGCGCCATTTCGTACGGCTAGAGATGGTGGAAGAAGTTATGGACTGCATTGCCGGTCCGTTTCGCGACTGACTTGTCGCTCTGGCCGATTGGGTATTTGAGAAAGTGCTCGATCTCTTTGCTATTGGTGCTGACGCCAATGGACGCTGAATGGTTGTCGTAGCAGACAGACACGCCATTATGTGGCTGGCCGGTGTTCGCATCCTTGGTCGTGTCGATCGGGCACTGCTGCTGTGATGAGGACTGCGTCGACGGCTGTTCCTGCGCCGAGGCAGAACCGGCGATGGCCGCGAGCAGCGCGAACGCGGCGATGGTTGGACTCTTAACCATTTCTCCCTCCTGGCTATTAATCACGCCAGATGAAACTAAACATGGAGAGACGGCTTGTCTAAACAATGGCCATAACTCATGAATTATTTGGCGAAACGAATTTTTAATTGCTATACTCTATAACCATTTGTTAATCTTGACAATAATAGTCGGAATTGCCCGTTTCTTGCAATTTTCGATTCCAGTGAACAAAATTCGCACAAAATTCGCTGGGGTCTCCATAAATGGAAAGCAGACAGCCTCTCCAGGTCGGTCCACTGCCTCCCGAAAAGGGAGCCGAGCTCCGTCGTCTGTTTCAGTACCTCAGAGTCTGTCCGAGAACATCATGCGGGATTGCATAGTTTTCGCAGCATGAGGCGGATGGAGGCGAGGCGCAGGAAGGCGAGGGCCTTGTGGTTGAGACATTCCCAGTCCTTGGCCAGTCGTCGGCAG
>Ga0209624_10001426_pt1 | contig 18745 bp, 16 predicted proteins | sample JacPinW_OM2H0_O1_FD_188565 | JGI IMG/M metagenome (GOLD analysis project Ga0209624, IMG submission 188565) | Forest soil microbial communities from Algoma, Ontario, Canada - Jack Pine, Ontario site 1_JW_OM2H0_O1 (SPAdes) (version 2) | ecosystem: Environmental > Terrestrial > Soil > Boreal...
CGCCGAAGCACTCCCCGAAGTGGAGGCCGTAGTGGAACTCGTGCCAGCCGTCGTATCCGTACTACCAGCCGTTGTGTCGGTACTATCGGAGCGACGCTTCATCGTCGGCCGGTCCGGATCGTCTGCTGGCGTGCTCCCTGCCGTCGGCGTGGTGGAGGTCGTGCCACCCGTCGTATCCGTACCACCGGCCGTAGTACCCGAGCTATCAGACCGGCGCTTCATCGTGGGCCGATCCGGGTCGTCCGTCGACGCACTCGTGGTACCGGCTCCAGCCCCAGCGTCTGGCTTCGTTGTCGCACCCGTTGAACTCATCAACACCGGCAGCGTCTTCGACGGCTTCAGCTTCGACGCCGGCTTTAGCTTCGCCACGGCCAGCGGCTTCACGCTGCCATAGCCAAACCAGCCATCGTCATAGGCCAGATCGCCCGTCGCATTCTCCGCCTGCAGATGCCGCGCAAACGCCAGGTCCAGCATCGCCTTGTCCACGCCCGCATCCTGCAACTCATACACGTTGCCCGACAGCAGCGCGAACGGCACCGGCCGCGCAACATACACCCCCGCGTCTTCCAGCTTGCCTTCAATAAAGATCGACACCGGAATCAACCGGCTGGCCGTCGGTTTGGTCATGTCTCCGGTCCACTCATACACCCCCACCGCTCGAACCACCTGCTCCGGCTTCGCAACCTTGTGCATCTGCCCCCCGGCAGACCCACACGCAGCCCAACCCGCCACGACCACACCAACCAACATCGCGCGAAGGAAGAGATCTCTCATAAGCCCAGTACAGAATAAGCCCCGTACCCAGATTAGACGCTATCCCCAACCCAAAGTCCCACCGCCCCCCAGATCGCCGCCGTTTGACGCCTATGTCTGTTTTACGTCGTCATTTTGGGGCCTTCTCCTTCTCCTTCTCCGGGCAGCGCACGTCGTAGGTCGTCTGCATCCGTTTTAACTTGAGCACGCCATAGATCACGGTGATCACCATCACAATCACCAGAAGGCCATCAAACCGCTTTTCCAAAATATAGTCGCCCTCGCGGTAGGAAGTATAGCTGGCGATGATCAAGCATAAAATGCCGATGTTGATAGTCCAGTTGACCGTCTTGGAGACGACGAAGGACAGGGTGCCAAAGCCGGCAAGTTGGTAGAGCATGAAAGGGAGGATCGCTGCCATCGGCAACAACTCCGAGGCGCCCAGCGTGACATCAACTGCTCCAGGCGCGCGCGAGTGCAGCAGCGTACTGTGGGCTAGTTCATGGAACAGTGCCGGTATCGCAGTCAGAAAAGGGACTACGGCAAGTAATTCGAGCACCAGCGAACCACTCCAGGTGCCGACCTTGGACGAAGTATCGGCACCTCCACCCGTTGATTGCGAGCCGATCAGTATGCCGCCCACAATGGCGGAAGCACTGGCCAGCATCAGCAGTTCCACAGTAATCCCGAAGCTCGCCGGTTCGCCGGTCTTGATCAGCAGCAGGCCCATAAAGCCGGGGGTGTAGAACAGCACGCGCACCAGTCGAGCCCAAACACGCGCGTCGCGCTCCGGTGGAAGGATTGGGAGCGGAAGTCCGTCGGTTCCGATAGTCGGTCGTTCCTTTGACATTTTTGGTTCCTACCAATGCGAGAGATTAAGATCCTGGCTGGCAATTGCAGCGAGTATTTACACAGTGTCAGCGTGATCAGTGTCTCAAGCCCAAAGCCCGGCGTGAACGCGTAAAAATACTAGATGTCCTGACGAAGAGATGCGAATCTTGACGCCGCGGCTGTGCGCCCGTATGAGATGCTCGATGTTACAACTAGCCAGTCAACCGGGAGTTTGCTGCGACCAATGACCGGAAACCGTTGTAACGAACACTCTCAGCAACCCCAACCGGCTTATGCTTATAATGCCGGGATGGCCCGTCGAGTTGCGCGGGTCGTAATAATCGTCGCAGTTTGCCTGCTGGCTGAAAAGCCGCACGTTATCGCGTGCCGGTTCTGACGATGTAGTGATCGTGTTCGGGAGGACAGAACCATGTGGTGGATCAGCTATCGGGGGGAATCGCGGCACGGCGTCGACAACATCGGCGTCTTCGAGGATGACGGCTCCCCGCGCAAGGTACATCCGCTGCTCCTCGATTCATCGCCGGCCGCGCATCCGCTGCACATTGCGCGCGGCTTCGCATTGGTGGGCGACGACCTCTACATCGCGAGCGCGTGGCGCAGGGATAGCCACATTGCGCTTTACCAGCGGCACGGCGACACCTTCCGCTTCAAGGAGGTACTCGTGAAGACCGAGCAGGTTGCGGCCATGGTGCACCCCTTCGACGTGGAGCTCGGGGACGATGGTCGCGTCTACATCTCATGCCAGGACACCAACACCGTGGTGTCGCTTGTGCCGGAGACCCGCAAACCCGCACAGGTGGCCGCGCACCTCCGCAAGCAGTATCCCAACGGGAACTTTCTCCCTGGCACGCTGGTCGCGTCCAGCCACGGGAGACTTCCCGAGTACGGTGACCACACGCCTCTCGATGTGCCAGCGCCTCTCGGTCTCAGGGTGGTGCTCGACAAGCACGGCAAGCCACGGCACTCGGTGCGCGGCATCATCGTGCACAAGAACCATCTGTACGTGGCGGACGAAGCCGGCGACTCAGTGAAGGTCTTCGATGTGCAGTCCGGGGAGTTGATGGCCCGCATTACGGGGCGACCGCTCAAGGCGCCCGTGCACTTGATCCTGCATGGCGAGACGCTCTATATCGGTGCCTCAGGCAGCGGCAGCATCCTCGCGCTGGATCTGAAGTCCACGCCGCCGAAGGGCGAGCTCGAGGCGCGCGTGGTGATCGACGGAAAGCTCGACGCCCCCTCCGGCTTCGCCATCGGCCCGGACGGCGATCTTTACGTGGCCGAGCGGAAGAAGCAGCGGGTGCGACGCTTTTCCTCCGACGGGAAAAAAGAGGGGACGTTCATTCATAACCTTCCTGACATGCCGGAGTTCCTCGTCTATGTTCCCTGAGAAATCCCAAAGCGGTTACATTCTCTCCTCCTCGTAGGACGGATGGTCCAGATTTTTTCGACCTTCCAATGCCCAGATTTTTCCTGTTCAGTCGAAAGAACAGGCAACCCGGACAAGCCTAGTACTTTTTCCAGTGGCGAAGCACGGACTCTTACAAATATCGTTCGTGACAGGTCACGCGGCGCGTTTGATCCGTGGCGTTTGCTGCCCATAAAGGCCACGGTTAGCTCGAAAGGCCACGACGCGGTAACCGATTGCCGCATAGACAATGCCTTCAGTTTTCGCTCCTAAGTGATCGACCCCCAACCCGAATAATACGGAGGTTCCAATCCAATGCCCGATAAAGTGAAGAAAGCTCAAAAGCAGCCGAACATCCTCGTTATCTGGGGAGATGACATCGGTACGACAAACTTAAGTTGTTACGCCCATGGGGTCATGGGCTACAAGACTCCCAACATTGATCGACTCGCCAAGGAGGGGTTGATGTTTACCGACTCCTATGGCGAACAAAGCTGCACCGCAGGACGCTCCTCATTCATCACAGGCCAAAGCGTCTATCGCACCGGTCTGAGTAAAGTCGGGGTTCCAGGCGCGACGACTGGTCTACAGGCCGAAGATCCGACGATCGCGGAGCTGCTGAAGCCGCTTGGCTATGCCACAGGACAGTTTGGCAAAAATCATCTTGGCGACCGCAATGAGTTTCTGCCCACGGTGCACGGATTCGATGAGTTCTTTGGCAACCTCTATCACCTGAATGCAGAAGAGGAGCCGGAGCTGCCGAATTGGCCGCCGAAGAAGGACTTTCCGAAGTTCAACGAGATGTTCGCGCCACGCGGCGTGATGAAGTGCAAGGCGTCCGACAAGGACGATCCGACCGTGCAACCTCGCTACGGACGCGTAGGCAAACAGGTGATTGAGGACACGGGGCCACTGACGAAGAAGCGGATGGAGACCTGCGATGACGACTTCGTCGCCGCAGCCAAGGATTTCATCAAACGCCAGGATAAAGCCGGCAAGCCGTTCTTTGTCTGGCTCAACACAACGCACATGCACTTCAGGACTCACACTAAACCAAGCAGCCTTGGACAGGCGGGGCGGTGGCAGTCTCCGTATCACGACACGATGGTCGATCACGACAAAAACGTCGGGGATGTGCTCGATCTGCTCGATGATCTTGGCATTGCCGACAATACCTTCGTCATGTACTCCACCGACAATGGACCGCATATGAACTCGTGGCCTGATGGCGGCATGACCCCTTACCGTAGCGAGAAGAACTCGAACTGGGAAGGCGCATTCCGTGTGCCGATGCTGGTGCGGTGGCCCGGAAAGATCAAGGCAGGTTCGATCTCCAACGACATTGTGCAACATCACGACTGGCTGCCAACTTTCATCGCGATGGCGGGCGACCCGGACATTGTGGAGAAGCTGAAGAAGGGTTATAAAGCCGGCGATAAGACCTTCAAGGTTCATATCGACGGATTTAATCTTGTGCCTTTCCTGACAGGCAAGGAGAAGGAGAGCCCGCGAAAGGGCTTCTTCTACTTCAGCGACGACGGCGATCTGCTGGGTCTGCGCTTTGACAACTGGAAGATCTGTTTCATGGAGCAGCGTTGCCCCGGAACTATGAGGATTTGGGCGGAGCCGTTCACCAAGCTCCGGGTTCCGAAGTTATTCAATCTTCGGACCGACCCATACGAGCGGGCCGATATTACTTCCAACACATACTACGACTGGTTCATGAACAACGATTTCGTTGTCCTTGCTGCGCAGGCGGTCACTGCGCCGTTTATGGCAACGTTCAAGGAATTTCCGCCGCGACAGAAACCAGCTTCTTTCACGGTTGAACAGGCCCATGATGCCCTTGCAGATGCTTCAACGATCGGGCATTGAAGGCTGCTTGATGTCTTCCGAGGACCAATTAGCTTCGGAAGATCGGCGAAAGCGGCAAACCCAATTCGAGGCGGCTCTAATATAAATGTAGAGCCGCCTACTTTCTATCCAACCCAATAACGGAGATAAGATGACATCGCAGATTTCAGATGACCTCGGCCAGACACCCAATACTCCCGCCAGTCCACCGAAGCCGGGTATGGTTTGGATACCCGGCGGAACCTTCGCCATGGGTTCGGAAGAGTTCTATCCGGAAGAGCGACCGGTTCACCAGGTTAAGGTGGATGGCTTCTGGATGGATTCGCATCAGGTGACGAACGAAGAGTTCGCCAGGTTTGTGGAGGCGACAGGGTATACGACGCTTGCCGAGCGTCCACTCAATCCGGCCGACTTCCCGGGCGCTCCGCCGGAGAATCTTGTGTCCGGTTCCATGTTGTTTCGCAAGACCGCAGGCCCGGTCGATTTACGCGACTACTTCAACTGGTGGGTGTGGGCGCCGGGAGCGAGTTGGCACCATCCGCTGGGGGCAGAGACAACGCTCGAAGGCCGATCGCAACATCCGGTGGTGCATGTCTCCTACGAAGACGCCGAGGCTTTCGCAAAGTGGGCGGGCAAGGAGCTGCCGACCGAAGCGGAGTGGGAGTTTGCAGCTCGCGGCGGCCTTGAGGGAAAGAGGTTTACGTGGGGAGATGAGGATGCTTCGCCCGATAAGCCGATGGCGAATAGCTGGCAGGGGGAGTTTCCGTGGCAGAACCTGATGCACGACGGCTTCGAGGGAGTGGCGCCGGTGGGATCGTTTCCGCCGAATGGGTACGGTCTGTACGACATGGCGGGGAACGTATGGGAGTGGACGTCCGATTGGTTTGTGCCGCGCCTCGCCGACGAAGAGATCAAGAGTTGCTGCGGCCCCCAAGTCAATCCGCGCATCGCTTCGCCCGACAAGAGCTACGATGCCAATCAGGCGCAGTTCCGCATTCCGCGCAAGGTACTCAAAGGCGGCTCGCACCTGTGCGCACCCAACTACTGCTTGCGGTATCGTCCGGCGGCGCGTCAGCCGCAGATGGTCGACACCAGCATGAACCACCTTGGGTTCCGCTGCATTGCACGCCTTCCGAAGTAAGGCAAACTGGGGATTCCGGTAATCATCGCGCCTGCTCGGCTCCTTGTTCCCGAGTCAGCGCCATCGAACGGAATCCTCAAACCACACCCTCCAAAAAACAGGGAGTAACCGATTTTTTACAGTGTTTCTCGACCACGTTTGCCACACAAAAAACCACGTTCTGTCCAGCAGCGCACCACGCAAATCTCGCTTACAGTGAAACCATGAGTAATGGGACACTCCTCGAAGTAAAAGATCTATCCATAGCGTTCCACCACCATCCAGCAGTCCGGAATATCTCCTTCCAGATCAACCCAGGCGAGACCCTGGGCCTTGTCGGAGAGTCCGGCTCCGGTAAGTCCGCAACCTCCCTCGCCCTCCTTCGCCTTCTTCCTCCAACCGCCCAAGTAACTGGATCCATTGCACTTGAAGGGAACGATCTGCTCACGCTCCCCGAAGAATCCATGCGCCGCCATCGTGGCCGCACGCTCGCCATGATCTTCCAGGAGCCCATGACCGCCCTCAACCCCGTCATGCCGATCGGCTCCCAGATCGCCGAAGCCGTTCAGACCCACCACCCCGAGCTGACCCGCAAACTAATCAAAGAAAAGGTGTTAGAGGCGATGCACGAGGTCGCCCTCCCCGATCCCGAGCGACGTCTCAACGACTACCCCCACCAGTTCTCCGGCGGCCAGCGCCAGCGCATCCTCATTGCCATGGCCATCATCAACCGACCCCGCCTTCTCATCGCCGACGAGCCCACCACCGCTCTCGACGTCACAGTCCAGGCCCAGATCCTCAGCCTGCTCAGAGACTTACGCCGCACCCACAATCTGGCCATGCTCTTCATCTCGCACGACCTGGCCGTCGTCTCGCAAATCGCCGACCGCGTCGCCGTCATGCAACGCGGCCAAATCGTCGAGCAAGCCGCAACCCAGGACCTCTTCCGCAACCCACAACACCCCTACACCCGTACCCTTCTAACCTCCGCTCCCACCATGCAAACCGACCGCACCCGCCCCTTGGCCTCTATTTTATAAGTATTTTATTATCAATAGTTTATAAGGTTCCAACCACAGCGCTTCTTCCACAAATAAAATTTTTTCAGGTTACACTAGAAAATTGGTCGTTTAGCACCACTGATTCTGAATGCGCGCGCTCATCCTCTCCGACATCCACGGGAACCTCGAAGCACTCACCGCCGTTCTTGCCGCCGCAGAGCCGTATGACGCGCTTTGGAATCTCGGCGATGTGGTCGGCTACGGTGCCAGTCCCAACCAAGTGATTGATTTGATTCGGTCGAACGCTCAGATCAACGTTCGCGGCAATCATGATAGGGTGTGCTGCGGCCTCACCTCCGCGCTCGGCTTCAACCCCGTGGCCCGTGCCGCCGCCATGTGGACCCAGAATGAGCTCACACCAGAGAATCTGCACTGGTTACGCGGTGTTCCGCAGGGTCCGGTGCAGCCGGAGCAGCCGGGAGTCGCCTGCGTGCATGGTTCGCCGCTCAACGAAGACCAATACATTCTGAGCATGCGCGATGCCTGGGCGCCGCTTCAGCAAATGTCGACGGCTATAACCTTCTTTGGACACACGCACTTACAGGGCGGCTTCGCGCAGAAGGGGAACGAGTGGCACGAGATTCGGCCGCAGTACAGAGTGCGGAACGAGGCTGAGTCGTGGACGATGAAGATTTCTCCAGATACGCGGTTTCTCATCAACCCGGGGTCTGTGGGGCAGCCCCGCGACAACGATTGGCGGGCGGCTTTTGTGACGTATGACACTGATTCCACGGAGATTCGCTTCCACCGCGTCCCCTATGACCTGACTGCAGCGCAGGGGCGGATTCTGATGGCGGGGCTGCCGGAGCGGTTGGCGGAGCGGCTGCGCGAGGGACGCTAGCCCTGGAATTTGCAACATTTTTTTGAGGGTGTTTTTGCGCGGGGTTTTGCGAAAAATGGGCAGAAATCGCGGTTTTGTGGTGGACAAAACGTGGTGAATTGCATGGTAAACGTGGTGAGTTAGCGTAGTTATTTCGACCACGAAAAATAGGACAGGATCCCTAAAAAAATTTGGAGCCGGCTTTAGGCCAGTTGTTGTTCTTCCAGGGTGAGGGACAGCTCCTCCCATTCGGCGAGGAGGGTCGATCGCTTGCTGCGGAGGAGTTCCAGTTCGGCGGCGTCCTTTTGGGATTGGTCGGCGGAGGTGAAGCTGCCGAGACGGGCTTCGGCGGCGGCTATGGCGGATTCGAGGCGGGGGATCTCTTCTTCGGCGTGGTGGAGGCGGTCTTCTAGTTGCTTGAGCTTGATGGGGTTCAGGCGCTTGATGGGGGTTGCGGGGATTTGTGCCGGTTCAGGGGAGAGCGGTCGAGCTTCGCTCGATGCCCAGGTCTCAGAATCGAGACCTGGGGCACCCGCGTTGTTGCTGGGAACGGAATTTGTAACTGTGGATGAGCTTTTTGTGGATTCGGTAAGGGAATTTGTAATCTGTTCGGTTACTTTTTCGGGGCCGCCCTGTTTGCGCCACAAATAATCTTCGTAGTTGCCGGGGTAGATGTGGAGGCGGCGGTCTTCGACCTCGAAGACGCGGGTGGCGAGGCCGTCGATGAAGTAGCGATCGTGGGAGACAAAGAGGACCGTGCCCGTAAAGTTGCGGATGGCGTCGAGGAGGACGTCCTTTGCGCGGAGGTCGAGGTGGTTGGTGGGCTCGTCCAGGAGGAGCATGTTGCTAGGGGAGACGAGCATCTTGGCCATGGCGTAGCGATTGCGCTCGCCACCGGAGAGGACGCCGAGTTTTTTGAAGACATCGTCGCCGGAGAACATGAAGCAGCCGAGGAGCGAGCGGAGTTCGACGACGGGGACCTTTGGTGAAGCGCCAGAGATGTCGTCGAGCATGCCGGCGTTGGGGTCGAGGACCTTGTACTGGTCCTGGGCGAAGAAGTCGACGAGAGCGTTGTGGCCTAGTTTGATCTGGCCGCTGGTGGGTTCTTCCTGGCCGCTGAGCAGGCGGATGAGGGTGGACTTGCCTGCACCGTTGGCGCCGACGAGGGCGATGCGGTCGCCGCGTTCGATGGTGAAGTTCAGGTTATCCAGAATTAGCTTTTCGCCGCCGTTTGGCGAGGGGTAGACCTTGGTGAGGTTCTGGACGTCGATGACGGTGCGGCCGGAGGCAGGCGGCTGCGGGATGGAGAAGTGGATGGTCGCTTCTTCATCGGGGATCTCGATGCGTTCAATCTTTTCGAGCTCCTTGATGCGGGACTGGACCTGCTTAGCCTTGGTGGCCTGAGCGCGGAAGCGGTTGATGAAGGCTTCAAGAGCTTCAATGCGGTCGCGCTGGTTCTTGTACGCCGACATGAGCTGGGTGCGGCGTTCTTCCTTCTGGGCGACGTACTTCTCGTAGTTGCCGTGGTAGGTGTGCATGCGCTTGTTCCAGAGCTCGATGGTTTTGTTGACGGTGACATCGAGAAAGTAACGGTCGTGCGAGATGAGGATGTAGGCGTTGGGGTAGTCGTGGAGGTAGTTTTCGAGCCAGTTGCGGGACTCGAGGTCGAGGTGGTTGGTGGGCTCGTCGAGGAGTAAGAGGCTGGGTTTTTGGAGAAGGAGTTTGGCCAGTGCGATGCGCATCTGCCAGCCGCCGGAGAACTCTTCGGTTTTACGTTCCCAGTCTTCCTTCGAGAACCCGAGGCCGCCGAGGACTGCGCCTACCTGCGAATCGAGGTTGTAGATGTCGTGGTGGTGAAGCTGGTCGGCGATGTCGGAGTAGCGCTCGGCGGCCGTGGCATACTCGCGCGACTTCGGATCGGCCTCGGAGAGGACGTGGGTGAGAGCGATGGACTCGGCTTCCATCTCATGGAGGTGGTCGAAGACGGAGAGGCACTCGGCGAAGACGGTTTTGCCGCGGAGGGCGAGTCCGTCCTGCGGGAGGTAACCGAGGGTGGTGCCCTTGTTGCGGGTGAGTTGGCCGTAGTCGAGGGTTTCGATGCCCGCGAGAATTTTGAGGAGGGTGGATTTGCCGGTGCCGTTGCCGCCGACGAGGCCAGTGCGCTCGTCCGGCGTGATAAGCCAGTTGGCGTCTTCGAAGAGGAGTTTTTGGCCGAAGCGTTTGCCGGCTGAGGAGAGTTGGAGCATTCTTTTCTATTTTCTCATTGGTGGGCGGAGAATGCTGATGTTCTGTTTCCGGATTGGCAATCCAGAAGTTGAAGTTCAATTGAGTCAACACAGGGGCGTTTGATCGATTGAATCGGCATGTTCCACGAAAGCCTGGCGAATTTACTGTGGCATTTTCAGAGAAGCACTAGGATTTCTGCCAGTTCCTCCAATCGCATGGCGTCTTGTAGATTTGCGATGGGCCTGGAAAGCTAACGCTGGCCCGTGAGAATGGAGGGAGGATTTATGACCAGTAGAAGAATTGGTTTTTCGGTGAGTCTCTTAGCGATGTGTCTCTTGATGGTGGGCTCGGCTCATGCTTCCGATAAGGTAAAAGGCAAAGGAGTGATCACCCTACGCACGGGAGACGCCCTGACCGTGGAAACTGACGAAGGCACTACAACCGTGACTGTCACGTCTGATACGAAAGTGCAACACCCTATAGGGCTCGGTGCCCGGAAAAAGCAAGTGGGTCAAGAGGTCCTGATACCGGGACTCAGGCTAAAGTACGAGGGAACGGGTGATGAAAACCAGGTGACGGCGGATACGATAACCTTCGATCAAGATGATCTCAGCCTAGCCAAAGTGATCCAGGCCGGTTTGAACCCCACTGCTCAACAACAAGCCAAGAACATGACGACGTACCAAGCCAATAAGGCGCAGACCGATGCGGAGATTGCGGCCAACAGGGCAGCCCTCGCCGAGGCGATAGCTGTGTCTCAGCAAGAGATCGCAGCCAACCAAGCGAGCATTGACGAAGTTGCGAAATCCACCAGTAAGCGCTTTTCGGAGTTGGGTGACTTTGTCGTGAAGGACGCACATACCGTGTACTACGCCACCGGGGATTACGGCATTTCGGCGGAGGATCGGCAAGAACTTGCGAAGTTAGCAAAGAAGGCCGTCGCCTACGAAAAGGGCTACGTGATCCAGGTGGCGGCCTATGCCGACTCGGTGGGTAACCTTACGAGCAATCAATTGCTAAGCAAGGAACGCGCTCAAGCAGTAGTTGCGTATCTGCTTCAGGACTGTAGCGTTCCAGTTGGTCGCATTGTCTCGCCTGGCGCGATGGGTGAGAGCAACCCGGCCGCCTCCAACGAGACTACTTCCGGGCGAAGTGAAAATCGCCGGGCCGAGGTCACGCTCCTGGTGAACAAGGGCATCGCTGGCTCCGGAAACTAACGGTCCGTTCTTTTCCCCTCTAAACGGAGGCGCCCACTGGGGCGCCTCCGCTCACTCTGGATCGGCCTCGCGGGTCCCGGTGCCCCTTCTACACCGCCAGGCTGGGGAACCGAGCCCTGGTACTTCAGCGACGTGCAGATATCGCAGTGAACCGGACCACTTCGCTCAGATACTAATTCCAGGGACACTGCTGCCCTGCTCTCTTGGCTGTTTGTTGCGGACATTCCTCCCCAGTCAGGGGCTCTCCGGAAACTGACCAGAGCGCACATGAAGATATAAGGAGCGACACTGGTCCGGGGTGATGAGCCAGTTTTTGTCTTCGAACAGAGTTTTTGGTCGAAGCGGGCGCCGAACTAATACCGCGAGTCAGGATTGCGCGGCGCGTTCGAGCTCTGCGATGTCGAGTTTTTTCATCTGCATCATCGCTTGCATCGCTTTCGGATGTTTGATGAGATCCGGCAGACGCTCAGGTACGATCTGCCAGGAGAGGCCGAACTTGTCCTTGAGCCAGCCGCACTGCACCTCGCTGCCTCCGGCGGTGAGCTTCGACCAGTAGTGGTCGATTTCCTGCTGCGTGTCGCAGCGCACGACGAATGAGATTGCTTCGGTGAATTTGAAGATGGGGCCGCCGTTGAGCGCGGTGAACTTTTGGCCGTCGAGCTCGAAGGCAACGGTGAGGACTCTGCCCTTGGGGGCTTGGCCGTCGTCGATGTTACGGAACTCGTCGAGACGGCGCGAGTTTTTGAAGACGGTGAGGTAAAAGTCAACGGCCTCTTCTGCGTTCGAGTCGAACCAGAGAAACGGCGTAATACGGGGATAGTTTTCGAGAGCACTCATTGGAACCACCTGACTTTTGCTTGTAACTATACATGCCGATTCCATGCCGAGACGCAGCATGGAGTGATTCACCTGTGCTATAGCAGTTGCAAGCGGACGGGCCGGTTGTGAAACTCTTTTGACCAGCAACCGCATTATCTGCCAGAGTTGGATGAAGCTGAGGCGCTCGGAGATCACGTTGCGGGGGGAAAAATATTGCGAACCGTCGACAAGTCCCGCTCGCTCATTAAAACTAAAACTTCTGGGCGGCGGGACTTGCTTAGCGCTCGTCGTCGCGGCACACTGATCAACCAGAAAAAAGGAGAAACATGATGTACGACATGGCTAATCTAAAGAAGTTGAAGACCCTGGGCAAGGGAGCACCGAAGGCGATGGACGCTTTCTGGGCGTTCGATAAAGCAGCGATGGCAGACGGCGTGGTGCCGAAGAAGTACAAGGAGCTTATTGCGTTAGCGGTAGCCTTGACGACGCAGTGTCCCTATTGCCTGGAGGTACATCGGGGCGCCGCTGTGACCGCGGGGGCAACGCCGGAGGAGATCGCGGAGACAGCACTTGTGGCCGCAGCACTGCGTGCTGGCGCCTCGGTTACGCACGCCACACACCTGGTCAGTGATGTGGGCGCCGAAACGCATGGGTAACGGAGTAAACCATTTCGCTCAGGATGACTGAGTTTTGGGTGCGCGACAGAGATCAGCGGCAAAAACGGCATCCAAGATTCAGGAGTGTTTTTTGAGCGAACCTGAGATGGAGACGGCGGGGGCAAAGGGCCGTCGCTGGTGGCGGAGAGGATGGGTTTTGTGGGTGGGCTCAGGGTTTGTGCTACTGGCGGTTGTGTGCGCGGTTGCGATTGAATGGGCGCTGCGGCAGATGCAACCGATGATGCGGAAGAGGGTGGTGGAGACGCTTTCGGCGCGGTTCCATAGCCCGGTGGAACTGGATCGGCTTTCGCTGTCGTTGAATAAAAATGTGATCGTGAGCGGCGGCGGGCTGCGGATTCTCTACCTGGCCGGTCCGACCAAGCCGGATGCGAATCCGCACGCACCACCGATGTTGACGGTGGATAGCTTCGAGTTCAGGACTGGGTGGCGCGAGTTGCTGCGGCCGACGACACGACTGGTGACGGTGAAGGTACGTGGACTGCAGATAAATATTCCGCCGAAGGAGGAGCGAGGGGCGGCGACGCCGGATGATCCGAAGCGGCGGGGGCAGCCGAAGCTGGGGATTGCGGTGGATAGGATTGAGTGTACGGACGCGAAGATCGTGATTGAGACCAGCAACCCGGGGAAAAAGCCGCTGGAGTTCGCTATCGGCAGGTTGATACTGACCGACGTGGGGGCGAAGAAGCCGCTGAACTATGACGCGGAGCTAGTGAATCCGAAGCCAGTTGGGAACGTGCATTCGACTGGGCACTTTGGGCCGTGGCAGGACGATAATCCGCGGGATACGCCGGTCGATGGGAGCTACGAGTTCACCCATGCGGACCTGTCTTCGATCCATGGGATTGGCGGGATACTGGCTTCGACTGGCAGCTTCGGCGGGACGCTGGGGAATATCGCCGTCGCTGGCGTCGCGGATGTGCCGGACTTCCGGCTGGATATCAGCGACCATCCACTGCCACTGCATACGGAGTTTCACGCGATGGTGAATGGGACGACGGGCGATACAAAGCTCGATTCGGTGAGGGCGCGGGTAGGGCGATCGGAGTTGACGGCCGCCGGGACGGTGACCGGTACGACAGGAGTGCCGGGGCATACTACGGACCTGCATGTGGTGATAGAGAAGGGCAGGATCGAGGACATGCTGACGTTGTCCTTGAAGACAAATCCACCGCTGATGCGCGGGGCGCTGGCGACGAAGGTGCATATCGAGATTCCTCCGGGGCCGGTGAGCGTGTCGCGGAAGATGAGGCTGGAGGGGACGTTTGCGATTCATGACGCAATACTGAATGACCTGAAGATGCAGCAGCAGGTGGACTCGCTGAGCATGCGCGCGCAGGGCAAGCCGAAGCTGGCGAATGCGCAGGATGCGGTGGTGGTGGGGTCGTCGCTGAGCGGAAGGTTTACACAGGCGGATGCGGTGATGCAGATACCGGAGGTGAACTACCAGATGCCGGGGGCACAGGTGACGATGACCGGGCAGATACAATTCGTGGAGACCACGTTCGAGTTTCATGGGAAGGTGCGGACCCAAGCCACAGCATCGCAGATGACGACGGGGTGGAAGAGCTTGCTGCTGACGCCATTCGACAAACTGCTGAAAAAGAATGGAGCGGGGATGGAACTGCCGATCAAGGTGACTGGAACAAAGTCGACGTATGACCTGCGCCTGGATTTTCCGCACGACACAAAGATGCCGCCAGCGCCTGCGCCTGCTGCGCCGGGAAACGTCCCAAAATGAGCAGATAGGCCCGGGGGAGCCTGGTATGGTGCTCCGGGTGGAGAGACAAGGGCCGAGCGCTCTGCTACTGTCAATTAAGAGTTTTGATGTCAGGACAGCCACAACTTTTCCCGAATCCCGAGCCGGGCGCGGCCCATGCCCCGATACCAGGCACGGCAAACCACGCGGAGCCGGGCACCGAGTCCACCAGAAGGGCAACGCCGGTGTGGCTGCAGCGGCTGTCGCTGTTTGTGCTGGTGCTGTTCTGCGTGTACCTGGGCGTGCTGGTGATGGTGCTGCCGTGGTGGACGCGGATCTGGGACCACAACATGTTCATTCTGGCGCGGCCGCGGCTGGCAGCAGTGCTGTATAACGGCGCGGTGCGAGGGATGATCTCCGGGCTGGGGCTGCTGGATATATGGATCGGGATCTCCGAGGCGGTGCACTACCGCGACTACCGGGGATAAACCCACTTGGTCGCTGACAGACGATAACCATAGAGAAACGAAACACTGGTAAAGACAGATTATGGATCGACAGGCACCGGATGAGCTGGACCAGGCCTCACTGGCTTACGAGAATAATGAATTTCTGAATTCGCCTGATGGGCGGATGCTGCGGATCATGGCGGAGTATCAGGAGCCGATGACACGATTTCGGCGGGAGCGGATTCAGGACACGGTGGTGTTCTTCGGGTCGGCGCGGTTTCGAGCGTTGGATGTGGCCAACTCGGAGCTGGAGCTACTGGAGAATACGGGTTCGGCACAGCCTGCACCAGAACACGAGCAGCCGGCGACACCCGAGGAGATTGAGAGCGGCGAGACGACCGCACTAAAGCTGCGACTCGCAGAAGCCGCGGTGGAGATGGCCCAGTACTACGAGGACGCGCGCAGGCTGGCGGGCATGGTGGCGAGCTGGGCGCAGGGGCTTCCGGGCCGGCGGCACAGATTCGTCGTGACCTCGGGGGGCGGGCCGGGGATTATGGAGGCGGCCAATCGCGGGGCGTATGAGGCCGGGTGCAAGACGATCGGGTTGAACATCCGGCTGCCGTTCGAGCAGCATCCGAACCCGTACATTACCCCGGCGCTGAACTTCGACTTTCACTACTTTTTCATGCGAAAGTACTGGTTCGCTTATTTGGCGAAGGCGCTGGTTGTGTTTCCGGGCGGGTTTGGGACCCTGGATGAGCTGTTTGAGTTGTTGACTCTGGCGCAGACCAAGAAGCTGGCGAAGAGGATGACGGTGGTGATCTACGGGTCGGAGTATTGGAAGCATGTGATCAACCTGGAGTTGCTGGCGGAGAAGGGTGCGATTGCTTTGGCGGACCTGGAGCTGTTTCAGTTCGCGGATACTCCAGAGGACGCGTTTCGAATTTTGAAGGATGGGCTGACGGAGAATCATCTGGAGTCGGACTACGAGCGCGAGCAGCAGCGGCTGGAGCGGGAGAGGATTCCGGTGGAGCCGGCTCCGAGTGTTCAGGAGATGATGGGGCCGGATATTACGAAGACGCGGTAAGGGATTTAGACGACCGCCAAATCGTATTCCCATCTGGACGAATGGGTAGGGTCAGGTCACTAGAGCTTTACGCCGTGTTCGCCGATGATAGTGAATACGGACAGGAGGTTGGTGAGGCCGAGGAGCTCGCGAATGCGCTTGCCCACGTGGAGAAGTTGCATCTCGCATCCTGCGGCGCGGGCCGAGGTGTAGAGGCCGACGAGAGTGCCGAGGCCCATGCTGTCCATGCGGGTGACATTGGAGAGGTCGAGCACGATTCGTTTGCTGCCTGGGATGATGGGGCGAATTTTGGAGTAGAAGATGTCAGACAGCTCGGAGACCAACTGTCCGTGGCAATGGACGGTGATCACTTCGTTGGTGCATTCAAGTTCGAGGGTAAGGCAGGGCGGAGCTGGTCGATCGGACATAGGAGTTTCTCGATTCGAAATATCGGGTCGCGGGAGCGGTTCGAGAGAGTTTCTCATAGGGCGACGGGCATGAGGGGGAAAATTCTGAGGCAAGGGGGGGTCGTGTGTGGTCTGGATGGAGATTCTGGGCGTATACAACTTTTGAGGAACCATTGTAGATACGGGACTTACGGATTTTGAAGCTCCATTGTTGGTGCAGTCATACCCTAGTCACGTAACGCCTCCATACTGGCGTCGGTAACAGCCTGAATTGGGGGTCACCGATGAGCCAGTCGAGCGTGTCGTACCTGTGGCGTGAACCGGAAGCGGCGAAGGGCTTTACGACGGGCGTTTCGTTGCATAGCCATACCAACCAATCGAAAGAGACCCTGGACTTTATCTCGGAGCTGTCGAAGGATTGGAGTGTGCTGCAGCCGGTGATTCGGTGGGCGGAGAAGCGGTGCAGACGGTTCACGGGGATCGATCCGGACTATGCGCGAAGCTATTGGACGCCGCCGCTGACACCTAGCCTGGCGTTCGATTTGGAGCGGCGACAGATTGAAGAGAAGCTGCATCTTCCGGGGCTGGTCTCGATCACCGATCATGATGATATTCAGGCGCCGATGCTGCTGAGGACTGTGCCGTCGTCGCGGCACATTCCAGTGTCGGTGGAGTGGACGGTGCCGTTCGGGGCGACAGCCTTTCATTTGGGCATTCATAATCTTCCGAGCGCGACGGGAACGGCGTGGATGGAACGTCTGGCGGCGTTTACCGCGATGCCGGTAGCGACGCGCGCTCCAAAGCTGCTGACGGAGATGCTGGCGGAACTGGATGAGATTTCGAGTGTGCTGATCGTCTTCAACCATCCGCTGTGGGATCTGTATCGCGTCGGCAAGGAAAGGCATGACGTTCTGGTGAATGAGTTTCTGGCGGTGAATGGGCAGTTTGTCCATGCGCTGGAGCTGAATGGGCTGCGGGACTGGAAGGAAAATCGCGAGGCGGCCACGCTGGCAGGCAAGTGGAACCAACTGGTGATCAGCGGGGGTGACCGGCACGGCGTGGAGCCGAATGCGAATGTGAACCTGACGCGGGCGAAGAGCTTCAACGAGTTTGTGCACGAGGTAAGGCGCGAGCGACAGAGCCATGTGCTGTTTATGCCGCAGTATGCGGAGCCTTGGAAGCACAGGATTTTGCAATCGACGCTGGCCGCGATTCGGGATTACCCGGATTTTCCGGAGGGATCGCGATTGTGGGATGAGCGGGTGCACCACCCGGATGCGGAAGGGGCTATGCAGCCGTTGGCGCAGCTGTGGATGAGCGGAAGGGCGCCTGCTTATCTTCAGGCGGTGCTAGGTGTGGTTCGGATGTTGGGCGCCGCGCCGGTGTCGAGCGGCTTGAGGATGGCGTGGAACGATAGCGGCGAGATGCGCACGACGCTGGCGAAACTGGATGCTTAGGGACAGGTAACAGGGATCAGACGCTAGTGGTGTTGGGATCGATATGATGCCTCTGCTTGTAAGGTCTGAGCTATTTTGGCCTGATGAGATTCTCCTGTACGACAGGGGCAGGGTTAGTCTAGAGCGATGCGTGTGCCGCGTGTTGCCTACCTTCCGGACTCCTTCCATGAGGTGAATGGCGTAGCGCATACGAGCCGCAACTTCGTAGCGTTTGCGGAGCGGCATGGACTACCGTTTCTCTGCGTGCGGGCGGGCGGCAGGGCGGCGGCCTTCGACCAGGCAGGCCAGCTGAGGACGCTGGAGTTGGGACGCAGCCGGGCCTCTGTTCGGATGGAGAAGGACCTCGAGTTCGACACGCTCTTCTGGCGTCATGCGGGTGCGATACGGCGAGAGTTGGAACGGTTTCGGCCGGATGTGATTCACGTTACGGGGCCGAGCGAGCTGGGGATGTTCGGCGCGTACTTTGCCTGGGAGTTGGGTGTCCCGCTTGCCGCATCTTGGCATACGAATGTGCATGAGTATGCCGCGCGGCGGATGGGCTGGTTGACGCGACACCTCTCCGAGCGACAGGGAGCAGCGACCGAGCGTGGGGTTGAGGGCGGTGCGCTGTGGGCGACGTCGCAGTTTTATAAGTTGGCAAATGTCTTGTTCGCTCCTAACGACGAGCTGTGCAGGATGCTGGAGCGGACGACGGGCAGGCCATGCTATTTGATGCAACGCGGAGTGAATACTGAGCTCTTCTCGCCCGCGCATCGGACGCGTGCTGCGAACGACAGCACGGTGGTGCTGGGTTACGTGGGGCGGCTTTCGATCGAAAAGAACGTTGCACTGCTGGCGCGGGTGGAGCGGCAGCTTGCGGCGATGGG
>Ga0209624_10001427_pt1 | contig 18735 bp, 15 predicted proteins | sample JacPinW_OM2H0_O1_FD_188565 | JGI IMG/M metagenome (GOLD analysis project Ga0209624, IMG submission 188565) | Forest soil microbial communities from Algoma, Ontario, Canada - Jack Pine, Ontario site 1_JW_OM2H0_O1 (SPAdes) (version 2) | ecosystem: Environmental > Terrestrial > Soil > Boreal...
CGCTAGACAACGCCAGCTGAAGGATCGGCACGCTCGAAGCGCTGAAGCTCAGGACGTAGGGCGGGGTGATGCCGGCAGGCAGCAGCTTAAGCACGGTCTGCGACGCCGCAGTGATCTGCGCCAGCGCTGAATTGATGTCGACGTTGGGCTGGAAGAACACTTTGACCACGCCATAGCCGGCAAGCGACTGAGACTCGATGTGCTCGATGTCGTTGACCTGCGCGCTCAGCGTGCGCTCATAATAGTACACGACCCGGCCAGACATGTCGTCCGGCGGCAAGCCATTGTAAGTCCACACGACGGCGACGACTGGAATGCCGATATTAGGGAAAATGTCGGTCGGCGTCTTGATCGCGGCGGTCACGCCGAAGATGACGATCAGCATCGCCATGACGACGAACGTATAGGGTCTGCTTAGAGCGATGCGAACGATAGCGAGCATTGGTCACTTCTGAAGGCGCAGCGACGTCCGCCAACGCACGCGACGCCGTTGCGACAAGATCTCGCCGCGACGGCGTCAGGCGTTAAACTATGCAGGGGGCAGTCTAAATCCCATTAAAATATAATTTCGTCATGTATGAAAGGGACGGTTAAGACCACGCAAGCCCTATCACGCCGTTTCCCGAGCCAGCCTTGCCGCGGGCGCGGATGACGCGGCGCGCAATTCGAAGCGCGCGCCTGGGTTATTGTCCTCAACCGTCAGTTTGAAGCCGTGCAGATTGGCGATCGTCGCGGCGATGCTGAGGCCGAGCCCATGTCCCGGCGCTTGGGCGCTCCGCTCGCCGCGATAGAAACGGTCAAAAATCCTCGCCCGCTCCTCCGCGGGGACGCCGACGCCAGTGTCGCTGACGAGCGCAAACGGCCGCCCTTCGGCCATCCGGGCCTCGATCCGGACCACGCCGCCGGCAGGCGTGAACTTGATCGCATTGTCGATGAGGTTCGAGAGGGCTTCGCGCATGAGGTCCTGGTCACCGCGAAACGGAACGGGCTTTGCGGCGTCGACAATCATTGTCACGCCCTTCGATTCGGCGAGCGGCTCATAGAAATCGAGGAGTTGCGCGCAAACCGCCGCGAGATCGAAGTCCTTGAACTGCTTCTCGCGCGCGCCCTGTTCCACCGCCGATATCCGCAAGATTGCCGAGATCGTCATGGACACCTTCTCGATCTGGACGAGCGCGGCCTCGAGCGCATCCCGCAATTGCTCAGTCCCGCTCTCGTTGTCGAGCGCGCGCTCGAGCTTGGCGCGGGCCACCGCGAGCGGCGTGCGCAGATCGTGGGCGATATTGTCGCCTGCGCTCTTGAGGTGGTCGAGCAGGCGGGCGATCTCGTCGAGCATCAGGTTCACGGCGCGCGCGATCTTGCCGATGTCATCCTCGCCGGCGAACGGCAGGCGCAAATCGAGATCGCCATTCATGATCCTGACAATGGCGTCGTGAACGCGCTTGAATCGTTGCGAGGCGCGATATGCAAACCAAGCGCCGATCGCCAGGATCAGCAAAATCGTGGGAAGGAGCGCGATCGCCAATGCGCGCAGCAAGGTCTCCTGGAGGTCGTAGTCCTCCCGCAGGCTGCGCCCCAGCAGAAGAATGCCCCCGTCCGCGCGGCGGCGCGCGACAAAAATGGCCGGGTCCTTATCGCCGTGTGGATCCGGGAAGACGTCTTCATTGACCAAGTGCGCTTCCGCGTCGATCGGGATTCGTGGCATGAAGGGCACGTTGCCGAAAATCACCTTGCCTTTCGGATCGATCAGCGCGACAAAATCCAGGCGGCGGATATCCCGCGTCAGACGCAGCTCCAACGCCCTGCGCAGGTCTGTCTCGCTCTCGTCGACGCTCTTGGCCGCCTCGTCGACAAGAACAGCGCCGACCTGCTCCATGTCGGCGCTTGAGACTTGCCAATAGATGAACGCGAAGGCTGTGGCCGTCGCGACCGAGATCGCCAGGGCGAAGCCTAGCGCCAGGCGAAACGCCCGCGCCTTAAAGACTTCAAGGGTCCACATTCAGTTTGAAGCCGACAGCGCGGATATTGACAATGAAGCGCCGCGCGCCCGTAGGGTCGAGCTTGCGCCGCAAATTGCCGATCTGCACGTCGACGACATTCGTTTGCGCCATAAAGTTGAAATTCCAAACATCCTCGAGCAGCATCGCCCGGGTGACGACCTGCCCGGGTCTGCGCATGAAATATTCGAGCAGGGTGAATTCACGCGGCAACAGATCGACCGGCTTGCCGTCGCACCGGACGCTCCGTTCAACGAGATCCATCTCCAGGGGGCCGACCTGCAGACGCGTGAGCCGCGCGTCGCCGCCCCGGCGCAGAAGCGCTTCGACTCGCGCCGTGAGTTCGCGAATGTCGAACGGCTTGATCAGGTAATCGTCGCCGCCGGCTTTCAATCCGTTGATGCGATCGTCGACCGACGACAGCGCGCTGATCACCAGGGCGGGCGTCGCGTTGCCTTCTGCGCGCAGCGTCTCAATAATGGAAAGACCATCGCGGCCTTGCAGCATGCGGTCGATGACCAGCACCGCCGCTCCAAGGCGCGCCGCACGCAACCCTTCGTCCACCGTCTCGAAAAGCTGAACGGTATGGCCGCTCGCCTGCAGTTCAAGGCGAATCTCCTCGGCGAGCTCGCGCTCATCTTCGACGACCAGAACCGGGGCGCACGCCGGCGTGTCCATCGGCGGATTGCTCACACTCTCGAAAGGCGGATTGATCACGGCTCGATTCCCAAACACGACGGCGGGGGACAGATCTATCTACCTCTAAAGATGGCGCCATAATGTTGGACTGGGCAGCGGCCTCGAGCTTTCACGGCGCAAAAAACGGGCTTCGCTCGGAGTCAACGCGTCGAGATGGGCTTCGGGCCTGGTTGGATTGGCCAAATGGTCGCGCACAGCAATGGCCATCGAGCGCGGCCGAAGCTTGTGCTTGACAAAATTTCTTTTCCTTGTTTGCCCCTTTGTCGCCAAGTTGTAACATTGGCGGGCTAATCCGATTCCCGTGAAATTGTGTCAGGCGGGGCGTTTTGACGCCGCCGCGTAATTTTTGTGTGCGCAAGGCTATAGCCGCACTTCAAAAGCTATTGTTTCGCTGTCCCAGAAGCATCGGCTGTGATCAATCTGCAACAACCGACAAAAAGTCGATAAGATGGCGAATTTATTGTTTGTCTGTGACGCGTCCCAGCGCTAATTCTCATAGCGTGATCTGGATTCGAGTTGAGATAAGCACCGAGCGCGTCGCGGAATACCAAGTCCTATCGCGAGGTATTTGTGAACAACTTTCGGGCAACGGCTCGAATCAAGCGAATCGCATGGGAGGGGACGCAACGCGCGCTTAGGCGCGCGAAGCGGCGGGAAGCGATTGGAAATTGTCACGCGCGGGCCGATGGCGTGATCGGTCCGACGAGGAGGGGTTCTTAATGAGAAAGCTCGGAATCGGTTTGGCGATTGCGATCGCCTCCGTCGGCGCGGCTCGCGCCGCCGATTTGCCGACGACAAAGGGGCCCGCGCCTGCGCCCGTCAACTGCTACGCAAGCGTCTGGACATGGCTCGACTCGACGGCGGCCGATTGTCCCCTGAGCTGGGGGCCGTTCACGGTCTACGGGACGTACGACGTGGGCCTTGGCTATAACACCAACGGCGCGGCCTACAACGCGGCGTGGAATAACGGCGTTGACAGCTTCATCACCAACCAGAACAAAGGCGTCAAATGGCTGTGGACGCCGAATGGTCTCAGCCAGTCCGTCATTGGCATCAAGATGGCCCAGAGCCTGGCGCCGCTCGGGCTGGCCGGCTGGACGCTGATCGGCACGGCCGAAACCGGGTTCAATCCGTATTATGGTTACCTGGCCGACGCCCAGCAATCGCAAGTCCGGGAAAACGGCCTGCCGCTCGTTGCGAAGAGCGCGAATAACGATTCGAGCCGCACCGGGCAGTGGGACAACTCCCAGGCTTTCATCGGGGTCAGCAACAAGACTTACGGCACCCTCACGGTTGGGCGACTCAACACCCTGTCGCTCGACGCGATCAATACCTACGACCCGATGGGCGGCTCCTACGCCTTCTCACCGCTCGGATTCTCGGGTTCCTTTGCCGGCTTCGGCGACACCGAGGCCGCGCGCGCCAACACCGCCGTCAAGTACCGATTGGATATCCCCTACCCCTCTTTTTACGGAGCCAGTTTCCGCGTCGCCGGCTTGGTGCAATGGGGAGGTTACGACCAGGGCAACGGCACCACCGGCCTTTATCAGGGCCAGACCGGCGCCGACGTTAACCTGTTTCAGGGGTCTCCGTACGGCGGCACCCTCTCGATGGACTTCATCGGCAGCTGGGCCAAGGACGTGGTGAACGTTGGCACCTTCTCCGGAACATGCACGCAGATAACGAAGGGACCGTTCGCCGGCCAAGCCACCTGCACGTCCGGCATTCCACTTGGCTACAGCAACACCGACGTGACGGCGACACTTTCGAATAACACGGGCTTCATGGCGACCGCCAAGTACAAGGTGCAAGCGCTGACGGTCTATGGCGGCTACGCTTGGCTTAAACAGGCGAACCCGAGCGACGACTTCCTGAACGGCTTTGAGACGATCGGCGGCTGGAGCGTCCCAGCGACCATCAACCAGTCGCTCCCGGGCGCCAAAGCGTTTCCCACCGCATTCACCAACTTCACCAACTTTGATGTTCCCAGAATCGCTCCCTATTTCTGGGTCGGCGCCAAATATGCGATCACGCCGCAGCTCGACGTGACCGGCGCCTTTTATTACCTGCAACAGTCCAACTTCAACACCACCGCCTGCACCGGCGTCACCAGTACCTTCACCGAGCCAAACGGAAATAAATTCAGCATCGCAACCTCCAGCAGCAGCAAATGCGCCGGCACGGAAGACGCGATTTCCGCCCTGATCGACTGGCGGCCGGTGAAGCGGGTCGACCTCTACGCCGGTATAATGGTTTCGAACGTCTATGGCGGCCTCGCGAACGGCTTCCAGGCGACCCAGAATATCGCCCCGACCGCAGGCCTGCGCATCAAGTTCTGACACGGGTCTTACTTGTCCCAGCCGCGGCGCTTTTTGCGCCCCGCGGCTGGGCTCGGCTTTTGTGTCCCCGGGCCTCGCGCCATCGCAGCCTCGACTGATCGGAGCGCGCGGCAATTTCGTCAAGCGGCGATTTCATGAATGCTCGAAGGAGACGAACCCGGCCCTTCTATCCGTTAGCGCCCGCTGTTGGCTTGGGCGCCGCGTTCGCGGCAAGCCTCCCTGCTCCAAGCAGCAGTGCAGCCGACGAAGACCGATGATCCGCTTTGCGGCTTCTGAACTCACCTATTGGGCCGCCAGGCGCTGATGGCGGCGAATTTGAGCAGCGCTTGGCGAGATCCTGGCCCCGTCTGCAGCCTAGACAAACCCGGTTGAAGACGACGCGCCGGTCCGGCGCCTCGGGGGCTCGATCGCTCAATCTGCGGCGCCCTGCCCTACTCCGAAGCTTGAACACTCCGGGCCGCCCGAGGGTCCCGACCCTCATGTTACGCCTCCTTCGAAGAAGGCCGGGAGCAAACAAAAGCGTCGCCGGGAAGTTCGTCCCGGCGGCGCTCCAATTCAGTGGAGACGACGGTTATTGCGGGCCACAAACCGTCGTGTATTCCGGCTGATATTCATTGTCCTCGAAATTGATCAGCCGGCAGTTCGAGACAGGGGCGACGCTCGCTGTGGCTTGCCGGGGTATAGCTGCTTCGCCGGGTGCAGGCCCTCTCACAGGAACAAGTCTGTAATAGTGACCGTCTGGCCCCATGATGATCTGGGCGGCGGAGGCGGGCGCCCCAATGGCCGTCAATCCGGCAGCCGCGGTTACGATGAGCGCTAAACGTACAGGTGTCATGTTTCTTCTCCCTATTTTCTTAAAGTGACGCGGATTGGATATTCGCTCACTTCTGATTATTAACTGCCAAAATTGAGGCACTACTTAGTCAATAAAGACACGATCGCGGATATTTGAAGCATGTATATAGTAAAAAGTGAATTATAAAAGACTTTTTATTTATTAAGTGATCTTTGCGTCGATTCTTTTATGATCATATACTCTGCCGCAGACGAGCTGAAGCAACAGGCGGCGGGATGAGAGGCGCGGATCACCCGGATCCGCGCCGCGGGAAAGCGGCTTCGCTCAGACGACGACACGGCGATTCGCCTGTCCGCAAGGCGCCTAAAAGGCGTAGGCGACGCGGCGAACCACCTCCGGACCTTCGTCACAAAGGATCGCTTGATTTAATTATACTAAATCTATAGACATCGAATCATGGGGCGCAGAACCTCACTCTGACGCAAACCGCGCACGATCGATCGGGGGACTTCATGACGGCTCGGATAGGCATTTTCGCCATCGGACTTGCGCTAGCCGGCGCGGCGAACGCGGCCGATCTGCCCACGACGAAATCAGCCCCGACGTCGCCGCCGGTGAACTGCTTTTCGAGCCTCTGGACCTATTTGAATTCGAGCGCCGCGGATTGTCCCCTGAGCTACGCGGGCATCACCGTCTATGCAACGGTTGACGCCGGACTCGGCTACAGCTCCAACGGTGCGCCTGCGAGCGGCCCGTACTCCAACAGCGTTTATAGTTTCGTCGGCAAGCAGAGCTACGGAGCCAAGTGGCTGTGGACGCCGAACGGCATCAACCAGTCGGTGGTCGGGATCAATATAAAGGAGGCGATTCCCTGGCTTCCGGGCTGGTACCTCGTCGGCGCGGTGGAAAGCGGATTTAATCCCTATACCGGCGACATCGTCAACGGACCACGCTCGCTCGTGCAGAACAATGGCCTGCCGCTCGTCCTCCAGAGCGCAAACCTCGACTCGAGCCGCGCCGGGCAATTTGACAACTCGGTCGGATACATCGGCCTCAGCAATCAGACTTTCGGAACGCTCACGGTCGGGAGAGTGACCTCGCTGACCCTCGACGGCGTCATCGCCTACGATCCGATGGGCGGCTCCTATGCGTTTTCTGCGCTTGGCTATTCCGGCTCCTACGCGGGCTTCGGCGACACGGAGACCAACCGCGCCAACACGGGAGTGAAGTACCGGGTAAGCTACGAGAATTTCCACGCCGGCGCCTTGGTGCAGTGGGGCGGCTATGCTCAGGGCAACGGCACGACCGGGCTTTATCAGGGCGATGTTGGCGCCGACGTTACAAACCTCTTTGGCGGTCTCCTCTCGGTAGACGCCATCGGCAGCTATGCTCAGAACGCGGTCAGCCTCTCCAACTTCAGCGGCTCCTGCTCCACCGTCACCAAAGGCGCCCTGACGGGCCAAACCGGTTGCACCAGCGGGATCCCGGAGTTCTACGGCCCCGACGACCTGAAAGCGACGCTGTCCAACAACAGCGGTGTTGAGCTGCTCGCCAAGTACAAATGGGGCCCGTGGACACTCTCCGGCGGCTGGCTGTGGTGGCAGCAGGCCAATCCGAGCGATGACTATTTGAACGGCTTCGAGACCCTTGGCGGCTATAGCGTCCCCGCGACCATTGCGACGTCCAACCCGGCCCTCGCGAAACTGTTTCCGACGGCTTGGACCAATTTCACCGCCTACAACAAAATACGGGTCGTCAACGTCCCCTTCATTGGCGCGAAATACGCGATCAACCCCCAACTCGACGTGACCGCCGCATTTTATTACGAAAACCAGAACAACTATAATTCCTCGGCCACGCCCTGCGCCTACGCCAAGACCAGTTTTGTCCAGGCAAACGGGAACGTTCTCAACGTGATCCGTGAAAACAACAGCGCTTGCGCCGGCACGCAAGACGCCATTTCCTTCATGTTCGATTATCGGCCGCTCAAGCGCGTCGATCTCTACGCCGGCCTAATGGTCTCGAACGTCTATGGCGGCCTCGCGAACGGCTATTTGGCGACCCAAAACATCGCCCCGACCGCCGGCCTGCGCGTCAAGTTTTAACCGCAGATTCATCGGGAAGGGAGGCCGACTTCGACGCCTTAATTCTTCGCCGCCTTAAGTTATTCTTCGGCGCATTACCTGTGGTCGATGCAGCCCCATCTCGTGCAATCGTCAGGATTGCGGCTCAGGCCGTCGGTCCGATGGATGTTGTAAGGCTCGTGCTGATAGGGGTTCGGGCTTCTGAACATGATCGGCAGCTTGTCCGGGGGGAGCTGCAATGCGGCCCGCAGCGTCATGACCGGAATGTTTTTGTCCTGGGCGCGCACCGCGACCGGAGCCGCCAGCGAACCCGCCAGGACAGCCGCAACCGCCAGCTGGCTCAGGGGCGATATTCTCATTCTTGCCTCCTCTTCGCTTCGGCAGGACGGCACACTCACCCGCGCCGCCGCGAGCCGTCGCATCATGTCGCTCAAGATATTGGGCGGGGGGCCAAAAACAAATAAATTCCAATTTATGGCGGGCTCGCCAATGGCTTCTTTTCGACCACGACCTACGCCATTCCTGAGGGCAAGAAGATCCTAAGCGCACTAAGGCCGACGACCCGACCGAACCTCGGGAGGAGGCTTTTGATCTTGGGTGGAGATTAGCCCGCAGAGGCGTATCGGCGAGCCAGCGACGACAATCCGACAGCGAGAACCAGCACCCCGCCCTTGAAAATCGGTTGGAAATAAGTGGGCGCGCCGAAAATGCTGAGGCCATTGAATCCAACAGCGAGGATCAGCACGCCGATCAGAGTACCGGCGATGTGAAACTGACCTTCGCGCAAGGTGGCCGACCCGAGAAACACCGCGGCGAAAGCGTCGAGAAGATAGCCGTCGGCCGCGGCGAGGGTTCCGCTGCCAAGCAGAGAGGTCAGCAGCACGCCTGTCAGAGCCGCACAGAAGCCTGCGGTCGCAAACGCGAACATCTTCGTCCGATCGACGCGAATTCCTGAAAGACGAGCGGCCTCTATGTTGCTGCCGACCGCCTGCATCCTCTGCCCCAGATCGGTCTTATTGAGGATCGTCCACATGACGATAAGGAGCGCCGCCATGATGAACACCGGATTCGGCACGCCGAACAACGCGCGTCCGAGCGAGATTTCGGTGAACGCACGCGGGATGCCAATCGCGATCGGAAAGGCGCTGTAGGAAAAGCCCAATCCGGTCAGCATCGTACCGACACCGATCGTCGCGATGACGGCGTTGATCCTGACTTTCGTTACGAGAAAGCCGTTGACGACGCCGATGAGGACGCCGACCAGAAGCGCGAGCGCCACGCTCACGGGGATCGGCAGGCGCTCCTTGGCCATGAGACCGGCGACGACGAGGCCGATGAAGCTAGCGACATTGCCGATGCTGAGATCGAACTCGCCGACCACCAGCGTGAACGTGAGCCCGGCGGAGATGATGGCGGTCAATGACGCTTGACTGAGGATATTGAGGAAATTCGCCCGCGACAGGAACGTGCCGGGCGCGTTGATCGCAAAGAAACAGATCATCGCGAGCAGGCCGATGATCGTGCCGTAGCGCGAAATGAGGGTTAGCGCTGCCCGCCGACGCCGACCTGAGTCCAGTTCCGCCATCTTCGCTTTTGCTACAAGCGTCGCGATCGTCACGCCCTCTCTCCTTGGAGGCCGACCTTGTCGTGGTAGCTCATTTCGACGATCCGCGCCTCGGTTATGTCGTCCCCGGTGAGCTCGCCGACGACATGGCCCTCGCGCATCACCACGACCCGGTCGGCCAGGATCGCCAATTCCTCGACGTCGGACGAAATGACGATGACGCCGACGCCGCTTCGCGCCAGTTTGCGAATGGCCTCGTGGATCTCTTCGCGCGCGCCGATGTCGACGCCGCGGGACGGCTCGTCGAGTATCAAGAGCTTGGTATCCGGACGAAGCCAGCGCGCGATCAGCGCCTTCTGCTGGTTGCCGCCTGAGAGGCTGGCGACTGTGGTCGAACTGCTCGGCGTCTTGACGCCAAGCTCCTTGATCAGGCGATGCGCCTGACCCCGCATCTTCCGGGAGGAGAGAAAGGGCAGAATATCCACGACGCGCAGCGACTGCAGCGACGCGATATTGATGTTGAAGGCGACCGACTGCGCGAGCATCAGGCCCTGCGAGCGACGCTCTTCAGGCACGAGCGCGACGCCGAGCTCAATCGCCTGGGCTTCGCTGCCTATCGTCAGGCGCTTTCCGTTCATCTCGAAATGGCCGCGCTGAAGGCGGTCAACGCCAAAAGCCAGACGCGCGACTTCGGTGCGGCCGGAGCCGACAAGGCCGCCTAGCGCAAGGATCTCGCCCCGGTAGAGGTCGAAGCTGACTCCTTTGACCGCGGCGCCGCGAGCCACATCGCGGGCCGAGAACAGCGGAACGCCGCTTCTGTCTGCGTGGACCCTGCGGCGGCCTTCTGCGCCCTTGACGTCATGCCCGACAATCGCGCGGATGAGTCCCCTCTTGTCCAGGCTGCCGCGCGCGGCGCGGTCGACGACCTGGCCATCGCGAAAAACGGTGATGCGATCGCAGAGGTCGAGCACCTCATCGAGCCGATGCGAGACATAGAGGATCGCAACGCCGCTCGCCGCGAGGTCGCGTATGATCGAAAACAATTGCTCGCTTTCAGGACCCGACAACGCCGCCGTCGGCTCGTCCATCGCGATCAGCGAGGCTTCGCGAACGAGGGCCTTGCTGATCATGACGAGCCAGCGCTCGCCGACCGACAGGTCCGAGACTTTCGCGTCGAGGGGAAACTTGATTCCCACTCTTTCCGCGGCGGCTCTCGCGGGCCGGCTCGAGCGCTTCCAGTCAATCAATCCAAGACGCGTCGCCTTGGGCACGCCGAGGAGCATGTTCTGAAGCGCGCTGAAGTGGGGAACCAGATTGAGTTCCTGATGGATGAAGGCGAGTCCAGCCTTTTCTGACGCCTGTGGAGAGCCTAAGCGAAGCTCCTCGCCGTCAACCAGGATCTTGCCCTCGTCGGGGACGGTGACGCCCGCCAGGCACCGAATGAGGGTCGACTTGCCGGCGCCGTTCGCCCCGACAAGCCCGTGCACCTCGCCGCGCACGATGCCCATGTCGACGTCACGCAGGGCGATTTCCCCAGCAAAGTGTTTGCCAAGGCCGCGAATATCGATCCAGGCGTGGGGGATCCCGTTTGCGCCTGGAACCCCGTGAACAGCGCCTACGCCGGCAGCCTCAGAGACCATTCGGGTGGTCGGCGAGGAACTTGTCGACGTTGTCCTTGGTCACGACGACGCCCGGGATCGCAATGGTCTTGGGCTGCCAGGATTTTCCGGCTGCGATCGAGTCGAGGATCGCCTGGAACATGGCCTTGCCCTCCGCGTAAGCCGGCTGCCAGACGGTCGCGGTCATGTCGCCGTCCTTGACGAGCTGGATCGCCTGCGGGCTGCCATTGATGGCGACGGTTGTGACGTCGTCCCGCGCCGCCTGACGAAGCGCCGCGACCGCGCCCTGCATGGGCTCGTCCCAGCAGGCCCAGATTGCCAGCGGCTTCTTGCCCCCGGCCGGATGCGCGGTGAGCCAAGGTTGCGCGATTGCGTTGCCGTTCTGCACCTGACCAGGCACGGTCACCTCATTGTAAGTGATGGAAAGACCGGCCTTGCCTTTGACGGCGTCGTCGAAGGCGACGCCGCGGTCGATGCAGAGCTTTCCGGGATGGAACGTCATCGCGAGAATATCGGCGTTGTCGCCGAGTTTGCCGAGCAGGTACTTGGCCGAGTCGTCGCCGACCGTCTGGCCGCTGGTTGTGACGACGATGCCAGGTACGATCTCGCCGCCCCAGCTCGCGACCGGGATGCCCGCGGCATTGGCGGCGGCCAAGCCGGAGCCAATCGAGCTGCTGGCGAACGCGAGGACCATAATCGCGTCGACTTTCTGCACCGCGAACGAACTCATGCCCGCGTTCGCCTGATCTGCGCTGGCCTGGGTGTCGACCACCTTGACGTCCCAGCCGGCGGCCTTCGCGGCGTCGGTCGCGCCGGCGATCACGGCGACGTTGAGAGCATCGTTGGCGATCAGGGCGACAATGCCCAGCGTCTTCGCCTCGAGGCCTGAGACGGTCGAAATCAGCGCCGACGAAGCCGTGATGAACAAGGATAACGCGGCAGCCAAAACGCGTGTCATTTTGATCCTCCCTATTTGATGTTCTTGTTGTCGCGTCCGCGAGGAGAGCCTCTGCGAGCGCTCGGACCCGCCCGGATAGCATTGAGAGGTACCAGAGGAGCATCGCGAGCGATGAGTGAGGTCGCGATTATAACAGTTATGGCGAATCTGCTCGGGCAGATTGTTTCCATTCTTTCCGCGCACCGCGCAAACTAAGGAGGCCACAATGAATGGCCTCGGCAACTAGGCGGCTAAGTGGGCCGAACAACGCCCTCAAGGAGGAATCTGGCGATGCAGGTGACCTACGACTTTTCCGGCAAAAGCGTGCTCCTGATTGGGGGAACAACCGGGATCGGGCGCGCCACCGCCAATGCTTTCGCCAAGGCGGGAGCAAACCTGTTCGTGGCCGGCCTCGGCGCCGCTCAGGGCGCGAGCCTCAAGGAAGAAATCAAGGCGCTGAAGAAGGGAGAGGTCGAATTCGCCGAAATCGAGGTGCGCAACGCCAGCGCGATGGCCGACCTCCATCGTCAAGCCTTCGAGCGCTTCGGCCGGATCGACGTCGCCTTTAACAACGCCGGGGTGCCGGGCAAGACCGCGCCCGTTCAGGACCTTGACGAGGGCGACTTCAACCTCCTCATCGATGTGAACCTGAAGGGCATATTCCTGGGTCTCAAACATCAGGTGCCGCATATGATCGCTCACGGCGGCGGCGCGATCGTCAACACTTCATCGCTGTTCGGCGTCATGGGTTTCGCCACCACGGCCGTTTATTGCGCCAGCAAGTGGGGCGTCATCGGCCTCAGCAACTCGGTCGCCCTTGAAGTCGCGCGCAAGAACATCCGCGTGAACGCGATCGCTCCCGGCTCGGTCATGACGCCGCTCTTGACCGGCATGTTCGGCAGCGAGCAGTCGGCCAAGGACACGGTCTTGCCGATGATCCCGATGGGGCGCATCAGCGACCCCTCGGAGATCGCGCAACTCGTCCTGTTCCTGTCCTCCGACGCCGCTTCGTTCATCACCGGACAGGCCGTGGTCATCGACGGCGGCGGGTTCGTCGCGGGGGCCGACGCGTAAGGTTCGAACCAGCTTAAAGGTCGGGGACGACGGCGACCGCCTGGATCTCGACCTTGGCGCTGTCCTCCATGAGGGCGGAGACCGCAACCGCGGTCATCGCAGGGAAATGACGACCAATCGTGTCGCGATAGGCTTGGCCAACGCCCTTCAGATTGTCGAGATAGTCGCTCTTGCTGGTGAAGTACCAGGTCATCGAGACGATGTGCTCGGGGCGCGCGTCGTCGCAGGCGAGCACGGCGACGATGTTCTGCAAGCTCTGCTTGACCTGACCGACGAAATCGTCGGTCTCAAACCTCGAGTCCTTGTTCCAGCCTATCTGGCCGGCGACGTGAATGATGCGCCCGCGCGCCGAGACGCCATTGACGTAGCCGGCTGGCTTCGCCCATCCGCTGGGTTGCAGCGTTTTCAGCATGGCGCCCTCCGAATTCAAGCCGCGATCATGACGCCCGCGCCTTGATCAGCTCGCGCGCGACAATGAGTTTCTGCACCTCGGTTGCGCCTTCGTAGATGCGCAAAGCGCGAATCTCGCGATAGAGGCTCTCGACAATCTCGCCGCGTCTGACCCCGCGGCCGCCGAACATCTGCAAAGCCCGATCGATGACGCGTTGAGCAGTCTCCGTTGCGGTCATCTTCGCCATCGCGGCCTCGACAGTCGTCGGCAGCTTCTGGACATCGCGGCGCCATGCGGCGCGATAGGTCAGCAGCGCCGCCGCGTCGATGTCCGCCGCCATCTCGCCAAGCGCCGCCTGAGTGAGCTGGAGGTCGGCGAGCGTCGCGCCAAACATTTTTCGGCTCTTTGCATGCGCAAGCGCCTCATCGAACGCGCGCCGCGCGAAGCCGACCGCCGCGGCGGCGACGGAGGCGCGGAAGATGTCGAGCGTCCGCATGGCGATCTTGAAGCCCTCCCCTGCGCCGCCGACCCGCCGGTCTGCCGGCAGACGGCAGCCTTCGAAACGCAGCGTCGCCAGCGGATGCGGCGCCATGACGTCGATGCGTTCCGCGATTGAGAAGCCGCGGTCGTCGGGAAAAACCAGGAAAGCAGAAATCCCGCGCGCGCCTGGCGCTTCGTCGGTACGGGCGAAAACCGTGTAAACGTCGGCGATGCCGCCGTTCGAGATCCAGGTCTTCTCGCCGCCCAGGCGATATCCGTTGCCGTCCTCGCGCGCCGAGCAAGCCATCGCCGCCACATCGGAGCCCGCCTCTCTCTCCGAGAGCGCGAAGGCGGCAAGCCACTCGCCACTGCGGACCTTGGGCAAAACGAGCCTGCGCTGTTCGTCGGAACCCGCGATCGCGACAGCGCCGGAACCCAGTCCTTGCATGGCGAAGGCGAAATCGGCGAGCCCGTCGCGGTAAGCGAGCGTCTCGCGCGCAAGACAGACGCTTCGCGAATCGATTGCGGACGCATCGCCGTCGAGAGGGGCGACCGCCACGTTGAGCAGGCCCGCTTCACCAAGCGCGCGCACCAGATCGCGGCAAGATTCGTCGACGTCCTCATGATCAATCGCGGCGATCGCGCCACCGCCGACAAAGCGATCGAGCGCACCGGCAAAGGCGCGATGGGACTCGCCGAAAAACGGCCAGTCGAGCCAATCGCGCTTCATCGGAGGCGCGGGTGACGCGACGTTCATCAGTCCCCCTCGAAGACAGGTTTGCGCTTGGCTGCGAAGGCCTCGAAGGCGCGCCGGAAGTCCTGCGTGGTCATGCAGATGGTCTGTGCCTGCGCCTCCGATTCGATGAGTTCGTCGAGCCCCATCGCCCATTCCTGGTTGAGCATCGTCTTGGTCATCCCGTGCGCAAAATATGGACCGTCAGCGAGCGTGCGGGCGAGCGCGAGCGCCTCCCGCTCGAGATCGGCGCTCGGATGCAATGCGTTGTAGAAGCCCCAGGCCGATCCTTCAGCGGCGCTCATCGTCCGACCGGTATAGAGAAGCTCCGCGGCACGGCCTTGGCCAATGATCCGCGGCAGAATTCCGCACGCGCCCATGTCCGCGCCGGCGAGCCCGACGCGGGTGAAGAGAAACGCGGTCTTCGCTCCCGGCGTTGCGACGCGTAAGTCGGAGGCCATGGCGAGAATGGCTCCCGCGCCTGCGCAGATTCCGTCGACCGCAGCGATGATCGGTTGCGGGCACTTGCGCATCGCCTTGACGACATCGCCGGTCATCCGGGTGAAGGCGAGCAGGTCGGGCGTATTCATGCGCGTCAGCGGCTCGATAATCTCGAACACATCGCCACCCGATGAGAAGTTGCCGCCCGCGCCGGTGAGCACGATTGCGCGAACGTCCGACCCGTGCGCCAGCTCCCGAAAGAGATCGCGAAGTTCGGAATAGCTGTCGAAGGTCAGTGGATTTTTGCGCTCGGGGCGATTGAGCGCGATGGTCGCGACCCGCCCGTCCTCGCTCGCATTGAAGCGAAAGTGCCGCGCGGAATAGTCGCGCAACGGACGGCGCAAGGCCTGCATCGCATTCGGCGTGCTCATCCTACCATAACCTCCCCGCCGGCGACCACGATCGCCTGCCCGTTTATCGACGCCGCGCCGGGCGACGCCAGCCAAAGCACGGCGTCGGCGACTTCCTCAGGCCGCACCAGGCGCCCTTGCGGATTGGACTTGATGAGCTCAGCCTTGGCCAACTCTTCCAATCGGCCGGTCTTCGCGACAATGGTCTCGACGGCGCGCGCAACGAGCGGCGTCTCGGTAAAGCCGGGACAGATGGCGTTGGCCGTGATTCCAGTCTTGGCGAATTCGAGCGCCAGCGCCCGCGTGAGGCCAATGAGGCCGTGCTTCGCGGCGCAGTAAGCGGCGACATAGGCGTAGCCGACCAGGCCCGCCGTCGAAGCGATATTGACAAGCCGCGCGCCTGCGCCGCGCGACTTCAAATCGGAGAGAACGGCGCGAGATACGAGATAGGCGCCACTCAGATTGACAGCGAGCGTACGGGACCAGAGGCCCGGATCTGTCCTCTCAAACGGCGCGCTCGGCGCTTCGCCCGCGTTGTTGACAAGGATCGTCACCGGACCCAACGCGGCGCGCGCTCTTTCAACCCCGCCCACGACCGCGGCCTCCGACGTCACATCGAACGAATCGATGACTGCGGCTGAACCCTGCCGCATGTCGCGCGCGACGTCCTCGAGTGGCGCGAGGCGGCGTCCCGCAAGGCTCACGCGCGCGCCCGCCCGAGCAAGAGCCAGCGCCGTCGCTGCGCCAATGCCGCTCCCTGCGCCTGTCACCAGCGCGTGATGGCCGTCGAGCGGCTTGTGAGCGTCGGTCACATCACGCCAGCTTGCGCTGCGGCGGCTCGCGCAAGGTTAGCCTCGTATTGCGCCTTGGCGGAATGATATTGCTTGGGCCAGGCGATGTCGGCCACACCGATCTTTGCCGCTTCATGCAGAGTCCACGCGGGATCGGCGAGATGTGGCCTAGCGATCGCGCAAAGATCGGCGCGACCCGCCGCGACGATCGAATTGACGTGATCGGCCTCGGAAATGGCGCCGACGGCGATGGTGTCGACATGCGCCTCGTTGCGGATCTTGTCGGAGAACGGCGTCTGGAACATGCGGCCATAGACCGGCCGCTCGGCCTTCGAAACCTGTCCAGACGAACAATCGACAAGGTCGGCGCCCGCTTCCTTGAAGAGCTCGGCGAAGAAGGTCGCGTCTTCAGGAGTGTTCCCCCCTGGCGTCCAGTCATGACACGAGAGACGCACCGACATCGGGCGATCGGCGGGCCAAGCGGCGCGCATCGCGCGGAACACCTCGAGCGGATAGCGCGCCCGGTTGAGGCGTTCTCCTCCGTACTCGTCACTACGCCAGTTCGAGAGGGGCGAAAGAAAGCTCGAGAGGAGGTAGCCGTGCGCGCAATGGAGCTCGAGCCAATCACATCCAGCCGCCGCCGCGCGTCGGGTCGCAGCGATAAAGTCGTCGCGCACCCCCTCCATATCGTGTCGCGTCATGGCTTTCGGGATCAAACCAGTCGGCAGGTAGGACACAGCCGACGCCGAGATCAGCTCCCAGCCGCCCGTCTCGAGCGGCTGGTCGATGCCTTCCCAGGCGACCTTGGTCGAGCCCTTGCGGCCCGCGTGGCCAAGCTGAATGCCGGCCTTCGCTCCGGCGGCGTGAATGAGATCAACGAGCCGCTTCCACTCAGCCTCTTGCTCATCGCTCCATAGACCGAGGCAGCCAGGCGTGATGCGCGCATCCGGCGAGACGCAGGTCATCTCGGCGAACACGAGCCCCGCCCCGCCCAGAGCGCGGGCGCCTAAATGCGCGAGGTGGAAATCATCGATGAGGCCATCCGTCGCCGAGTACATCGCCATCGGCGAGACGATGACGCGGTTCTTGAGCGTGAGACCGCGCACGCGATAGGGCGTCAGCATGGGCGGGGGCGCGCGTTCGCTATCGTTGAGCCGAACGCCGGTCTTGCGGGCGAACCAGCGCTCATAGCCCTCAAGCCAAACCTTATCGCGCAGCCTTAAGTTTTCATGGCTGATGCGCTGCGAGCGCGTCAGCATCGAATAGAAGAACTGCGGCGGCTCGAGCGAATCCGCGTAGCGCCGGCCGACCACCTCGAACCATTCCATCGCGTTGCGCGCCGCGTTCTGAATGCGCGCGACGTCAACGCGGCGAACCTCCTCATACGCTGCGAGCGTCTCCGGGATACGCTCGACCACATGGCCTCGCGCGTCAAACTGGCGCGCAAGCTCGATGGCGTCATCCAGGGCGAGTTTGGTGCCCGAGCCGATGGCAAAATGAGCGGTATGGGCGGCGTCCCCCATCAGCACGACGTGCGAACGTCCGTTAAAGCAGCTCCATTGACCGCACATCAGCCGGTTGAAATTGAGCCACGCCGACCCTCGCAAATGGCGCGCATTGGTCATGAGCTTGGCGCCATCGAGGGTCTCGGCGAAAATCTTCTCGCAGACGGCGATCGAGCCGTCCTGGTCGAGTTCGCCTAGCCCATGCGCCTCGAAGGCGGTCTGAGTGGTTTCGACAATGAAGGTCGATGTGCTCCGGTCGAACTTGTAGATGTGGGCCTGGAACCAGCCGTGCTCGGTCTTGCGGAAGTCGAAGGTGAAGGCGTCGAACGCCTTGGCGGTGCCGAGCCAGATGTAGCGATTGGGGCGGACGAGAAGGTCGGGCCGGAACTGATCGGCATATCGGTGACGGATCTTCGAATTGAAGCCGTCGGCGGCCACGATGAGGTCGGCGTCCGGGAACTCGAGGTCGGAATCGACGTCGTGCTCGAACGCGAGCTCCACGCCAAGCGCCTCGCAGCGGCGCTGCAGGATGTTCAGGAGTTGCTTGCGGCCGATGCCGATAAAGCCGTGACCCGTGGTGCGCTGCCGCGATCCCTTGAAGACAAGCTCGATGTCATCCCAATGATTGAACGCGTCTGCAATCTCAGCCGCGCTCTCCGGGTCTGCGGCGCGCATCGCGCTCATCATGGCGTCCGAAAACACGACGCCCCAGCCGAACGTGTCGTAGGGCTTGTTGCGCTCGACCACGGTGACTTCGTGCTCCGGCCGCAGCTTCTTCATAAGAAGCCCGAAATAGAGCCCGGCCGGGCCGCCGCCGATGCAGACGATGCGCATATTGTCCTCGCCTCGGCGTTTCATCGCGCCAGCATTTTCGC
>Ga0209624_10001428_pt1 | contig 18725 bp, 17 predicted proteins | sample JacPinW_OM2H0_O1_FD_188565 | JGI IMG/M metagenome (GOLD analysis project Ga0209624, IMG submission 188565) | Forest soil microbial communities from Algoma, Ontario, Canada - Jack Pine, Ontario site 1_JW_OM2H0_O1 (SPAdes) (version 2) | ecosystem: Environmental > Terrestrial > Soil > Boreal...
GCGCCTTCCTTGGGCACGAGATCGCGCACGTGACCGTAAGAGGCAAGCACCTCGAAGTCCTTGCCGAGGTATTTCTTGATGGTCTTCGCCTTGGCAGGCGATTCCACGATAACGAGATTGCTGCTCAAAGGCGTCTAATGCAAAGCGTCGGTGCGCTCTTCGAAGACCAGGTCTTCCATTTGAGCGTAAGCGGACTCTTGGCCGGGCTGGCTGAAAAGCACCATCAGCACGACCCACTTCACCTGCTCGATATCGATTTCGTCGGCCTCGAGCGCCATCAAGCGGTCGATGACCAGCTCGCGTTCAGTACCCGACAGTATCCGCACGTTTTCCAAGTACATCAAATAACCTCGTACATCCGTGTCGAGCCGCACCAGCTCCTGGCTGCTGAAAACCCGCACGGCGCGGGCCGTGGCTTCGGCGACTTTGCCAAGTTGCTCGCCCGACAGGCCATCGAGCCATTCGAGCGCCCGTTCAATATCGGGCTCCGCGAATCCGGCCTTGTCCAATTCGAGCTTCAAAATATTTCGATCCGGCCGCGGCTCATCGTCGGCACTCATGTAATTCTCGAAGAGATAAATGAGTAGATCGAGAACGTTATCTTTCACCTCCGGCTCCTAACGACTCGGGAGTAACGGCCCCCGGGGGCGGCCTGAACGTGGCCTTCGAGCTCGAGGATCAGCATCATCGAGGACACGGCTTCTGGTTTGAATCCGGTACGAACGACCAGCTTATCGAGGTCCGCGGGATCAAAGCCGAGCGCATCTAACAAGATTTTGTGTTCCTTGTCCATGCCCGCTTCAATACTTACGGGTGCCGCGAGGCCCCCGGACGCGGCGCGTGCCCGGTCGAAAAAGGCTGAAAAGTTCAACTCGCTCAATATGTCAGCCGCGGTTTCAGTCAATTTTGCGCCCTGACGAATGAGCTCGTGGCAGCCGCGGCTCAATGGGTTGTGAATCGAGCCCGGCACCGCGAAGAGTTCCCGATTATGGTCACCCGCCAGTCGGGCCGTGATCAAGGATCCGCTGCGCCGCGCGGCCTCGACCACCAACGTACCGAGACTCAACGCCGCAATGATGCGATTTCGCTGCGGAAAATTCTCGCGCCGCGGCGGCCACCCTAAGGGAAATTCGCTGATCAAGGCGCCCTGGAATTGGATCTGCTCGCTTAAAATCCGGTTGTTTGCCGGATAGATGATGTCAATGCCGGAGCCTAATACCGCGAGAGTGATTCCCTGCGCCGCCAGCGCCCCTCGGTGAGCGGCGCTGTCAATGCCTTGAGCCATTCCGCTGGTGATGCAAAGCCCGCAGGCCGCGAGAGATTCTGCAAATTCGAATGCGATGTCGCGGCCCGCCGCGGTAGGGTTGCGGCTGCCGACGATGGAGAGCTGCGGATCGTTCAAGACATCGGCGTTGCCGGCCACATAGAGCGCAATCGGACTCGAGGACAGCGCGTGCAACGCGCGGGGATAGCGCGGGTCGGTAAACGGCAGCACCTCATGCTTCGGATCATTTATCCAGGCCTGCTCCACGGCGCTGGGCAGGGCGCTCGCGCTGCAGAGAAACTCAAGCGCCGCCTCCGGAACCCCGGCGCTTCGGCGCGCGGCGTCCGAGGAATTGATGAGGCCGTGAACGCCGCCCAGAGATTCGAAGGCCTTCGACAGGATGGCAACGTCGAGAGCCGGCGCGCGCGACAGCGCCATCCATGCCAATGCTTCGTCGGTTCGTTGCATCGAACCGATTGTCGCGCAGGGACCAAAGGGCGCCGCCCGCTAAAGACGCCGCGAATGTAGAGATTCGCCCCTTAGGGGTTCTGGACCATGTCGCCGACGCGAATCATGTTGGTGGCTTCCATGATCAGACCGTAGCTGATGTTGTCGAAGGTCTTGAACACCATGAAAGTACCGGTCCGTTCCGACGGCAGCGCGACTTTCTTCGCGCCCAGCTTATCGAGGCTGAAGAATCCCTTCTTGTCGGTGTCGAGAACGATGGGACCCGTGTCGAACACGCCGAGCACGTTGCCCGGAGCAAGGCCGTCGCGAGCGCCGCGATTGACCACCACCACCTCGTACTGTCCGATGATGGTCACGCCATGGGAAACGGCAATGATGCGGCCGTTGGTCTTGACCCGCGGCGGGCTGGGAATGAAATCGAGCGGCACTTCGACGCCGCCGGGAATCAATTTATCGCCCGCCCGCGACTCCTGAGTCGATTCGGTCATGATTAGCGTGGTGGGATCACCCTGGCGGGTCACATGGCCGGAGCCCGTAAAGATGCCGTCATAGCCTAAGACGCGATTGTCGTCCGGATCGACCAGTGCATCGCCCACCCGCACCACATTGTAATGACTGCCCAATTCGGCCGGGCTGGCGAATCCGCGCGCGTACAGCGTATCGCCCTCGGACATGACGACATGCAGGTCGCGTGTCGCCAGCAAATACGGCGCGTGTTTGATTTGGTCGCGATCCAGAACCGAGGGCTTGGACATGAACGCCGCCACCGTCGCGTAGGGAATGGTGGTAATCGCCGATTCGAGGGGCTGGCTGCGCACGCGCGGCTCAACCCGCGCGGCGTCGCCGCGCTGCAACAAGATTTGCGGCTTGCCATCGATAAAGACGAGACGCAGGGTATCGCCCGGATAGATCAAATGGGGATTCTGGATCTGCGGATTGACCTGCCAGATTTCCGGCCAATACCAGGGATCACGCAAAAAAACCTTGGAGATAGCCCATAGGGTATCGCCGCGCTTCACTACATAGCTGTCCGGGGCGTTATCGGCCAGAGGAATGCCTTTGCGGGGTTCCTCCGAGGATTCAACACGGGAAGGTCCACCCTCGACCGCTGCCTCCATCGCCGTTTTCTCATCGCCCACCGCCGTCCCTTGCTCCGTGGGCTCGTTTGACGCGGCCGGCGCAGGGGCGTCAGGCCTGGATGCCTGTGTATGGCACCCAGCGACCACCGCAACCGATAGTAATAGGCCTAAATACTGATGACCTTGCATTCGTTTCGCTCCCATGAGTCAGCTTATGGTTGCAGACTGACTGGTATACTTCTGTCCTGCCGCTTAAGACTGGGACGCACCGCCCGTTTTTGCCTTTTGCCCAATGCTTTACGCGCGTTGCGAGCCAAAGCATTAAGTTAAGCAGCGGCGGAACTTTAGCAACATTCTCAAGCCAAAAACACGATATTGCTCTCATAACTCCCATGACAAAGCTCGTAATTCTCGAGTATCCAGATCCCAGGCTGCGAAAGAAGGCTGCCGCCGTCACGGCAGTCGATGATGCGCTGCGGCAGTTTATTGGTAACCTGCTGGAAACCATGTACGCGCACAACGGCGTGGGACTGGCCGCGACCCAAGTGGACGTTCACAAACGGGTCATCGTGCTCGATGTCAGTGAGACTCGAGACCAGCCGCTCGTGCTCATCAACCCCGAAATCTTGAGCAAGGAGGGCGAGGGCCCAGTCGAGGAAGGATGCCTGTCCCTCCCCGGCATTTACGATAAGTTATCGCGCGCAACGCGTATTCGCGTACGAGCGCTGGGGCAAGACGGTCAGCCCCTCGAGATGGATGCCGATGGATTGCTCGGCGTTTGCATCCAACATGAGATGGACCATCTCGAAGGCAAGTTATTCGTCGATTACCTCTCTGAGCTGAAGCGCACGCTGATCCGGCGCCGCTTGGAAAAAGAGCGCAAACAAAGATCCACCGGCAGCGACTCACGCGCTCACGCGCCGGCTCTTTGAGTTTTGAGCGCCGCTGCCTCCTCCTTGAAGCTGGGCTTCGCCGGCACGCCTGACTTCGCCGTTCCTGCACTCGATCGGCTGGCCGCTCGGCACCGAATTTGCGCCGTTTTCACTCAGCCGGACCGCCCCGCGGGCCGTGGCCAAGCGCTGCGGTTGAGTCCCGTGAAGCGCCGCGCGCTTGAGCTGGGCCTAACCGTGCATCAACCGGCAACCTTCAAGTCGCCCGAGGCGCTCGCGCTGCTGCGGGCGGCTGACCTTGACGCACTGGTCGTGGTGGCTTACGGCTTGATTCTCCCGCAGAGCGCGCTGGACAGTCCAAAGTGGGGCTGTATCAACATCCATGCATCGCTGTTGCCGCGCTGGCGCGGAGCGGCACCCATTCAGCGCGCGCTGCTGGCCGGCGACTCCGTGACGGGCGTGACCATCATGCGCATGGAGGCCGGCCTTGACGTAGGTTCCATGCTGAATTCACGCAGCACGCGCATCAGTCCCACCGACACCGCCAAGACCCTTTACGATCGGCTCGCCGAAATGGGTGCCGAGCTCATTTGCCAATCTCTGGACGACTTCAGCGCTGGACGGATTCGCGAGGTTGTTCAGCCGGCCGAGGGAGTCACGTACGCTGAAAAGATCGATAAATCGGAAGCGTTAATCGATTGGCAGCAGAGCGCTGAACAAATCGATCGCCAGGTGCGCGCATTCAACCCTTCGCCGGTTGCGGAGACCCGCTTGGACGGGGGGCAGCTGCGGGTTTGGGATGCCGAGCCCATTGAAGCGCCGGCGGGTGGCCCGGGAACCATGCCTCCGGGAACCGTGCTCACCGCGGCGCAGGAGGGCATCGATGTGGTTTGCGGCAGCGGCGTCCTGCGAATTCTTAGGCTGCAACTGGCCGGCCGCAAGCCGCTGCCCGCCGCGCAATTCCTGCAGGGACAGCGCCTCGACGGCGTGCGCTTCGCGACATGAAAGGAGCCGCCGCCAGCGCGCGTTCCTTGGCCGCGCACGCGGTGGCGCGGTTGTTGCGCGAAGGCGTGACGCTCGATGCCGCATTGAAGGATGCCCTGGTCGCGGCGGACGCGAAACTCTACTCGTCGGTACGATCTTTGGGTTACGGCGCCGTGCGCGGCTACTTTCGGCACGAAGCCATTTTGGGGAAGCTCCTCTCGACGCCGGTGCGATCCCTGGACTTTCTGGTGAGGGCGCTGCTGTCCGTGGCGCTTTATGAGCTTGAAGATGAGCGCACGCCGGAGTATGCCATCGTCGATGCGGCCGTGCAGACGGCGAAGGCCACCGATGCCGTGCGGGCGTCGGGTCTCATCAATGCCGTGCTGCGGCGTTACTTGCGCGAACGCAAGATTGTGGATGCAGAGATTGCGAGCAGGCCGGCGACGCGCCACGCGGCGCCGATCTGGTTGGCGGATCGCTTTCGCGCCGATTGGCCGGTGCGCTGGACGCAGTTATTGGCGGCAAGCGATAGCCACGCGCCGATGTGGTTGCGCGTCAACAGCCGTCTTGCAACCACCGCCCAATACCTCGAGCAGCTGCAACAGACAGGAATCGGCGCGCGAGCAGAAGAGCGCGTGCCCTATGCCATCATGTTGGATTCACCCTGCGATGTGCATGAGCTACCCGGCTTCGCCGAGGGCCTGGTCTCGGTTCAAGATTTGGGTGCGCAATGCGTGGCGTTCCCCTTGGAACTCGCGCCCCATCAGCGGGTGCTCGATGCCTGCGCGGCTCCGGGCGGCAAAACCGCCCTGATCGCCGAAAGGGAGCCTTCCTTAAAGAAACTGGTGGCCGTCGACATCGACCCGCACCGCTTGAGCCGGGTTCGCGAGAACTTGAGCCGCGAGAAATTGACCGCCGAAGTCCTGGTCGGCGATGCGACTGCGCCCGCGAAGTGGTCGGATGGCGCGCTGTTCGATCGAATACTGCTCGATGCGCCCTGCTCGGGCTTAGGTGTCATTCGCCGTCATCCCGATATCCGATTGCGTAAGTCCCCGTCTGATATCGATAAATTGCCTGCGCTGCAGGGACGATTGCTGAAGGCCACCTGGGATCTGCTGGCTCCGGGCGGTCGGCTGGTCTACGTCACCTGCACCGTCACGCGCAGCGAAAATCGCGACGTGATTGCCGAGTTCTTAAAGAGCCATCCCGGTGCGAGCATCGTTCCCTCAGAAGGCTGGGAAGGTTGGCCGGGGTTCGGCGAAGCCGACGAGTTCGGCCGGCAGATACTTCCCGGTGAGGCGGGTGCCGACGGCTTCTATTATGCTGCTTTAACCAAACAATGACCGCCACGCGATTCAATCAGCACGGCCTTGACCGCCATAGAGGACGACTCCTAGCGCGACGCGCCGGTTTCGTGTGTGTGCTGCTCGTGACGGCGGTGTGGGTGCCGCCGTTGCGAGCCGACGGCTTGGAGGGTCGCTTCGAGGTTCGCTCGGCGGATCTGGAGCTTCGGGACGGTGTCTATCACTTGAACGCGCGCTTGGACTTGCCCATCAGCGATGCGGTGCGGCGCGGCCTGACCGAAGGGGTGCCGTTGTCCCTCGAGCTCGATCTGGACATCAAGCGGGTGCGCCAGTTGCTGCCGAATTCCAGCGTCGCCGAACTGACGCAGCGCTACCATTTGCAATATAACGGCGTCAGCGCGCGTTACATCCTGCGCAACGACAACAGCGGTCAGCAAGAGTCCTTGGGCACGATCGATGAGGCCATCGAACATCTTTCCGAAGTGCACAGCCTGCCGGCATTGGACAAGGCGCTCATTGCCCGCGACCGCCGCTATGAGGCAAACGTGCGCGCCAAGATCGATTTCGGCAGCGTGCCATTCACCATGCGGCTGCTGATGTTCTGGGTCAGCGATTGGCATCGTGAGTGCGACTGGTACGCGTGGACGTTCCAGCCATGATCCGCAAATACGGTTCCACCGTCTTGGGCTGCATCGGTGTTGCGCTGTGGATAGCCGCGCTGTTCATGCTGGCATCGGCTGCGCAGAACACCGAGAAGTTCGACAAGTGGCTGCCCTGGATCCTGCTGGTCAACATCTCCGGCATGCTCACGCTGACCCTGCTGCTCGCGGGCAAGCTCACGCGCCTGGTCCGCGACTACCGCAGGCATGTGCCCGGTTCGCGCCTCAAAGGACGCACGGTGGCGATATTCAGCCTGCTGGCCGTGGCACCGATCTTGGTGGTCTATTATTTCTCGCTGCAATTCTTGAATCGCGGCATCGATAGCTGGTTCGAGAACGAAGTCAGCCAAGGATTGAAGGACACGCGCGAGTTGTCGCACGCCGCCCTCGATGTGCGGGTGCGTGAATTCCTGCAGCACACCGAACTGGTGGCGCGTTCGCTGTCGGGGTTGTCCAACTATCAGCTCGCGGGCTCGCTGGATCGCCAGCGGCAGGACAGCACCGCGATCGAGTTCACCGTCGTGGGAGCCCAGGCGCGAATTGTCGCCACCAGCTCCGACCGTCCGATGGATGCGCTGCCCGTGCCCGCGACGGACGAGATGATGTTGCAGTTGCGGCGCGGGCGCCCGTACGTGAGCCTGGATACCGATTCGGTGGGCGGCTACGTGATCCGTGCCGCGGCGCCCATCGAAGACAGCAGCACGGGTCAGCGCGTACTGATCGCGCTGTATCCCGTGCCGCTGCAGTTGAGTCAGCTCGCCGATACGGTGCAGCGCTCCCTTTCCTCCTACGCCCATCTGGTGCAAATAAGGCAGCCGCTCAAATCGACCTTTGTGCTGATCTTGAGTTTCGTCGTGCTGATGTCGTTGATCGCCGCCGTGTACGGCGCCTTCTTCGCGGCGCAGCGTTTGGTGCAGCCCGTGCAGGATCTGATCGCCGGGACGCGCGCGGTGGCGAAGGGCAACTACGACACCCGGTTGCCGCTGCCGGGACGCGATGAGCTGGGGTTTCTGGTGACCTCCTTCAACGACATGACCAAGCGCTTAGGGCGGGCTCGCGAGGAGACGCGCCGCAGTCAGCAAGCGGTGGAGGCCGAGCGGGCGGGACTCGCCGTCATTCTCGCGCGCCTCTCCACCGGCGTGGTCTCTCTTGAGCCGGACTTGAAAGTGCGCACCGCCAATCAGGCGGCGAGCGCCATCTTGGGCGTCGATCTGGAAGCAGCCATCGGCAAGCCCTTCGACGAATCCATCAGCGACAACGCTCTGTTCACGCAATTCTTGAGTGCCATCAAGCAACGCCTGCAACCAGAACAGTTGGATTGGCGCGAACAAATCGAGCTGCTGTCTGAGTCAGGAAAGCATGTGCTGATGTGCGCCTGCACGGCGCTGCCCAACGATGCCGGGGGCGCGGCGGGCGTGGTGCTGGTGTTCGACGACATCACCACATTGTTGCAGGCGCAGCGCGATGCCGCCTGGGGCGAGGTGGCGCGCCGCCTGGCGCACGAGATCAAGAATCCGCTGACGCCCATCCAGCTATCCGCAGAGCGGATGAGGCGCAAATTCCTGCACAGCATGAACGCGCAAGATGCCCAAATCCTCGAACGCGCGACACACACCATCGTGGCGCAAGTCGATGCGATGAAGCAGATGGTCAATGCGTTCAGCGAGTATGCGCGTGCACCCGACATGCATTTCTCGCGCTTCGACCTGAACCAACTGATCACCGAGGTCGTGGATCTTTACCGAGTCCAGGCCAGCGGCGCGGAGATGAAACTGCAGTTGAATCCGCACCTGCCGCTCATCTCGGCCGACCGCATGCGCATTCGGCAAATTCTGAATAACCTGGCCACCAATTCGCTGGAAGCTCTCGAGGGCAAGACAGGCGCGCGCATTGAATTCGAAACCCAGCTCGCCGACGATGCTCAGAAACAGGGAGCATCGGTCGCAATCGTGGTGGCCGACAACGGCCCCGGATTTCAGCGGGACCTGATCGGGACCGTATTCGATCCGTATGTCACCAGCAAACCCAAAGGCACGGGCCTCGGGCTGGCTATTGTCAAGAAGATCGTGGAAGAACACGGCGGGCGAATTGAAGCGGATAATCAGCGCTCGGGGGGCGCCCGCGTGCGAATTCTATTGCCGCTCGGCGACGGTGCGCGCTCCGCGGGCTCCGTTAAGCCGCGCACAGGTGAACACAGGAGAGAACGCGTATGACCGCTTCAAGAATATTGGTGGTGGACGATGAGGCAGATATCCGCGGCCTGCTCAAAGAGATTCTCTCGGAAGAGGGCTACGACGTGGAAATCGCGGCGGACGCCAGCCAGGCACGTTCGTCGCGCGCGACGCAGGTCCCCGACCTGGTTCTTCTGGATATTTGGATGCCCGATACGGATGGCATCACGTTGCTGCGGGAATGGTCAGTCACGGACGGCTACGATTGCCCGGTGGTAATGATGTCGGGCCACGGCACGGTCGAAACCGCCGTCGAGGCCACCCGCCTCGGTGCGTTTGATTTCGTCGAGAAGCCGCTGTCCCTGACCAAGCTGCTGCGCACCGTGGAAAGGGCGCTCGACGCAGGCAGGCGCAAACGCCTCTCGGCGCGCACTCAAGGGTCGGCGCTGGCCGTGCCCATCGGCAAGGCCAAAATCACCCAGACGCTGCGCGAACAAGTACAGCAGGCAGCATCGAGTTCATCTCCGGTCCTGCTCGTCGGCGAGCTGGGGTCGGGACGCGAGGCCTACGCGCGCTACTTGCACTCCTTGAGCGCCCGCGCGGCGAAGCCGTTTCTCACGGTGGTGGCGGCAAGCCTCGGGCAGGATCCCGCGGCGGCGCTATTCGGCAGCGAGCGCGACGGTAAGGTCGAGCCGGGCGCGTTCGATCAGGCGATCGGCGGCTCGCTGTACGTCAGCGGACTGGAGGATTTGAACGCCAGTGCACAACGCGCCTTGGTCGGTGCTATCGAGCAAAATGGCTACACGCGCGTCGGCGGCCGGCAGCGCCTGCAGCCCAATGTGCGCTGGATCAGCTCCGCTCAAGAAGGATTCGAGTTGCGCGCCTCCCCGGAGCCGTTTCGACGCGATCTGCACGCGCTTCTGAATGTGATTACGTTGCGAATCCCGCCGCTGCGCGATTACGCCGAGGATGTGCCCGATCTGCTGCGCTACTACGTCGACCGCTTGGTCGATGAGCAGCATCTGCCGCTGCGGCGTTTCAGCGTGGCTGCGCAAAACCGGCTGCGCAATTATCCCTGGCCTGGAAACGTGGGCGAGCTCAAGAACCTGGTTCAGCGTGTGCTGATCTTAGGCTCGGGGGAAGAGATTCGGCTGGAGGAGATAGAGCGCGAGCTGGCCGTGAAAATGGCGGTCGATGAGCCTCTGGTGAAGCAAGACTTGCTTGCACTGCCGCTGCGCGAAGCGCGCGAGCAATTCGAGCGCGCCTATTTGCAGCAGCAACTGCTGCTCTGCAACGGCAAAGTGGGCCAATTGGCCAAAAGAGTGGGTATGGAGCGGACCCACTTATACCGCAAGTTGCGGGCATTAGGCGTCGATTTTCGTCAATTGGGTGAGGATTAGCAGCGAACTAGTTCTGGCGTCCGGTCTATCGGCTTTGCTGCTTTCTTGACAAAACTTAACACTTTCTTTCCTGCCTGGCATACTTCGCCGCGATTCCACGATCTTAAGGGGATAAAAAGATGGAAGCGACCGTAGCGAGCGCATCGGTGTTGCGCGCCGAGAGCCGCAATTTTTATGTGTGGATGGCCGGCGCCTTCGTGCTGGTGGCTTTTGCCGGCTTTACGCCCACCTACTGGGCCAAGGTTGCCTCGGGCACCTTCCACGCCGCCCCCATCATTCACATCCACGGCATGTTGCTGTTTACCTGGACCTGTTTCTTTTTCATCCAGACCGCGCTGGTCGCCGCCGGCCGCACGCTCGATCATCGCGCCTGGGGATTGGCGGGCATTTCGCTATTCACCATCATGATGTGCTCGATTCTGGTCGGCGAAGCGACGGTCCTCAAGCGCGACGAAGCGCTTGGGTTCGGCGATGCGGCGCGCCGCTTCGCCGCTGTGACGCTGTGTGCCTGGCCGCTCATGGCCGCCATGTTCACATTGGCGATCGTCAACATACGAAGGCCGCAGGTGCACAAGCGTCTGATGGTGCTGTTGATGGTCGGGATCATGACGCCGGCGATCGCCCGAGTATTCCTCACCTTCTTCGCGCCGCCGGGCCTCGCAGGCCCGCCGCCGCCCTTCGTCTCCATACCGCCCGGGTTGGTCGCGGACCTATTGCTGGTCGTCGCCATGGTTCACGACTGGCGCACACGCGGCCGACCTCATCCGGTCTATATCTATGGAGGATTGGCTCTCCTTGCCGAACAAGTGGGGGCCGTGGCGCTCTCTACGACGGCGGCTTGGATGCACATCGCGAAGGCCTTCCAGACTCTGGCTGGCTAGCTCACGCGGCTACGGGGCGACCGCCACGTTTGCCGTTTTCCCGAGATGCCTTTTTCTTGGCCGCGCTGCGACTGGCACCTCCCAACGTTCCAATCTGTTGCATCCATCGACGAGAGCCGAAGACACCCTCGACCAGACCCGGAACATACAGATCTGTGTCCAGCAGCGGCCAATGCAGCGCGAGACCATTGGGACTCACTGTAATTCTCGAAAGCCTTGCACGAGGTGCATCCGACAGCGCTTCAACCAGCGAGACCGGAAAAGCGAACTCGCAACCCCCCTCAAGTGAAACGACGATCAATGCGCGGCGAGCATCATAGCGCGCCGATCGGGCCACCGGACCGCGTGCTATAGCCGCCTCGCCTCGTTTGTTCGCCGCTTCGAACTGCCTTTTAGTAATGGCCATGAATTACCCTCCACGCCGCACACAGCGCTCGCACATGTGTCAGCAGCAACCGGGCCAAGCTGTTCGCCTCTGGCGGAAAACCCATAGTTCTCACGCGATTCGATCGGTCCAGTCGGGCAGTTCGTGCGCGTCCAAATCGAAGAACCGTCGGCATTTTGCATGATTAACCCAAGCATGGTTAGGTTAAAATGCAAGTAATTGGCCGATAAGGGCCGATTCTGTTGAAAAACTGCGATCGAGTAGCATCGGCTTCCTACCCTTCCTCGCTAGTCGCCAACCCGAATCACCAGAACATCGACGTCGGCCTTGCGCAGAATCTGGCGCATGCGATTGAGATCGTCCAGTTTGGAGATGGGACCGATGCGGATGCGATGCCACGTGTCGTTATCCACGGTTACTTTTTGCACGTTGGATTCGACGCCTTGCAGTGCCAGCTTGGCGCGTACGCGGTCGGCATCAGCAAAGTTCTTGTACGAGCCGGCCTGCAGCACATAGGTGCCGCGGCGCGTCTCAGGGACGGATTTGATATCCGGCCTCACGTCCTTGTCCTTCTCGGGCACCACCACCTCGAATTTCGGCAGCATCTCGTAGAAGGCGTAGGACTTCGACTCATCGGCGGACGCATAGCCGGCCTCGGGCGGCTCGTTGCCGTGAGTTCTCTTTTTGATCACCTTGTCGGCGCCGCCCTGCGGCGCATCGAGCCGATGATCCTTTAGGTACACGATTCCGGCCACCGCAAGCCCCAGGGCCAACCCGCAGGCGAGACCGAGCCAACCGGAAAAGGCGGCGGGCTTGTTGCGTTTGGTTTTGTAGTCTCGAGCCATGATTAGTTTTGGGCGGGTTGTAAAGCTACATGGTGTCGGGCGCGGATACGCCTAACAGCTTCAGGCCGTTTCGAATCACGGTCTGAGTCGCCAACGCGAGATCAAGCCGCGCATCGCGGCTGCCTGAATCCTCGACGATGAATTGATGCGCGCTGTAATACGTATGGAAATCGTTGGCGAGATCGCGCAAATAGTGCACCAGCGAATGCGGCGCGCGCTGCGCCGCGCACTGCTCGAGGACTTCAGGATAGGCGCTGATGCGCTTGATCAATTGCTGCTCCTGCGGTTCCGCGAGTTTGCTCAAGGACGCGATGCCATGCTCGATGTCATGAGTGAGCCCGCGCTCCTTGAGTTGGCGCAGGACGCTGCAGACTCGCGCGTGCGCGTACTGGATGTAGTACACCGGGTTTTCGTTGGAACGGGACTTCGCCAGTTCCATGTCGAAGTCCAGGTGCTGATCGTTGCTGCGCATCACGTAGAACAACCGCGCCGCATCGTTCCCGACTTCCTTGCGCAAGTCCCGCAAGGTGACATAGTCGCCCGACCGCTTCGACATCTTGGCTTTTTCGCCGCCGCGAAACAGCGACACGATCTGCATGAGAAGCACTTCGAAGCGTTCGGGCGGCCCGCCGAGAGCCATCAAGCTTGCGCGCAGGCGCGCGATGTAGCCGTGATGGTCGGCGCCCCAAATGTAGATCAAATGCTCAAAGCCGCGTTCGAGCTTATTCAAGACATAGGCGATATCCGATGCGAAGTAAGTCTTCATGCCGTTGTCGCGCACGATGACGCGATCCTTCTCATCGCCGAAATCCGTGCTCTTGAACCACAGCGCGCCGTCTTTAAGATAAGCATGTCCCGATTTCTTCAGAGTCTCGATCGATCGGTCGATCGCGCCGCTGTCGCTCAAACTTCGCTCCGAGAACCAACAGTCGAAGGTGACGCCAAATTCGGCGAGATCTTCGCGAATGTCGCCGACAATGCCGTCGAGCGAGAATCTCAAGACGCGTGCAAAGGCGGCGTCTCCGATCAGCGCGCGTGCACGCGTCATGAGCGCATCGATATACACGTCTTTATCGCCGCCTTGCGGCTCGTCGGGCGGCAAGCCCTTGAATACGTCCGCGGCAGAATGCTTCAAAGCGGTCCCTTCGGCCGCGAACAGTTTTTCGCCGACGGCAACCAGGTAATCACCGACGTAAGCATTGGCCGGAAAAGCGAAATGCTCGCCGCAGCATTCCAGATAGCGCAGCCAGGCGCTGACCGCCAAAATATCCGTTTGCCGGCCGGCATCGTTGATGTAGTACTCGCGTTCGACATCAAAGCCCACGGCCTCGAGCAGATTGCTGACCGATGCGCCAAATGCCGCATGCCGGCCGTGGGCGACGTGCAACGGCCCGGTGGGATTGGCCGACACGAATTCCACTTGCACGCGGCGGCCCGCGCCCACCGCTAACCGGCCGTATGCTTCCCCATCCTTCAAGACCTTGGCGATCTCGCGGTGGTATGCGTCGCCCTTCAAGAAAAAATTGATGAAGCCGGCGCCGGCAATTTCGACCTTGTCGATCGCATCGCTCGAAGGCAGAGCGGCCACGAGAGCTTGCGCCACTTTACGCGGATTCTGGCGGGTGGCTTTGGCCAACCGCATGGCGAGATTGCTGGCGAAATCGCCGTGTTGCGCATCGCGGGTGTTCTCAACCTCGATGCCGACGCCGCGGGCCGCGCCGGCCACCAGCTCCTCGGGGAGCGAATCCAGCGCGTGCTTCAGCAATGCTTCGATCAAAGTCTTCAAAGGAGATCCGTCAATGACAAAAAGGCTGCGCAGTTTACCGCAAAGCGCTCAATCGACTTCCAGGGGATCCACGTCGATCGACCAGCGCAGACCTTTGGGACCGGAGAGCGCCTCTACCTGCGGCAGCCAGCGGGCGAGAAAACGCTGCAACGAGGACCTGGCCGCCGTCTCGATGAGCAGATGCGCCCGGAAGTGATCGGCCCGGCGCGCGATCAGCGCGGCCGCGGGGCCGAGGATTTTGACTGAGCCTTCCTTAGCCGCCGACTCTTTCGGTGCGGACTCGTTGAGCGCATGACCCGACGCGGCGGCGGCGCGCAAGAACGCGTCCAGTCCTAAGCTGTCCTTGGCCTCGGCGCGCAGCAGTGCGAGACGCGAGTAGGGCGGCCATCCGGCTTCGCGGCGCTCTTGCAGCGCACTGGCCGCGAAGCTTTCGTACCCTTCCGCGATGAGCCGCTGCAGCAGCGGATGTTCGGGAAATTGGGTTTGAATCATCACTTCTCCGGGTCGCGCCTCGCGCCCGGCTCGTCCCGCCACCTGCGTGATGGTCTGTGCGAGCCGCTCGGTGGCGCGAAAATCGCTGGCGAACAGTCCCTGATCGGCATCCAGGATCACCACCAGCGTGACCTCGGGAAAGTGATGTCCCTTGGTGAGCATTTGCGTGCCGACCAAGATGCGCGCATCGCCGCTGTGCACCCGCTCGAGCACGGTTTGGATGGCGCCGCGGCCGGATGCGGTGTCGCGATCGAGGCGTGCCAGCGGCGCGTCGGGGAACAATCGCGTCAGGGTCTCCTCGACCCGCTCCGTGCCCTGGCCCACGGGCAACAATGCTTGGCCGCAGCTCGCGCAAATCGTCGGCACCGGTGCCTGTGCGCCACAGTGATGACAGCGCAGCTTCAGTGCCCGGCGGTGCAGGGTCATGCGTGCATCGCAGTGCGCACAGGGAGCGACCCAGCCGCAGGAGTTGCAGAACAAGCTCGGTGCATAGCCGCGGCGATTCAAGAACACGATGACCTGGCCGCCGGCTTTGAGGTGTTGATCGATGGCCTGCAGCGCCGGTGTGGATAGGCCCTGCTCGGCCGCATGCCTGCGCAGATCCACCAGCAACATGCGCGGCGGCTGCGCGGCGCCGGGCCGCTGCGGCAGAATATGCTTCGCATAGCGTCCGCTGGCCGCATTTTCCAGGGTTTCCAAGGATGGAGTGGCCGAGCCGAGAATCACCGGTACGCCGGCGCCGCGCGCCCGCATCACGCTAAGATCTCGCGCCGAATAGCGAAACCCTTCGTGCTGCTTGTACGACGCGTCGTGCTCCTCATCGACGACGATCAGAGCGAGTTTGGGCATCGAGGTGAACACCGCGGAGCGTGTGCCGATGATGATGCGCGCCTGCCCGCTGTGCGCCGCACGCCATGCATCGCGCCGTTCACTGTCAGTGAGGCCGGAGTGCACGACCGCGACGCCCCCGCTGAAGCGGCGGCGAAAGCGATCGACGAGCTGCGGCGTCAAGGCGATTTCCGGTACCAGCACCAACGCCTGGCCTCCTTGCGCGAGGGCCGCGGCGATGATCTGCAAGTACACCTCGGTTTTGCCGCTGCCCGTCACGCCGTACAGCAAGTGCACGGTGAAGCTCGACAGCGTGGCGAGCATGGTCTCGACCGCTTGGCTCTGCGCGCCGGTGAGCGCAAGTCCGCCGGGACGAACCTCGACCGATCCTGAATCGTCGGCCAAATGCGAGTCGGTCAAACGCAATATGCGCGGCACCACCCAGCCGCGCGCCTCCAAGGACTTAAGTTGCGCGGGCTTGAAAGTCTCGCTCACTTCCGCGGTAGTCGCGCTCGAACGCTCCGCCAACCATGACAGCAAGGCGCGCTGTTGCGGCGCGCGCCGCGAGCTGGGGCGCACGAGTTCCTCTCTTCCGGCCGCGGTGACGCTCCAGTGCTCGATGCTCGCGGCGGCAGGTTGACCGTCGCGCAAGCTGACCGGCAACGCGGCGGCGTAAACCTCGCCGATGGGGTGGTGGTAGTACTCCGCGGCCCAGCGCAGCAGTTCGAAAGTGACCGGATCGTAAACCGGGCTCTCATCCAAAAACTCCAGCGCGCTCTTGAGCTTAAGCTCAGGCACGGCGGATTCGGCCACGATGCCAACCAAAATGCCGATCAGACGTTGACGGCCGAAGGGGACCAAGACCCGCACGCCAAGAAGGGGAGGCTCTTGCGACCGACTCGTAGGAGGGCGGTAATCAAACACTTGGCGCAGCGGCGTGTCGATCGCGACCTGCAAAATCATCGAATTTTTGTCCACAGAAGCTGTGGATAACTCTGTTGAGAAGCGGGGGTCATTTACCCTAAGTGCCCGTTCCGTTTCGGGTCCTGTCAAATTGGTTAAAAAATTAGCAGAAATCGAAATGATTCCTTTGAATTCAAAGGATTGCGCCCTGCACTGGATACCGCACTCCCGGTATTGATCGAAATTATTGCAATGGGAGTCACAATCGATGTGCGTAAGTCGCTGATCTTGCGCCCTTCGCGACGTCAACCATCCTAAAGGGTACGCGTTTATACCTGGAACGGAGATGATACACATGGCCCGCTTTGGTACGCTCAATACTGCTTGGATGGTCTGGGATAATCCCGCTCCAGCAGCTGAGGGAGCGGTTCTGGAGTACACGAGAGAACTCGAGAAATTCCTGGCGGAGATCGAGCGCCGAGCGTTTCGCATTGCGCAAGTCGCGTTGCGTGACGCCGATGATGCCCTCGACGTGGTGCAAGACGCGATGCTCAAACTGACGCGCAGTTATGCGTCACGCCCGAGCGCCGAATGGCGGCCGCTGTTTTATCGAATTCTCGAAAACGGCATCCGGGATTTGCAGCGCCGCAGGACGGTGCGCAAGCGCGTCATGGCCTGGTTGCCCGGTCCCAAAGAGGATCCGGACAACGAGGCGCAGGATCCTTTGGAAAATGTGGCCGACGCGGCACCGGCCATACCGGAAAGACTGATGCAGGCACAGGCCATGCAGAAGCTGGAAGAATCGCTGCGAGCCTTGCCGAAGCGGCAACGCGAGGCTTTTATGTTGCGAAATTTTGAAGGCATGGACGTTGCTGAGACGGCGAGCGCCATGGCTTGCTCGGAAGGCAGTGTGAAGACTCATTATTCGCGCGCGGTGCATGCCCTGCGCGAGCAGCTTGGCGAGGTTTGGTGATGAACGAAGATAACGATGCTTTCGAAATGCGCAGCCGGGTTCTGTTTCAGGACAGCGTCGAGGGGTTGGACTTCGCGGTACGCTCGCGCCTGACTCAGGCTCGCAATACTGCGCTTGACGCCGCTGCAACCCGCCGGCCGTGGGCTTTGGGCTGGAAGATGTGGACGCCGGCAGCGGGTGTGACCGCCGCGGCTGTTTTGGGCGTGGCGCTATGGATGGGTTCGCCGCTGCATCATCAGGCCGCGACGCTGGCCGAGGCGCAGTCGAATTTCGAAGACCTTGACCTTCTCGCCGCTTCGGATGAAGGTTCGCCTGATGCGCTGGAGATGCTGCAAGACGATATCGATTTTTATGATTTTGCGGACAAAGCCGCGAATCCGGGTCCGGCCGCGTAGATTGGTTTTCACTGCCGCGGGGTCAAGCGGGTTACTGCTCAGCGCTTGGTGCGCGATTGCCGGTGCTGCGGCTCCGCCACCGCCCGCTTCGCCACCCGCTTCGCCGCCGGCCGCAACGCCGGCGACAACGCCGGCAACGCCGGGGCAATCGACAGTGCCGCCGGATGAAGGCTTGCTCGAGTTTTTAGGCTCGGATGATGTGGGTGATGCAGCTTGGTGGGAATTCTTGAAGAGGTCGCCGCCGCGCGGGAGTGATCCTCCCGCAGCGCCGCCGCAGGATGCAAAGAAATGATGAGGACATGGTTTGTCTGCGCAAGTCTTCTCGCTGCCGTCACAGGCCTGGCGCAGACCCCTGTGTCCGAACCGCCCGCGGCTGAGCCGCCTGTTGCCGCCGCACCGGCGCCCGCCGCCCCGAGGGCGTGGAGCTCACTGTCACCCCAGCAACAGCAGGTGCTGCAAAGCCATCAGGGCGAGTGGAACAGCCTGCCCCCGGAGCGGCAGCAGGCGCTCGCGAAAGGCAGCCAGCGTTGGCTGTCGATGACGCCGCAGCAGCGCTCGAGCGCGCAACAGCGATTTTCGCAGTGGCGCGCCATGCCGCCTGAGCAGCGGCAACTGCTCCGTCAACGCTGGCAGCAGTACAGGTCGCTGCCGCCGGAACGGCAGCAGCAGGTCCGCGAATCCTTCAATCGGTTCCGGCAAATGCCGCCGGAAAGACGCACGCAACTGCGCCAGCAATGGCGTCAGATGACGCCGGAGCAGCGTCATCGCGCCGTACAATCGCAGCACGCTGCGCCGCCCGCGCGGCACGTTCCGCGCTAGGAGGATAGGAAGCCGGCAGGCAACGCAAGAAAAAGGCGCAGTTGCCTGCAGGCTTCCTATCCCCCTAAGCCGTGAGTAGGAAGCCGCTCGACATTACGTGCATAAGTAGCGCTTGGCCTACTGGCAGCCGGTCAGCTGATCGCGTGTCGTTTGTAAGCTCGATGCGTTGTACGAGGAAGTCGGCGCGCCGTTCCAAAAC